>Ga0209212_1000638_pt1 | contig 66052 bp, 58 predicted proteins | sample RifGroC2_FD_183996 | JGI IMG/M metagenome (GOLD analysis project Ga0209212, IMG submission 183996) | Groundwater microbial communities from Rifle, Colorado, USA - Groundwater C2 (SPAdes) (version 2) | ecosystem: Environmental > Aquatic > Deep subsurface > Groundwater | place: Rifle, Colorado...
TTTTCTCGAGATTAAATAACTTGCCAACGCTTCGGCGCACCTCTATGCTTTTGCTGGCACCAATTATAGCAATACCCGCAGAGTCGTATCCACGATACTCAAGCCTCTTAAGGCCATCGAGCAGGACGCCGCTGGCGTCTTTATTTCCTATGTAGCCGACTATTCCGCACATAACTGATTAATACGAACATAATAAATGCCTTTATACTGCGTTGAACTCCTCGGAAAACCCTCGACGTACGGCAAAGAGTACGCCTGCGGTTTTCCTCGTCGTCCACCGTGTCTAAAGCCATTTCTTACATTCTAAGGAAACATTCTTTCCTTTTACTTACTACGGTTTCTTCGCTCTTGCATCTGGGACTTTTTTGAGCGTGAACTGAGAAAATCTCCTTTCTTCTTTGGCTCAAACCTTGCGTTTGTAAGAAAGCTTTTTACTATTTTTGTCTCTGTGGCTTCTTCGCTCAACTTGGGGACAGATTTTAAATCTGTCCCGTATACCTTAAATTAACAAGTGGTGTACATTAAGTTTTTAATCTTTCAAGATTTTCGTTAACTCCTTGCTGGCTGCAATGGCTTCTCAGTCGTTACTTGCTTAGTCGTTTAATTTCTTCGGCGATCTGCTCAATCACTTCCTCATTTTTAATTTTTTCTTTTTCACAAAATACGATAAAAACCTTTCCACCGAATTGTTCTGTAAACTCCTCAAAACTCGCTTTCATTCTTTCACTAACCGAGTAATTCCCAAAGCTTGATTGAGCAGTGATGGGTTTAATTTGAATACCAAACGCTTTGTCTCCAACCCAACCAATATAATCAATGTCCCCAGCATGGTCGAGTTCGGAATCACTTTCTTCAAATCTGACAGAAGGAAATTTTTTGGCCAAGTTGTCGTTAATGACAGATTTTTCTCGAATGAAGCCGTCATAAGTTCTATGTACGGTTACTTCGTATACATAGTCAATACAATCCTGTAAAGTGATTTGACTAAAAGCTTCTGTCCATTCTGGGATAACAACAGTTGTGATTTTCTCATAAAGCCTTTTACCCAGCTCACTTAAAATGTCTTTTGTTACTTTTATCGGTTTCTTTGTTTTTGTATAAGCTTTTTCAAAATAGAATTTTCCCCATTCCTCAAATGTTTTCGGCTGGCACTCACGAATAAGTGCCATTACTGCACCGACCTTTTTGGGGCGTGTTAAATGATAGGTATTACTCGTATAGTTTAATACCTTTTCTTTTTTGCCAAATGCTTTTGCGACTTTCTTAGTTTGTGGTTTGGGCATTGGTTTCTTTAAAGAGATCTATAAATGTTGACCGTGAGTTTGGATCAGTTGCTATCTTTTGGTTCCTTGGTAGATTCCGACTGAAATTACCACTTTCACTTTTGCAGGGCAAAAAATTTATTTTTGTATTTAAAGCTCAACGATGAATCTACTGCTGCCAATTTGTTTTTAATCAGGTGCGCATTAATGAAGGTTTTATTTTTTAAAAAAAGGTAGCACAGCAAATTCCCTTCATTATCATATTTTGCAGCATCAAATTTAAGAAATACCTTCTGCCCCTTTAGTTTCTCATTTAAAAATTGCAATGCCTTTCCATTTATTTCTTTTTTCTCCTTAACGCCAATCAACCTTACTCTTAAACCATTATTCAGAACTACTATTTCAGGGCTTACTATTTCTTTAATTAAATAATAAGTCTCTCTATGATGGGCTGAATTATCTATCTTCGAACCGAATCTTAACTTTTTTGGGTCAACCTTTTTATCAAACCTTACCGGGTCTTTAAAGATGTATGGAAGTTTATGGATTTCTTTTTTAAAGTCCACATCTTTTTTTTCCTGAAATATTGTAGCGCAGTCTCCTTTTACTTTTTCCTTAATTATGGGTAGAAAATCTTGATTTATCTCATACCCGATAGAGTTCCTGTATAAATTTTTAGCAGCAAGACAGGTAGTTCCACTCCCAAGGAATGGATCAAGAACCGTATCGCCCACAAAGCTGAACATCTTAATTAATCTCTTTGGCAATTCCTCCGGAAACATGGCAAGGTGTTTATCCTGTTTCTCGCCAGAGAAATTCCAGTGGCCATAAAAGTATTCATTCCATTCTTCAGTAGTAAGCCTGGACTTCTCTTTTATTTCTCTACTCACTTTAGGCGACTCGCCCAATTTCTTGAAAATCAAAATAAACTCGTAGTCAAGTTTTATGATGCCATTTCTCGGATAAGGGAAAGACCCCATGACAGTTGCTCCGCCTGTCGTATTGCATGTCGTGACCTTCTGCCATATTATTGCCCCCATATAATCAAACCCAATTGTTTCACAGAATTTTATTATTTCCTCTCTGATAGGAATAATTTTATATCTCCCATAATAAACAGAACGGGCAAACTGGTCGCCAATATTCACACACAGACGACATCCCTTATGCAGGACTCTATAGCACTCCTTCCAGACAAGGTTTAGATTATTGATATAATCCTCATAACTGTCATTAAACCCTATCTGGCTTCCATTGCCGTAGTCCTTCAATTGCCAATAAGGTGGCGATGTGATGACGAGATGAACGGACTCTTCCTTAAGCTCACTCATGTTTCGGCTATCGCCGATGATTATAGAGGTCGTAGTTATCACTTTTGTTTTCCTAAAATTTAATCCTAATCGTCTGCATGCGCTACTTCATCACAATTCTTCCAATCCTCCAAAGTAGCCAGGACTTCATCTTCTATTATAGGCATATTCCTTGCCTTTTCATAGGCTGCATCTTCAGTCGGCGCGTCTATTTCGTAAGTGCAATAACCTGAAAAATATCTTCTTACCGTAAACTTCATATCCATACCTCACTTTGTCAAGCTTTGTTAATGCTTTTATCTTTCTCTTTTCTTCAACCCCTTCTTCTCCACCCATCCTTCAACAATCCGTTGCTCTGGCCTGCTTAATGCAAGTGAACCGGAAGGCACATCTTTTGTGATAGTAGAGCCTGAGCCAATGTATGCATCCTTGCCAACTCGAACCGGCGCAACCAGTTGCGTATCACTGCCGATGAATGCACCGTCTTCAATAATTGTTTGCTGCTTCCGAATGCCATCATAGTTACAGGTTATTGTGCCTGCGCCGATATTCACGTTCTTTCCGATAACTGCGTCTCCGATATAGCTCAGGTGATTTACCTTTGTCCCTTTGCCGATTGTTGACTTTTTAACTTCAACAAAGTTTCCTATCTTTGCTCCGTCTTCAATATGAGATTCAGGCCGAAGCCTCGCAAATGGCCCGATAAATGCATCTTTGCCGATTTGAGAGGATTCAATGACAGAATGGCTTTTTATTACAGAGCCATCTCCGACGGATGAGTTAATTATTTTGCACCCTTCTTCTATTATGCACCTCTCGCCGATATTTGTATGACCTTCTAAAAACACATTGGGATATATGGTCGTGTCCCTGCCGATTTTTACGCCTTTATGTATATATGCTGTCTCATCATCAACAAGTGTAACACCTGCGAGCATAAATTCATTATTTATCCGTTCCCTCATTTCTTCATTCGCCTCAGATAGCTCAATGCGGTTATTTATCCCCATTACCTCTGCAGGATTGATATGGGTAAGGCATGCAACCTTCTTTTTCTCCCTTGCTGCAATGGCTATTAAATCAGGGAGATAATACTCGCCCTGGACATTTTCCTTTTTTATCTTTTTAAGGCTTGAAAATAGGAATTGGGCTGATGTGCAGTAGATGCCTGTGTTGATTTCATTTATAGCTTTTTCTTTTTGACTGGCATCCTTATCTTCTACAACCCGCACTACGCTTCCACCTTTATTTCTAACCGCCCTGCCGTAACCAGCAGGATTTTCAACAATAGCTGATATGAATGATATGGTAGCCTTCTTTTTCGCGTGTAAATCCAAAAGACCGAGGATGGTCTCTCGCGTAATGAGCGGGACATCTCCGGAAAGGATTAAAATATCTCCCTTCCATGTTTTAAGGCTTTCTTCTGCGCATAAAACTGCGTGGCCTGTGCCAAGCTGAGGCTCCTGTTTAACAAATTGTATTTGGGATTTATACTCCCCCTTGCTCCTTGCCCCTTGCCCCTTGCCCCCTAATCTTTCTATCACCTCTTCACCTTTGTGGCCGATAACAACGATAACCTTTTCTATCTTAAGGCTTTTTACAACCTCAATAGGATAAAACAGCATGGGCTTTCCTGCAACAGGATGAAGCACCTTTGGCAAATCAGACTTCATCCTCTTACCAAGACCTGCTGCAAGTATAATAACCGCAATATCTTTATTTGCCATAATTCATCACACTTAGTAATACATCAAAAATATACTAACAATGCCACAAGCGTCAAGGTATTTTTAGTGCATAAAATATATGGATGGTGTAATATCCTGCTGACCACAACTAATTTTTTACGAAGTAAAAACTGGCATGAAGAGATTTTTTGTCGAACAACTAAGCCCAGATGAGAAGATAATTTCCATAACTGGCAAAGAATTTCATCATTTAAAGAATGTACTTCGTCTTAATAGAGGCGATGAAATTATTGTATTTGACGGAAAGGGATTAGAGTTTTCAGGAAAAATAGAAAGCATTGGTAAGCATGAAGCGCGTATTGCCATAGAAAAACAGGTTGAGAGCATAAAAGAAAGCGGCTTTGAGATAATCCTCTGTCAGGGGCTCGCAAAGAGTGAAAAGATGGAGCTTATAATCCAGAAGGCAACAGAGCTTGGCGTTTCAAGGATTTTGCCATTTATCACTAACAGGGTTGTACCAAGCCTGGACGCTACGCAAATTGCTCAAAAGACTCAACGGTGGCGGCGTATAGCATTGGAGGCTGCAAAGCAGTGCAGGAGAAGCATAGTTCCAAGGGTAGAAGAACCAAAAACATTTACAGAGATATTAAAAGGGTGGGATAACTATATAAAAATTATTCTGTGGGAAGAAGAAAAGAAAAATAGTCTCAAAGACATTTTGAAAAAAGATAGGTTTTCGGGCTGTATCGTTTTAATTGGGCCTGAGGGTGGATTTTCAGAGGTGGAGGTAGCTGAAGCAAAAAAGGCAGGCTTTGTGCCGGCAATGCTTGGGCCAAGGATATTGAGAACAGAAACTGCTGCAATAGGTATTGTTGCCATTATTCAGTACGAGCTTGGTGATATTGGCTTGTCTAAATAATCACTCAAATAGTGAATATCAACCTGAGAACAGTTTCAAAAAATTTTCTTGACAAATCTTGAGCACTGGATTTTAATTTTACCCTAACTTTTAATAATCCCTTGAGCAGAGGTTTTAGCATGGCCAATAATTCTTTTCAAGAAGTTCTGGATAGACTTGAGGATGTAAATAAGTACCTAAACCTTCCTCCTCCAATCTACAACCGACTCCGCTGCCCACGACGCTCACTGATTGTATCCCTGCCGGTAAGAATGGACAATGGCGAGGTAAAATATTTTGAGGGTTACAGGGTTCATTACAATACTGCCAGGGGTCCTGCAAAAGGCGGTATACGGTATCATCCAAATGTTAACTTAAATGAGATAATAACTTTAGCCGCGCTTATGACATGGAAGTGCGCTATTGTAGATTTGCCGTTCGGCGGCGCAAAGGGTGGCATTGCCTGCGATACAACCAAGATGAGCCGAGATGAGATAAAGGGGCTGACGCGTAGATATACCCATGAGATATTCATGTTAATCGGCCCTGAATCCGATATACTTGCGCCTGATATGTATACAGATGAGCAGGTGATGGCATGGATAATGGATACATACAGCACAATAAAGGGCTACTCTGTGCCGGGTGTTGTGACTGGAAAACCTGTATGTATTGGAGGTTCATTAGGGAGAAAGACCGCTACATCTCAGGGTCTTGTAACTGTTCTCTTGGAGGCAATTAAACACATCGGGCTTTCGCAGAAGGAGCTTACAGTTTCTATAATAGGTTTTGGCAATGTAGGTGCCGCAGCAGCAGACATACTTTCAGAAAAGGGATTAAAAATAGTGGGCCTTGCGGATTCAAAGGCTGCTATATACAACCCAAAGGGGTTGGATATAAAGGCTGTAAAAAGGCATAAGGCTGAAAAGAAATCGCTTGCGGGTTTTAAAGATGCAGAGCAGGTTTCTATTGATGAATTAATTGGTCTAAAATGTGATGTGCTTATTCCTGCTGCTGTAGAAGGCCAGATAAATGTGAAAAACGCAAATACCGTAAAGGCAAGGATAATCGCAGAGGGAGCGAACGATCCAACAACGCGCGAGGCAGACAAAATACTCAATGACAAGGGCGTGCTTATATTGCCAGACATCCTGGCTAATGCTGGCGGTGTTGTTGTTTCATACTTTGAATGGGTGCAGGATATTCAAAGATATTTCTGGCATGAAGATGAGATACAGAAACGATTGGAAGGCATTATGACAAAGGCCTTTAAACATGTGCTGACGATCTCTCAGGATAGAAAGACAGATATGCGCACGGCTGCCATGATACTTGGTGTGGGCCGCGTTGCTGAGGCAAGCGCTGTTAGGGGTTTATATCCATAATAAAAAATATTCCTTGAAAAGTTGAAGAAATTCTGGTAAATTCCATCCCTTCCGTGAGTCACAGAATTATCAACAGGTGTTGATAATTCTGTGGATATCTTTTGCGGGTTACCTTATGACCAATAGCGATGTTTGGAAAAAAAGTCTTGAATCGATTAAAGGCCAAATACCCAATCAGCACTTTAATACATGGTTTAAACCAATAGTTGTGACTGGTATAAACGAGACCTCTCTTGAGTTGGAGGTGCCTAACCGCTTTTTCCTTGAGTGGCTCAAGGACCATTATCTCTCCCTCATACAAGAGGCTGTTACAAAGGTAAGCCAGCGGGAGTATTCTATCGTATGGCGTATAGGGAAAGCGACGGCCCCGCGTCCTTTTACAACGCTTTTGCCTCCTCATCAGCCTATGCAGATAGCAGCTGCAGAAAGGGTTATTACAAATACTCAGCTTAACTCAAACTATATCTTTGAAAATTTTGTAGTGGGAAAAGATAACCAGCTTGCCCATGCTGCTTGTTTAGCGGTTGCCAATCAGTTTTCAAACAAATATAATCCGCTATTTGTATACGGTGGGGTTGGCCTGGGAAAGACTCATCTCCTGCAGGCTATTGGTCATAAGGTGATTGAGAGAACTGCTGGTTCGCGTATTTGTTACTATACATCCGAAGGGTTTATGAACGAATTTATTAACGCAATACAGCGGAATAAGATGGATGAATTTAGAAATAAATTTAGAAGGGCTGACCTCTTGCTTATTGACGATGTCCAGTTCTGGGCAGTAGGTGGAAAGGAGAGGACACAAGAGGAGTTTTTTCACACCTTCAATGCCTTATATGAAGCCAACAAGCAAATTGTTATCACAAGCGATAAATACCCCAATGACCTTGGGCTGGAGGAAAGGCTTAGGAGTCGGTTCGCTATGGGTTTAATAGTTGATATCCAGCCTCCTGATACAGAGACAAAGATGGCCATACTTCAAAAAAAGGCATTATTGGAGTCTGTCGTTCTACCAGATGATGTTACACACTATCTCGCATCTGTAGGGGGCTCTAATATTAGGGAGCTTGAAGGCTATCTTGCAAGAATCATTGCTGTATCATCGCTTTCTGGAAAAGAGATTACGCTCCTAATGGTGAAGGAAACACTTAAAAACATTATTAAAGATACTAAAATGAAGGCTATTACTATTGACAATATTCAAAAGACTGTTGCCTTGTTCTTTAATATGAATGTTGCTGACCTTAAATCCAAGAGAAGGTTACAAAAACTAGTTCTGCCGAGGCAGATGGCGATGTATCTTGTAAGGGAGTGTTGTAATTCGTCATTTCCAGAGATTGGTTCTGCCTTTGGTAATAAAGACCACTCTACTGTTATACATGCTGTCAATAAAATAAAAACGCTTCTTGATAAAGATGCTGAACAAAAACGGGTTATCAACACCATTAAAACACTTTTGGAAAAAGAAAAGAAATAGTTGTGGGGGTAAATAATTTCTGGATAATTAGTTCTAATGTGGTATGTTTTATGAGTCTTTGTTTATTACTGTGGGTATTGACAATTGTTATCCACAAATAGTCGACAAATAATTGTATTATATAAATTGTGCACTTAAACTATTTTCCCACATATTAAGACATTCTATAACTACTACTATTTTGATTATATTATTAAATAAGACATATAGAAGAAAAGGGGTGAGAGTATGAAATTTGAAATAGAAAAAAATGATTTTTTAAAAATTCTACATAGGGTTCAGGGCGTTGTAGAAAAACGCAATACCATGCCGATACTGGCCAATATCCTTATAACTGCTAAACAAGGAAAAATAGAGGTTATGGCAACAGATCTTGAAGTATCAATAAAAGATAGTTGTGAGGCTGTTGTATCAGTAGAGGGTAGTATAACAATAAATGCAAGAAAGATATTTGAAATAGTGAAGGAGGCCCCTGAGAATAAAGTAGGGTTATCAGCGGAGGGAAGTGGAAGGATATCCATAAAAAGCGGAAAGGCCAAGTTTAATATTGTAAGTTTACCCATTGAAGAGTTTCCATCATTTCCTACTTATGAGGAGGGTAAACTATTCAATGTGGCGCCAAAGGTGCTTCGAGAAATGATTGATAAAACAGTGTTTGCAGCCTCTACCGATGAAACAAGATATAATATAAATGGTGTGTATGTTGAAAAAGAAGGGGCAAATGTAAGAATGGTAGCAACAGATGGTCATCGATTGGCTATGATTGAGAGGAATATAGAGTGGCCAAAACTGGAAAAGGGGGTAATCCTGCCGCGTAAGGGAATTTTAGAACTAAAAAAATTTCTTGATGATGGTGAGGGCGCACTCTTTTTGGGTTTTACGGTAAATAGTATGGTGGTAAAAAAGGATGGAACCATTATAGTTGTAAGGCTTATTGATGGAGAATTTCCTGATTATAAACAGGTTATACCAAAGGGTAATGAAAGAAAACTAAATCTTGGCCGCGCAGAGTTCTTGGGTTCATTAAAAAGGGTATCCCTACTTTCTTCTGATAAGGGGCGCGGTGTCAAGTTAGAGTTATCTAAAGAAAGATTAGAACTATCCTCAAGCAACCCGGACATGGGGGAGGCAAAGGAAGAGCTAAACGTGGACTATAAAGATGAAGGGTTTGAGATTGGATTTAACGCTGCCTATATGATGGATGCCTTGGGGGTCATGGAAGCAGACAGTATTGTGCTTGAGTTTAAAGACCGTGAAAGCCCGGCATTATTAAAATCAGCCAAGACAGATGGCTATGTGTATGTAGTAATGCCTATGAGGCTGTAAACCCCATTAGAAAATCTTTACCTTTCTAACAGGGGGACTCACACGGGGTAAATAATTAGGAGGTAGCTATATGGCAGGAATAAACAAGGCTATTTTAGTTGGTAGACTTGGCAAGGATCCTGAAATAAGATATACGCCAAGCGGCACAGCTATTGCGAATTTCACCATGGCGACAAGCGAAAACTATAAAGACAAAGATGGTCAAAAACAGGAGAGGACAGAGTGGCACAGAATTGTAGCCTTTGGCAAGCTCGCCGAGATATGCGGTGAATATCTTGCAAAGGGCAAGCAGGTCTATATTGAGGGAAGAATTCAGACGAGAAGTTGGGACGATAAAGATGGAAACAAAAAATATATGACGGAGATTGTTGCCAACACCATGCAGATGCTTGGTAAACCCGAAGACGCCTCCGCCTTAGGCGGAGGCCAAACAGTTATTGGCGAAAGCGCTGCCAGTCCAGAACCATCCCCTGTGGATGAGGATGTGCCGTTCTAATGACAAAAGCTTATCAATTGAAACCTGCCTTTATTTAAACCATGCTTACCAAACGAATTATACCCTGCCTTGATGTAAAAGATGGTCGCGTTGTAAAAGGTATTAGCTTTGTTCAGCTTAGGGACGCTGGCGACCCGGTGGAATGCGCCAAGGCATATGAAGAACAGGGCGCTGATGAGCTGGTTTATCTGGACATAACAGCATCCCACGAAAAGAGAAAAATCTTTCTCGATGTGGTGGAAAGGACCGCTGCAGAGGTCTCTATGCCGCTGACGGTGGGCGGTGGTATAAGGACGTTAGAGGATATAAAAGAACTACTCCATGCAGGGGCTGATAAGGTATCAATAAATACTGCAGCAGTTGAAAACCCAGAATTTATAAAAATGGCGGCCGAAAGATTTGGGAGTCAGTGCATCGTTGTTGCTATTGATGCCAAAAGGCGAGAAGCACAATGGAACTTGGCAGATACAAGCAGTATGGGAGAGACCTTTAAGTATTATACGCCAAGCACAGCAGCCCTTGTGCCTGCGTGGGATGTATATACTCACGGCGGTAGAAAAAACAGCGGCAAAGATGCTATTCTCTGGGCTAAAGAAGTAGAGAAACTTGGTGCGGGTGAGATACTACTCACAAGTATGGATAAGGATGGCACTAAGGAAGGTTATGATCTTGACTTAACATATAATATCTCTGAGGCGGTCTCTATCCCTGTTATTGCATCCGGTGGCGCAGGACAATTAGAGCATCTCTATCTTGCATTCATTGAGGGTATGGCAGATGCAGTGCTCGCAGCCTCTATATTCCACTTTGGTGAATTTACGATTCGGCAGGCAAAGACGTTTCTTAAAGAAAAGGGAATAAATATAAGATTGTAGACCCAAAAGGTGGGTCCAAAAAATAGACATTGATTTTTTTACGGGTGGGTTGACATCTCCCAATTCTGTGATAATACTTATACAGGAATCACAGAGGAGGTGACTGTCATGTGTCAAACTTGCGGATGCTCGCCATGCGCTAAATGCGGTGCACCGATTAAGAATGGTGTATGCAGTGGGTGCAATAAAAAGTCTTCACAATGTACCTGCAAATAAACAAAAAACCTCCTGTTAATAATAAGTTTTTTTTCAGGAGGTCTTTTTGTTTTGTTTATTATTTTGGTTCAACAGGATAGCCGGCATCTGTCCAGGCATAAAATCCGCCAAGGAGCGGCCGGACATTCTTAAAGCCTTTATCTAATAATATACGTGCTGCACGAGCACTGGAATGTTCATTCTGTCAGGTGCAGTAGGTAATTATTATATCTTTACCCTGAGGAACACTTTTAACGTTCTTTTCAAGCTCATCAAGGGCAATACGCAGAGCTCCCTTTATCTTAACATGGCTTGAATTATAAGAATCGTCTGCCCTCACATCAATAATTGCAAACTCTTCTTTTTTTTCTAATTTTGTCTTTAGTTCTTCTACAGTTATTCTTGGTATAGGCATTTTATCTCATCCCTTCCCTTAATTAACTCTCCTGTGTAGTGTTCCAACTACCGGAAACCTTTCAAGCAGTTCCTCGTTGTGTGGCGCTTGCCCAAGGCAGTGAGTCAAATCTACACCAGCATCGTGCAGGGCCTGATGATTTCCGTTCTGCCACAGGAAACTGCTGGATACATCATATATCTTTCCCTTGTAGGAAATAAATGCCGAGGCACCATCCTTGCCATTGTATTGTTCAAGCTCTTTTTTTCTAAATCTTCGCTTCTCCATAAGAGTTTGAGAGGCATGAGGAGGCTCAAGTGTACATCAGGCATCCTTTTGTCCGATCCCGATTCTACTTCAGGAACTTGGACACAAAGGGAGAGGTCTCACCTCTACGCAGAAAGTGTCCAGAGGGTCCCTCGCCTAGGAATTCAGAGAACCAGGATTCGTGCTCTATTTCCTCGTTAAGGATTGATAAAGCTAAATCGTAGGTTCGGTGGTCTTTGCCGGCAGTTAGGTTGCATATGTGAGTATACCCCCGCACCGCACATCTTTCTGCATTCACCAATACCGTCAACATTGCCTTAATGTCCGTAGGGTCCTTTGGCAGACTGGCAGGAGGGCAGGCTGAAATGTCATGGAAGTCTTTCATGTTCCCAGGTAGTTTACCGCCCAGCTCGTAGATGCGGGGGAAGAGCGCCTCAAAATGATTCCGATCTTCAATACGGGCTGTTTCCGCAATCTCTTTAAGTCCCTCTCCTTCCAGTCCAATTAAGTTGACCCGGAGTATGGTGTAGTAGTAGTAAGTCGTAAGTTCGGCGGCTGCATTCTTGACCAACAGTTCCACCAATTGATCAACATTGACGCCAGACTTCTCTACCATTTCCCGTGTTACTTTAGCCATTTTGCTCACCCCTTTTCATATTTTCATAATGTTACTTGTTTTTACTATTAATATTAACGTTTTCTCCACCCACTCCAAGCAGGAAATCCATTTTCATCCCTGAGCTTAAGCATCTCTCCATCTTTTTTTATTTCAGCAGCAATAATGGCTGGTTTCCCTTCAAAGGTAACCCGCGAGCCCTTAACCTCTATCATATCTTTTGGTTTAATCTCAAAGTCCTGATTTTCAATGTACCACCATGGACCTAAATGCACAGAGATTGTCTCTTTTTCGGTTTTTACCATCAGATGAATGCCGTAGTGCATCCCTTTTATTGGTGTGATTTTATCCACACTGACCACTTCGCCGCTTATGGTCTCAACTGTTTTAGGGTCATACATCTTGTTATACTGGCTTCCCATGCCCCAGCCGCCGCTCCCCTTCCACTTCATTCCACCTTTTGCAAAGGCATCAGAGGTAAGGAATATGCTACAGATTGAAATTACCGCTAAAAAGATGCTCATTTTCTTCATAACTGCCTCCTCCTTTTAGCTAATGAAATGGCCTTGCCTGAAACAATAGGTTATTAACTCGCGGCTATCTGCATGATGTTCTTTCCACTATCTATGTTGGAAAGTCTTTTCTGGCACACAGACCAGTCGATGTTCTTCATAAAGGCATCAATATAAGGCGGCCTTTTAACGCCATAGTCTATTACGTATGCATGCTCATAGACATCCATTACCAGCACGGGTATTACGCACGCGGGTACATTGAAGTTGTGCGTATCAAGGCAATAATTATGCAGTTTTCCGTCATAGAGGCAGTGGCCGAGGATTACCCATCCACGGGCAGCTATGCCGCATGCCTTAAAATCCTCCTGCCATGTTTCAAATGAGCCGAATTCACGGGCGATTAAATCGGTGAGTTTTCCAGAAGATTTTTTCTCGCCTTTGGCGTTCAGATTTTCAAAATACAGTTCATGAAGTATAACGCCATTCAGGGCAAAGGACTCATCTGCCTTTAGGCCCCGAAAGTCACTGAATATCTGATTCGCCTTGCTTCTGTCAACTGCCTTGAGCCTTTCTTCAACTTCGTTGAGTTTGTTCACATACCCCACATAAAGTATGTCCATGTGCTGGGATATCTGGTTGTCAGATATTCCATCCAGCCCTTTGATGTTGAATTTTTTTGGTTGATGCGCCATTGCTATGCACCTCCTTATTAATAATGTGATTTAAGGATAGCAGACAAAATCTTATTGTCAACCCTATATCAAATTATCTGTTTTGTATGGAAAAATACAAAACTGCTATGTCACGCCCAGAGCAGTCCCTTGACAAAATGCGGTATTAATTTCAAAGAAAGTTGACTGAGTTGATGAGCGCCTATGAACCCTACATTACCGTAAAATAGCGATTAAAAACCTCGCTATTTTACAAACCTGCGATTTGCCTGCCATACTTCGTTATCGGACAATTTTTACTCCTCACCGTATCGGTGAACATACGGCTCGTCGTAAAAATTGTCCGCTGCCTCGTCTGGCAGGCAACTTGCAGGTTTCCCCAAAAATCAAACGCTATTTTTGGGACATTACAAAACATTTGACAATATGTTGGCCTAATTGTATTGTATAAAAGTTATCAGTTCTCTTCCAATACAAGTCTTATCAGATAAATCCATATGGAGAGGTGGCCGAGTGGTCGAAGGCAGCTGCCTGCTAAGCAGTTGTAGGGGTAAAACTCTACCGAGGGTTCGAATCCCTCCCTCTCCGCCAAGCTTAGCTTGACATAGGCGCGCTAAGCGCGCCGCCAGTTTTATTCATTGATTCTTAAAGGACATGGCCTAAAGCTACCCTAACGATAGCCTGATAGAAGATAATAGAAGATACAGGAAGGATACAGTTGACGCAAGATAGATTGACCTATTATCTTAGAAAGAATTTTTTATTATTTTCATCGAAATCTATAACAGTGGAGTATCCTTTTTTAAAATCTATGCTCTCCTCAAAGGTATAATCATTCCTACTTTAGAGATAATCTTGCCTACATCCGCAGGCAATTGACTTGTTGCAGGCTTTAAAAGAGAGAGGGCCAAGAGTATGCCCACAATAGGAATGCCAATGAGTCGAGGAGGATTAATAACAGGGTGGGATACCCTTATAAGATGAATCCACAGGAAAATAAAGAGGAGCACGGGCACCATGATATGCAAGAAAAGCGCTACAAAGAAAAACAGGTTAGTAATAAGATTATTGCGAGAGAAGGAAAGGGAAAGCAACTCTCCAAATATTGGAAAAAAATCCAGAAAGGCTGCGGTTAAATCAGCTATAATCTGGCCTCTCTCATCCCAAACCATCCAGTAACCTATAATTCCTGTTAACCATATAAAGGCAAGGAGAAAAATACCAGATACCCACGCAATCCACCGCCAGTGGCGGTACCTATCTGTAAAATACACCTGAATGAGATGCAGTATTGTAGCTATAATCATTCCATCTGCTGCATAACGGTGGACACTGCGCATTATGCCGCCTAAGTACCACTGCTCTTCTGTAATGTATTTTATTGAATTATAGGGAGCGCCAATCTCGTAAAAGATGAATAGGTATATGCCGCTTACCACAAGAAGCCATAAAAAGAATATGGCTATTGCCCCAAGATAATAGAAAGGATTGTATTGGGGCGTAAATATTCTGTCTGCCAGCTCTTCGACTGCTAAAACCCCTTTTCTTCCATACATGAGAAACTTTTGATACATAGTATTAATTTTAAGGGTCTTAATAAAAGTTACATATGATTTTAGTCATATTGCGCAGAAAATAGGGTCTACCCTCTCCAAAATAGACATTGATTTTTGGGGAAACTGCCCCCGATTGATTCTATCGGGGGTTGCCAGACGAGGCGGAGGCCATCCCTGATAAAAGCACTCAGGGACATGTTTTTGCGATGAGCCCTCCCCCTTTATCCCCCTCATGGAGGGGGACAGGGGGAGGATACAGTGAAGAGCAAAAATGCGCTGACAACAAAGTATGGCAGTCAAATCGCCAGTTTGTAAAATAGCGAGGTTTTCAATCGCTATTTTACGGACTCTTTAAACCTTTGACACAGATTGCTTTATAGGCTATACTTGCAATCGGGAGGGCTTAATGGCATTTACCGTTACAATTTCAGAACTTGCGCTTCTGCTTGCGGCAATAGCCTTCTTTATCCTGATTATATATCTAATCCCTGCGATTATTCAACTACGCAATACTGCAAAGGGAGTTGAGGATGTTTCTCAAGAGGCAAAAGAGGCAATAAAGGGATTAAAGACCCTATTTAACAAGATAAATAGCCACACGGATGATGTCGGAGAGGTAGTAAAAAAGATAAAGGATGTTGGATTAAAGGCAACGTATCTGGCTGATATAGTTGTAAGCCAGCTTAAGATCCCGATAATTACAATTGTTAGTTTAATAGCGGGAGTAGATTTTGGTTTGAAACATTTTAGAAAAAAAAAGGAGGGTGATAAACATGGCGGAGAACAGCAATAATACATTAGGTGTTATGCTCGCCTTTATAGTTGGGGGCCTTGTTGGAGCAGGGCTTGCGCTTTTATATGCCCCAGCTGCTGGAGATGAGACAAAAAGGCGAATAAGAGAAGAGATAGACCAAACAAGAGAGAAGCTGAGAGAGGGTTATGGTACAGCAGTAGATACTGTTGAAGATGGTTTGGGAAAGGTAAGGGAGATTGTTGAAGAAAGAAAAGGCGAGGTTATAGCGGCATATCACGCAGGCAAAGAGGCCTATCAGAAAGAAAAGGGCAAACATACAAAGGAAACTGCGTAAGGGCAGCCAATTTAATGCTCTTTACCCTCGCACCAAAAATCTTTGGTGTGGGGGTTTACCGTTGTTCCTGTATATCCTTCATCTTTTCTAAAATTGCCTCAGCGCGCGCCTTGTAGTCAGCAGCTGTTTTGTTATAAGGGTCAAGCTCAAGTACAATCTTCCACTCTTTAATTGCTAATTCAAGTTCCTCTTTCTGAAAGTAGTCAATTCCATTCTTGAGGTGAATGTTGATAGCTTCATTTATTTCCTTTGTTGTGACTGTAAGTAGCTTTTCAGTATCTCTGTAGCGAGGGATGAGTTTCATGACAAGGGCAAATTCATCCCTTGCCTTGGCGAATTGTTTTGAATTGAGAAATGCAATCCCTTTTTTGTAATGTACGTTTGCAAGGGCCTCCTGGTTAGCAGTAGTTAGCTCCTCTGTCTGAATAGATGATTGTATTTGCTCAACAGCCTCAAGTTTTTTGCTTATTATTCGATTATCAGGGTCAAATTCAAGGGCAGCAGCATATTCCTTTGCTGCAAGTGAATAAAGTCCTACCCTTTCATACTCCTCGCCTAACGCAGCGTGCCGTTCTGCAAACTTGGGGGCCAATCTATCTATCTGCGAGAGTAAATCCCGCGCTGCTTTATATTCAGGCTCGCCTTTTTTGACTGAAAAGGCTATTTCCCTTGCCTCTGCCATCATTCCCTCATTGAATAAGATAAGGGATCTGTCATAGGCTGAGCCAGATAGATACTGAGGTGTAAATTTTACACATCCTGTAAGTAATAACAGTATTATGAAATATCTAAAATACAATGCCTTCCTTCCTCATCTTAAGAAGAGTAGTATTAACAGCGTCATCAATTACTGGCCGCCATGATTCTTTTGTCTCTTTAATATTATACATTGTAAATGGTTTTTCAATACCCTTTATATTAACATCAGGTATCTTTACACATGAAATTTTATCCTTTATCTTCATAAATACGTGCTCACCTACAAGTAGCTCTCCGCCCTTTGCTATTCCAGACAACCTCGATGCAACATTTACTGCATCTCCAATTGCAGTGTACTCCATCCTGACTTTAGATCCCATACTTCCTACAATTGCATATCCTGAATCCAGTCCAAGCCCCATTGGAAGCTGAACAGCCCCTTTCTTAGCCCTTAAACGATTTACCTCTATCATTATTTTATTTATGACCACAGCAGCCTTTACACCTTGCTCAAGATGTTCTTCAGTTGGGATGGGAGACCCAAAAACACCCATTACTGCATCGCCAATAAATTTGTCCACAGTACCATTAAAATAAAAGATAATCTCTGTCAAAACAGTAAAATATCTGGTTAAAAGTTCCACTATTGATTCAGGGGGCATCCGCCGTGTCAAGGCAGTGAATCCTCTGATATCAGCAAAGAGTATAGTTATTTCCCTTCCTTCTCCAGCGAGATGTATTTTGTCGGGGTTTTTGAGAATCTCATCCGCAACATGTGGGCTTACATATCTGTTAAAGGCGCCCTTTATTATTTCTTTTTTCTCTAACTCGGCTGCCATGCTGTTGAAGGAATCAACAAGCTCTCCAAGCTCATCACTTTTGCCAGAGGGGATACGGTACCAGAAGTGGCCGAGAGAGATTTCCTTTGTTCCCCTTACAAGTAAAAATATTGGTTTTAGTAGTTCGGCTGCCAGTGGAATTGAGAGAATTACAATAATTATAATTACCAAGACAGATATAACGGCTATTTTCTTTTGTGCCTCCGCTATTTTGTCCTTTATAAACTCTTTTGAGAACGACATGACAACATAGCCGACCCTTGTGTCTTTGAAAGAGATGGGCGAGGCAAACGTGAGGGTAGCCTCATCTGCACTAATGAGCCATGGGTGTGGCCCAGAGACAGTTGCAATTGCGTTTTCACTACCGTAATACTTAATACCAACCTCTGCAAGCTCTTTATGCCCTTCTATAAAAAACTTTTCATTGAGTATATATGCATTGACTGCACCCGGATATTTAAGAACATTCTGGACGAGCAGATTCATGGTAAGACGATCATTCTGCAGAAGAGACATCTTGCTATCGCTCGCAAACTCACCTGTTATAGTGCTTGCCATATTCCGCATCTGCGCCTCTAATGAACTTCGCTCATGTGCAATCATTATTATCCCGATAAATATTGTTAAAAGTGACATCAAAATAGATAGAATGACGGTGAGCTTTATTCTGATAGAAATTTTTAAAGGAGACTTCATAAGAGATTATCCAAAATTTGTGCTGTATTTATATCAAAAAAATTCTGCTATAGTTTGCAGCGGGGATAATATTGCAGCATATATACTGTGAAAAACGGCTTGCCAATTCGTGATTCCATTCTTGCCTTTAAGGAATGCCCTACTATCTGTTGATGTTCGTCATTTGATAGTTTTTTGGAAAATTTTAAATAGTGAAACCAATTTTAAATCCTTTTATACATCAAAGTCAATTATTTGTATAAGTCCGAAAATAGACGCATTGATTTTTTTCAGAGCAACGATAATTATTGACATAGTCCTTATTAGCAAATATTATAGGTTTTAATAATATGAAAGCCATCTGGCGATTTTTTGCATCTACTGAGCTTACCATAATCCTTGCCATATTAATCTGCATAAACGCAGCATGGGGTTCTATTGTTTCCATGAAAAACCCTGCCGTGTTTCAGGCATTAGATCAAGCAATACTTTTTCCGTGGCTTTTTACCATAGGTAAGGCGAATTTTAATATAAGCCTCTGGATTTTTATACTTGTTATACTGACGACAATATTTGCCATAAATACCACAGTCTGCACCTTAGATAAGCTCTATTCCATACTCAAAGACAAAAGACCGTGGCAGTCATTCTTCCCGCAGATTGTTCATATTGGTTTTTTAATAGCGCTGCTGGGCCATCTCGTCGGGAGCATATACGGCTTTCGAAGTCCCGGGAATTTTGTGTTTCAGGGACAGGCCATTAAAGTTCCTACTCAACCAGGCCTCTTGCTCCGCCTTGATGACATTGAGATGAAGACTTCTCGGAAGGCAGGCCTGGAAGATTTGAAAACAAAGGTTACCCTGCTTAAAGGTGAAAAAGAAATTCTTAAATACAACATTCAACTCAACGGTCCGCTTATTTACAAAAGCATCGCCTTTTATCATGCAGATCAGGGCCAGGCTCCATCAGGGCTTGTCTTAAGAATTGGAGAAGAGGATTTTAGGATAAAATTTGGCGGGGCATTCAGGACAGCACAGGGGGCGATATTCAAGCTTGGAAGCATTATCCCTGATTTTGCAATGGACGAGCAAGGAAATCCCTTTTCCCGTTCTCAGGAATACAGAAATCCGTATCAGGAGATTATATCTATCTCTGGCAAGAAGGACTGGCTTCCCTTATCCGCGCTCGGCAGTAGTGTAAATCTTGAAGGCCAGACTATAGAGCTTGTTGATTATATCAACACACCCTATGTTGTGCTTAATATAAACAAAGATCCGGGAATTGGGTTTATAATTTCAGGCTCTGCTGTATTGGTAGTCGGAATGCTGCTTCTGCTTTTCTTGAGAGGAGAAAGGGCAGAGCTTGTGCGGCGGATAGAAAATTAGAAATTTTCAATCACCAACCTAATCTTGATAAATTGTTTAAAACAGGAGTATTAAATGATAAGAATAGTAAAAAACAATAGAATACTAGAGGCAGTAGAGGGGGCATGGCTATACCCAGAAAGAAATTGCTGATTACCTAATGATGCACTATTCAACTATCAGCAGACTGGTTAAAAAAGAGGCGACAGCAAAAAACAAGACCTGATCCCGTTTCGCCCGTTAAGTTGGTTTGACACGTTTATGTTTTTAGTTTGACTGAAATTATAAACGTATGTATAGTTCGTAGTTTCCCCAGAAGACGTAGTTATTAAAGGAGGTAATTGTAATGTATTTGAAGTATTTAGATTATAGCGAGTTTGATGGCACACCAGATGAATGGAGTATAGAAGGTTTTACGCTTAAAAAAATAAATCTTATCGTAGGTAAAAATGCATCTGGTAAGACACGAGCTCTTAATATAATTGCAAATCTTGGTAACTTAATCTCTGGTTATAAGCCGCAACTTTATTCTTCGGGTAATCACCTTTTAAAGTTCAATAATGATACTAGATTAGAATATTTATTAAAATTAAAAGACAACAAAGTTATAGAGGAAAAACTAATTAAGGATAATAAGACACTTCTCGACAGGGGCATGAATGGAATTGGTAAAATATTTGCTGTCAAAATCAATGACTTTATAGATTTTCAGACCCCGGATAATGTCCTCGCATGTTCAGCAAGAAGAGATTCTGTTCAACATCCATACTTTGAAGAACTTTTTCAATGGGGCGATTTAATAAGACATTATCACTTTGGTTCACAATTAGGAAAAGATCATTTGATAATATCCACGCCTGATAAGCCAGCCAAGGTAGATTTAAAAGATGAAAATAGTATTGTTTTTAAAATTGGATTGGAGTCATTTGGAGAAGAATTTACTGAATTGATTATTGATGATATGAGACACATTGGTTATGATATAGAAATTGCAGTATATGCACCTCTTCCCAGCATAAAAGTACAAGGGCTACCCGCCGGTGAAGTAATCGGGATTATCGTCAAGGAATCCAGTGTTAATAAACATATAAGTCAGCTTGATATGTCCCAGGGAATGTTTAGGGCTTTAGCCCTACTTATACATATAAATTATAACTTGCTTACAAAAACTCCAAATTGCTTGTTAATTGATGATATTGGTGAGGGTTTGGATTTTGAACGTTCAACTGCTTTAATTAAGCTTCTGATAGATAAAGCGAAAGAATCGGCTGTGCAACTTATCATGACAACTAATGATAGATTTACAATGAATAGTGTTCCATTAGAATACTGGTCTGTAATTCATCGTGTAGGCGGGAAATGTAGAGTATTTAATTATGATAATTCAAGGAAGATTTTTGACGAATTTGTCTATACCGGCTTGTCAAACTTTGACTTTTTTGCTACTGAGTTTTATGAGAAAGGTTTTGATGAAAAGTGAAAAAATTAGCTATATTTGTCGAGGGTTTGACTGAGCAATTATTTATTTCAAAATTATTCATTGAATTGACTGGCGGAAAAAATATAAAAATTGAATGCCAAAAAGCAAGAAAAACTCCGAGAGGAAACCGCTCTTTTCAGGTTATTGATGCCACATCAACTGACACAGGTCAAAAATATTATGTTCTTATACGTGACTGTGGTGGTGAATCTACTGTCAAGTCTGATATCGTAGATTCCTGTGCTGATTTGACGCGAAGCAATTATGAAAAAATATTGGGTCTTAGAGATGTTTCTCCTTCATTCACTCACGCTGATATACCTAAGCTAGAGAGACTTTTAACCTATATGGTTCCAACTAGATTTATTCCTATACGTATTCTTTTAGCAGTTATGGAATGTGAGGCATGGTTTCTTGCGGAAACTACTCATTATGAGAAAATAGACTCTTCAATTACTCTTGATAAAGTTAGAGATTTACTCTCATTTGACCCTTCTTGTAACAATGTTGAAGCAAGGATGCACCCAGCTGATGACTTAAATAGGATATATCATTTAGCAGGGAAAGCGTACATAAAAGATAGAAAAAGGATCTCAAGAACAGTTGAGGTACTTGATTATGGACTTATTTACTTGGACTTGAGAAATCGCATTCCTAGATTAGATGAGCTAATAAGAGAGATAGACGTGTTTCTGCAATAAACATGGAAAAATTAAGAGACATCTCCCGTATTCTTGCACAAACGCCATCTTCTGGATACACCATCCTTCCTGTCAGGAAAGGATAGCACGCAAAATCCCTTGGAAGTTTTGGAAGTTAAGGGACACTTCCCGTATTCTCCGTCTGGAAATGGTTATTATTCCCATATATACTGCCCTTTGTGAAATATATGGCTGATTATTGCCCATGCATGTAATGTTGTCAAGTGTTGTTTCAGCGGCAATAGGAGCGATAGCAGCCAATTTTTAATTTGGTTTACAATTTGGTTTACTCTCTTGACAAATACAACCTATTGGTTGTAAGATAAAAACGATGAAACTGTTCGTCAATTACTGGCGTAACCCTTCGGGTAAGGCTCCTGTTGAAAGGTATATTGATAAAATAGGCAACAAAGAAGAAAGGGCGGAGTTATTATCTATCTTAAAAGGGATACAGGAAAACGGCACTGATGCTGTAGGCGTTGAGTTTAGACATATTGAAGGCAAACTCTGGGAGTTAAAGATACGGAGACACGGCAACCAGCACAGGATATTTTATGTTGTGCTAAAAGGCAATGAAATGGCGCTCTTGCATGCCTATTTAAAAAAGACTCAGAAAGCGCCAATAAGGGAGATAGGGGTTGCAAGACAAAGACTGAATCAACTATTGGAGGGGAGGCAAAATGAAAAGTGATCTTGACAGACATATTGAAAGGCATTTAAAGGATAAGGAATTTAAAATTTACTTTGACAGGGCAGAAGCGAAAAGGAGGATTGCCCAGAAGGTAGCCTCATTGAGAAATGCCAAACACCTTACCCAGACAGAACTGGCAAGAGAAGTTGGAACAAGACAGCAGGTAATATCAAGACTTGAAAATCCTGCAGACACCCGGTTACCCTCATTGGATTTCTTGGACAAAATAGCGCGGGCCCTTGATAAAAGACTGGTGTTGTCTCTGGAGTAAGTTTTTAGATGATTGTCATTACGAGAAGCGAAGTGGCTCGCAACGACAATATAGATGTCAACCTATTTAAGCCGTTTACTATAATAGCAAAGACGGAGGCAATATGTTCCACATCGCAGACCCAAAGGATATTAAATCAGGCAGGACTACAGATGTCTATTTTGCAAGGACAGTAGAGATACTCAAGAAAAAGGGCATAGACAAATGGGTGAGGGCTGAGTTTTTTGCAAAGAATCTTCCTCATGACTGGCAGTGGGCTGTGCTATCAGGCATAGAAGAGGTTGCTTATTTGATGGAGGGTAAGCCTGTAAATATAAGGGCATTTAATGAGGGAACTATTTTTAAGCCGTATGAGCCTGTTATGGAGATAGAGGGGATGTATACGGATTTCGGTGTGTTTGAAACAGCCATGCTCGGTCTTATATGCCAGGCAACTGGTGTTGCAACAAAGGCAGCTCGGATTCGACTTGCAGCAGGCGATAGGATGGTGGTGAGCTTTGGAGCGCGCAGAATGCACCCGGCGGTTGCGCCCATGATTGAGCGCTCTGCATACATAGGCGGGTGCGACGGTGTTGCTGTTATTGTAAGCGCAGAGCTTATTGAAACAGACCCTATGGGCACAATGCCGCATGCCCTAATACTGGTTCTGGGGGATACGGTTGAAGCAATAAAGGCGTTTGATGAGTGTGTTGATAAAAAGGTAAAGAGAGTTGCGCTTATAGATACATTCAATGATGAGAAGTTTGAGGCACTGCGTGTTGCAGAGGCAATGAAGGGAAAACTCTATGCAGTAAGGCTTGATACGCCTGCGTCAAGAAGAGGGAATTTTTATCGTATATTTGAAGAGGTGCGGTGGGAGCTTGATTTACGCGGATTTAAAGATGTAAAGCTCTTTGCCAGCGGAGGGCTTGATGAAAAAGAGGTAATGGAACTAAAATCTTTGGTTGACGCCTTTGGCGTTGGCACATGTATAAGCAATGCGCCTGTTGTTGACTTTGCCATGGATATCATGGAGATAGATGGCAAGCCAATGGCAAAAAGAGGAAAGTGGTCTGGGGCAAAGGAGATACTAAGGTGCAGGAAATGCGGCAGTGATAAAATCGTGCCTCTATGGAGCAAGCCGACCGTGTCGGCGTTAAGACAACGGCAACATGGTTGCCTTGATCCAAAATGCGCCTGCGGCGGGAAGTATGAAGGGCTTTTACAGCCATTGATTAAAAAGGGAAAGGTTGTGAGGAAGCTGCCAACGCCAAAGGCTATAAGGAAATATGTTTTAGAACAACTGAAAAGAAAATCACTTGCCTAACCTCATTGCTTTGTACCCGGTGTATAAATTTCTTTGAATCCAGAAGACATCGTTAACTTCCCATCCGCGCGAATTATCAATCCCTCCACACCAGGCAATTCTTCAATGAGTTTCATGCCACTCTCCGGCCCCATAATGAATACAGCTGTTGATAAAGCATCTGCCAGCGTTGGGTCTTTTGTCACCATAGTCGCAGTTATAGATTTATTGGCTGGAAAACCAGTAGACGGGTCCATGATATGGTGGTATCTTTTGCCGTCCTTAACAAAAAATCTTTCATAGTCTCCTGATGTAGCTACTGTTGTATTAGAAACCTTAAGAGTGCCGATAATGTTGTCTTTGTTTCGGGGGTCTTGAATGCCGATGAGCCACGGAGGACTATCTGGTTCATTGAATACAATCATATCGCCGCCTGCGTGTACAATGCCTTTTTTTATACCATGCCTTTTTAATGCCTCGGCTGCCTTGCCAATGATATATCCCTTTGCAATGCCGCCGAGGTTTATCTTCATTCCTTGTTTTGCAAGCTTTACGGTATTGTTCTGTTTATCGATAATTATCTGATGATAGTCTACAAGCGGAAGGAGCTTTTTCACTTCTTCTGCAGAAGGTGGGGTCAGCTCTCCTTTGTCATCTTTTGTAAAATGCCACGCCTTTCCCAAAACACCCATGGTTACATCAAATGAACCGTTGGTGAGACGAGAAGCATTTAATGATACTTCTACTACTTCAAAGGTTTCTTTTGAAACAGCTACCGCCTCTTTTCCTGCCGCATTATTTACCCTCGCAACATCGCTATCTTCTCTATAGTGGCTCATTAACGCTTCGAGCCGTTGTATTTCAGCAAATGCAGCCTCTGCAGCAGCGTTTAATTGTGCCTCATCTCTTCCAGCAAGGGTAATCTCTACAACAGTTCCCAGCAGGAGGCGAGTGTATTTTATTTCTGAAGGTTTTCTGTTATAAATGGCAAGGGCGATGATTAATAAAACGAGGATAGTTGCTGAAAGGGCAAGGAGATTTCTTTGTTTGCTGGTCATTGAGTGAAGTAGATTTGTTATAAGCTCCACCGTAGAGGTAGAGCCTACAACAAGCTAAGGTGGTTACTTATGGATGAGTAATTTGCAAAATAGGCCGAACAGAATTATGATGCTATCTAAAATTCTTCTTCCTCAATCTCTGTCTTTTCAAGGATGCCAATGCCCGGCTCTTCCTCATACCGCCTTCTGGCGCCCCGCTCTCTTTCATCCTTTGATTTGCAGTCTACGCATACTCTGGTAAAAGGCATGGCCAAAAGGCGTCCCTCTGCAATCAGCTCACCGCACTCTTCACAGACTCCATAACTTCCGTTTTTCAGCCTCTCGAGCGCATCTTCTATCTCTGCAAGCTTTTCCCTTTCCCTGTCGCCAAGCATGAGAGTTAATTCTCTGTCCCGTTCATTACTGGCAATATCGTAAATGTCACCAATCTCGAACTTGAGGGTATTGCTCTCATTCTTTATCTTTTCCGCAACCTCTGTTAAAAGCACTTCTTTTTCTTTGAGAAGCCTTTTTACTATTTCTTTTTTGAAAGGCTCTTTTACCTTGATTTTTGCTACTGGTGTTGGAACAGGAGCAACGGCTTTTTCCGGGCCTTTTTTTGCAGGGATTTTCTTCTGAACCGATTTTGTCTTGGCCTTGCTTAGTTTAGCAGGTTTCTTTTTTGTAATTTTTTTTGCTTTGACAAGTGATTTCTTTTTCTTTAAGTTTGCCATAATGGGTTGAGTAGTATACACGAAAAAAAATAATTGTCAATAAAAATTGATACAAAATTAATACGAAACTGTCAGAATGTTCTTGACACTGCCAATAAATCTCGTGTAGTCTTATGAACAAAAGGGGAGTAGTAGCCTGCTTTAAGCAGGTGTGAGGAATCGTCAACACGGCTCTTTATGAGTCCGGTTCCTCTGGTTTCTTATGAACATACGAGACCTTTACCTGGTTTTATCCGGGTAAAGGTCTTTTTTTTTGGGCTTTTACCGCGCCCGATACCCCAACCTTCTTTTTTTGGAGTGAAGATAAATAAAATGGATAAACTCTATAAAGGCATCCACAAATTTCGTGAATCATATTTTGCGAGGGAAGAGGAGTTCTTTAAAGGCCTTTCCCATACTCAGACGCCAGAAGTTCTTTTTATTACATGTTCTGATTCACGGGTTGATCCGAATCTCGTAACCCAGAGCAGGCCCGGAGAGCTTTTTATCGTAAGAAATGTAGGGAATATCATCCCTCCTTATGATGCTATAAAGGATAAAAATAGTGTTGCCGCAGCAATTGAATTTGCCGTAATGGTCTTAAAGATAAAGGATATCATCGTGTGCGGACACTCTAATTGCGGCGCAATCGAGGCGCTTTACAGGGCTGAACAGGATTTTGATAAAATGCCTCATCTCAAGGACTGGTTAAAGATAGCTTCTCCGGTCAAGGATATAGCCACCCTGTTTTTTCCTGAGATTTCTGGGGAATCCAGCCAAAGGGTTGTAGAGACAGCAAATATACTGGTCCAGTTAAAAAATATAGAGACATACCCTTTTGTAGTAGAGGCATTGAATAATGGGGCTATTCACCTTCACGGCTGGTATTATGATATTGGAACAGGAGAGGTGTATTCGTATAATCCGGTCAATGGCGCGTTTAAACAGATAGTTTACAATAAAGAAAAGGAGGATGCGTAAACCTCGTTAGAGAACAAGATTCTCTAACGGGGTAAACCAAAAAAAGGAGGTAATAAAAAATGTTTCAGAATCGTCAGGATCCAGATGTAGAAGAGATAATAAACAAGGTAAAGGGATTTGGAAAGCGCTTTGGCAAAGTCCCCATAATAATTGGGGCGCTCATTATTGTAATGCTGCTAATGGGCGGGCAACCGTGGTCTATTGTGGGACCAGGGCAGAGAGGTGTTCTAATCAGGCTTGGGGCTGTGCAAAAAGGTGTATTTCAAGAAGGGTTGAACTTCAAAATGCCATTCATAGACAGAGTTGTAAGGGTGAATGTTCAGGTACAGAAAAATGAGGCAAAGGCCGAGGCAGCTTCGAAAGACCTTCAGATCATATCTACAGTCATGGCCACAAATTATCACCTGATCCCGGAGGCAGTGGACGAGGTGTATCAAAAGATAGGGCTGGCCTTTGAGGACAAGGTAATCCAGCCTGCGGTGCAGGAGGTTATCAAGGCCGTGACAGCCAAATACACGGCAGAGGAATTGATAGCAAAGAGAGGCGAGGTTAAATCCGCCATACGGACAGAACTGACTGACAGACTTGTAACCTTCAATATCAAGGTTGTAGAGGTATCAGTTGCGGATTTCAACTTCTCCAGGACGTTCAATGATGCAATTGAGGCAAAACAGGTGGCGGAACAGCAGGTTGCCAAGTCCAGGAATGAGTTGGAAAGGATAAAGGTGGAAAACGAACAGAAGATCAGTCAGGCAAAGGCAGAGGCTGAGGGGTTAAAGATACAGAGGCAGGAGATAACGGAATCCCTCCTGAAGCTCAGAGAGATTGAGAACCAGCGGAAGGCGATAGAAAAATGGGACGGGAAACTGCCGAGCGTAACAGGCGGGGCCATGCCATTTATACAGGTTAAGTGATTGCAGCTAAGAAAAAGGCAGACCAATTGGTCTGCCTTTTTTGTTTTTACATGTAATCGTTTATCAAAATATGCGCATCCAGCTAATAAGGAGACAGTTATGCCAGACAAACCAAGCGAACAAGAACAAGAGTATTTTGCACGAATAGAATACGAACAGAGAAAAAAGTCAGAGGAAGAAAAACAAAGAAGGCTTGCGGAAGAAGAGAAAAAGAGACTCAAAGAACTCCATCATATGAGATGCCCTAAATGCGGTATGCAACTGATAGAGATTGATTATAGCAGTATGAAGGTGGACAAGTGTTCAAACTGCGAAGGCATATGGCTTGATGCCGGAGAACTTGAGGCTATATCAAGGCTTGAGAAAAAAGGCCTTGATAAGTTATTCAGTGTATTCAAAAGATAGGGTGTAGGTGGGGTGTAGGGAATAGGATATAGGAAAGGATTTTTCCATTCCCCAACTCCTACCTCCTATACACGAGGTTTTTATGCGCTGGCATCAAAAAGAAATAAATGGAGTCATTGAAGATTTAAAGTCATCTCTTCAGGGGCTTTCTCCAGAAGAGGCACGGAAACGGCTCGCAGAATACGGACCGAATGAGCTAAAAGAAGGCAAGAAGAGGACTTCTTTGATGATGCTCCTTGACCAGTTCAAGGACTTTATGATTGTTGTCCTGATAGCGGCGGCTGTAATTGCAGGTGCGATAGGAGAGGCGGCTGATACTATTGCCATCGTTGCTATAGTTGTCATAAATGCTATCATCGGTTTTATTCAGGAATACAGGGCTGAAAAGGCTATGGAGGCCCTGAAGCTCATGGCATCGCCAACGGCGACCGTACTCAGATCAAATAACCCAATCACGATCCCTTCTTCAGAAATAGTCCCCGGAGACATTGTCATCCTTGAAGCAGGGAGGATTGTCCCGGCTGATTTACGGCTTGCGGATACAGCCCAACTCAAGATTGAAGAGGCAGCCCTTACCGGAGAATCTATCCCTATAGAAAAATCTACAGCGCAGATTCACGATGAGATGATACCACTGGGAGATAGAAAGAATATTGCGTATAAAGGGACGATTGTGAGATACGGCAGAGGCAAAGGTATTACCGTAGCTACGGGCATGGAAACTGAACTTGGGCGCATTGCCACAATGTTACAGGCAGAGGAAGAGGTTAAAACCCCGCTTCAAAAACGGCTGGCTGTTGTTGGCAAAAGACTTGCAATCGCTGCCTTGGGTATCTGTGCCATAGTCTTTGCAGTCGGTATTATGAGGGGCGAGCCGCCTGTGCTCATGTTTCTCACAGCAATAAGCCTCGCAGTGGCAGCCATACCTGAGGCGCTCCCTGCAGTAGTGACCATCTCCCTGGCATTGGGCGCACGGAAATTGGTTAAGCAGAATGCACTCATCAGAAAGCTTCCTGCAGTAGAGACCCTCGGTTCAGTAACCTATATCTGTTCTGATAAAACAGGAACTTTGACTCTCAACAAGATGTCAGTTGAGGAGATATATGTTGATGGAAGATTAGTCAAGGGGACTGTCCCAGATTTACGGACGGAGCGCAGCGGAGTTCCCGAAGCAACTACGTTGTTCGGGACAGGCTCCGAATCGGGACTGTCCCCGGAAAAGACGATTCACAACCTCATGCTTGCTATGGCCCTAAGCAACGATGCCGCAAGGGATTCCGATGGGAACCTTATCGGAGATCCAACAGAGACAGCTATCCTATCGGCGGCTGAAGGGGCAGGCTTTGATAAAAAGCATCTGGAGGAGAGTTATCCGAGGATTGCTGAAATTCCATTTGATTCTGATAGGAAGATGATGACGACATTTCATAAAATCCCCGCCATTCCCCCTTTGGAGACAGATTTCAAATCTGTCCCCAGTGGTGCGGGGGGGTTTATCTCTTTTACCAAAGGAGGAGTAGAGGTCCTTCTTGATAGAAGTAAGGATATACTCTTTTCATCTGGAGTACAGGAGATAGATAGAGAGGAGTTAGTAAGAGAGAGCGAAAGAATGGCTGCTGACGGGCTAAGGGTCCTTGCCATAGGGATGAGGAGGTGGGAAGCTGTTCCTGAAGTAATGATCCCTGAGGAAGTAGAGAACAGGCTTACCATCCTAGGTTTTGTAGGCATCATGGACCCTCCGAGGGAAGAGGTTAAAGAGGCAGTTGCGTTATGCAAATCCGCCGGAATAAAACCTGTTATGATTACAGGAGACCATCCGATCACTGCGAGGGCAATAGCAAGGAGGCTTGGCATTATAGATGACGGCGGAGAGGTCATAACAGGAACGCATCTCGAAAGGCTTCCTATGGATGAGTTCGAGAAGAAGGTGGAAGAGATAAGGGTCTATGCCAGGGTAGCCCCTGAGCAGAAGCTGAAGATCGTAAAGGCCCTCCAGGACAAGGGACAGTTCGTCGCCATGACAGGAGACGGAGTTAATGATGCGCCTGCGTTAAAGAGGGCGGATATCGGCGTTGCCATGGGAATAACAGGCACAGACGTCGCCAAAGAGGCGGCTCATATGATTCTCCTTGACGATAATTTTGTCACAATTGTAGCTACTGTCAGAGAAGGGAGAAGGATATACGACAATATAAGAAAATTTTTCAAATATCTTCTTACGAGCAATTCAGGTGAGATATGGACTCTGTTTCTTGCGCCGTTTCTTGGCCTCCCCATACCGCTTATGCCGATTCATATACTCTGGATAAACCTTGTTACTGATGGCGCGCCTGCCCTTGCCCTGACTGTTGAGCCGCCCGAAGGAGATGTTATGAAAAGAAGGCCAAGGCGGCCGCAGGAAGGTTTATTTGCAGGAGGCATGTGGCAGCATATACTCTGGGTTGGCCTCCTCATGGCAGGAATCACCTTATTGACACAGGCGTGGGCAATAACAACAGAACATACTCATTGGCAGACTATGGTATTTACTGTCTTGTGTCTTTCTCAGTTTGGCCATGTGCTGGCAATCCGCTCAGAAAAGGAATCTCTTTTTACTCAGGGAATATTCTCAAACAAGCCTTTATTGGGGGCGGTAGTTTTGGCCTTTGCTCTTCAGATGGCAACCATATATATGCCATTTCTGCAGCCTGTCTTCAAGACAGAGCCGCTAACGGTAAGCGAGCTTATAATTTGCCTCCTCCTCTCATCAGTCGTCTTTGTCGCTGTTGAGATAGAAAAATATTTTAAACGAAGGATAATGAAATAGATATTTGCTGTCATCTATGAAAAAGCATGTCAATAAAAAACTATCCCTGTAGCAAAAAAATGGCAAAATATGACTTTTTGCCATGCATCCTTCCGAGTCACTTGAACCAATCAAGATATAAGGTTTTATAAGAATTAGGTTCAAATTAGTCAAATTAGGGTCAGCGCCTATTTTATTGAAATGGATAAATCAGGGATGCTCCCCAATAAAAGATAGCTCATCAAACTTTTGTAAGATTCAAAGAACTTTTTTGCATTTATTGAAAGTTTCCACCTTTTCTATGATTGACTTACCTCTCACGAAGCTTTAATATTACCAAATGCTTTTTAGAACCTTGCTTGTATGGATAATAGGCCTTCCTGTTACAATCTTCCTTTTTATCTTTGTATTGCTTTCGCTCATCTTTGACAGAAGCGGTAATTCAATTCATCGTATAGGCCGTTTGTGGGGTAGAATCCTGCTCTTTTTGAGCGGTGTGGCCATTGAAATAAAAGGCACAGAAAATCTGCTTCAGGGCAGACCGCAGATTCTTGCCTCAAACCATCAAGGCGCATTTGATATTTTAGCTTTACAGGCCTTTATCCCGATGCAATTCCGGTGGGTCGCAAAAAAGAGTCTTTTTAAGATACCTATTGTGGGATGGTCAATGAGCCTTGCAGGATATGTTGGCATTGAGAGGGAACGCGCAAGCAGTGCCTATAAAAGCATTGAGGCAGCAGCCGAAAGGATAAAAAATGGAACATCTGTGCTGATATTTCCAGAAGGGACGAGAAGCGCTACAGGTGAGCTTCTGCCTTTCAAGCGGGGTGGATTTTTACTTGCTGTGAAGAGCGGTGTGCCTGTTATACCTATATCTATTACAGGGACAAAGGATATAATGAAAAAGGGAAGCGTATTAATAAACCCCGGTCGGATAAAGATAGTTATTGGCAGACCAATACAAACCAAATCCCCCCTCACCCCCCTTTATAAAAAGGGAGAAGGGGGGATTGCTGATGAAAAGGTTTTGATGGATGCGGTCAGAAAGGCGATAGAGGAGGGGCTGTTATAAAAGTTGCAAGCTACAAGTTGCATGTTGCAAGTAAAAACTTAAATCTTAAAACCTGCATCCTGCAATTCATATTTTTTGTTTCAACCCATCCACCAACTCCCTAATCCTCTCCGGCTTTGTCTTGAGTGACGCCCGGTTGCAAATGAGCTTTGAGGTAACCTTCATAATCTCTTCCACCTCAACAAGGCCGTTCCTCCGCAGGGTTTCACCGGTTGCGACAAGGTCAACAATCCTTTCTGAAAGGCCGAGAATAGGCGCCAATTCAATAGAGCCGTAGAGTTTTATTATTTCAACCTGTATCCCTTTGTTCATGAAGTGCTTCAACGTAATGTTCGGATACTTTGTGGCAACCCTTATGTGCGTCCAGTGTCTCGGATTATCTTTCGTGCCAAGCTCTTTTGGCTCTGCAACAACCATTCTGCAAAAACCAATGCCGAGGTCAAGCGGTTCATAGATATCCCTTTCCTGCTCCAAAAGCACATCCTTTCCAGCTATACCAACATCCGCAGCCCCGTATTCAACATAGGTAGGCACATCCTGAGAACGTATTACCATAAATCTGATGCGATCTTTCTTGTTTTCAAAGATGAGCTTTCTGCTGTCTTCTATTACATCCGAGCAGTCAATGCCAATTTTTTTAAAAAGGGCAACAGCCTCGTTAAGGATACGCCCCTTGGGCAAAGCGATGGTTAAATAGTTGTATTTCTGGCTCCTGGCTCCTGACCCCCGCTTAAAGCCTGCGGGGGCAAGCTTCTGACTCCTGACTTTTTTCATTCCTTTACCCTCTTTATCTTTGCCCCAAGCCCTGCCAATTTTTCCTCTATCCTTTCATAGCCTCTATCAAGGTGATAGACCCTGGAGATCTCTGTTATTCCTCCTGCTGCAAGGCCCGCCAATACTAATGATGCGCTTGCCCTCAAATCTGTTGCCATTACAGGCGCACCGCTCAACAAAGGCCGTCCTTTAATAATGGCATTTCTTCCCTCTATTTTTATATCTGCTCCCATTCTTTTAAGTTCACTCACATGCATGAATCTGTTCTCGAAGACATTCTCTGTTATAACACTCAATCCGTTCGCAATACCCATCATTGCCATCATCTGCGCCTGCATATCAGTAGGGAAACCTGGGTAGGGAAGGGTCTTTATATCTACGCTTCTTATGTGAGCATCTCCGCTGACGCGTACAGAGCCATTCTCTGCCTTAATTTCTACTCCTGTTTCCTTTAATTTCATAACAAGCGTCTCAAGGTTTTGAATAGGGCAGTTTTTGATTATTACATCCCCCTTTGTCATGCCTGCTGCAATCATAAATGTGCCTGCCTCTATCCTATCTGGCATTATTGTGTGTGTTATCGGCCTTAAACTATCAACGCCCTCTATTGTTATATAATCTGTGCCTGCGCCTTTGATGCGTGCGCCCATCTTATTTAGAACCTCTGCGAGTTCAACCACCTCTGGCTCCTGTGCGGCATTTTCCAATACAGTGACACCGTCGGCAAGCGCTGCGGCCATCATGATGTTTTCTGTGCCGGTTACCGTCGAGATATCAAAATATATCCTTGCGCCTTTTAGTTTATCAGCCTTTGTATTTATATAACCGCCTTCTATCTTAATATCAGCGCCCATCTTTTCCAACGCCATAAGATGGAGATTCAACGGTCTTGCGCCGATCGCACATCCGCCTGGCAGAGAAACCTTAGCGCGCTTAAATCTTGTTAAAAGCGGCCCAAGCACCAGAGAAGATGCCCTCATGGTTTTGACTAACTCATATGGCGCTTCAAGGCTTTTGATATTTTTGGTTCTAATCTTTAATGTGTTGCCGTCTTCTTGAATCTCAGCGCCAATATGCAGGAGTAGCGCCTTCATGGTTGCTATATCTCGTAGCTTTGGGACATTGTAAAAGGTACTCCAATCATTGGTCAAAAGCGCAGCAGAGAGTATAGGCAATGTTGCATTTTTTGAGCCGCTAATAGTAACCTCGCCAACAAGACGATTTGGGCCTTCTATAATAATCTTGTCCATACTTATGCCTGTAAGGCCATATTCTGACTCTTTAAGGCCTCTGTCTGATAATGGTGTATAAGCGTTTCAATAAGTTCGTTCAGGTCTCCCTCCATCACAGCATCAAGTCTGTGAATGGTAAGACCAATCCTGTGGTCTGTGACGCGGTTTTGAGGAAAGTTGTATGTTCGTATCTTTTCACTCCTGTCGCCGGTTCCCACCTGGCTCTTTCTTTCCTGGGCAATCTTTGCCTCCTGCTCCCTTTGTTTTATATCGAGAAGCCTTGAAGCAAGAATCTTCAATGCCTTTTGTCTGTTTTTATGCTGGCTTTTTTCATCCTGACAGGAAACAACAAGGCCAGTAGGGATATGAGTCATTCGAACTGCTGTTTCTACCTTGTTCACATTCTGACCGCCGTGTCCGCCTGCACGGAATGTGTCTACCTTCAGTTCATCCGGTTTTATGTCAATCTCTACCTCCTCTGCCTCTGGCAATACTGCTACGGTAACAGTGGATGTATGGATTCTGCCTGACGCCTCTGTTGCAGGGACGCGTTGGACGCGGTGCACGCCACTTTCATATTTAAGTTTGCTGTAAACACTCTTGCCAGCAATAATAGCTATTACCTCCTTTAATCCACCAACCCCAATGGGATTGCTGCTCAACACCTCTACCTTCAATCCATGCGCATCAGCATACTTTGAATACATCCTGAAAAGGTCTGCGGCAAATATCGAAGCCTCATCGCCACCCACGCCTGCCCTTATTTCAAGAATTATATTCTTTTCATCATTCTGGTCTTTTGGAAGGAGAAGAACCTTAAGCCTTTCTTCTAAATCAGCCTTTCTCTTCTGGAGTAAAGGGATCTCTTCTTTGGCCAGCTCCCTTAACTCCTCATCCTTTCCATCAAGTATAGCCTTGCTTTCTTTCAGCTCATTTTCTACCTTTTTATATTCAAGATAGACCTCGACGAGCTCGCAAAGCGAAGAGTGTTCCTTGCCGTATCTCTGAAAACTCTCCTGGTCTGAGATTATCTTTGGGTCGCTCAAAAGATTACCAAGCTCAATATATCGTTTTTCTATTTGTTCAAGACGGTTCAGCATGTCGCTTTGCTCCATTGCCACGCTAAGCGTGGCTTAATCACGCTTTGCGTGCTTGTAAAATACAAAGTGCAAATTTTCTGTTAGAGATTAGTTGATTAGAGATTAGCGAATTAGAAAAAAGCTGATTCACTAATTCTCCAATTCGCTTCTTACTTTTGCGTTTTGCAATCTTCAATCTTCAATGTTCAATGTTCTATATTTTTTTAAATTCCTTCCTTATCTCATCCGGTCTTCCGCAGGTCATCTCTCCTTCTGTGCATTTACCTGTGCTTACGCAACCAGGGCCTGCGGCACTAAATATAAAAGGTGCCTCCTTTTTTACCAAAGAGAGCATCCTCTTTGCCATATCCCGTATCTCCCACTGTGCCCTTTCGCATGTGCGCAGCCCAAAAAAATGTAGAAGCTCTCTGGCATTCATAGTAGCGATAATCTTTGTAGTTGCAGCGTTGGGAAGTATATACCTTGCATCCTCTGCTGGTATGCCTGCATCGAGCATCTCCTTGTAAAAACTATACAGAGATTCTATTGTGTCAGAAAACCTCTTTTCATTTTTCGCATCCTTCTTTATTGAGGATGGGATTACAAACTCAGGCTCTTTAAATTTAACATACCGCTGACTCTGCTGGGAATACGATGCAAGGCGATGCCTCACGAGCTGATGAGAGGTAGCCCTTGAGATGCCCTCTATACCAAATGTGAAGCTCGCATGCTCCAATACAGAGAGGTGTCCCATCTTGATAATCTTACCCAGGAACTTCTCATACGAGACGCCTTTTGCCTTATCCTCTAATTGGGAGATATTACTGTCCGAATAGCAGAGTTTGGCAGCCAAGACTATAGTCTTTTCAGGGTTTGGGGTAAAGTTAAGGAGGGTTACCTTCATCCCGTTAGACCTCCTTTGAAAACAAGTTGTAACATCAGGCTTTCTGCTACCATCGGTTTTATTGGGAAACGGTCATAATGATGGATAGGTCTAACGGGATTCACACTACCTCATAAAAATTATGTTGTTTTTTTCTGAAACTTCTTCTTAAACTTTTCAACCCTGCCAGCAGAATCTACCAGTTTGTGCTTACCCGTAAAAAAGGGATGGCAACTCGAACATATTTCTACCTTGATATTCTTTTTTGTAGAACGTGTCTTAACAACATTACCGCAGGCACACTCAATGGCTGTTGGTTCATACTTTGGATGTATTTCTTCTCTCATAAGGCCTCCTGTCTCAGATTTCAAAAATATATATACTAACAGCTACATCGCATTTGTGCAAGAAAAATATTACATAATTATATACAAATTTTGTTGAATTACTCAATAACTCTCTGTAGTGGTGTGTTCATACATCTTATTTTGTATGTTTCGGTTGCATATGGATAATCTGGATCCGTAAAATAGCGATTGAAAACCTCGCTATTTTACCCCCACACCAAAGTTTTTGGTGGGGGGGTTTACAAACTGGTGTCCGCCTTAGGCGTATGACTGCCATACTTCGTTGTCGGCGCATTTTAGCTCTTCACCGTATCCTCCCCCTGTCCCCCTCCTGAGGGGGATAAAGGGGGAGGGCTTCATCGCAAAAACATGTCCCTGAGTGCTTTTATCAGGGATGGCCTCCGCCTCGTCTATCAGACAACTTGCCAGTTTCCCCAAAAATCAATGTCTATTTTTGGGTGGATGTGGAACCTTGACAACAGTGAGAAAGGAACATACATTAAAGGGTATAGAATAATCGTTTTGTCTCCTTTGCAAGGACGGCGAAGAGTTGACCCTTGACAAATTATCTGCTTTGTCGTGGACAAAGCAGATTTGGATTTTGCGTTGCAAAACATAATTTGTCAAGGGTTTGACAAACAATTTAAAAAGGTTTATATTAAAAAAACAGTAAGGAGGATTTTATGGGAAAGATTATTGGTATTGACCTCGGCACAACAAATTCAGTTGTTGCGGTTATGGAAGGCGGTGAGCCAAAGGTTATTGTAAATGAAGAAGGAAGCAGAATTACGCCGTCTGTAGTTGCGTTTACAAGGGATGGCGAAGTGCTGGTCGGCCAGGTTGCAAAAAGGCAGGCTGTTACAAATCCAGAAAACACTATCTTCTCAATAAAGAGGTTTATGGGAAGGAATTATGATGAAGTGACAGAAGAGATGAAGATGGTGCCTTACAAGGTGATTAAGGATGAATATGGCAGGGCGGTTGTTGAAGTGCCTAATATGAAGAGAAGATACACGCCTCCAGAGGTATCTGCCTTTATTTTGCAAAAGCTCAAGAAGGCTGCTGAGGCATATCTTGGCGAGCCTGTTATAGAGGCTGTCATAACGGTACCGGCATATTTTAATGACAGCCAGAGACAGGCAACAAAGGATGCAGGTAAAATTGCGGGACTGGATGTTAAAAGGATTATAAACGAGCCCACAGCGTCTTCCCTTGCATACGGATTGGATAAAAAGAAGGATGAGACCATAGCTGTGTATGATTTTGGCGGCGGCACATTTGATATATCTGTACTCGATGTGGGAGAGGGTGTTTTTGAGGTGAGGGCTACAAATGGCGATACGCATCTTGGCGGCGACAACTTTGATCAGAGAGTCATTGACTGGCTTATTGTAGAGTTTAAAAAGGATCAGGGGATAGACCTTTCAAAGGACAGGATGGCCCTCCAGAGATTAAAAGAGGCAGCTGAAAAGGCAAAGATAGAACTTTCTTCAACTATGGAGACAGAGATAAACCTTCCCTTTATAACAGCGGATGCAACAGGGCCGAAACATCTTGTTGTGAGGCTTTCGAGGGCAAAGCTCGAGCAGCTTACAGAGGACCTTGTAGAGAGAAGCCATAAACCGTGTGAACAGGCATTAAAGGACGCTGGCATTCAATCGAGCGCGATAGATGAAGTAGTTCTCGTCGGTGGAATGATAAGGATGCCAAAGATCCACGGGTTTGTTAAAGGTTTTTTTGGCAGAGAACCTCATAAAGGTGTTAATCCTGACGAGGTTGTTGCAGTTGGCGCAGCTATTCAGGCAGGTGTTTTGGCAGGTGAAGTTAAGGAGGTTGTGCTTCTGGATGTTACACCTCTATCACTCGGCGTAGAAACCCTTGGTGGTGTGTTGACAAAATTGATAAACCGTAACACTACTATCCCAACAAGAAAAAAGGAGACATTTACCACTGCTGCTGATAATCAGACGCAAGTCGAAATACACGTGCTTCAGGGTGAAAGGGAAATGGCGAGGGATAACAGGACGCTCGGCAGATTTCACCTTATAGGCATACCACCTGCGCCGAGGGGTATGCCTCAGATAGAGGTGACTTTTGATATAGACGCAAATGGCATACTCAATGTCTCTGCAAAAGATATGGCAACAAATCGGGAACAGAAGATTACTATTACAGCGAGCAGCGGACTTTCCAAAGATGAAGTCGAGAAGATGGTTAAGGATGCTGAGGGTCATGCAGAAGATGACAGAAAGCGAAAAGAGGTTATAGAGTTAAGAAATCAGCTTGATTCCATTATCTATTCAACAGAAAAAACCCTTAGTGAGCACAGGACCAGAATTCCTGCAATGGATATAAAGGCTATAGAGGATGCAATTGCAGAGGGCAAAAAGGCCCTTGAAAAGGAAGATGCTGATACCATGAAAAGGGCTATTGACAATGTAAGTAAGGCGTCTCACAAGATGGCAGAGGTCATGTATCAGGCAGCAGCACAGCAAGGTCAAGCAGGCGCGACCGCAGGCGCTGGAGCGAAAAAAGAGGGCGAGGTTGTTGAGGCAGAATTTGTTGATGAGGAGACCAGGAGAGAAGATAGAAAGCAGTGAGAAGGTAAGGGATTAAGAAGATAAGAAGTTAGGGTGTTAAGAATGCCAAACTTCTAAACTTCCCATCTTCTCAACTTCTGAATTTAAACATGGCTAAAAAAGATTATTACGAGATACTCGGGATTTCGCGAAATGCAACTGAAGAGGATGTAAAAAAGGCATATAGAAACCTTGCCAGGAAATACCACCCTGACCTGCATCCTGGCAATAAAGAGATAGAGGCGCGGTTTAAAGAGATAAATGAGGCATATGAGGTTTTAAAAGACCCTAAAAAGAGGGAGCAGTATAACAGATTCGGCAGCGCAGTATTTGAGCCTGGTTTTGAGGGTGCCAGGACATACACTTACACTACAGGCGGGCCAGTCAACTTTGAGGATTTAGGTTTTGATATCGGAGGAATTGAGGATATATTTGGCGATATATTTGGAAGGACAAGGGCTAAAAGGGGGACAGTAAAAGGCGAAGATGTTGAGTATATTTTAGAAATAGGTTTTGAGCAGGCAATAAGAGGTACTGAAGTCAGGCTCACAATAAATGGCGATAAATTAACGGTTAAGATACCATCTGGTGTTAAAGACGGTTCAAGGGTAAGGGTGGCGGGTAAAGGTAAACCAGGGATGTTAGGCGGAACTCGCGGAGACCTTTATATTATTACAAAGATAAAACCGCACCCATACTTCAAGAGAGAAGAAGATGATATATATCTTGAAGCTCCTGTAACTATAACAGAAGCGGTGCTGGGTGCAAAGATTCATATCCCCACTATTGATGGCAAGGCATTATTAGTGATTCCTCCCGGCACACACAGTGGGCAAAAATTGAGATTAAAGGGCAAAGGGGTTCCACATATAAAAGATAGAGGCAGAGGCGATCAATATGTTATAATAAAAATAATTGCTCCCAAGGATTTGGATGAAAAGTCAAAAGGACTTTTAGAAGATTTTCAGAAACTTAATCCATATGACCCGCGGAAAGAGGTGGGTTGGTAGTTTATGGAGCAAGCCGACCATGTCGGCGTAAAAGCAACGGCAACACGGTTGCCTTGCTCCAGAGGAAGACCATGTTAGAACTTGAAGGCTTTAAGGAAAAATTGACACAAAAGGGCCTCAGGGTTTTAGAAACTGCTGTTGAGGAGAGCAAGAGGCGGCAGCACTATTATCTCGGCGTGGAGCATATCTTTATTTCCTTTGCTATTGTGGAAGAGGTCTTTTTCAGGGATGTAATGAGCGACCTCAACCTTGATGCAAATCAGGTTATTTCTTTTTTAAATGACCACCTTAATGTATCGCGTCAATACATAGGTGTTGGTCTGAAAATCCCGCCTACAACAAAGACAATCTTTAAACTTGCCTGGGAAGAGGCGCAGAGATGGGGAAGGGAAGAGATAGATTCTACTGACCTTTTCATAGCCATATTTCAGGAAAGCCACAGCCTTCCGGCAAAGGTATTTAGAAACTTCGGCCTTGACCCTGATTATGTTATGAGAAGGATAACATCGCGGGTAAGGAATAAAGAGGAAATAGAAGAAGAACTGAAGAAGAAGTACGACCTGCCGCCAAACCTAAAACACTTTGCTGTTAATCTTAATAAGCTTGCCCATTATGATAAGCTTCCTCCTATTATTGGAAGGGATAATGAGATAGAACAGGTAATGGAGATACTCTGTCATGTGGAGCGGAGCAACTCTGTTATGATAGTTGGCGAGCCTGGTGTGGGAAAGACAGCCATAGTAGAAGGGCTTGCAAGAAAATTAGAGTATGAACCCCACAGGGTTCCAAAGAGGCTGAGAGAAAAGCAGATAGTGAATCTTCAGATGAACTCTGTTGTAGCAGGCACTATATTCAGGGGCATGTTTGAGGATAGGGTTGAAAAGATAATAAAGGAACTCAAGGATAGGAAAAATATAATCCTTTTTATAGATGAGGCGCACTCCCTGATTGGTGCTGGCTCTGCAATGGGTGTGCCGTCAGATGCGGCCAATATATTCAAATCAACGCTTGCAAGGGGTGAGATTCAGATAATCGGCGCTACAACCCTTGCTGAATATAAAGAATACATAGCTGAAGATGAGGCGCTTGCAAGAAGATTCAGGATAGTAAATATTGATGAGCCGTCAATAGAAGATACAAGAAAGATACTATATGGCATCAGGCCGCGGCTTCAGAAAAATTATTCAGTAAATATAACTGATAGCGCAATTGAGACTGCCCTGGATATGTCTCAGAGATATGTGCGTAGCCTGAGACTCCCTGATAAGGCAATAGCCTGGCTTGATACCGCCTCTGTAAAGGTTGAGATAAATAAGCCGCATGAGCAAGTAACAGGCAATGATGTGATAGATGTCATATCCCAGGAGACAAAGATACCGAGAGATATGATATTCAGAGATACTACAACAAGGTTTAAGGATATGGAGACTGCGCTGGCTCAAAGGGTTATTGGACAGAGGGAGGCAATAGAGGCGCTTGCGAAAAGGTTAAGGCTTAATAAAGGTCCGCTCAAGGAAAATTATGCAAGGCCTGATGGGGTGCTGCTATTTCTCGGCCCCACAGGGGTTGGCAAGACAGAACTCGCCAAGGCCCTTGCAGAGTTTCTCTTTGGTGACGAGAAGAAGATGGTGCGACTGGATATGAGTGAATACAAGGATTCATCTATTGCAGTTGATAAGCTCATTGGCATGCCCAGGGGTATTGTTGGCAGTGAGCGCGGCGGTATACTTACAAATCAGGTAAGGGAAAACCCTTATTCCGTGGTCCTTTTGGATGAGGTAGAGAAGGCGAATCCATATGTGCTAAACCTCTTCCTGCAGGTCTTTGATGAGGGTTGGCTTACAGACGGCAGAGGCAAGAGGGTATATTTCAGTGATACCGTGATTATAATGACCAGCAATCTTGGAAGCGATGAGTTCAAAAAATTCACAAAGCCAATGGGTTTCTTGCCAGAAGGCCAGAAACTTGGAGACTTAAAAAAGAGCATCATGAAAGAGGTGGAGAATACTTTTTCTCCGGAATTTTTGAATAGAATTGATGACATTATAATCTTCTCTCCACTTACACGAGAAGAAGTGAAGAGGATTGCCATACTCTATCTGAGCAATATAAAAAGGCATATGGAAGAGAATGACAAGTTTCTTGAGATTTCTGATGCAGCCGTGGAAGCGCTCGTTGATACAGGATACAGCCCCAAATACGGCGCGAGATTTTTAAAGAGACACATAGATGAAAAGGTGAAGGTTCTCATAACACTAAAATGGAAAGAGGGCTCTGCATTTAAGGTAAATGCAATCGACAATGAGATTGTGGTTGAGTGTGTGACAAATGAATTAGTTACTGTTTAAGCCAAAAATTGCATTTGTCAGAAAATATTATTGCATTTTCTGGGCTAAGGAAAAGTTGTGTTCAAAAATATACTAATACCTCAGGATGGTTCAAAGCACAGCAGGGCAGCCCTTGCCTACGGAACATGGCTTGCCAGAAAATGCGATGCCAAGGTTATTGGCCTTTATGTTGTTGATGTTGTTGCAATGGAAGGCCCCTTTCTCCATGACCTTTCCGGGTCGCTTGGATTCGAGCCCTTTTTGAACTTCTCCACAAAAATGCGGGAGATTCTGGAAAGTAAAGGACAAGGCATTTTAAAAGAATTTACAGAGAATTGTCAGAGGGAGGGAGTTGTTTACGACAGTGTTCAGGATTTCGGAATAGTTGCAAATACCATCTGCGAAAAGGCAAAGCTTGCAGATATGGTTATCATGGGCCGCAGGGGAATAAATATACAATTTGAATATGGTCTTCTCGGTTCTACAACCGAAGGGGTTATTCGTAAATGTTCAAAACCAGTGCTCATTGTTTCTGATGAATATAAGGAAGTGACAAAACCGCTTCTTGCATATGATGGGAGTTTTACATCAAGTCGCGCAATGCACTCTGCTGCTGAATTTGTGAACACATTAAAACTTCCGCTCACGGTCATAACGGTTTCAAAAGATGGAAATGGAGAGGCGCTTTTAAATGATGCACGGGAATACTTTAAACCCTATGACATCCAGCCTCAATTTGTGTTGCTCAAGGGACATGCACCGCAGGAGATAGTTAAGTATTATAAAGAACATGACCACGATATACTATTCATGGGCATTACCAGCCATTCGAGGATTGTAGAAATGGTTCTCGGCAGCACTACAGAATATGTTATGAGAAGCGTCAACGGCCCTGTGTTTTTAGAGAGATAATCCTAAAAAACTTTTTAAATTTCCTTTCTCTGTATACTTATCTAAAAAGACCCCTCCTTTTAGCGCCAAAATTATTGACTTATCCTTTTGGTGTGTGCTACTTTCAAAAACAATATGAATAGTGTTGTTTAACCTCTCTCTGAGTGAAATAAAGATAGACAAATCAAAAAAGTTATCTTTCCTTCCACTCACTGAGCTTACCGAGGAATAGGGATAAAAAAGATGCCAGATGATGTCAAGACAAATAATATTGACGCATTAAAAGACCTTATCCAAAAAAGGGATGATGTGGCTGTAATCGGCCTTGTCGCGTCTTTGCATCCATCAGATATTGCTAAGCTTTTTTCAAGCCTTGAAGAAGAAGAAAAGATATATGTCTTTGGCCTCCTTGACCCCGAGGTGGCATCCAATGTCCTACTTGAGGTAGATGACCCGACAAGGGAAAAGCTTATTGCATCAATATCAAAGGCAGAGCTTACCGAGATAGTTGATGAAATGGCAACCGATGATGCTACTGATGTGATTGCAGAACTCCCGCATGAAGAGGCAAAGACAGTCCTTGAAGGCATAGACTGGAAAGAATCAGCCGAGGTTCAAAAGCTTCTTAAATACCCGGAAGACACTGCCGGTGGCATCATGCAGACAGAAATGGTTATGATTAAAGAGGATGCCACAGTTCAGGAGACAATAGATGAAGTGAGAAAAAAAAGTGAAGAGATACCAAATATTCACTGCGTGTTTGTAGTAGATGACGATACCAAACTTGTCGGGACAGTTCCTTTAGAAAAGTTAATCCTTGCAAAACCACATTTGCCCATTAAAGATCTAATGAACTCTAAGTCAGTTAAAGTAGGAGTTGATACTGACCAGGAAGAGGTGGCCCGGATATTCCAGAAATACGATGTTGTTACTGTTCCGGTTGTAGATGGGAGCGAGAAGCTTCTCGGCAGGATTACCATAGATGATGTAATGGATGTTATAGAAGAAGAGATATTTGAAGATTTTTATAGAATGGCAAGTCTAAGCACAGATGAGCGGGTCTTGGATTCAGCATCCAGGTCTTTCAGGTTGAGATTCCCCTGGCTTCTGATAAATCTTGCAACGGCATTTGTTGCAGCAAGTGTGGTAAAGGTGTTTGAGAACACAATTCAGGCGGTTGTTACATTGGCGGTTTTTATGCCGATCGTTGCAGGGATGGGGGGGAATGCAGCAACGCAGACAATCACAGTCGTTGTCCGGGGGCTTGCATTGGGCGAATTGGAATTAAAATATGCAAAAAAGGTGCTTGTTAAAGAGGTTATAGTTGGCTTTGCCAATGGAGCATTAAATGGCGTAGTTGCAGCTATTGTCGCGTATCTTATGGGTGTAAATTATATGATTGGCTTATTGCTATTTCTTGCGATGATTGCTAATCTCGTTATAGCTGGTTTCAGCGGCACAGTAATTCCTTTTATACTAAAATGGTACAAGGCAGACCCTGCCCTCTCTGCAACAGTTTTTGTTACAACCTGTACTGATGTGGGTGGGTTCCTTTCATTCTTGGGGCTTGCAGCAATATTTCTTAAATATGGAATGCTCGGATAATGCAATTATAAATTACGATTTCTTAATGTATAATTTTTATCCTTCATTGTCTTTACTATGACTGGCCATTTTAAGACAGAGGCAATTGTATTAAAATCCATGGACTATGGAGAGTCTGATAGGATAATTACATTTTATACATTAGAATTTGGAAAGGTAAAGGGCATTGCAAAGGGCGCCAGAAATAGCAAAAAGAGATTTGTGAATAATCTTGAACCATTCTCATACATAAATCTATTGTTCTTTCAAAAGCAGGGAAGAGACCTTGTCATAGTAGAACAGGCTGAGGTCATCAGGAGGTTTGACACTCTCACAGCGGATCTGGAGAGGTTTGCATTTGCCTGCTACTGTCTTGAACTGCTTAATGAGATGACGCTTGAAGAGCAAAAGAATATAAAGGTCTTTGAACTGCTTGTCAAATTTCTTATAATGCTCAATGGCGGGGCTGGCATCAAAACTATCGTCATGTTTTTTCAAATAAAGCTTTTTTCACTGCTCGGCTACTATCCCCATCTTGACACCTGTATTGTGTGTAAAAACATTCCGACAGATGATAACAAGGTGTTTTTTTCGACCGCCAGAAGCGGTATCCTCTGTTTTGTTTGCGGAGACCAGGAAAAATCGCTGATACCGGTTTCACAAGGGACAGTAAAATTTCTCATCCTGGCGGCAAGAATAGACATTGAAAAGGCAGAACGAATAGATATGGCAGAGTGGGCAGCAAAGGAGTGTGAAAAGGTTATCGGAGATTTTATAATACATCATTTGGGTAAGGAATTGAAGAGCAAGAAATTTCTAGAGAAAATAACCGAATAAGGATAAGAAAGGAAGCGCTAATGTATTTTCAGGATATAATCATAAATCTCCAGACATACTGGGCAAAGCAGGGATGCGTCATTTGCCAGCCCTATGATATGGAAAAGGGCGCAGGGACATTTAATCCCATGACATTTCTAAAGGTTCTTGGGCCTGAGCCGTGGAAGGGTGCGTATGTAGAACCCTCAAGGCGGCCCACAGATGGCCGTTATGGTGAAAATCCAAACAGGCTTCAGCATTATTATCAGTTTCAGGTTATATTGAAGCCGTCGCCTGATGATATTCAGGATATATACCTCAACAGCTTAAAAAAACTTGGCATAGACCCATTAAAACACGATATACGGTTTGTTGAGGATGACTGGGAATCTCCCACATTAGGCGCATGGGGGCTTGGATGGGAGGTATGGCTTGATGGAATGGAGATAACACAGTTCACCTATTTTCAGCAGGCTGGTGGCATAGAGCTTAAACCTGTATCAGGTGAGCTTACCTACGGACTCGAAAGAATCGCCATGTATCTACAGGGTGTTGATAGTATCTTTGACATAGAATGGACAAAAGGTACCAAATATGGCGATGTCCATCACAGGGGTGAGGTCGAGCATTCTATTTATAATTTTGAGGCAGCTGATACAGAAATGCTTTTCAAGCTCTTTGATATGTATGAAAAAGAGGCCCAAAAACTCCTTGAAAAGAGCTTAGTGCTTCCCGCATACGACTACTGCCTGAAGAGCTCCCATACCTTTAATCTCCTTGACGCAAGAGGAGCAATAAGTGTTGCTGAAAGGACAAGGTTTATAGCACGGGTAAGGGATATTGCAAGAAGGTGTGCTGAAGGATATTTAAAGAAAGGCTGAGGTTAAGGTTGATAGCAATCTGGCTTACCTTTTCTTTTGACAACCATAGAAATGTGGGCTAACATTTTATATGTAGACCCAAAAATAGATATTGATTTTTGGGGGAACTGGCAAGTTGTCCCCGATAGATTCAGTCGGGGACAGAGGAGGCGGAGGCCATCCCTGATAAAAGCACTCAGGGACATGTTTTTGCGATGAGCCCTCCCCCTTTATCCCCCTCATGGAGGGGGACAGGGGGAGGATACGGTGAAGAGCAAAAATGCGCCGACAACGAAGTATGGCAGTCAAATCGCCAGTTTGTAAAATAGCGAGGTTTTCAATCGCTATTTTACGGTGTAGAGGAACAATATGCACATCCAAGAGGCATATCACATAATACGGGAAGATCTCAAGCAAGTAGAGCTTGAATTTAGAAGAAACCTTGAGTCAGAAGTAGTTCTCATACGAAAAGTAGGGGAATATATTTTAAGTAACGGAGGCAAACGACTGAGGCCCACGTTGTTGCTTTTATCTGCCAGACTGTGCGGTTATCAGGGACGTCGCCATATACCACTCGCTGCAGTAGTAGAGTTCATCCATACTGCAACACTTCTCCACGATGATGTTATTGATAATGCCAGTATGCGGCGGGGAAAGGCATCTACAAATATCCTATGGGGTAATGGTGCGAGTATTCTTATAGGTGACTTTCTTTTTTCAAAGTCTTTTTATTTGACTGTGGCTGATGGAGATTTAAGCATTCTTAAGGTTTTATCTGGCACTACAACGCGGATGGCTGAGGGCGAAGTTTTACAACTTCTAAAAGGCTGTGATGTTGAGGCAACAGAAAAGGATTATCTCTCAGTTATAACAAACAAGACCGCATCGCTTATATCTGCCGCATGTCAGATAGGTGCGATATTGGGTAAGATTACCAAAAATAAAGAAACCGCCCTTGCTGACTATGGCATGAATTTAGGTATTGCATTTCAACTGATGGATGACTGTCTCGACTACACATCGAGCAATGAGGAGTTGGGTAAAGTAATAGGAAACGACCTGAGAGAGGGAAAGATTACCCTTCCACTGATTTTTGCTATTAAAAATGCAGTCCCTGCAGAAATGGAAGATATTTTAGAGGCGTTGGAGTCCGATAAGCTTCAAGATGCGCAACTTTCGTCTGTAGTGAGTTTGATTAATAAATATAGGGGAATAGATTACACATTAAATATGGCAAGAAAATATGTTGAGAATGCAAAGGCCTGTCTTAATATCTTTGAGCCAAGCCTTGAAAAAACCGCTCTTATAGCCTTGACAGATTATGTTGTAGAAAGGACGTATTGATTCTATCCCATCAAGACCTCCATCTCTTCAAGCTCCTTTATCCTATCCCTTAGCTCTGCTGCCTTTTCAAAGTCAAGTTTTTTTGCTACCTCCTGCATTTCCTTGCGTAAAGATTTTATTATTTCAGGCAGTTCATGGGGCGGGATATACTCTTCCTTCTTTTCAGCCACAACTGGCACAGTATAGTAATCTGCCTCATAGATAGAGCTTAACACATCCTTGATTGAACTCTTGATGGTCTCTGGTGTAATTCCATTCTTTTTATTGTATTCAGCCTGAAGCTTATGCCTTCTGTTTGTTTCATCAATTGCCTTTTTCATAGAGCCTGTTATAGTATCAGCATACATAATGACACGACCATTCACATTCCTTGCAGCCCTTCCGCAGGTCTGAATAAGGGAGCGCTCAGAGCGCAAAAATCCTTCTTTATCAGCATCAAGAATAGCCACAAGTGAAACCTCTGGGAGGTCAAGTCCTTCTCGTAAGAGATTTATCCCTATCAGGCAATCAAATTCGCCGAGTCTCAATGCCCTTAATATCTCAACCCTTTCAAGTGTCTCAATATCAGAGTGAAGGTATTTTACCTTTAGGCCGAGGTCAGCATAATATCTTGTCAAATCCTCTGCCATTCTCTTGGTAAGCGTAGTTACCAGTACACGCTCCTTTCTTTCAACCCTCTTTCTTATCTCGCCGAGCAGGTCATCCACCTGTGCCTTTGCGGGCCTGACTTCAATAATAGGATCCATAAGCCCTGTTGGCCGCACAATCTGCTCTGCAATATATCCCTTTGCCTTTTTCATTTCATATTCAGCAGGTGTTGCAGATACATATATTGCCTGCCTCACCCTTTTTTCAAATTCTTCAAACTTCAAAGGCCTGTTGTCTAATGCAGACGGAAGCCTGAAGCCGTATTCAACGAGCGTATTCTTCCGAGACCTGTCTCCATGATACATGCCGCCAATCTGAGGGATGGAAATATGGCTCTCGTCAACAATCAGGAGAAAATCCTCCGGGAAATAATCAATCAAAGTATACGGTGGCTCGCCAGCAAGCTTTCCGGACAGATGCCTTGAATAATTCTCTATCCCTGAGCAGTAGCCCATCTCCTCAATCATCTCAAGGTCAAACATTGTCCTCTGCTCAAGACGCTGTGCCTCAAGAAGTTTATTTTCATTCTTTAATAACTTTAACCTCTCCCTTAATTCCTCCCGTATGGTGTCCATCGCCCTTTTGAGATTATCCCTTGTTGTCACATAATGGCTTGCGGGATGGATGAGCGCCTTATTTGCCTTTTGAATAATCTTGCCCCTGAGCGGGTCTACCTCTGATATGGCGTCTATCGAATCCCCAAAGAACTCAAGCCTTATCGCCCTTTCTGCCTCATAAGCAGGGAATATCTCCACAACATCGCCCCGGACCCTGAAAGTCCCTCTGTAAAAATCATAGTCATTTCTCTGATACTGCATCTCCACAAGCCTTTTCAATACCTCATCCCTCTGCGTCTCCATCCCCTTTTCTGCATAGAGATGCATACTTCCGTAATCATCAGGTGAGCCTATGCCGTAGATGCACGATACAGATGCGACAATAATCACGTCATTGCGCGTAAGCAGCGCATGGGTTGCAGAATGCCTGAGCTTATCTATCTCATCATTGATTGACGCATCCTTTTCTATATAGGTGTCGGTTGTCGGGACATACGCCTCCGGCTGATAGTAGTCATAGTAAGACACAAAATATCCAACCGCATTTTCGGGAAAAAGCTCCCTGAATTCTGCAAAAAGCTGCGCCGCAAGGGTTTTGTTCGGCGCAAGCACAAGGACTGGCTTATTTACATTCGCAATCACATTGGCTATGGTAAATGTCTTGCCTGAGCCGGTAACTCCAAGAAGCGCCTGATGCTTAATCCCCTTGTTTATTCCGCTTGTCAATTCTTTAATCGCCTTTGGCTGGTCGCCCTTTGGCGTGAATTGGGTTGTGATTTTGAATTTGTGCATAGAAATAATAATAGCACACAGAGGGCAATTCTCAAATAGAACTTCTCTTGTGCTATTTTACCTACTCCTCAGTTGACCGTCATGAAGAATGGGGATATACTAAAATTATGAGCATGCAGAAAAAGGTAATCGCTGCAATCTTGATTGCAGGCTTTATAGCGCTGTCAACAGGTCTTTCTATCACATACTTTGAGGTGAGAGATGTCCTCATAGAGGCAATCGGCAGAGACTTTGCTGAGATAGCAAAGAAGACTGCAGAGAGGTTTGATGCAGCAGCAAAAGGGGAGATTATAGCACTGCAGCGTTTGGCCGCAGACCCGGAATTTATCGCAGCAGTCAGGGGGAACAGAGGAAAGGAAGTTGAGGTTTATCTCAAGAATTTCTTGCGATATGCGGAAGTGAAGGAAGATCATCTCGGTCTCCTGGTTGCCAATAGAGAGGGGAGAGTTATTGCTCATCTGAGCCAGAAGTTTAACTATGATGGAGATCAGTCAAGTGAATTATGGTGGGAGGTGACATATAGTGAAGGGAAAGGGAAAATTTATGCCAGTGGTATCCACCTTGATGCGCTCTCAGGGAGCAGGGTCTTTGATATCGGTATACCTGTTTTAGACCCAGTAACATATCAGGTCGCAGGCGGGATCAGGAGCATCATCAATGCTGACCTATTTTTTAGCTTTGTTAATGAGATGAACTTTGGAAGAACGGGCCACGGGATGCTGGTAGATTCCAATGGAACCCCGCTCATATGCTCCATTTTAGCTCTCGTTGAACACTCGATGAATCAGCCGCTCATAACGCAGATAACAAGGCCAGGGATCAACTGGGCTATTGCGAGAGATGATGCACACGGAGGGAGAGATTCAGTCGTCGGCTTTAGTCCTGTAAAGTTTATGAATTCCCTTGGTCCAGAAAATCTTAATGGCCATAAATGGTATACCTTTGTGCGCCAGGATCCGAAAGAGACCTTTGCCCCGGTCAACAGGGTTATCCTCGGAGTATTCCTGTTTGAGTCTGCAATGGTCTTGATAATCTCTGTTCTGGGTTTCTTTATAGCGAACAGGCTTCTCATACAACCGGTAACGCTCCTCCACAAAGGGATAGACCGGATCGGGAAAGGGGATTTTGATTACAAGGTAGATATCCGAACAGGCGATGAACTCGAATCCTTGGCGAATGTCTTTAACAGGATGGGCGATACCCTTAAAGGGCTTTACGATAACCTTGAAGAGAGGATAAAGGACAGGACAACGGAACTGGAAAAGACAAAGAATTATCTGGAAAGTATCATGAGAAATTCGAGTGATGCGATTATTACAACGGATCTTGATGGCAGAATCGTTACATTTAATGAAGGGGCAGAGCGGATCCTGGGATACAAGATGGGCGAGGTCATTGGGACCGGCATGGCTGATTATTATTATCAGAGAGAGGAGAGGGGCAAACTCCTCGATATGATTAAACGCGAGGGTATGGTATCCAACTATGAAACCAGGCTTGTGCGAAAAGGTGGAAGGATTATTGATATCAGCCTTTCCCTTTCCTTGCTCAGGGACGAAAACGGAAGAGAGATTGGGGCTGTAGGTATAAGCAAGGATATCACTGAATGGACGAGGGCCCAGGAGCAGCTCAGGGAATATTCCCATAAACTCGAATCTATGGTTACGCAGAGAACCCTCGAGCTCGTTGATAGCAAAAGCCGCCTCGAGGCGATGTTGAGTGGTATAGCTGATGGAATTATCTTTGCGAATCAGGAAAATAAGATAACCTTTATGAACGAGGCGGCTGAGGAGATATTCAATATGAAGCGGGAGGAGTTGCTCGGCAGAGACTTCAAGGATTGCCATTCGCTCGAGAGTCACGAGAAGTCCATTGAGCTCATTAAAGACATGCGTGAGGGCAAGATAAAATCCTATGCAGCCGAGTTTAAATCCGGCGATAAGACTGTCTTTGCCCACTTCTCACCGATCATGCACGGTCCGGAATATCTGGGCGTTATCTTTATTGCGAAAGATGTGACAGAGATGAAGAGGTTGCAAGAGGAACTCGTAAAAACAGAGAAGCTTGCGCTCATCGGTAAGATGTCTTCTACCATAGCACATGAATTGAGGAATCCGCTGGTGCCTATCGGCGGTTTTGCCAGGCTTATCTATAGAAAGGCAGAACAGGGCTCTCCTTTTAAGATGTACGCAGACCTTATCATAAAAGAGATAGATCGGTTGGAAGAGCTTTTCCACGACTTTCTCGGTTTTGCAAAAGAGGTAAAACCTGTGTTTCAGCCCATTCATCTGAATCAAATAATAGAAGAATTGCTCCTCCTTTACAAAGATACCTTCGGCGAGAAAAATATAAGGGTAAATTCCCTGATCTCTGTGGAAATGCCCCCTACCTCCCTTGACCCGATGCTTATCAGGCAGACATTCATCAATATGTTCAATAACGCAATCCAGGCAATGCCAGATGGTGGAACACTTACCATCGAGACTAAGATAAAGGAAAAAAATGGAAAACGCTATGCATCGGTCAGCATAGGGGATACAGGCATGGGAATCCCTGAAGAGGTAAAACAGTATATCTTTGAGCCTTTTTACACAACGAAAATCCATGGCCTGGGATTAGGACTATCTGTTGCAAAAGGTATTGTTGAATCTCATGGAGGGGAGATAGAGGTGAAAAGCATAAAGAACATAGGAGCCATTTTTACCATAACCCTGCCGGTAGAGAAACGTGCAGAAACATGATACCTGTTTTATTGTGGTACGCTGAGTACGAGCCTTTAAGCAGATCGTGCCGTTGCAGGACATATATTATTAAAGGCGCAGTAGCCGCAATTAAGGTATTCCGGTTTTGCTGTGTAATCCCTCAGCCTGATGCCTTTGGCTACTTCGTCTATCATGCTCAAAACCTTTTCTATATGCTTCTCCTCAAAGGCTACTTTTCCAACAAGACCTGACTCAAGAAAATGCAGTTCGCATCCTGCAGGGAGTTTTTTATGGTTCTCTTTATATGCCATCGCATAGAGCATAAGCTGGACGCTCTCCTTTGCCTTTTTATGCGCAGCTTTTTCCTCCCGAACATCAGAGGTCTTGAAATCTATGATGTATGGGCCGTCTTTTCTTTCCTCTATCAAGTCCCATCTGCCCTTGAGCCTGTTCATATTGAGGTCAATCACAAACTCCCTCTCTATTGCGGCAGGATTAATGCCATTTTGCGCCTGAGTTTCATAAAACTTCCTAATAGCCTTTTTGCCTGCCTCGTATCTCTGCGTCTCATGCTCTTTTGTCACAAAGCCTGCGCTATGCCAGTTGGCAGTAAAAACTCCGATAAGCTCATCAAGGGTTATTAAATTGCCATCAGCCTTTTTTCTGAAAAATGTGGAAACCGCCTCGTGCATGGCCTTTCCGTACATGACCGTATGATGTGGAAGAAGCGGTACTTTAAGGATGTGGATATATTTATATTTTAACGGACAGGTAAGATAGTCGTCTATCTGATAATAGCTCAACGAAAGGACTGCATCTTCCGGTATCGGTGGAAGCTCTTGTTCTGTTTGTTCAACAGGCGCGAACCGCTTAATAGCCTCTATTGGCTTGGTTTTTACTGCCGCAGTTTCTGCCTTTGGCATGTCAAGCGCTTCAAGCACAAACTGGCTTATCTTTTTTGCCCGCACACCGCCATAGTCTGAGGCACTTGTAAGATAAAGCTCATTCATTGCCCTTGTCATACCAACATAAAAAAGCCGTCTTTCTTCCTGAAGGTGAAAGTCGCCGGAGGGGAGAATGTCTTTTATAAGTGCGTAAGGCAATTCTATCTGTTCCCTCCGCTCCTTTCTCGGAAATCTATCTGCAACAAGGCTTACCATAAATACTACCGGAAACTCCAATCCCTTTGCCTTATGCACGGTCAAAACCTGCACCCAGTCTGCCTCCACATCAGGCTCAGCAGTTCCGGGATTGTCTCCGGCCTCCATCAGGATATTGAGATATTCTACAAATGCAGTTACCTTTTTTACTTGCAGGGTTGCCTCCATGTGCTGCGTTAATTCAAAAAACTTTGCAATATTCTGCACCTTTTCCACTGCGCTGGCAGAGTTTTCCTGTGAGAGTCTTGTAAGATAGCTTGTATCCTTGTCCCCGAATGCTTTAATCGGGGATGTAAGAAATGAATATAAAACCTTGCCAACGGATTCTTTTAGCGCCATCTCACTGTATTTTTCTATGTCATGGATAAGTTTTGTTATGGTGGCAAAACCTTCCTGGGAAATGGGAGGTTGGAGGTTGGAGGTAGGTATTAAGCTTTTGTCTTTCCCATATCCCACATCCCGCATCCCGCATCCAATGAGTTCCTTCATCACATAATACAGCGGTTTGTGGCTTTGCCGGGATAAATTGTGGCATGGTATTAAATCCGCAGCCTTAAGCTGATATACCTCTGACGATGCGAGATGAAATAAACTCATGCTGTCATTGAAATTTGTTATTACATTTAAAAATGCAATCAAAAGCCTTATTTCTTCCCTTGAATAGAGTCCCTGATTTCCGGAAAACCTGTGCGGTATGCCCTTATCTTTAAGCGCCTTTAAAAACGGCTCTGCGTCGCTGTTCGCCCGGACAAGTATGGCAAAATCTTTATAACTTAATCCCCGCTCGTCCTTCCCTTTTTCAAATCCCCCCTTACCCCCCTTTTCTAAGGGGGGTAAGGGGGGATTTTTTACTTTTGACTCTATCATCTCCGCCACACTCTCTGCCTCTTTTATCAGTGTATCAAAATGTAGATATTTTACCTGCCCCTTGCCCCTTGCCCCCTGCCCCTCTGCAGCCAGCCTTTTATCTATCCCACTCTTTACCTCAAGCCTGTCAGGATTATTATGCGATATGAGCCTGTATGCTGAGTCAAGGATTGGCTGGCAGGAGCGGTAGTTTTTGGTAAGCGTAATCAGTTTTGCATCAGGGTATATTTTTTGAAAGCCCAGCACATTGCTTATGGCAGCGCCCCTGAACTTATAGATTGATTGGTCGTCGTCCCCAACTACAGTGATATTTTTGTGTCTTTCTGATAGAAGCTTCACAAGCTGAAACTGTGCAAAATTCGTATCCTGAAATTCATCAACAAGGATGTATCTGAACTTTTCCTGATACCGTTTTAGAATATGCGGCCTTGCCCTGAAAAGCTTTAAAGGCAAAACAACCTGGTCTCCAAAATCAAGATAACCATGCTTTGCCATAAGCTCCTGATATTTTGCATAGGTCTTTGCCAGCTCATCCTGTTGCTCAAGGCCAAAGCCTTGAGCTGTAGGGGAGGGGCTTGTCCCCTCCCGATGGGAGACCACAAGGGTCTCCCCTACGAGTTTTTTCAACCCATCCGCATACGTAACATACTCCTCAACCCCCACATCTTCATCCTTCAGCCTGCTTATAAGCCCTGTAATAGCAGAAATATATTTGATTGGATTGCCGAGTGGCCGATAATAATTCAAAGGAAGCTCAAAGAGGTGCTCTTTTAAAAATATGATTTTCTCTGCCTCGCTAAGCACCTTAAAATCTGGAGCCAACCCTATCTCAAGGACATTGTCCCTTAAAATCCTATCTCCGAATGAGTGAAAGGTTGATATCCAGACATTTGAATACCCATACGGCACAAGCCTGTCAACCCGCTCCTCCATCTCTCCGGCAGCTTTTTCCGTGAATGTAAGCGCAAGTATCTGATTTGGATTCACACCGTTTTCAATAAGATGCGCAATCCTGTGCGTAATGACCTTTGTCTTGCCTGTGCCTGCGCCTGCAATAATGAGCAGAGGCCCATCGCCATGGGTGACTGCAATGAGTTGTTCAGGGTTTAATGGTATTTCATCTGTTAATAGTTGCATAATTTCTGCCTTGGCTTTTGATTCTTAATTCTTAACTCGCTTATACTGATACCACACCCTGCAAGTCCCATCCATAGAAACCATGCATGGGCCATAGGGCGCATCTGGGATGCATGTGCTTCCGAAGAGAGGACAATCTATTGGTTTTATCTTTCCAATCATTATGAGATGGCAGGAGCAGCCCGGGTTTATATCCAACCCCACTTCACCCCCCTTTTGCAAAGGGGGGGATGGGGGGTTGGCAAACCTGCATCTTGCATCATACATCTTGTATCTTTCTTTCAAGTTTAAGCCTGACCTCGGTATCTTTCCTATGCCGCGCCAGTATGCAGGCACAACATCAAAAACTTCTTTGATAGCCATCTGCGCCTTTATGTTTCCCTTCTCATGCACAGCCCTTTGATACACATTTTCACATTTATAAACTCCTTCATTTGTCTGCTTCACAACAGCCAGTATTCCCATAAGAACATCCACGGGCTCAAAGCCTGCTGCAACAGTAGGCATCCTGTATGCCTCTGGAAAAAGCTGATACTGCTCCAAGCCCATTACTGTGGCAACATGGCCGGGTATGAGAAAACCATCTATGCAAATATCGCCGACCCCTAATAAAAACTCCATGGAAGGCGGAATCAGGCGATGGGAAACAAGAATACTGAGGTTTTTGGGAAAATCGGATTGTTGAATGAGTGAAGCCACGCCGCAGGCAGTGGTCTCAAATCCAACTGCAAAAAGCACAACCTCTTTATCAGTATTTTCTTTTGCAATCTTTATGGCATCAAACGGCCCGTATACAACCCGTATATCAGCGCCTTGGGTTCTGGCATCAGAGAGAGACCCCCGACCTAAAGGTTGGGGGCTACAGGACGGCACCTTAATCATATCGCCGAAGGTGGCGATTATTGCTTTTTGCTTTAAAGCAAGCTCAATGGCAAGTTCTATATCATGTCCCGGACAAACGCACACTGGACAGCCAGGGCCTGCAATAACTTCTATATTTTCCGGCAGTAAATCCCGCAATCCAAAGCGGCTTATAATATTCTCGTGCGTTCCGCATACGTGCATAATCTTTATAGCGCGTTTTAGAGAGACTGTTTTTATTTTTTTAGATAGCCTGTCAACAATTGTTTTATCTTTGTATATAGAATCTATGACCATATTATTAACAGTCTCATTATTGAATTTACATAAATCCAATCCCCGCGCTGTCATTCCCGCAGAGCCTGCCCCTGAAGGTTTCAATCAGGGGTATTAAGCGGGAATCCATTACAAAGACTCTGGATGCGTCCCCCCGAATGTTTCTATCGCCGATAGTAACATTCGGGGACGCCCCCCTTTAGAAAAGGGGGGTAAGGGGGGATTTGAGGTATTGTCCGAACAAAGGTATAGCAAAAAAGCAGGGTCTAAAAAAATTTACGGTAGTTTAAAGACTATTAGCAGAATTAGCTGACTACTGGCGGAGATGGATAATTAGCTTACCTTATCTTTTAACCTTTCGAGTAGTTGCTTGGTGGCTTTCACGGTCACATCCTTAAGTAAAGGGTGCAATTTTTTGAAATTCACAGATTCGCCAACAGCCCCGATACTGTCGTCCGACTCTGCCCGCACCATGTCTCTCCATATAATATCTCCGGTTTTATCCGTAGCAGACACAGTTATTATTGCAACACCGTGGTGGTAACCTGCGGCCACAAGACCAAATAATCCAACACCTCTGAAAGCAAACCCATAAGTCAAATTAATTGTTACTACACCTTCTACCTTTAGGTGTCTTGCGAGCTTAGAAAGTTTTTCTTTGTCTGACAAATATTTATATTTCTCGGCAGTAACATACTCCTGCCATAGAACCTTTGGTTCGTCCCCTGAAATATCTGCATATGTCTTGCTCTTTAGAATATTTTCTTCAGGCAAAAGGGTAAAGTTTTTAGATGTATGAAACTCTTTTAATATCAGAGGTAATGTGTCCTTAAAAATGATGTCGGAATTATTACTGTAGCCTGAGTCTTTTGAGATGGCTTTTATCAGTCCGGAAGCAGACCTACCTTGGCCTCTTGCTGACCCGCTGCCCAGATCTATAATTTCCGGTAAAGTTACAATAGATACGATTGCATATTTCTTTGATGGTCCGAATGATTCTGGTTTATACCGTGCAGTTGCGCAACCAGTCAACCATAAAAGAGAAATAAGAACCATACATACAAATCTGCCAAGCAGTTTTTCCGTTCTAATATTCATAGCACTCCTCCCAAAGATAAGATTAATGACTTCTTGCTTATTAATATTTTATAGGTATGCTAACCACATTGCGTATTTTTTTTCTCTTCCCTTTACTGCATTGAAGAATGTCTCCTGAATTATTTTTGTCACAGGCCCTGGTTTGCCTTCTCCAATCTTTCTGTTATCCACTTCTCTTATGGGGGTTATCTCAGCGGCTGTGCCTGTGAAGAATGCCTCATCTGCTGTATAAAGTTCGTCACGGCTAAATCTGCCCTCCAGTACCGGTATGCCTTTATCCTTTGCAATCCGTATAACCGAATCTCGTGTGATGCCTCTGAGAACAGAGGTCAGCGGGGTGGTTTTTAAGAGACCATCCTTAACCATAAAGATATTTTCACCGCTCCCTTCCGAGATATAGCCATCGGTATCCAGGAGGAGCGCCTCATCATATCCCATAGCAATGACTTCCCGCTTCGCCAGAATAGAATTTACATAGTTTCCAACAACCTTTGCCTTTGTCATTCCAACATTCACATGGTGTCGCGTAAATGAAGATATCTTTACACGAATCCCTTCTTTGATGGCTTTTTCCCCAAGGTAAGCCCCCCAGCTCCACACAGCGATTGCAACCTTTACCGGATTATCTTTTGGATATATACCCATGCTTCCTGCACTGAGATAAACCAAGGGCCTAATGTATCCCTCTTTCAGGTCATTGACTTTTAGTGTTTCAATGATTGCCTTATTTATATCTTCTCTTGAATATGGAATCTGAACCTGCATTATATGGGCTGATTCAAAGAGTCTGTCCGTATGCTCTTGAAGTCTGAATACAGCGGATCTTCCATCCTCGCATTTATAACACCGTATTCCTTCAAAGACGCCGAGGCCATAGTGCAGGGTATGGGTCAGTATATGCACATTAGCATCCTCCCAGTTTACAAATTTTCCATCCATCCAGATTTTTTTTGTTTTTTCCAAAATATGCTCCTCCTAAAGACAGAAATTACTAAAATGGAAAGTCAACTACCACCGCCTAAAGGCGGTGGCTTTGAATTCGGCTGTAAGCCGACTATAGTAATGCAACTGCTTAACCCCTCACCCCAACCCTCTCCCGCAAGGGGAGAGGGAGTTTTAAATATTTCCCCTCCCTTGATGGGAGGGGATTAAGGGGAGGGTGTGCTTTTGCATCTTGATGCTTGAACTAAAGTCTTCGCCTAAAGGCGAGGGTTTTTCTCCCATTCCCCGAGGGGGACAATAAAAAGTGGGAAGAAAAATTTTCTCACTTTCTCACTTTCTATTTATTACTAATGAGAGCATAATACAGATTGCATTTACGTTGTTCCAAAAAACATTGCCTTTTCTGTCATGCCCGAATGCTTCTATCGGGCATCCAGAGTGATCGTAATGGATTCCCGCTAAATACATGCGGGAATGACGAATTGGGCTATTTAGCAGATAAGAAATGCAAACTATTTTGTGCTCTCCTTAATAACTGCCACAGGTTCTCCACTAATCTGTATTTTTGCCCTTCCAAGGATTATTCCTTCTCTTGCTACTACTATAGCTGTATGAACTTCATCCGCAGTCTTTTTGCTAAAGGTTATGATTTTATTTTGATTTCCCAAATCATTTCCAAATACATTTATCTTTACGCCAATATTCCCATTAATATTAGTCTTTATATCTATCAACTCAAGGGTATCTTTTGGAGTAACAGTTATTATATCCCCATCTGCATACCATCTCTGACCACCCTGGCTATGTTTGACTACTATATAATTTAACTTTGGCTCATCTATGTCAACAAATATCTCACCAATCCTTTTATTCATATAGTTTATTGCAATAGGATACTGCAACCCCTTTCCATCTTTTGAGTATTTTGTCCACATATCCGTCGCAGTGTTTATCAGGTAGCCTCTGTCTTCTCCAGTATTCTTCATTTTATTACCTACATAGCCAAGAAAGTTTACAGACAGGTCGTTTGTATTAACCCAATCTGCAACAACATCTAACAATTTTATCTTGTCGCCTCTGATAACCTTGAGATGCTCTCCATGGGAGAGAACCTGTCTGAGACCATTTACCTCCACGATGAGATAGGTGAATCTTGGAGACTGTACGTTTGTGCTGGCATGAAAGGCTTCCTTTACATTTTCCTGAGGTTCTAAAAGCGAAATATTTATTTCACCGCATTTCAGACTATCTTTTCGTATGATTGCCTTTGCAGGATGGACTATCTCAAATTCTTTCTGGAAATCATTGGCAGTCCCTATGCCAAGTATGTCAATGCTTAGACCGCGCTCATAATTGGCTTCAATCTGGATCACCTTTATTTTATCCCCCTTTTTTATGCGAATCTCTTCTCCATCGCGGGCTACTACATTCTGAGACCCATTTACCGAAATAACCAGATAATTAAGTTTTGGCGGGTCCAGCGCCACCTTTGGGTTTTCAGGAATGATGCCGAACTCCTCCATAAATGAATTTATTATTATTGTCTGAAATCTGACCTTTTTCTCAATATCCTTTATTTCTTTGGATGTTTCTATGCCAAATGCGGGTATTCCATAGACAGATAGGGCATAGAAGGTTGCAGATTTTCTCTGTTCAGGATGGCTGGTATTTTTTTCAAAAGTTTTGTGATTGTTGAATCTGAAGTGATACTCAGGATTGTCTATCTTTTCATTTACTTGGTGCGCTATCTTTCTTGCAATATCTCCAAGCAGAATTTCTTTACCTATTTCTTTTGAAAAATATATATCTGTATCTGCAATGATAGATTGCCCAAATCGCAGAGGGTTCTTTAAATTGCTTTCCCATGTTTCTCTGAAAAAACCAGATCCTTCATGGAGGTTGAGAAGGTAGTCGCTCTGAGCCATTAATCCTTTTAGTATCTCTACAATTTTATCTTCATAGTATTCTTTGCTGTTTATAGCGATAAACCGCCGATTCATATCCCAGTTTATAGCCCTTTTATGCTCTATAATTGAGAAAAAGTTTGCGCGTGGCACAACAATCAAATTGCCTTTACGAAGGGCCATATCTGCATAGAGGTCTGCTGAAAGATAGCCACCAGGCTCATCTCCCTGTATGCCCCCTATTATCATAAGGGTCTTGCCCGGTTCTGTCCCGTATATTTTATAGACATTAAGTTCGTATTCTGTGTTTTTAAAATACACTTCATGCTCGGTTTTGCAATGGCCCTCTGCTGCGTAAATTATAAGAATGAATATTATGATGAGAAAATTCAGATTTTTTATTTTAATCATAAATTAACCTCCTTCTTTGTAAGGAGGCCGCCGTTTTGAGAAAACACAAAGACGGTTATTCTATCTATTGGACTGTCCATAATATATGGCAGGATATATTCCATTCGTTTCTGCATTTTTATAGAAAATCTGTTGCCTTTTTTAAAGTCAGCTGGCATATCATTTTTGATTTCAGCGCCCTGTGGTAAAACGTAATGGGTTTCCCCATAATCTCCAACGACAAAAACAAATCCTTGTATAGCCATGTCAGAACGACTATTGTTAACAATATCAAACGCAACGGCAAGTTGATTGGTGTCTTTCATACTTTTAATCTGAAAATTTTGCAGGGAAATCTGGTTATCATTCTTTGCCTCTTCATGAGAAACACCGCCTTCTTTTATTGCTTTTGTTTCACTGACACTATCTGTTTTAGTTGTTTGCGATTTTATAGCAGAATCTGCAACTGGGTGAGAAGCTCCTTTTGTATTACCTGTACTGACTTCTAAATCTTTAATCTTTATTTCTAATAACTCCTTTTCCTTCAAAAGAGCGGTAAATTCATCGGTTAATCTGCCTTTTTCGATATAGAGCTTAATAATGAAAACAACAGACGTTACTGACAGCATTAAAAGCAGAATAATGCTGGATACTAATAATACCAATCCCCTTATGGAAAATTCACGCGTGCGCACTTTTCCAGCATTATCTTTAAAATACATAACTGTTATTGTTCGCTTCATTGTTTTATGGGTAGAGGAAATTCTTTATGAAGTAATAGCTCGCCTGTTTTAGAATAAACCCAGACTGAAACAACATCAGCCCCTTTTTGTTCAAACTCCCCGGTAACAATCTTAAAACGCCTTATAGAGAACCACTCACCCTCTCTAAAATCTTTTGGGGCACCTTGCTCAAGGGATATTGCTGGATATGAACTGTAGCGAGTTCCCTTCTGGGTTCTATTTTCTGCAACAATTGCCAGCCGTCCAGAAACCACATGCTGTTCCCCCCTTTCATTTATCAGCTTAAAACTGACCTTATTATTTCTGCCCACTTTGAAGGCTCCTATATCCACTATCGGTGACGACGGCGAAGAAACGGATTTTTTATGGCCGTTGACAAATCCAGTCTCTGTTATTGATTGGCTGGCGACATCCACTACGGTTTGCGATGATTGAGGTGATTCTAATTCGGCATGCTGGAGAGAAATTCCATTCGATGCAGAAGGCTGTCGGTAGGCTGCATATTTTTTGGCAATAATTGCCGGCTTTTGCGCAGGGACAGGGCTCCACTCCTCTCCCATTATCTTCCACTCGCTATCCTCAAGAACAAAGTATAGTCTCTTTATTCCAAGGCTTGTTAATTTATTGTTTTTGTAGTGTTGAGTAAATGAAACAACCATATGAGTTTTGTGGCGAAGGATTCTCATGTCTGATAAAGAGACACTTATATATTTGTATTGGCGATTTAAGTTGTCCTTATATCTTTTCCATTTTTGCCAATCCATGCCATTTGTCTTAAAATCCTTAGAATAGCTATTCATGTAGCTATCAATATCCTTACTCTCCCAGCCTGCCTTCCATTTTTCGATAAGCTGATAGATTGCCTTACGCGTATTATTTATTTTTTCAGATATATCATATTCAATTTTTTCCGCAATTACGATAGGTGTTGTCTGAAGCTTAATATACTCTGCAAGCTCCAGGACATCTTCATTTGCAGCTACAACACATCCTCTTGTATCAAACGGTTTAAGGGGGCGAGTTGGCTGATTTGTTGCATGAAGCCATATTCCATTTCCCTTTTTTCGAAAGATTGTATCTATATAGTTTGGATAATTCATAGGTAGCGCCATTACACCATATTCAGGGAGCAATTCACTGTCATCCTTAACAAGGGTAAAAAAATAAATCCCCTCAGGGGTTTTTAGATCACCTCTTGCAGTTTTATCGCCTGGGCGTTGGCCTGTGGTAACATTGAAGGTCTTTATGAGGTTATAGCTGCCATCAAAGAGGTGTAATTTTTGGGTGGACTTGTCTACAAGCAACACATAATCGCCAGGGTCTATAAGAAAAGATGGGACAGAAGTTTGTGAAGATAAGTCGTCTCTTATATCTTTATTGGGGGAACCATTGTTTCCTATCCTTGTCCCGTTAGAAGGTGCGGCCAATGTTGTTATTGCTGTTTCGGAAGGGGCTGATTGTATTGGATATAGCCTTCTAATTGGGCTTGCCTCAATATCTTTAGAAAAAATAGAGGCAGGATTGCCTGCAATGTAAAATATAAAGAGAATTGCAGCTAAAACGATTTTCATTTTGTCTATAACACCTCCATTTTCTTATCCGCCGTCCCTCCTAATCCTATTATCCCCCCCTTTTTCTCGCTCATCTCACAGGTTCCCTCAAACAGCACGCCTTCACCGATAATAAGATTTGTTGTTCTGATATTTCCGTACATCTTGGCAGGCGCCCTTAATTCAATCCTGCTTTTCCCCTCAATCTCCCCTCTGAACTCTCCGCTTACAATTGCAGTATCAACCTTTACCTTTGCCTCTAAAACAGCGCTTTCACCAATAATAAGCGTACCATTCATTGCGTTAATCTCGCCGTTAAAATGCCCATCAACCCTGACCGAACCATCAAACTCCATCTTTCCATTGATGGTTACATCCTTTCCGATGAACCCGTTCATTTGAGCAGCATCTGTCCTTTTTTTATCTTTTTCAAACATATCTCCTCCTAAAGGTTTAATTTATGTTTTTATATTTCTGAACGTATCCAGAATTCTTTCAAGCTCTTCATTTGAATAAAATTCTATTTCAATCCGCCCTTTCCCTTTTTTGTTTTTTACTATAACCTTAGTCCCAAATATATTTCTAAGTTCATTCTCGATTGCGCTTAGATATGCGTTTTTCTTTCGTGAAAGGCTGGCAGACTTTTTGCTACTTGATACAGTATATTTGACAAGCTCTTCTGTTTCACGAACAGATAGCCCTTTTTGCACAATCCTTCTGCAGACCTCTCGCTGGCTGACATGACTGTCAAGGCTGAGCAATACCTTTGCATGCCCCATTGAGATTATGCCATTTTTTAGCTCTTCTTTTACTTCATCTGGAAGCTTAAGAAGCCTTAGAAAATTGGCAACGGTTGCCCTTTCCTTTCCTATCTTTTTTGCCACCTCTTCCTGGGAGAGCTCGAATCTTTCCATAAGATTCTTATATGCTGCAGCCTCTTCAATTGCGTTCAGATTTTCTCTCTGGATATTTTCAATAATGGCAAGCTCAAGACTTTCTTCATCTGTGGCATCCCTTACAACAACAGGGACATCCCTAAGCCCGGCAAGTTTTGCTGCCCTCCAGCGGCGCTCGCCTGCTATGAGCTCATATCCATTTTCTGCCTTTCTCACAAGAAGGGGTTCTATAATGCCCTTTTCCTTAATAGATTCAGCAAGTTCCTGGAGTTGCTGCTCATGAAATATTTTTCTGGGCTGAACGCTGCTTGGATTTATATCTTCTATCGGGCAAAGTGAAAAACTATCCCCTGTTTTATCAGCATGTTTTATTAATGCCCCCAATCCTCTGCCGAGGGCCTTACGTTTTGCAAGCATATCTAACCTCTTATAACTAATTGATTACATAAATTTTAGAACAATAATTACCCAGATTTAAAAATAAAATTCTTTATCTGTGTAATCTGTTTTTATAATCTGTGTAATCGTGTAACTATCTAATTTTTCAAGATAATTTCATTAGCGAGTTCCATATAACTTGATGCGCCTTTGGATGTTACATCATAAAGTATTACTGGTTTACCAAAACTCGGGCTTTCACTTAATCGGACATTTCGAGGGATGACCGTCTTAAAGACCCTTTCAACAAAATGTGTCTTTACCTCTTGAGCTACCTGATGAGCGAGATTATTTCTTGGGTCAAACATAGTTAGCAGTATTCCCTCTATTTCTAAACTGGGGTTCAGGCTTTTCTTTATCAGGTCAACTGTCTTCATAAGTTGAGATAGACCTTCAAGCGCATAGTATTCACACTGAAGTGGGATAATCACCGAATTTGCAGCAGTTAATGCATTTAATGTTAAAAGGCTTAAAGAAGGAGGGCAATCAATGATAATATAATCAAAATCTGTAACTACATCCTTTAACGCATCTCTGAGTCTGACCTCTCTCGCAGGATCATCTATCAGCTCTAACTCGGCGCCAATAAGGTCTATTGTGGAGGGTACGGTCTTCAGAAAAGAGAGCTCTGTATCTTTAATAACCTCTTTTAGATTCTTGTGTTTAATTATTACCTGATATATGCTGGCATTTGAGCCATTTTTTGCAATACCTATACCACTTGTGGCATTGCCTTGCGGGTCAAAATCAACCAGCAACACCCTTTTTTCTGTTACAGCAAGAGAAGCCGAGAGATTTACAGCGGTCGTTGTTTTTCCAACTCCACCCTTTTGATTCGATATACTTATTATTTTTGCCATTTATTTTATAAAATTTTACACCTTGAGTTATTTAAGGACTCTCTGAAAAACTACCGAACTTGTCATTGCAGGCAAGTGAGCCTTTAGCCCTGAGCCAAAGTCCTGAGCGAAGCGAAGGAACAGCGAAGGGGAGGAATCTCTTGCTTACGCAATTGCCATATAGCAAAAATCTCCGAGTTTGCTTCGGCTGCACCTCGCAACCGCAAAAATCGCTCCTCGCAATGACATTCTAATGGTTTTTCAGAGGTTCCTTAATATTTAGGGAATTTATATCACACCTTATTTGTTTTTCAAAGAAAAAATTAGCCAAAAGGCGCAACTGCATTTTTTGGGTAAATGTTCCACGTGGAACATTAAGACAGATACTAATCAGTCCATAATAGTATAGACATTGTAGACCCTCGATAAGGTTACGGAGTATTGCTGGAGCGGAATTGTGGATGTGTGCAGCTGCACGATAAACGTAAGTGGCAAACGCTCCACTTTACACGCAACGTGAGCGAAGCTAAAGGACTGCAAGCACACAGACACCTGGAGCGGAAGCAATGCTCCGTAACCTTAACCTCAGACCAGACCT
>Ga0209212_1000639_pt1 | contig 66051 bp, 61 predicted proteins | sample RifGroC2_FD_183996 | JGI IMG/M metagenome (GOLD analysis project Ga0209212, IMG submission 183996) | Groundwater microbial communities from Rifle, Colorado, USA - Groundwater C2 (SPAdes) (version 2) | ecosystem: Environmental > Aquatic > Deep subsurface > Groundwater | place: Rifle, Colorado...
TTGAAAGCGAAGTGTCGCAACTGTAGATTAAAAAGTGTCGATTGTTTGGTTTAAGAATTCTTGATAAAATAGGTTCGTAAGAAGTTGTATATTCGCGCCATGAAAAAAACCTTCCTTTCATTGATTTTATTTTTAACCCTGGCAGGTTTTATTGATTCAATATATCTAACATGGGAACATTTTAATAACGTCCTTCCTCCCTGTTCTGTCAACAATCTTTTTCCAATCCTTTCCGACTGTGGAAAAGTTTTGAAAAGCCCGTATTCAGTCATCTTTGGCATTCCCTTGGCTGTTATCGGAGTTATACACTATGGTTTACTAACGCTGGCGGTTCTCGGAGTCATAATCTATAAAAAAAGGGTCTTTAGCTACTGGGTTATTATCCAATCAATCTTCGGCGCCTTAGCTTCTTTGTACTTTATGTATATCCAATTCGCAATTATAAGAAGTCTTTGTCTTTACTGCACGCTTTCTTCTCTAATCAGTTTTACTATCTTAGTTTTAGTCTATATTTTTTTGAAAAAAGAGCGTTTTCAACTACACACTTCGCTCTATGCGTTTATCTATCAAAATTTTGTCAAAAGAATCTTTTTCCTCTTAGATCCGGAGTTCATCCACGGCATTATGATAAAAAGAGGGGCTTTCTTAGCCAAAACTCCTCTCATTAAATTTGTCGGCAGTAAATTAATTTATAAAGATAATTCTCTCAAACAAAAACTGGCTGGAATCAATTTCGAAAACCCGATCGGCCTGGCAGCCGGATTTGATTATAATGCCGATCTTACCCAAGCCTTATACTATCTCGACTTTGGTTTTCAATCTGTTGGAACAATCACCAATGGCGCCTACCGTGGCAACCCGAAGCCACTTTTGGGACGGCTTCCCCGCTCTAAATCATTGATGGTCAACAAAGGATTCAAGAACAAAGGAGCTAGGGCTATATCGGAAAAACTTGGCAATTTACATTTCCTTATTCCGGTCGGCGTCAGTATCGGCGTCACTAATTCCCAGGAAATAAAAAGTTTGGAAGAAGCTGTAAAAGATATAGTTATCTCATTTAAAACGTTTGAGAAAGCCCGGGTCAAAAACAGTTATTATGAATTGAATATCTCCTGTCCTAATTTAGTCAACGCAAAAAAATTCAATTTTTATCCTCAAAAAAACCTTGATCTGCTGTTGGCGGCCCTCGATAAAATGAAACTTAAAAAACCGATATTTATCAAAATGCCGATTGAAAAAACTAATCAGGAAGTAGTCAAGATGTTAGACGTAATTGTCAAACATAAATCGATTAAAGGAGTTATTTTTGGCAATCTCCAAAAAAACAGAAAAGATCCGTCGCTTCTTCAGTCAGAAGTTAAAAAATTTAAAGTCGGATTTTTTTCCGGCAAGCCTTGTGAAAAACGATCAAACGAACTTATAAAATTGGCTTATAAAAAATTTGGTGAAAAATTAGTTATCATCGGCTGCGGAGGGATATTTAATGCCGAAGACGCTTACAAAAAAATCAAGCTCGGCGCATCACTCGTCCAGCTGATTACCGGAATGATCTTCCAAGGCCCGCAGTTGATTTCCCAAATCAATCTCGAACTGATTGATCTCGCTAAGCGAGACGGATTTAAGAATATCAAAGAAGCCGTAGGCATTGACAGCCGCTAATTCATATTATATTATCTTAACTAACATGAACGACAGAACTGACGTTTTAAACAACTATTCCCCATCGAATTCAACCGGCTTTACGGCGGGATAGTTATTTATTATTTTAAAAATATACCCGCCGAAAGGCGGGATTTTTTGTTATATGGATAAACAATATTTTATCATCGATTTTGACAGTACCTTTATAAAAACTGAGGGTCTTGATGAACTGGCAAAAATCTGTCTAGAAAACGATCTAAAAAAAGAACAAAAAGTCAAAAAAATAGAAGAAATCACTCGACTCGGTATGGAAGGAAAGATCAACTTTGAGGAAAGTTTACAAAAAAGGATTAAACTTTTAACTATTAATAAAAAGCACCTTGTTCGACTGACTAAAATACTAAAAAACAAAATAACAAAGTCAATACTATCAAACAAGAATTTCTTCAAAAAATACTTTAAAGAAATATACATAGTTTCCGGAGGATTCAAGGAATTTATCGAACCTGTCGTTACCGACTTTGGCATTATAAAAAATCATATTTTTGCTAACACTTTTTTATTTAATAAAAACGACAAGGTCATTGGTTACGATACTAACAATCGTTTGAGTAAAAAAAACGGCAAAGTTGACGTAGTAAAAAAACTGAACCTAAAAGGCGAGGTTCATATTATCGGCGACGGCTATACTGATTACCAACTAAAAGAAAACGGACTAGCCCGATTCACTGCTTTTTGCGAAAATGTCAAAAGACAAACGGTCATTGAAAAAGCTGACCGGGTCGTCACCAACTTCGACGAATTTTTAGATAGAATATCTTTATGAAGGTAATATATCAAACTTCTGCCGGTGGCATTGTCTATAAAGGAAATCTTTGGTTAATTACCCAGCATTCCCAACATAAAGGCTGGGTGTTTCCGAAAGGCTTAGTTGGTGACAAAGACGGTAACGAATCGATGGAGAAAGCTGCTTTGCGGGAAGTCGAAGAAGAAAGCGGTATTAAAGCAAAAATAATTATCGATAAACCAATAATTACCAATTATGAATATAAATGGAACGGAGACTTAATTAAAAAAACTGTTTACTATTTTTTTATGGAATATATTTCTGGGGACCCGAAGAACCATGATTGGGAAATGATGGATGCAAAATTTGTCTCTGCCGATGAAGTAAAAAATACTTTGACTTATAAATCCGATCGAGAAGCTTTTGAAAAAATATGGAAAACCGTCAAACACGATTAAAGATTTTTAAATATAACGCTATTCTCTCCATTCTCTTTTTCCTTTCATCTACTTTTTATCTAAGCGGTCAGATAGAAAATTACAGTTTTTCCAAATATACGATTTCAGCAATGAGTCGATTTTTAACCGAGGATAAACTTTCTTACTTTAATGCAGTTTTTTTTATAAAAAGTTTCTTGGATTTGAGCTTCACTTTCTATGTTTTTAAATATTTTAGACTCTATGTTTTCTCCCCAACTGCAGTTTCTTGGCTGATCGCCGTTTTATCTTTTGGATTGCTCGGGTTTTTTCCTGCTCACCAGTTTAAAGAAATTCATCTTGCTATAGTCTATGTTTTATTTTTCTTTTGGACGATTTCGGAATTCCTCTTTGCCAAACTCACTAAGAACGAAGGATTTCAGTTCTTAACAAATAACTTACTCTTAATCCAAATCATCACTATTTTTCTATTCGTCCTGACCAATAACTTCAACGCCATCTTTGAAATCTTTTATCTATTTTTGATCTTCTTCTGGTTGATAGTTTTTATAAGCAGACACTTGAAGTAAGTTTTAAAGCCTTGTGAGCTGGTGACGGTACTTCGCTCGAACTCGCCTCGATTCGGCCATCGAGTCGAAGCGGGCCTATCAAACTATATCACATCTGACTTATTAATTCAGTTGAACGGCCTAAAACAACATTTAGAACTAAAAAGTTTTACTCTGCTACATTAACTTTATTTTGTAAGTAACAGTCAATGAGATTTTTAGTTGCAGGAAAAAGGTTAGGAGGTATATTGTCTTTATCAAACCATTCCCATTTCTCCCAATCTTCTGGAATCAAATTTCTCGGTTCACCGTCGATTTCGGCAATAACGCCGACACCAATATAATGATTGCCAAGAGCATAATTCGCATTAACACACATAATTCGGTAATCAGTAACATTGCAATTAAATTCTTCTTTGATATTTCTTTTTACAGTTTCTCCAATTTTTTCCCTGAATTTAATATCACGCCCTGGAACTCCATAGACTATTTTTCCTTCATAGTTCCATTTTTCTGTCAGGAGACCAAGTAAAATTTTGTTGTCTTTTATAATCAAAATGTCGACATTAATTTTTGGTGAATTGCTATTCATTTTTGTCATGCTGTAAATTATCTAAGATCTTTCTTAACTGTCTTCTTCCCCATGCAGTTTTGAAATGCTGTTCACGTTCAAACGCTTTATACTTATCAGTAAATTCTTCTTTATACCAGACAATAAATGGTAATCTTGTTTTTGTTGATGTAACTTCTCCAGCATTGTGTTCTTTGAGTCTATTATTCAAATCTTTTGTACAACCTACATACGTTCTTCCATCTTTCATGCTTCTAAGAACATAAACTGCATACATTTTTTTAGTTTTAATACGCCCGTCTCGCCCTTTTTCTTACAGAAAAAGAGGCGGACGAGGCGATGAGCGGGATACCAGAATCGGACTGGCGCCTCGTCCTTGGCAAGGACGCATTCTACCACTGAACTAATCCCGCATTTCAAAGTGCAGAGGGCGTGAATCGAACACGCATCTGAGGTTTTTCAGACCCCCGCCGTGACCGCCTTGGCTACCTCTGCTGGTGCGTCCGCTTGGGATCGAACCAAGGGCATCTACTTTATAAGAGTAGCGCTCTACCGCTGAGCTACGGACGCTTAAAACTAAATTATTATACAAAATCCATTATAATAAAGCTATAAAATTGCACCCGTAGTTCAACGGACAGAATGTGGGTTTCCGGAACCTAAGATGGAAGTTCAATTCTCCCCGGGTGCACAAAGAGGGCCTATGGTTCAACGGCAGAACATGGCATTCGCATTGCCAGGATCCGAGTTCAATTCTCGGTAGGTCCACAAAAAAACACTACCCTTTTATTACCTGTATATTTGTATATTATACAAGCTCAAATCAGATAGTGTTTTTTGTTTGATTAATATCTTGGTCTATTGTCTCGTCTAAAACCTCCACCTGCGCCTCCACCGCCTCGATAACCTCCGCCGGCTGGCCTTTCTTCACGAGGTCTAGCTACATTAACAACTATTTGTCTTTCTTCAACAGTCTTTCCGTTCATTTCAGCAGCAGCTTTTTCAGCAACCGCTTCGTCGGCAAAGGTAACAAAACCAAAGCCTTTTGATCGGCCAGACATTCTATCTGTGATGATCACAGCCTCGACAACTTCTCCGTATGAAGCAAACATTTCCTTCAAGGAATCATTAGTCATGCTCCAAGGAAGATTTCCTACATAAAGTTTTTTCTTATCCATTATATTCACCTCCTCTCTTTTGTTTTTTTGAATTAGATATTTTCATTGAATCTTGAAGAAGCTCCTATAAACCGAATCAAGCGTAGTTTAAAAGTAAGCCTTCTCAAACTTTTATAAGTTTAACACATAAAAATAATAATACAAGTGTATTTGGACTTTTGAAAAAAGTAACATAATTATTTTATAAACAATAAAACAAGAGAAATCAATACCCGATAAATTCCAAATCCACTCAAGGTATTTTTTTTCAGATAGTTTATCAACCATTTAATCGAGATGTAAGCAAAGACAAAGGAAATCAAAAATCCAAAAACCAAAAACCAAATGTTGCTCAAATTTGAAAACAACAGTTGTTTTGATTGATAAAGATCAAAGGCGCTCGCCGCGAAAATGGTTGGCATTGCCAACAAAAACGAATAAGTCGCCGATTCTTCACGTTTATAACCCATCCCCATCATTCCCAACATCACGGCGCCGGCTCTTGAGACTCCCGGGACAACCGCTAGTGACTGCACTATTCCAACAGCGATAGCGTGCCGGACGCTTAATTGATTAATAGATTTCTTTAGATTTATTTTTTTGTTTTTAACCAATAATTCAAAAACAATAAATAAAACTCCAACGCTAAACATGGTCACTTCGATTAATCGAAGTGAATCAAAAAAATAGTTTTTAATGACCTTGTGCAAGAGAAAGCCGACTACGGCCGTTGGGATAAAAGAAATTATTATATTTTTAATCACCTTAGGATTTTTTATTATGTATTGTATATATAAGAAAACTACTGCTAGGATGGCTCCTGACTGAATAAATACTTCAAAAAACTTCTGAAACTCTGTCTGAGGGATATTTAGAAGACGCGAAGTAATGATAAGATGGGCGGTCGACGAAATCGGCAGAAACTCTGTAATTCCTTCAACTAATCCTAATATAACAACGTGAATAAAGCTCATCAATAAATTATAATTGATTCAATCTTTATAAACTTTATAAACTCTTATGCGAGTCGCTTTAGTACACGATCAACTTAGAGAATTTGGAGGAGCTGAACGAGTCCTAGTCGCTTTGAAAAAAATCTTTCCCAAAGCAGATGTTTATACGACGACTTTTGATTTAAACTCTTTGGGTTCACATAAGAATTTAATTAAAGAATGGCAGATCTTCGTTTCTTGGTTTGGAAAAATACCAATTGTTAATCGCTTCTATTCCCCTTTTAGATTTTTGACTCCTTTAATCTGGGAAAGCTTTGATTTTTCAAAATACGATCTAGTAATCTCCTCTTCAGGCAGTTGGATGTCAAAAGGGATAAAAACGAAGAAACCAACAATCCATATCTCATACATTCATCACCCTCCTCGTTATCTTTACGGTTATGAGACAGCTATCGAATGGAAAAAATATTGGCCAATAAAAATCTACGCTTATATTGTTAATCACTTCTTGCGCATTTGGGATTTTCAATCAAGCCAACGCCCAAATTATTTAATCGCCAATTCCGAAGAAACAAGGAAAAGAATCGAAAAATTCTATCGTCGGGACTCAACAGTCATCTATCCTCCTGTAAACATTCCAAAAAGTTTCTTTAACAAAAAACTAAATCAAGTTAATAACTATTACGTTACTGTTTCAAGACTTGCCAAAGCCAAACACATCGATATCCTCATCAAAGCCGCCAACAAAATGAAATTTAACTTGAAAATAATCGGAGCCGGTCGAGATGAAGAATATTTAAAATCAATTTCCGGACCATCGGTTGAATTTTTAGGAAATATTTCTGACAGCGATTTCAAAAAACTTTTCTTAAACACGCGGGCTTTCCTTTTTGCATCAAAGGACGAAGAGTTTGGCATCGCTGTTGTTGAAGCCATGGGTTACGGACTGCCCGTTATTACCTATAATTCAGGCGGAATACCAGAATATGTCAAAGACGGGGTCAACGGATTCCTATTTGACCAATTAGACCCATCAAGTCTCATAAAAAAGATTGAAGAGTTTGAAAAGTTGAATAAAGAACAGCTGATCGAAATGAAAAACCAAGCCAGAAAAACAGCTGAAAAATTCAGCGAGGATAATTTCAAAAAGAAAATCCTTTCATTTATTAAAGGTTCTGTCCTTTTAAGGACAGAACCTAAAAGGACAGTCCCTTATGCCAGAACTTCCAGAGGTTGAAACCATCAAAAGAGACCTTGAACCGAATACCGTTGGAAAAATTATTTCTGACGTCGAGATTCTATCTCCAAAAAACTTCATCGGAAACAAAAAAGAAGTTATAGGAAGAAAAATTATTGATATTCAACGTTTCGGAAAAGTTCTAGTTCTCCAACTCGTTAACCCGTTAACACGTAAACAAAATAACAGTTATTTAAACATTCATTTCAAACTTTCTGGCCAAATGCTTTATTCCAAAAATGTTGATAAGGCTGTTTTCAGAAACAAAATCCCCTTCACGAAAGGAAACAAAATGCCTGCCAATACAACAAGAGTAATAATCAAGTTTAAGGATAGAAGTGGATTATTTTTTAATGATCTTCGAAAGTTCGGTTGGATAAAAGTATCTAATAAACCTTTAGTTCCTAAAGGTATCGATGTCTTATCAGATAAGTTTACCCTGAACATAGTCGAAGGGTTAACCCGCAAAACTAAAAAACCCATAAAGATCTTATTAATGGATCAAGATTTAATAACCGGAATCGGAAACATCTACGCCAACGACTCGCTTTTTTTAGCTAAAGTCCATCCTTTGCGACCGGCAAACTCATTAACAAAAAAGGAAATTAAAAACCTATATAATGCAATAATTAAAGAAATAAAAACTGGTATTAATGACCAAGGTTCGTCCGGCGCCGACGAAGCATTTATACTACCTGACGGATCAAGAGGCAAACACCAAAGACATTTTTTAGTTTATCAACGAGAAGAAGAACCTTGTCGAAGATGCAAAACGATCATTAAACGAATTAAGCATCACGGCCGAAGTTCGTTTTTTTGTCCTAAGTGTCAAGAAACTGTATAATTAATTATGATCAACTGCACTTTTGAGAATGGAAATAAAGCATTGCTTAGACATATAACGATTGGTGCCATAGTTATTAACAAAGAAAAAACTAAAATTCTTCTTGGAAAAAGATCTATGAAAATTAGCAACGGAGGTAAATACAATTTACTTGGTGGATTTCTTGGGCGAGACGAAACAACCGAACAGGCAGTTTTAAGAGAAATTAAAGAAGAATCAGGATATTCTGGAAAAATAATCTCTCTATTTCGTGTAAATGACTCTCCTTACCGCGCCCAAGAAGATAGACAAAATGTCGACTTTGCTTTTATTGTTGAAGCTCAAGAAACAATTGGTAAAGAAGACTGGGAAAGCACAGAAATTAAATGGTTCGACCTAAATAATTTACCAGCTAAAGAACAGTTTGCCTTTGATCATAGAGAGACAATCGACTTATTTTTAAAATTCTTGAATACTCCCTTTCCTTTACTAATCATTCATATCTAATCGCCTCAACTGGCTCTAAATTAGCAGCTTTACGGGCTGGGAAAACACCAAAAGTAATCCCGATTGCCGAGGAAACACCTAAAGCAATAGCAACGGTAAGTAGATCGATATAGGCCGGGAAGAATTTTTGAGCGAAAAATACTCCAAAATAGGCAAGAGCGATTCCCAATATCCCACCGATTGATGACAAAAGCACTGCCTCGGCTAAGAATTGGGAGAGAATATCTGACTTTCTGGCTCCAATCGCCCGTCTGATGCCGATTTCTTTGATCCGGTCGGAAACCGTCACATACATAATATTCATAATCCCGATTCCACCAACAAGGAGCGAAATTGCCGCAATCGCCACCAAAATAAGATTCAGTACGGAAAAAATTGACGTTATTGCTGACAATAGTTCTGTCGGCTCAACAACACTGAACTCTTCTTCCTCGTACCTTTTTAGAAATTCCTTTTTTATATCTTCTTTTACCTGGGCAACATAATTTTCATTCGTAGTCTTCACCATCAACCTAAAAAATTTCTTATCCGGATTGAAAATATACCCTGTTGTATAGGGTCCATAAAGATAACTATCATAGTCTGGTCCACCCATACCTCCGCCGCCTTTGCTTTTCGTCACGCCGATGATCATAAATTTGACGTTATTGACTGTCACTTTTTGTCCGATGGCGTTTTCAGCCGATCCGTAATAATCTGTGGCGATTTTGTTTCCAATAAAAACAACTTTTGCTCTTTTGGTGACATCGGTCTTATCAAAGAATCTTCCTGTTTCTATCTCAAAGCCCATGATGTCGGGCAACACCTCTGAAGAAAACATGATGTCGGCAAAGTCTTCTTTGATCAAGCCGTTGACCTTGATCGACTTTAAAGTCAGAGGCCCAACGCTTACAACGTTATCTATTCTTTTTAAAATCTCTATGTCCCGATTGTCAAACGAACCGGTAAATGACGAAGCACTCCCGCTGAATCCACCGCCCGATAAAATTCTACCCGGAACAAGAAATATCGTGTTTTTACCCATTGCTTCGAACTGGTCGGAGATGTATTTCTTCAAACCTAAACCCAAAGCGATTAAAACAACGACGGCAAAAACACCAATTAAAATTCCAAGAGATGTCAAAAAGGTTCTTAATTTGTTTCTTGAAAAGTCATCAATGGCTGATTTAAAAATAAAAATGATATTTTTCATACGATTTCACCATCTCTAATTTTTATGACCCTTTTTGCATAAGCAGCAATGTCAGTCTCATGAGTCACAAGAACAATAGTAATTTTTTCTTCTTTGTTTAGTTTCTCCAAAAGCATCATAATTTCATGGCCGGTTTTGCTGTCCAAGTTTCCCGTTGGCTCGTCAGCCAGAATCAACTTTGGCTTCATCATTAAAGCTCTAGCGATTGCCACCCGTTGTTGTTGACCCCCAGAGAGTTTATTTGGATATGAATTCATTTTACCTTTGAGACCAAAGTTTTCTAATATTTCAACAGCACGGTCAGTCGGATCAAAATCTAATTCCTTCCGACAGTAAATAGTTGGTAACATAACATTTTCCAAAACAGTCAGTTTATTTATTAGATTAAACTGCTGGAAAACAAAACCAACAAACTCATTGCGAAGGGTGGAAAGTTGATCGTCGGTAATTTTTGAAATTTCTCTTTCCAGGATAAATACTTTTCCTGTTGTTGGTTTATCAAGCAAACCAATAATGTGCATTAAAGTAGATTTACCACTTCCCGATGGACCCATGATGGAAACGAATTCCTTTTCTTTTATTTCAACATTAGCTTTTTTTAAAGCGTAAAAAGTATATTCGCTATCGATAATGTATTCTTTTGAGACATTAACCAATTTAATCATAAACAATGTCTCCTACCTCTAATCCATTTTTAATTTCAACCTTACTACCATACTCATCTCCCCTTTTTACATAGACTTTTTCCTTCTTATTGTTTTTTATCCTTGTCACATAATCTCCTTTAAGATCTTTCTTAACTGATTGAATAGGAACTGCTAATACATTTCTTTTTTCGCTTAAAACAAACTCAACGTCGCCAGTCATCGCTAGCTTTAAAGGCATTTCTTGAGCGTCCTTATCAAGAAGAAGTTTGACTTGATAAACTGTTCCTGTTTCGCCTGTTTTTGGCGCAAAGGAAATATAATCAACGATACCGGTATATGTTTTTTCCGGGTAGGCGTCAAAAACTATTTGCCCTTCCATCCCTTTCTTTAACAAAACGACGTCAGACTGTTCTGCGATCACGGAAAGGTAGATCGTTTTTGGGTTAACGACCTCGAATTCTGCCCCGGCCGGCGTAATGTTCACTCCTGAATACGGAGTAGAAACTTTAGTAACGATACCATCAATCGGAGTCCACAAATTTGCATACTCGACGGTCAAATTTTGATATTCGACGTCCAAAACTGCGTTATTCAAATCATATTGGTTGTTTTCCAAGACTCGTTTAGCTTCATTCCTTAGAACTTCACTCAAAGCGTATTGCTGATTCCAATTATCGTCTTTTGTTTCTTCAAAGGTATTTCTTTGTTTTGCATAGGTATTAAGATATTTTGTCAGGCGATTTTTTAAATCTCGCTGATCTAAGGTGGCAATCGTTTGGTACTTTTTTACATCATCCCCTTCTTTGACCCCTATCCACACCAACATACCCGAAGTCTGAAATTTCAGGGTCGCTTTTTCTTCAGCGTCAATCTCTCCTGATAAGGAAAGAGTTTCTTTTAAAGTTTCTTTTTTTACTTTATAGGTTTTTTGTGTTTTCTCTTTTGTTTTTTGCGACTGTTGATTATTAGAAAATACGAAGAATAAAACAACTATTATTCCTAAAATTAAATACCATCTTTTTTTAACGAAATTTGTCATAAAAACGGCCTCCAATCGCCAATCGGCATAATATTATAGCCCAAAAAATTCCAAGCGTATAAATAGATTGCCGGCAAAAGTATCAAAAAAATAATTAAAAATTTTTTTGAAGTAAAAAATTTCTCAAAAGCTATCAGTGCCATCGACCATAAAGGTAGAGAGTAACGAGAAATATCCCTGTGTTGAACAAAAACTGTCGCCGTGAAAAATACTAAAGAAAAATAAAATAAACTCCGATGTTTATTATTTTTCAAACTCAAGACTGTAAACCCGTATAAGAAAAAATAGAAAAATACATCTTCAAGCCAAGCCGTACCAACCCAGGGTTTTCTAAATTCAAAGACAGAAAACGGATAAACCAGGTGGATATTGTCACCTGAATGAAAATACGCCAAAAAGTCACCATACTGCTTCCCAAATAACCCAAACACCCCCAGCAATCCTAACGGTATTAGCATTATCCATAACCATCGCCCTTCGATTCGCCTTTCTCTAAACCATCTTTCGATAAAAACCAATCCATATGCTCCAAACAAAAGAATCCCAGGAGTTTTAGTTATTGTTGCTAGACCGCCGAATAAACCGGCCAACCAAAAACTACTTTTTTCAAAAAAATATAAAGATAAGAGCATTAATAAAATAAATAAACTCTCAGGCGCACCGATAGACCTAATAACCAAAAATCTCGGAAGAAATAAAAATACGCTGACTAATAGTAGGGGATTTTTAGTCAGTTTGAATTTGTTCAATAACCAGTAAAAAAATATCGCCAGCCCGACCGTCGCCAAGAGGTTAACGACTACCATAGACTTAAGATATGGCAAGTTTCCAATTGGTCTTATTAGACTCATGAGTTTAATAAGAATCGGATATCCTGGCAGGTGCGCGGCAAAATACTTTTCCGGTAGAGTCGCCTCTAACTTCAGATTTTGGATCTGCTTTGGGTCGTAAAATGTCTTGGCAACGACTACATACCAAGGTCCGTCATAATGCTGATAAACGGTCATCATGTTTAACCGTGACCAAAGGATGAAAGTAGATATTAGAGTAAGAAGTGTTAAAATTACATAAGGATATATGCGCCGCATACTCAATATTTTAGCAAATAATTGGCTCTTAGTGACGACGTTGATAATAGGTGTTTTTCTTAGATTTTATAAGTTGTCGGGTTTTACTACTTTTTTGGGTGACCAAGGAAGAGACGCGATAATCTTGAAAAGAATCGTCACCTTAGAACATTTTCCTGCGATCGGCGCCCCGACTTCGATCGGTCAAGTCTATCTGGGACCTTTTTATTACTATTTTATTGCCCCTTGGTTATTGTTTTTTAAATTCAATCCGATTGGCCCTGTTGTTGGAGTGGTATTGTTTTCTTCCTTGTATTTACTAATTAACTACTTTATTGTCAAAGAACTTGTTGATAAAAAAACTGCTTTAATCTCGACTGTTTTTTTGAGTTTTTCATCCGTCTTGATTGAACTCTCTCGTTTTTCCTGGAACCCAAATCTCTTACCGTTATTTACTTTGTTGACAATCTACTTTGTGATTAAAAGCATAAAAACAAATCGCTGGTATTTTTTCGCTTTAACCGGAGCTTTCCTTTCTTTCTCTGTTCAACTTCACTATTTAGCACTATTTATTTTGCCAGCCGCCTTTATTATTTATATAGGATATTTTGTTAAAAACATTAAACAAACTAAAAAATTAATTCTTAATTCTTCATTCTTAATTCTTAATTTCTTATTCTTCTCTTCTCCTTTAATCATCTTCGATCTCCGTCACCAATTCCTCAACACAAATAATTTTCTGAAGCTTTTTCAACAGTCGGGAACAAATTTAATGACGAAAATTAATAGCCTATTTGATTCCTTCTACTATCTAAATTTTTATTCATTCCACATCGACTTAAATAAATTTTTGGTTTACGTTCTAGTATTCTTTTTAGTCGTTGCTTATCTTACCCTTATAAAACAAAAATCAAATATAAAGATTTTTTTGCTTTTTTTTCTTACGACAATTTTTTTTATGTCATTTTACAGCGGTCAAAAACATCCTCATTATTTCGGTGTTCTCTATCCCTTATATTACATCGTCGTCGCTTATTTTCTTAGTTTTACCTTCGATTCTATTTTTGGGAAAATTCTAACAATGTTATTCGTCTTTGGTCTGATTTTTCTTAATTTTCAAAAATATCCTTATTTCCATAACCCTTCAAACAACCAAATACAATTAGCGCATAAAATCGCAAAAAAAATATATGACAACATAGATAAAGAAAAGTTTACCGTGACCGCTCTTCCGGAAAAATACTCTGATTCCACCTATAGATATTTTCTCGAGCTTTGGAAAAAAAGATCGATTGAGAAAGATTCTTTGGAAAAAGCAGATGAACTATTTCTTGTCTGCGAGAAAAGATGCAGCCCTATAATTGGCAATCCGCAGTGGGATATAGCATATTTTGCGCCGAATAAAATTGTTAGTGAGTGGAATATTGAAGGTGTTAGAATATATAAACTTATAAGATAAGTCAAAATTCAAAAATCAAAAGTCAAAAATACAAGTTAAAATTAAAAAGTTTTATCAAATACTTTTGACTTTTTACTTTAACTTTTGAATCTTGACTCTTGACTTTTAACTTAAATATGAGAATTTCTCTTATTATTCCTTGTTACAACGAAGAAGCCAATATCCAAAAAGGCGTCCTCGATAAGATAGGAAATTTTACCGCGAGAGACGACCGGTTTTTAGAAGTGATTATTGTCGACGACGGTTCCAGCGACAACTCAAAATCTATCATTAAAAATAAATATTTGAAAATTTTTCCCAAATTTAAATTAGCGCTTAATTCTCATCAAGGCAAGGCTTTTGCAATCCTTACTGGTATAAAAAATGTTAAAGGCGATTGGGTGATGTTTTCTGATATCGACCTAGCAACACCAATTGAAGAGGCCGATAAATTGATTAAAGAAACGAACAATTATCAAATCGTCATCGGCTCAAGAAGTAGTTATCGTCAAGGAGCTCCAATACTTCGCAAAATTATGGCTTTTGGTGCAATAATAATTAGGAATTTTATCATTGGTCTTCCTAAAATCAGAGATACTCAGTGCGGGTTCAAGATTTTTGAAAAAGAAGCGGCTTTAAAAATTATTGACAAGCTATTGGTTTTCCACAATAACAGAAAAGCAAAAGGTTCTTCTGTTTCAGCTGGTTTTGATATGGAATTTCTTTTTCTTGCCTCCAAACTAAAATATGACATAAAAGAAATACCGGTTCAATGGCGACACGTCGAGACTAAAAACGTCAACTTCATAAAGGACGCGGTTGAATCATTAAAAGATATTTTTAAGATTAAACTCTTTGCAGTACTTGGTAAATATGATAAAAGATAAAGCAAAACGTCTTGCCAGAATGACCCCCTTTTTTTTATTAATCCTCTCTTTTTTTTTAGTTTTTTACAAATTTACGAACATCCCGAAATACCTCGCCTTTGATGAGATAGAATTTACTAAATTAGCTTTATCTTTGGACGGAAAATCTTATACTCCCTACTCATCGTTGGCGACCGGCCATTCTACTTTATATTTTTATATCTTGTTGTGGTCATTGAAGTTATTTGGAATAAATACTTTTGCCCTTCGACTACCTGCGGCGATTTTTGGCGTGCTTAGTGTAATAATGTTTTATTTAGTCGCCCATCTGTCATTCCGAGCGATCCGCCAGTCCGCGGAGAGTCGAGGAATCTTACGGAATGACATAATGCCCTTTTTATTAACTTTTATTTTCTTAACATTAAGATGGTTCCTTAACTTTTCCCGCTTTGCTTTCGAACCGACGTTTCTTTTATTTTTAGAGTTAACTTCTATTTATTTTTTTATAAGAACAGTTTTTATAAGGACAGACCCTCGTCTAGAGGGTCTATCCTTGATATTGTCGGGAATATTCGCCGGACTCGCTTTCAATTCTTATACTCCAGGAAGAATTTTCTTTCTTTTACCTTTAGGGTTTTTGATTTTTAAAAAGTACGGACAGGACAGTGTCCTGTCCCTACGAAAACAATTATTTTTATTCTTAATTTCCTTCATTATTACAATCATTCCTCTCACTTCTTATTTGATGACTCATAAAGAATCCCGGGTCGACCAGCAATTTTTTTTGAAAAATTCTAAAATGACTGTTAATGAAAAGGTCAGCGGACTCTGGCAGAACGTTTCCTCTACAACGCTTATGTTTTTTACCAAGGGAGACTTGAACGGCCGCCATAATTATCCCGGTAAGCCTGCTTTAAACCCCATTTTAGGAATTTTGTTTGTTCTTGGTTTAATGATTTCAATTAAGAATTGGAAAAATCCTTATAATATTTTTTCTATCTTTTATCTTTTATTTTCTATCATTCCAACTTTAATGACTTATCCCTGGGAAAATCCTAATATGCTTCGTACTTTTACCGCGATTCCTTCTGTAGTATATTTTGTCGGCGTTGCGATAAATAAAATAGGTAAAAAAACTTTATTTTTTAATTTTTTATTTTTTATAATAACAATGTCTTCTTTCTATGAACTTCGCACTTATTTTAAATACCAAGCCAAAGTCTTCGAAAGTTCTTTTGAAATAAAATATCCATTGGAAAAAGCTATTAAAATGAAAAACGTCTATGAAAAAATTGACTAAAATTTTATTTTGGCTTTTTTTTATTTCCTTATTTCTAAGACTTTTCCGCCTGCCTCATTACATCTCATACCATCAGGATCAGGTTAGAGACCTTTTTTACATAAAAGAATATTTTGAACAGGGAAAACTAATTCTTCTTGGGCCCAAGGCTTCTGTGGGTAATTTTTTTCTTCCTCCCTTCTGGTACTATTTGATGAGTCTTGCTTATACCTTTTCCAAGTCACCACTGGCGCCGGCGGCACTTACGGCTATCCTCGGATCGCTGACGACAGTCGTTATCTATCTTTTTGCGAAAAAACTTTTTGACGAAAAACTCGCTTTTTTGACCGCAAGTTTATACGCAGTTTCTCCACTATCAATAGAGTATTCTCGCTTTGCCTGGAATCCCAATCCCATCCCTTTATTTGTAATTCTATCTTTTTACTTCCTTTATAAATTTCTCTACGACAAAGACGAAAAAAGCTTTTATTTTGGAGCAATCACGAGTAACCTAGCTTTTCAACTTCATTATCAAGGACTTGTTATTTTTATTTTTTACTTTCTCACGGTTCTTTTTGCCAAGAAATTGAATTTAAAAAGGATTTCAAAATTTTTAATAATAAACCTCGTTCTTGTTTCGCCCTTCATAATTTATGAGTTACAAAATAACTTTAAAAATACTCTTGGGATTATTAATTTTTTGATCTCTTCCCAGTCAATCACTAAACTCAAACTGTTCGGTATCCCTTTCTTTGTTAAATTTATTGTCAAAGACTTTTCTTTATTTTTAGCCAGGGTGATGTTTTTTAAAAGTCAAATATTAGGTTATTTTGGACTATTGGTTTTATTTATATCGTTGATTTCTTTTGCTTTCAAATTCTTTATTGTAAGGAACAAAAATTTTTGTTCCCTACCCTGCAAACTTCTGAATTTTTTCTTGCTCTTCTCGTTTCTCATGCTTTATTTTTATAAAAACTCATTAATAGATTTTTACCTTTTATTTTTAATCCCGATCGTAATCATTTATTTTGTTTTGATCTCAAAAAATCTCTTAGGCGAAAAAATAACTGCTTTACTATTTTTCATCTTAATATTAATAGATATTATTAAATCTCCTGCTTTTGGCCCTTATGATAAAACTTTCATTTGGATCAGGGAATCTATAAAAAAAGTCACCACTAAAAAAGATTATTGTCTCGCTTACAATATCTTTCCCCAGAATTTTATTGAAAGTAAATACAGGTACATGATGTCTCTTGTAAAAAATAAACCAGTTTATGACTATTGCCAACAGATTATCTACCGTTGTGACCCTAAGATTAAAACTGGTTATTATCTTTGTGAAGACGCCATTTGCGACCGCCCGCCGGCGACGACTTCAATCGGCAAGCTAATCGACATGAAACCCCTGGATTATGGTGTTAAAATATATGAATTCGACCTTTAACTATGTTTGACATCTTTAAAATCCTTGATTTCCTGAAAAAAACTTTTACCCGCAAGGATGTTTTATTGATTATTCTTATAGCCAGTTTATTTTTCCTTACCCGATTAATAAACCTTGACCAATTCCCGATTTTTTCCGATGAGGGAATTTATATCCGCTGGGCAAAAGTGGCCTGGCACGACGCCTCCTGGCGGTTCATTTCTTTGACCGATGGCAAACAACCTCTTCAAACTTGGGGTACCATTCCTTTTCTTAAACTGTTCCCCAACAATCTCCTTTTTGCCGGCCGGCTGTTTGGCGTGGTCGGCGGATTTTTAAGTCTGGTCGGTTTTTTTGTTTTGTCTTTTTACCTTTTCGGGAAAACTTCAGCTATAACAGGCTCTTTTCTTTATGTCTTTACTCCTTTTTTCCTTTTTTACGAGCGGATGGCTCTGGTCGACTCTTGGGTCAATGCCGGATTTATCTGGATATTCTTATTTTTGATTTACTTAGTTAAAGAAAGGCGTTTGTCGACGAGCTTAATCCTGGGATTGATCGGAGGATTTTTTTTACTAGCCAAGTCTTCTGTGAGAATATTCTTAATGTTAGGAGTGCTTTCTCCGCTCCTAATTTTTCAAAAAAATCTTAAAAAATTATTTACAGAAACTGTCAATTTTTATTCTCTCTTGGGTTTCTCAATCGTTATCGCTCTTGTCCTTTATAATGTCCAGCGACTCTCTCCTTTTTTCCACTACGTCAGCCAAAAAAATCTTACCTTTGTTATGAGTTTTGACGAATTCTTAAAAACTCCTTTTCAATACTTCTGGAATAACTTGAGATACACGCCGCTCTACATACTCTGGGAGATGGGATTTGCCTTGGGACTAATTGGGCTAATTGGGCTAATGAAACTCATCGTTGAAAACAAAAAACTAGGGCTTTATTTTTTGCTCTGGATTATCTTGCCATTTGTGGCGATTGTCTTTTTTACCAAGGTACTTTTCCCACGTTACTTGATTTTTTTCGCCTCGATTCTTCTGCTTCTTTCTTCTTACTTGCTCGCCGAAGCCTTGGCGAAGGCGAATCGCAATCTCCTAATATTTTTATTTGTCTTAATTTTTCTGTCGGTTGCTTTCTTTGACTTGACTATTCTTTTTGGTTATCGATACATTCCTTTTCCGGCTGTTGACCGCGGCCAATACATCGAAGGCTGGCCGGCTGGCTGGGGAATCAAAGAAACCATGGAATTTGCCAGAGAAAAATCTAAGGAAAAACCTGTTATTATCCTTGCTGAAGGTAACTTTGGCATGGCCTACGACGTCCTTGATGTTTTTCTCCGCCCGGAAGATAAAATTACCCTCAAAGGCTATTGGCCCATGGATGAAAAACAGTTATACGAAAATCAACCGCTCCTAAAAGATAATTATGTCTTTGTTTTTTTCTCTCATCGGGATCAATTTCCTGAATTCTGGCCGATCAAGTTAATAAAAAAAATCGACAAACCAGGCTATCAATCAGATTTCCACTTTTTCGAACTGACCAATAAAAAATAATATGTTTTTTGTTTTTCTTTTTGCCTTAACTGCTTTCCTTTTTAGGAATGCTTTTACTACTTATTTCTTCAACGATGATTTCTTTTTTTTGAAAATTGCCCGAATCAATTCTTTCCACCAATTTATTAATTTCTTCTCCCCTGTCAGACAATATTCTTATAAACCAATCTCAACAGAAGTATTTTACTTTTTGATTCATTTATTTAACGACAATATTTTTGTTGCTCATTTAGTAGGTTTTCTTGTTTATTTTATCGGCGTCTATTATCTTTTTAAAATAATTTTTCACTTGAGCGATGACAAATTTCTTTCCTATCTCGCGACCGGCTTTTTTGCCATTAATTTCACCCACGTCTTTCAACTTTATTATTTAGGGACGATGCAGGAAGTTTTTTTATTTACTTTTCTCTCTCTGACTTTTTTTAACTTTCTCAAAGGAAAAAAATTATTGTCAATTATCTTTTTTGTTCTGGCTCTTTTGTCTAAAGAAACAGCTGTTCTGTTTGTTCCTTTTTTAATTGTCTTCTTGCTAATCCGTCATTCTGGGGAGGAGAGAAGCGACGACTCCAGAATCGTTGTTAGATTCTGGACGCGCTCCCTTCGGTCGCTTGCCAGAATGACACCTTATCTAATCTTAGGGTTAATATTCACTTTAATTTATCAATATAGTTTGAAATATGTCACTGCTTTGGATAATTATAAAATCAGCTTCAATCCAAGATTAGCCATTAATAATCTGATTTGGTATTTTTTATGGAGCCTTGGTGTGCCGAATTTCACTTCTCTCTATTTCACCAGTATTTTTAAACCACCAATCGCCGAGTTCTGGAAGATGTTTAAAAACTTTCCGGAAATTAAAATCTATTATTTATTATTAATCAGTTATTACCTATTATTTATTATCAGTATTAGTTACTATCTATTAAAAAATAAAAAGAAATTATTTGAATTGGTTAATTGGTACTTATTGGTCGGATTGGTCGGATTTTTTATTTTCCTGGGTCCTATACTCTTTTTCGAGCACCGCTGGATGGTAAGACTAACTATACCTTTAATTTTTGTCGTTTTAATTCAAAGTTTCTTAATACTTTATTTAATTAAAGCGGGTAAAATCTTTCGGTTATTCGGTTTTATATTAATAAGTTTATATATAGTTTTGCAAATATTAGGAATTTCCATTCATGAATCATCAAGTACGTTCTTACTTGAATCTCGCTTCACTAAAAATGCCAAAAAATATCTTGAGACTCATAAAAAAGAAATTGCCAAATACAAATATATCTACTTTATCGATAAAACCAAAATCGTTCCTATCCCGTGGGGAGGGTCGGAAAAGCTGAAAGTGACTCTGGGAGATCAAAATTTCATCGACTTTTACTTTCCCGGGTCTAGCCTAAAGGCAATCTACGGTTTTGAGGACAAAACAATACCAAAAGACGCCTACATCGTTAATTCTTTTGACATACTTCTTCCTAATTGACAATTACCAAATTATCTTTAAGAATGGAAAGAGTTTGGGAAAAAGCCAGATTTTTTTTATTATTTTTTTATTGGAAACCAAGATTATTTCTTGAAAATCTTGCTTTTTATTTGGCAAGATAAAAATGTGTTTGGCCGAATCAGGAAAATAATCGATTTCTTCTGTAAAAGGATCGGTTTTGATCTCTACCGGGGAAGAAATATTGACTGGATAACCATATACGTCCCGGGCGAAAAGCTCTATTTCAATAGTCTTGTCTATTGACACTTTAACTTCGCTCTTCTTTCTGTAGATTTCTCTTTCGATCGCTTCTGGCAAAAAGTAAGGATAGTTTCTCAATCTTGTCTTATTAAATTGTTTCGCATCAATTTTATTTATTTTAAAGTCAGGTTGTTTATCAATAACAAGGTCATTCTTTGTTTCCGGAAAAATTGATTCTTTTTTATAAGTATGGGAAAAATCCAAAACGTAAGGAACGACCCAATATCCGTGTTTTTTTGCTACATAATCGTTGTACGGGTCGACCAAACCGGAATGAAAATACCGGTAATCAGTCGTGTAAACCTTACCTAAATATTTTCTCTGTCTCACCCGGTTGTCTGGAGTTGTAATAAATTCAGCTTCGTTATTAGTATTATTTATTAAATCTTTACCCTGATAGTAGGTTATCTTTTGTTTTGACCAGAAATCAGAAAGCTCTTTTAGGTTGGGAAAAAAAACTCTGCTTTTTATTTCATTGACGTATTCTATTTGTTTTAGATATTCCTCTTGGTATTTAATTTCATTGGCATTTTCTAAACCTAGAAGGGCAAACCCAGGGGTTTTTTGCTCAAAAAGCGCCTGGTTGATAAGATCTTTAAAATATCTAAGGTCAAGCCCGGCGTTGAGATAATCGTTGGGTTGGGAAGTGTATGATTTTTCTGTCTCTCCGTAATTATAAAGAGGATCGGTCACGGTCTGGCGAAGTATCAATAAAGGATCTTTTTGACTAAAATCTGGTATAAAAGCCCATTTGAAAGATGCAGGATAAGGATAATGCGGCGGGCCACCGTAGAGAGTATAGCTATCTACTCCCCACTGTTCTCGTGTGATTTGATGAGCAACGGTGTCATATTTACTGTGGAGGTAGTTTAGAGAATCAGTATCAATCATCCACGACGACGTCAGACGAGGATAATAGCCAAATTTACCCTTGAAAGTTTTAAATAAATGGTCAACGATCTTTATTCTGTCGTCTTTTTGATACCCAATCGTAAAGACATTCTGTGCCTCAAACCAGCGATCGACCGTGCCATTATATTTGACACCAGAATCTTTGGCCAAAAGGGGGGTTATTTCGATAAAAAGTCCCAGATTAATTATCTTTGGATATTTTGTTGTCACTCCCTTGAGATAGTCGATATAATCTTGATTGATTAACGCATCGTATCTCAATGTAAAAAAACTTGGTATTTCGTATTTCTCAAAAACTTCAATCTGCATCTTTAGATTGTCCAAGCTTCCGACAGAACAACACTCTTCTCCTCTGACTTGATTGATAAAAATTACTTGAGGTTTTTCTTTGGATAAAGCGGTTATCGGGAAAAAAAGCAATAACAAAAAAACGATAATAAATCTTTGTAAAATCATTTCAATAGGTTTTTTCAAAAAAATAATAAAAGTAGTTGTCTGAATTGGTTTTTTTTATAAGTTTTTTGTTACCAAATTGCTCGAGTTCCCAACTTTTTTCTTTCTGCCAATTTAGATCACCTATTTCAGAAATCATCAGTAAATACTTTGAATTATGATAAGAATATTCGTCGTCGATCTGGTAGTTGTTTTTCGATAACAAAAATCTATATTCATAGCCGACTTTAGATATAGGAGTGTCATTTATCAAAACGATGTTCAAATCTTTCTTCTGTAGGAAATCTTGAGAGATAATTTTGTTAAATCTACTTTCTACTTCTCCTAAGTTTCTTGCTTGATTATAAAAACGAAAGGGGAACAATAAGATATTTACTCCTAACAAAAACGCTAGCAGCAAAAAACGAAGTCTCGACTTTCTATTCAAAAATATGATGACAACTTGAAAAAATACTAAAAAAGGAAAGTAGTAATGAATCGCTCCTTGATAAGAATCAGCAGTATAGCCTTTTAAAAAAGAACTGAAATTAAGAAACTGAGTTAAGACTGTAAAAAAATTCTTTTGACCCCCGTTAATAAAAAAATTAATAATGACAAAATCGTGACGAAGGTCGAAAATAAACACCGATAAAAAAGTTATCAACAAACCAAAAGCAAAAACAAAAAAATCTTTGGCTTTTTTTAACTTCAATAGGTGTAATGGAACTACTATCAACGAACTTAAGGGATGAAAATTGATAATGATTCCTTCGATAAATCCAAATAAAAAGTGCTGTTTGAGTGAAAAACTCTTATAAAAGAAATGCAAAAAAACGACTAACAATAACAAAATCACATATGAGAAACCATTGCCCGGTGATCTCGCTGTCAAGATGATATAAGGAGTCGAAATCAACCAAAGAATAGACAAAAATGAATAGAAACGACCGATTCTTTTTTGTAACAAAAAAAATAACAAAAAAAATCCCAACACAAATAGACCAGCGTTAGCGAAGACAACGGATCGATAGTCAAATCGTCCTAGCCACAGAAACGGCGCGAAAAAATAAAATTGATAAGGCGCCAGTCTTAATCCAGCAAAGCTAAGCTGAGGACCGATTAAGGTCTGCTTGCCGTGTAAAATCTCGGTCATTTTTAAAAGGTCTCGGCCAAAGTCAGAATCGTAGTTATAATATGGCGACATCCTAAAACCGACATCAACCTTATAAAAAAATAAAAAACCAGCTACCAAAATAATAAGAAAAGTCATTATTTTCATTGAGTTGATATAATTATTATAAATGAAAAAACTTTTTCTAATTCTTTGTTTTCTCTCAATCATCTTTTTCCTTGGCCGGTCCCTCAATCCGTTTTCTTCTTCAACCTTTACTTTTCATGACTCAACCCAACCGGTACGGATCCAACAGTTTGTCAAAGAATTAAAAAGTTTTCATATCCCTCCTCGTGTTGCCGCTGACATGAATTTCGGATTGGGGTTTCCTGTTTTTAACTTTTATGCTCCTTTTTCATATTGGATCACCTCTTTTATTAATATCATCGGATTCGATATTATCGATTCAATAAAACTGTCATTTTTTTTGGCTTTGATCTTCGGCTTTTTTGGATGTTATTTTTTCTTAAAACATTTTTTTGGCTTTTTTCCTTCTTTCCTAGGAGGCTTCTTATACATTACATCTCTTTACTTTCCGCTGAATATTTTCGTCCGAGGCAACCTAGCAGAAACTTGGTTCTTAGCGATCTTACCTTTGGCAATGTCTTTTTTGCTAAATAAAAATATTTTTGCTTCTTCCATGTTGCTTTTTTTTCTTTTCACGTCTCATAACATTCTTTCCCTTATTTCTATTCCTTTGATTTTAATATTTGTTTTAATAATTAAAAACAAAAAACGAAGCTTATTAGCTATCCTGTTTGGATTACTGCTTTCGGCATATTTTTGGTTACCGGCTTTAATGGAAATGAATTACACTTGGGCTAAAGAAGTTGCCACTTTAACTAACTTCCGCGGCCATTTTCTATGCGTAGATCAGCTCTGGCAGTCAAGTTGGGGATTTGGAGGATCAACAAGCGGTTGTATAAACGATGGAATGTCATTCATGATAGGAAAAATTCAGTTAATACTTTTTGGATTAGGAGTCTTAATGTTCTTAAAATCATTAAGAAAACCAAAATATGACGACATCTTTATTTTCTGGTTTTTATTTATTATGACCTTTATTCATCTTTTTCTTACCACTTACCAATCCAAGTTTATTTGGGAGATTTTTGCCCCAATATCATCAGTTATTCAGTTCCCTTGGCGATTAATCGGTCCGCCTCTTTTGGGGATAACTTTTTTTTCAACTTTTTTTCTGGACAAAATAAAAATCCCTTTCAAAAATTTACTGCTAACTGTCTTACTGATCGTCCTTTTTATCGTTAACGGAAAATATTTCAAAGGGCAGGAAATAACAAAAAATCAGTTTGAAAAAAAGTTTCTCTCACGAGAGTATATCGAAATAAAAGCTGCTTATGCAGTCGCCGAATACCTTCCGAAAACTATCGATTATAAATATTGGCGAAGTCTGGAAAAGAAAAAATCGATTCCTCTTGAGTTTTTTGCCAAAGCGTCAATTGAACCATTTGATAAAAATAAAGAAACTGGAATTGAAAAAATTGGAAATATAGTAAGCCTATTAACATTTATTTTGTTGTTTATAAGGACAGTCCCTCTACGAGGGACTGTCCTTGAAAAAAAACATGGACGACCTTAAAAAGAAAACAATCATTTCGACATTGAGTCTTTTTTTTCAAAGTGGATACTCTGCCATCTTAGGCTTTATTGCTAATCTTGTTCTGACGATTCTCTTGACTCCGAAAATCTTTGGCATTTATTTCACCATTCTTTCTCTAATAGCAATTTTTAATTATTTTTCTGACATAGGCTTAGCAGCCTCTCTGATTCAAAAAAAAGAAATTGAAGATAAAGAGATATCAACAGTATTTACAGTGCAACAAATTCTAGTAATAACAATAATCATTATTGGTTGGCTCATCACTCCCATTGTCATGGTATTTTATAAGCTTCCCATCGAAGGACAATATCTGTATTGGGCTCTTTTGATCTCTTTCTTTCTATCATCTTTGAAGACTATTCCCTCTATTTTCTTGGAGAGAAAGATTCAATTTCAGAGAATCGTTCTTGTTCAAATTGTTGAAAATACGGTTTTTTATCTATCAGTTATCACTCTTGCCATAATGGGTTGGGGTTTAAATAGTTTTACAGCGGCTGTGATTCTTCGGGCAATCTTAGGTCTAATTATTATCTACTATCTCTCGCCATGGAAAATGACAATAAATATAGATCTTAGTTCTCTAAAAAAACTTCTAACCTTTGGCGTTCCTTTCCAATTGTCTTCATTTTTAGCCCTTGTCAAAGATGATTTCATGACTCTTTATCTAGGTAAAGTTCTTGGTTTTGAGGTATTGGGTTTTTTGGGCTGGGCAAAAAAATGGGCTGAGTCACCAATAAGAATAATCATGGACTCGCTTAGCCGAGTTCTTTTTCCTTTATTTTCAAGGTTTCAAGCCGATACTCAAAAACTAAAAAATGTCGTTGAAAAAGTTATCTATTACCAATCAATCGTTATCATCCCAGCAACATTAGGATTAGCACTAGTTATGGAAAAAATGATCGAATTTATCCCAAAATATTCAAAATGGTCACCCGCCGTCCCCTATTTCTATCTTTTTTGCCTATCAGCTTTGCTTTCTTCATACTCGACGCCATTTATTAATCTTTTAAACGGTTTAGGTAAAACAAAAACTAGTCTTTATTTCATGATCGGTTGGACTGCTGCTACTTGGATTTTGGTTCCGATTTTAACTTTTTTCTTTGCCGGCTTCGGATTCCCAATTACATTAGTGGCACTATCCTGTTCTTTTGTATTGGTTGTTTTTACAGCTAAAAAAACAATTAATTTCATTTTCATAGAAAATGTTCTACCGTTTCTCTTATCTTCTATATTGATGGGATTAATAGTCTTGTTAATTTTTCAATTAAAAATTCCACCCTTCCAATCTTTGCTTATTAGCATCTTCAGCGGTATAATTAGTTATCTTTTAACTTTGAAATTTCTATTTAAGATTGATCTTTTTAGTGAAGTAAAGAATCTATGGAAAACATTTCAGCCGTAATCGTAGTTAAAAACAACCCTCCATTTTTGTCGAAAGTTATCGACTCGGTTTACGACCTAGTTTATGAAATTGTTATCGTCGACATTGGGATTTCACTTCAATTAATTGAAGTGTTAAAAAAGTACAAAAAAGTAAAAATCATTAAATTGAATCAAGAAGTTCCTTATGTTGAATTGATTCGAAATAAGACCAAGGACTTTGTCCAGTCCGATTATTTATTTTTCTTGGATCCTGATGAAATCGTTACCACTGGTCTCAAAACGATCATTAAATCACATCTTTTGACTTATGACTATTTTAGAATCCCTCGAAAAAATATTATTTTCGGCCGATGGATAAAGCATAGCCGTTGGTGGCCAGATTACCAAATCAGAATATTTAAAAAAAATAAAGTCAATTGGCCCAAAATAATTCATCGTCAACCAAAAGTGACGGGACGAGGCTTTGAAATTGAAGCAAAAGAAGAATTTGCCCTTATCCACCATAACTATCGCGACCTGGACGAGTATCTAGAAAAAGCAAAACGCTACGCCAAATACGAAGCCAAAGAACTCGTCGACGAAAAAAGAATTTACACATTCTCGGATGTAGTAAAAAAGTCTCTAAACGAGTTTATCAGTCGTTATTTTGCGGCGGAAGGCTATAAAGACGGAATTCAAGGATTTATTCTTTCAATTTTGCAGTTATTCTATTACTTTCTGGTCTATTTCTATTATCTAGAGATGAAAAAATTCAAAAGTACTGAAAAAATAGACGAGACAGAATTTTTCCGATTGGGATTGAAAGAAACCCTTCATTGGAAAAAGAAAAAAACATTAAAAGACAAAATTATTAAGAAAATACTTTAAAATTTCTAATTTCTAATTGGTCTAATTGACCTAAATAATTGCCAATGTCTTAAATCCCAATTGGGTTATTGGATATTTTTTAGGTTAATTAGAAATTAGATCAATTAGGTCAATTTATGATTGGGTTAGTTACCGTCAATTATAATCAATATCAGCTCACCCGTGAATTTTTGGATTCCCTTTCTACCGTCAAAAATGCTAAAAAAGTAACGGTATATATCGCCGATGTATCTACAAAAAAAGAAGACTTCAAAGTTAGCAGATATCCGATGAAAGTAATCATAAAGGATTTACCCAACCGGGGCTATGCTTTTGGAATAAATTGCGGAGTCAAATATTTTTTAGAACATAAGATAAACAAATTCTGCGCCATAAATAATGATATTTTTTTTGACAAAAATTTTGTCTCTGCGTCAGAAAAAGCATTTAAAAAAAGTGACATCTTTGGAGGAAAGATTTACTATGCTCCTGGATACGAATATTACAAAAAATATAAAAAATCGGTCATCGGTAGAATTCTGTGGTATGCCGGAGGAATCAATGATTGGAAAAATGTTGTCACTATTCATCGAGGAGTTGACGAAGTCGATCAAGGTCAATATGACAAAATTGAAGAGGTTGATTTCATCACCGGCTGTATGCTTTTTTTTAACAAAAGAATTGTCAATAAAATCGGTTTCTGGAATGAAAGATATTTTCTTTATTATGAGGACTCTGATTATTGCGAGAGGGCAAAAAGAGCTGGTTTTAAACTATTTTATAATCCAAAAATCGTCATCTATCATAAAAACGCCCAGTCAACAGGCGGGTCGGGCTCGCCCCTTCACCTTCGCTATCAACGAAAAAACCGCCTCATTTTCGGCCTCAAATACGCACCCCTAAAAACCAAGATTCATCTGGTCAAAAATTATATTTTTGGATTTTAACCGACGCTATGTTGAACAAAAAAACTTTATTTTATTTGTTGATTCTTATTATCGTTTCTTTCTTTTTGCGTTTCTATAAGGTGGGTCAATTGCCTTCAGGAGTGCTCCCGGATGAAGCTAGCTTCGGTTACAACGCCTATTCTATTTTAAAAACCGGCAAAGACGAATACGGAGTTTCTTTTCCTTTAATATTTAAGGCCTTTGGCGATCAAAAACTTCCGGCTTATGTCTATGCCACCGTTCCTTCAATTAAGCTGTTTGGATTAAATAATTTTTCTATTAGATTGCCTTCTGTCATCGCCGGTGTCTTAATTGTTTTGGCGATTTTTTTTCTATTATTGGGGTTGGGATTTACAATAGAATTGAGCTTTATTGGAGCCTTGATAGCTTCTACTAGTCAGTGGTCGATAATTTTGAGCCGGTTCACGTTTGAATCAAATCTTGGTTTATTATTTTTTATGATAGGAATTCTGCTGTCTTTGATAAGCAGTAAAAAAAATAAGCTACTACCAGCAATATTGGCGGGATTCTTTTTTGGATTGACTTGGTATAGTTACATTTCTTATCGTCTAATTACTCCTCTCATAGTTCTAATTTTTCTCATTATTTATATGAGAAAGAATAAATTTATTAATAAAAAGGGGGTAATTCTACTAATTGCTTTTATTATGACAATCAGCCCGCTTCTTCTATCTTCTTTTGCAAATCAAGGGCAGGCGCGCCTTAAACAAGCAGGATTGAATGCCAATTTAGGGACAGTTTTGGAAATTAATGAGAACAGAACTTTCTGTACACATTATTTGCCTAAGGTTGTTTGTTATGCTAGTGCTAATAAAATTCTCTTCAATTCCCGTAGTCTTTTTTATAGATATATAACTACTTTTTCTCCAAATTACTTATTTATGACCGGAGATAAAAATGAAAAATATATAAATGTTGATCATTTCGGACTTTTACCAATCATTTCTTTACCGTTTTATTTTTTTGGCTTTATATATTTATGGAGTCTATTTATTGAAAAAAGATTGTCAAAAAACGAATTATTTCTTGTCTTGAGCTTGATCGTTACTCCTTTTCCATCGCTGTTTGTCGGAGACCCCCAGAAAATTCGTCTTTCTGCTCTATTGCCATTTTTAATAATTTTGATTATGTACGGTTTCCGTCACTTGGAAAAGTATCTAAAAAAACATATCAATTACATAATTTATGTAGCGGTAGTAACTTTGCTCATTCTATTTTCTCTTTTTTTTATGATTAATTTCTTAACCGTACACGTCCAGAAATATGAAATTTCCTATAGCACTTATGTCCATAAACTCATGAACTATCTAGGCAGTTTTAATAAAAAAACCTCGATATATATAGGATCAATTACTGAAAGCCCGATATTATATGCTTACGTAAACAAAATTGATCCTACGATATTCCAAAAATTAGCTATTCGCAAACAGCCCGATTCTATCGGTTTTACTCACATTATTAACCTTGGCAATCTCCACGTTACAGAAAGAAATATCGAAGAAATATACTGCCAAACGATAAAAAACAACTGGCAAACACTATATATCACTAATGAAGACCTGGTAAAAATTGGCAGGATAAAAAAAGCCACCAAAATAATTAGGTCTGAAAATAACGTTGATACTTTAGCCTTTGTTTACGACGTCAAAGACATTGATAAAATAAATATCGACTGTAGTTATATAAATGAAAACCGCTAAATTTTTTTTACTACTTTTTTTGTCTTGAAGAAATATATAAAAAAAAGGTAGGCAAGATTGATCAAAAAAAATACGATGATTATATTATGCTTGAAGATAACTTTTTGATCAGTAGTCCAAAAGCGCACTTTTCCCCAACCACCAAATCTGACATAAGGATAATATGACATAAGAAGTCCGAAGAAAAAAATATTGAGTCTTGAAATAAAATTTTCATAAAACGGCAAAAGACCAAAAAACATAATAAAATACCAAGGCTGAATTTCAGACTTAATTGTCCAATAAACAATCACACCTAAGATAGACAAAAAAACAAATAACTTGTTATTTTTGAAATTGCCAAAAATTAACAAGAAAGGCAAGGTCAAATATTTAATGCCAACAGAAAAAATTATAAATAATGCTGACAAAACTTTATTTTTCTTGAATAAAAAGTAAAGCCCGACTATTGCCAAAGAAATTCCAATTAAATCATTGTGGCCATTGACCAAACCTTCAATTAATATTAGGGGGCTTGTGGCAAAAATTATCGCCCATTTCTTATTAAGTTTTCCCAGGAGAAAAACACCAAGAAGATAGAAACAAACGCTGACCAGTTTGAACAGTAAAAAAGTCGGCAGCAGTTTGGCAAAACCAAGAAAAGAAGGGACAAGGGATACTAAAAAAAATATTGGTCCATAAAGAGAGTTGTGGCCAGTCCACTGGGTAAATCTCAACCAAGGATCCAAATAAAAATCTCCCGGTATGTTGGTATATGGCGTTTTAAAGTACAAAGTTGTAATTCTCGCGTAAAAAATATAGCTGAAAAAATCAGCCGATAAAAACGGATAGGAAAAAAGTAATATGCCCCCTACAAACAAGGCGATTTTAAAAGGATTAAGGGCAAGTTTTTTGAAACGTGAAACAAAAAAATAGTGAAAGAAAAAAAGCAGAACGATTATCGATAAATAAACTAGCCATGAATCCTGTCTTCGGTTATAACCAAACTCAACCATTAGATTTCGGAAACTTGTCCAGAGGGGGTGGTTAAAAAAAGTAATATTGGGATCGACTAAAGCATATGAATATATCGAAAGCAAAAGAATCAACAAAAAATATAAAATCAAAAGAAACATATTTAGATTATTATATAATTAAAAAAATATGAAGTGGCTAAAACTAGGCATCTTCTTTTTAATTCTGTTTATTTTTTTTTATCTCCGCTTAACACCCATAATAAACCAAACCGTTCCCTACACCTTTGATCAAGGAAGAGATTTTTTGAAGGCCGAAGAGATTATCCGTGACAAAAATTTTACCTTTATCGGCCCGACCACGGGAATCCAGGGCGTTCATCACGGCGCCTGGTGGTATTATCTTCTTTCCTTGTTTTATCTCATCTTTAACGGCTGGCCTGTTGGCTTTTATGTCGGATTATTTGCCTTCTCAACAGTCGTTTTATTTTGGTTTTTCTTTTTTGTCAAAAAGGAATTAGGCCACCAATCTTCCCTCTTGTTTTTGCTGCCGGTTGCCGCCGGTAGTTTTTTTGTCAGACTAGGGTTTTTTGCCAGCAATAATACTTTGAGTCCTTTATTTGTCCTGTTATTCATCTACTCTGTCTATCAATTCTTCAAAAACCAATCTAGCAAATATCTATTCTTTATGTCTCTTTCTTTGGGATTTATTTTTGAATTCGAGGTTGCTTTTGGAATATTTATAATAACGTCATTCTTCATCGCTTCTCTTTTTTTTAAATTATTTAGAAAAAGCTATTTAAACTTAAAGAGACTCGCTCTTTTTCTTACAGGCTTTGTCGCCCCTATTTTTCCAAGATTATTATTTGAATTGAAAAATAATTTCATCCAAACTAAGGCTTTCCTTAATTTTTACGCTCATCCTACTTCAACCAATAAGCTGTCTCTTTTATCTACCCTTACAGAAAGAGCTCAATTATTTATCAAATATTATTTTCAACTAATTCCCCAGGAAAATTTATATCTTGGCATCTTTGTATTTTTATTTTTTATATATCTCCTTATCATCGGGATGAAAAACATTAAAAGAGATAAACTTGATCCTCTTTTGTTTTTCTCTTTGCTGATATCGATAATTTTTTTAGTCAGTCTTGTCAGTAGAAATAATTTTTTCTGGGATTATTATCTTGATGGAGTCCAATTCATTATTTTATTTATCCTTATCCTTATTTTCAGTTTAAACAATAAGTTAAAATTATTAAAAAATAGTTTCTTAGGAATATTGTTCTTCTATATCATAGCTTCTTTTTTAATGAACCAGTCTTACAAAAACGTACCTCTAATTGGCCTTAGAGCCGATAATAAAATCGTCAACTACTTTATTGAAAAAACAAATAATAAATATTATTGCCTAAAAATTTATACTCCTCCTGTCATTCCTTATACATATTATTATCTGTTTTCTTATTACGCCAATCACCAAAAATTAAAGTATCCAAGACAGGAATTTACCAATAATCAATGTTATTTTATCTTTGACAAAGAACCATACGTTTTTCGAGTGGAAAAATGGAGAAAAGAGAATATACCTCAAAATGCCCTGTTGGATAAAACTATAAGGTATAAAAATGGAACTAGTATAGAATTATGGCGGATCTTCAACCCAAATATGCCATAAGTAAGACTCTATCTTCCCTTCGTCAAACTCAATCTTATCATTTTGTTTTATCCGTTCTCTCACGTATTCTTTTTGTTTGACTAGGCCGTCGGTATCTTTTTTTATCCACAAATCTTTTGTTTGAAAGTATATAAAACCGAGCCAAAAGATGGTCAATAAATAAATCGTCGGCTTAAACTTGAGTTTTAATATTTTCTTCTGTAGATAAACTAAAATATAGATAACGAGAACCGAATTGAAAAGCATATAATATTCCGATGTCGTTCCCCCGTAAAAACTATAACCAAAAGCAGGGATAAGAAACCAAAGCGATATTAAATATCCCAATATTTTCTGCTTCTTCTCCTTTTCAAATAAAAGAACCAAAAAATACAATATCGATATAATAAATTTCCCAAAAGCAAACTCTTTTGGCAATCTCAAAATCATGTTGAATTGAATAAAAGCGTCATGTAGGCGGTAAAGGAAAAAACGAAAATGAAAACCGTCTATTAAATAATCTTTTAGAAAATTGTTAAATAAGTTTAGATTGCCATTTTTTGTTTGGATGTCATAAACTATATTTGGTATAAACCAAACAAAAAACAGAGGTAAACTGATAATTCCCCACAAAAGTGCTTTCTTTTTATCTTTTACTAAAATCAAAGAAGAAAGAATAATCAATGGTAAAAATACGACTGAAAAATGAAGATGTAAAAACAATCCTGTTAAAAAAGCTACGATAGGTAGCCATTGGTATTTTTTTTCATAAACTATTTTGTAAATTCCGTAAAAGATAAGAATCGCTACTCCCGGAACCGGAGAGACATTCCACGAAGTGCGATTGATCTCGACAAGATATTTATTGGCCGCATAAATCAAGCTGACAAAGAGGGCGACATTTTTATCGTATATCTTTTTAGTGACGACAAAAACCGCTATAAAATTAAAGACGTTAACAATCATATTCAAATAATTAGCCGAGAAAGGGTCAAGTTTAGAGAAATAATAAAAAGGGACGAGGAGATAATACCATATGGGTCCCAAGTGGAAGTGTCCTATCCCGGTCCGGGGGCCGTTTAAGACGAAATAGCCTTTGATAATGTCTCTGACTTTCCAAGCGTCCCGAGCCTGGTCCCAGCCAAAACTTTGCACATATCCGATCCTGTAAAATCTAAGGTACATACCAACAAGCAATATCAACATAAAAGCTATCAGGTATTTGTGTTTATCAAAAAAGTTTTTCATTATGGTCGACTAATAATTGACAAATAGTTATTCCTTTCCCAGATTTTAAGAGGAATTTCTTTTTTTCTTAGTTCATCGACTATGTAGTTTCTCGTTATCAGGATAAAATCTTTTTCTGATGAATTAAAAATTCCGATGGCCGTCCTTCTTGATTCTTCAAGGTCATTCATCCAAATTATATTTCTTCCGGAATAGAATATCGCTACTGGTTTGAAGTTGTCGTCAAGATAAATGGGCTTATCGTACTTGGCGGCTCTCTTTGATATGTCAACATCGTCGGGAACAAAATGAGAAGTCGGATAAACTTCTTTATAAAAAATTTTTATCTGCCACGTCGAGATAAAAAGAAAAAACAACACGTATAAAAGATTGGCTAACCAGTCTAGTTTTTTCAATCGGGTGATTTTTATAAACAATTCCTTCCCCCAAAATAAGGCTCCGGCGATAATAAGAGAAATCGGTAAATAAACCGGAATCAGGTGCCAGATATGAGTTTCGTTGGTCGTCAAAAATGGATACAAAACGATAAAATTCCAAATCAAGACAAAAAGAAAATTATTTTTCAAAAATCTAAAAGTTATTAAGATTAAACCCAAAGCCGCCAACCAGATGTAATACCATTTTCTTATCCCCATATGAAGATAAAATAAAGGCAAGAATGTTTCGATATGAAAATAAGACGCTAGGCTTTTATTTCTCATTCCAACTCCTATAAAATGGTCTCTATAAAAAGACTCAAAGCTCGTCAACTGGACATAATACCATGGGACAAGCAATATTAAAAAAGCCAAAACAGCCATTGTCGAGTAAGTTAAATTTTTCTTTGTTCTAAAAATTTGATTAAGGTTATTGAACAGAATTAAGACTCCCGCCGAGAAGCCGATTAAAGTCTTTGACAAGAGAAGCGCGGCAAAAGAAATCATCGTCGGGACAAACCATTTAAAATTATCTTTTGACTTCAGACTGAAAAAAATCGTCAATAAATAAAAAAAGACGAAAGTCGAATCCAAATCGCCGGATCGAGTTCTTATTAGATACCAAACGGAGGTACCAACAATCAAAGACGAAGCAAAACCCACAAGGTTGCTTTTAAATAGTTTTTTGCCAATGAAATAAATAAGAATTATTGCTCCCACTCCGAGTATCGTCGAAGGCAATCTAACGGCAAATTCGTTATTTCCAAAAACCTTAATCGACAGAGCCATTAAAATAAAACCGAGTGGCGGGTGATAATAATATGAATTGCCGTTCCAGTCCATTTTCATAAAATTACCCGTTTGGGCAATATTTCTGGCAATCGAAGCGTACCAAGCCTCGTCCCAGTTGACCAAAGTCAACCAATCAATGCGAAAAAAAATCAAGAAGCTGAAAAGGGGTATTAGAATCAACAAAGGCCAGTGCTTTTTGAGAAGATTCATTTCTCTTTATTATATAATAAATACATTGTTATGAATAATATTACTGTTATCATTTTTACGCCTAGAGACGATGCAAATATTAAAGACTGTGTTAATTCAGCTAAATTGTTGACTGAAAACGTAATCCTCGTTTATCCTACGTCAACATATGTTGAAACAGTCCGTGAATCCGGCATTAGGCAATCCAAAACAGACTGGGTTTTTATTCTTGATGTCGATGAAAGGATGACCAAAGAATTGGCGGAAGAAATTAACGTCATTCTGGGGAGGAACAAAGTGACGACTCCAGAATCCAAAAAAGATTCTGGACCCGCTTCGACTAGTCGAAGACGAGACGAGCAAGCCAGAATGACGTACTACAAAATTCCCCGCAAGAATATTTTTGACGCCAAAAAATGGCTCCGCCACGGCGGCTGGTGGCCGGACTATCAAATAAGATTAATTAACAAAAAATACTTTGTCGGTTGGCCGAAAAGAATCCATTCTACTCCAAAAATTAAAGAGGATGTCGGTTTTCTTAAAAACCCAATCCTCCACTACTTTCACGGGGACCTGGAAAAAATGGTTGAAAAAACTCTTGTCTTTGAAGACATCGAGTCTAATCTTTTATATAAAGCCGGAAAATCCGCTGATACTTCAACCTTCTTTCGTAAATACTTTGCCGAGCTTTGGCGACGGATGTTTAAAGGATTAGGTTTCTTAGACGGAACAGTCGGAATCATCGAATCTATCTACCAAGCTTTCTCAAAAACTATTACCTATCTTTTGCTTTATGAAAAACGACAAAGAAAAGGACAGAACCTCTAGAGGTTCTGTCCTTAAAAATACAAAGGTTGGTCTTTATAATCCTTACTTAGATGTTTTAGGAGGTGGAGAAAAACATATTCTCTCCATCATCCAAGTCTTTGCCGAACAAGGGGCTGAAATATCTATTTTTTGGAATAAAAATTTGACCAAGGCGGCTTCTCAACGATTTTCACTACACTCTATTAATACGGTGAAGTGGTTGCCTTTATCTTTAAAGACTTTACAGACTTTATGGACTTTCGACTTCTTTTTTTATGTCACAGATGGAAGCTATTTTTTTTCTACTGCTAAAAAAAACTTCGTTTTCTGTATGGTCCCTGACAAAAAACTTTATAATTTAAATCTTTTGAACCGTTTGAAACTCTGGAATTACAAATTTATAAGCAACTCCCCCTATACGACAAAGTGGTTAATAAAATGGGGAATAAATCCTATAACCATTCCTCCATATATTGATGATAAATTATTTGTTAATAACTCTTTGAAAAAAGAAAAAATTATTTTATCGGTCGGGCGTTTTTTTCCCCATCTCCACAGTAAAAATCAGGAAAAAATCATTGAAACCTTTAAACTCTTGAAACGATCAAGCGATGCGTTTAAAGACTATAAATTGATTTTAGCCGGCGGTCTCAAAAACGAGGATAAAAAATACTTTAATCAATTAAAATCTCTAGCTACAAATGATTCTTCAATAATTTTCAATCCTAATGTTTCTCTTGATGAACTTTATGAACTTTATAAACTTTCTAACTATTTCTGGCATTTCACCGGTCTTGGAGTTGACGAAGTAAATCATCCTGAACAGGTCGAGCATTTTGGAATCGCCCCTCTTGAGGCAATTGCTTCTGGATGTCTAGCTTTTTGTCATAACAGCGGAGGACCAAAAGAAATTATTAAAGACGGTCAAACTGGAATATTATTTAATAACGTAAAAGAACTAATTAAAAAAATGGAAGTTGTAGAAAAAGATAATAAATTAAAAACAAAGATTATCACGATCGGCGTAAAATATGTAAAGGAAAATTTTAATTATCAATTGTTTAGAGAAAAAATATTAAAAACTATCATATGAAATATCCTATTTCTATTGTTATTCCCGTCTATAAAAACTATGAAATGTTTTATAAATATCTGCAGATCAATAAAGAATACTTTGATGGATGCGAAGTTATCATAACAAATGATTATCCGCCCGAAAACATAACTAAACAAGTTAAAGAAATTTATCCTAAGGCAATTGTAATTAATAATATTAGTAACCTTGGTTTTGCAGGAAATGTCAATAAAGGAGTTTTAAAAGCAAAAAGGGATCACGTCTTTCTGATGAATTCAGACGTTGTTCTAAAAGATAATTCTTTTTTAAATTCTTTAGAATATTTTAAAAAAAATAAAAATCTATTTGCCGTCGGGTTTGCCCAGATAGAAAAAGACGGTAAAATCGTCGGATCCAACCGTGGCTATTTTCAAAATGGCTTAATTAATCATTCTCACTCGCCCGCCGGAGCCTTGGCGAAGGCGGGTCTAGTTTCTAATTTTTGGGCCGAAGGCGGCGCTTCGATCTTCAGGCGAAAATTATTTGCCGAACTAGGAATGCTCGATAATCTTTATAATCCTTTCTATTGGGAAGATATAGATCTTTCCTATAGAGCTTGGAAAACAGGCTACAAAATTATTTTTTCTCCAAAAATTAAAGTAGAACACCACCACGAATCAACCATCGGAAAGTATTTTGACAATTCTCGAATTTTAAAAATCGCTTTTAGAAATCAGCTAATCTTCCAATGGAAAAATTTGACTGATAAAGATCTATTGCTCAAACACCTAGTTAATCTACCAAAATATATCTTTACCCCAGGTTTCTTTGACGCCTTATTAAGACTTCCGACGATTTTAAAAGAAAGAAAAAAGGTAGTAAAATTATTTAAGAAAGCTGATAAGGAAATCCTGGAATTATTTAAATGAAAAAATATTTTTATCAAATAGTTTTATTGATAGTAAGTCTTCTATCCGTATCTTTATTCTTGTATAAACTTACCTCTTCTCCCCCCTGTCTTAATGCTGACGAGGCGACCAACGCATATGACGCCTACTCGATATTAAAAACAGGGAAAGATCAGTATGGCAATTTTTTACCATTAAGGTTCAAATCTTTCGGCGATTATAAGCTACCTTTATTAACCTATTTAGCGATCCCGTTTATTAAAGTATTTGGACTTAACGAACTAGGAATCAGGATGGTAAATTTTCCTTTTGTCTTTTTATTTCCTATTGTTGTATATCTATTAACAAAAGAATTATTTAAAAAACAATCGATCGGTTTGGTCGCCTCCTTTTTAGCTGCCTTTGCCCCCGGTCTTCAGCTTCTTGGACGCCAAGCCCACGAAGGATACATGACGGCATTTTTCTTAACTCTATCGTTTTATTTATTTTTAAGATTTATCAAGAAACAAAATGTTCTAAATTTTTCACTCTTCATTTTTAATTTTTCATTGACCTTGTTTGCTTATCATTCCTCCCGCCTTTGGGCAGGTTTTTTTCTTTTAGTTTTTATTTATTTTCTAATCAAAAAGAAAATAAAATGGGAATACCTCTTAGGATTGATTGCGGTGATTTTGATTTTTGCTCTTACTGATTTAACAAACAGTCCGTCAAGAATAAAAAATCTCCTATTCTTTAATAACATAGGTTTTACATTAAAGATTAATGAACTTCGCGCCGAAGGAGGCAGTCGATTAGTCTATAATAAACTAACGGTCGGCTTTGCTGAATTTGCATCTGAATATCTTCGGTATTTTTCTCCCGAGTTTCTTGCTACTTCGGGTGATGAAAATTATCGTTTCGGGTTTCCCGGTGTTTCGCCTATTACTGTTCTCGAATATGTCTTTATTTTTGTCGGACTATATTACTTATTTAAAAATAAAGAAAAATGGCGGTTTCTGATTTTGTTTATGTTATTATTTGCCCCTATCTCCGGCGCCTTATCCTGGGCAGGACTATCAATCACTCGATCTGTATTTATCTTTATCCCTATTCTAATAATTGCTTCTTATGGTTTTGCTAATTTAGTTAAAAAAAATTATCTTCTTGGTTTGTTTTTTGTTTCTTGTTTCTTGTTATTTAGTTTTTATTCTTGGGATTTTTACCTGAATCATTATCCAAAACGGGCTACAGTTTTAAGGAGTTGGCAATGCGGATATAAAGAATTGGTCTCTTATGTAGCCGAAAATTATAACGATTTTGACCGTTTTTATATCACTCGAAAAAATGGTCAACCATATGTTTTTTTCCTTTTCTATTTAAACTATCCTCCAGGCCTTTATCAACAAGTGGCCAAATTAAGCCCTCCTGACGAATATGGTTTTGGTCAAGTTGAAAGTTTCGATAAATTTGTTTTTGATCTGCCTAAAGGAGAAGTAAATAATTCTATAGTTGTCGGATTTCCTGATGATTTTGCCGATATTGAAAAACCTTATTTAAAGAAAATCAAATCGAGTAATGAAACAATATTCTTAATCAAGGAGATTAAATAAAGGTTAATCCGATAATAATATTATAGAAGGCATGAATAAAAATAGGAATCGTTAGACTCTTCTTTTGCAGAAAAATCAATCCATTTACCATGCTCAAAAGCATATCTGTTGCCATAAACATTAAAAGCATATTGCCGGTGATTTTAATATTTGCAAAAAGAATCGGCACGTGAAGAAAGAAAAAAAGGAGACTGGCAAAAAATGTCGACGAAAGAACATTTTTGGATTCTTCATAAAGTTTTTTCAAAACAAAACCCCTAGATAATATTTCTTCGGTAATCCCCGTTGCCAAGGAAATAGCAAGAATTGTTAAAAATTGGTTTGTACTTGGCAACTTTCCAATAAGGAATAATTTACCAGTTCTAAAATATGAAACGGCAACTGCAGTCGTCAAGAAAACCAAACCGATCCCTAAACCATAAAAAAAATCAAAAAAGATTTCTTTTAATTTTGGTTTAAGATTTAAATAATTTAAGACGGACTTCTTGTCAAACTTTTTTATGTAGTAAAAGACTGGCAAGACAAAGACGATCGGCTTGGCAATAAATTCGTCAAACCATTCCGGCATTTTAAAATAGCTTCGATAAAATGCCCAAACGATTAGAATTACCGCCCATAAATTCAAAGCCTTTTGCGTCGGCGTCACTTTTTCTTTCATAGTCACGTCCTCGTGTCATTCCGAGCGGAGCGACCGCAGGGAGCGAAATCGAGGAATCTTTATAAATTTACACGTTTTAACGATAAAATTCAATAGCTTAGATTTCTCCACTCCACTCACTGTCGTTCGCTTCAGTAGAAATGACACTGATAGCCTTCCCTTGTCATTCCTACTAATCCCTCCTTTGGCGGGGCATATAGAAATATTACCAAGAATCACTTAAATCTTTAAAATCAGGATTAAGTTTTATAATTAACCGGTCTTTCTTTTTCCGATTCCAGTTCTTTAGTTGTTTTTCTCTGGCGATTGCTTGATTTATATCTTTATATTCTTCAAAATAAACTAATTTCTTACATTTATATTTCTTTGAGAATCCTTCGACTAATTCTTGTTTGTGTTCGTAAACGCGTCTTTTGAGGTTATTAGTAACGCCAATGTATAAAACGCCGGAGAAACTGGACATTATGTAGATAAAATAGGAATGATTAATCATTTTGTATGAGTATAAAAAAATTCTTTACCTATCCCTGATGGCCGTCGTCAATAGGTAAAATAAAGGTATTCGATATTTTTAAAGACCGTTTCGATGAAGACATTTTTCATACCTAACTTTTGCATATTTATTAAGCCGGTCAATTGAGTCTGTTAGTATGAGACCGTCTTTATCGATATCTTTACGATCAAATTCTCGCTTGTAATATTCGTCCGATTCTATCTGGCAGTTAGCTTTAATTTGAGCAGGTCTTATTTGAAACCAATAAAAAGTGAATAAAAGAATGCTTAGTGAGATAAAAACAATAATTATTTTTTTATTTATTTTTCTTTGAAATACAGTACAAATAAATCGTAGCGGTTTTTGAAAAAGAAAAAGAGAAATTTTAATAAATATTGCCAGGAAAGACATTACGCCAATAACAAAAACTATTACTAAAACAACAGACCAAAAATCACTTATAGATCCATTAGAAAAAAGCAGTATAGAGAAGAAAATTAGCATACATAATATCCAAACATAGAAAGATTTAAGAAAAGTAATCTCTTGATAAAAAAAACTTTTGAAATTAGTCATTTTTAACATAAGGATATTTTTTATAAAACATATCTTTTATAGTTTATATATTACTCTGTTTCTCAAAAGATGACAAGAAGTCTCTGAAATGATATAAGTGTAATATGAAAAAATCCGAACAAACGCATTACGAGTGGTTTTTTTATGCCATGAGTTTTCTTGGCTTGGCGAAAATTGGTTGCAGGGAATTGATTAATCAAAAGTACAGAGATAAGGATTTTCTTACGGAAGATTTACTTTATGGTGCCGAAGAATCTAATTCAAGATTCTTGTTAATTCCTATTTTTTTTAACGTTAAACATTCTCTTGAACTATTTATTAAGACAGTCGGAGTAAATATCGATGGTGAATATCGGGATAAGCATGATTTAGATTACCTACTGAAAGATTTGAAGTCTAGGGTTAAAAATCTATTTAAAAATAGAAACAAGAATGAAATTTTTCAAAAAATCGAAGATCTAAAATCAATAGTAAAGAAATACTTTCTTTACAATTTTTTAGAAAATATGAATCCTATAAGAGATTATAACAATGAGCTTTTTAGGTATCCAAGTAGTAAAAGAGGAATAAATATATCTCAGGAGTTAGAAAAATTTGATTCAACCAAAGTGGGAGAAATTTTAAATGATATTAAGAAAATACATATATTATTTATCTCAATAAGAGGCTTAACAAACTCTACTAAACTGGGTCATCCAAATCCTGGTAGTTGGTCATGAAACTATAAGAATATTTTAATGAAAGTTTTTTAAAGTTTTTACTTTTAGATCCCTCGACTCGGTCGTTTCACTCCCTCGCTCGGGATGACACGGTGGCCAATTATTCCAGAAAATCCTTTAATTTGCGAGCTCGGGTTGGGTGTTTTAATTTCCTAATCGCCTTGGCTTCAATCTGACGGATTCTTTCTCTCGTCACTCTAAACTCTCTCCCAACTTCCTCCAAGGTCTTTGATTTACCATCTTCCAATCCAAACCTCATCATTAAAACTTTTTTTTCTCGAGGAGACAAGGTATCTAAAACTTTTCCCAGAGCATCTTTAAGAAGTTCACGAGAAACCTTGTCATAAAGAGTCGGCTGGTTGACGTCGGCGACAAACTGCTCAAGAGTCGCTTCTTTATCATCGCCGACAGGAGTCGAAAGAGACCGCGGCTGCTGGGAAATTTTCATCAGATTTTCAATTTCGTCCGTAGACATCTGCATCTCACGGGCAGTCTCTTTGACCGTCGGCTCCCTCCCTAATTTTTGAATAAGTCTTCTTTGAGTTTTATAAAAACGGTTGATATGATCGACCATATGAACTGGAATTCTAATCGTTCTTGACTGGTCGGCAATCGCGCGGGTGATCGCCTGTCTGATCCACCAAGTAGCATAAGTAGAAAATTTAAAGCCTCGTCTCCAGTCATATTTTTCGACTCCTCGGATCAATCCTTTATTGCCTTCTTGAATCAAATCCAAAAATGACAGTCTTCTCCCCAGATATTTTTTAGCTATAGAGACAACCAATCTCAAATTGGCTTTGGTTAACTTGTCTTTTGCTTTTTTATCTCCTTTTTCGTATTTTTTTGCCAGGGCAATTTCTTCGTCAAAAGAAAGAAGCGGAGTTTTGCCAATCTCTTTCAGATACATCTTAATAGGATCTAATGACTCACCATGCTTTAAAACAACCAGTTGCTCTAGTTCTTTTTCTATCTCTTCAACAGATCTTCTCGCCTCAGCCTCTTCTCTTGTTGATACTGTCTCGAAAATATCGACGCCTTTTTTTAAAGCTTCGTTAAAAAATCCGTCTATTTCTTCTATGTGTTTTTCCGGATCAGGATAAACCAACAAAATATCATCCTGGACTAAAAAGCCGTCTTCTTTACCTTGATTGAGGAGTTCTTTTAGGCTCTTAGGCAAGCGGTGTTTAATCATAGATGACATTCTACTAAGTCAGGAGCTTTTTTTCTACCTCTTTTAGATTCTTGCTCAAAGACAGTAGCTCATTTTTCTTGTCTCCTTCGACTTCATCTGTCAAAATTTTCTTAATCTCTCTTTTTAAATAAAAGCTTTTAATCTCTAAGGCCAACTTCAAAATATTTTCTGAACTAAGATTTTGTTCTAATGATGCAGATAGATAAAGTTCGTCAAAGATCTGTCTCAATTCTGGCGCCAATTTTGAAACAAAACTATTTAGATTAAATTTGTTTTGTTTATCTTTTTGACTTTCTAAAAAAATTTTGCCGATTTTTTGGTGCGGCAACAAATAGAAATTATCCCAATTTATAATAGAAAAGATTTCATTAGACGTTTCATTCGGGTTATTTGATTGAAAAACATAACTCAACAAATATTTTTCTATAACCACTTCTCTTTCTTCTTTTTGTCTCGATTGAAAATTGGGTTTAAAAGAATCCAGCTGTTTCTTTTTTCTTTTGATTCTTGACATGATAGCTTCAATACTGGACTCGCTTACTCCAAGAAGTGCCGCGATCTTTTTTACATAATGAGATCTCACGATGGGATTAGTGATTCTTTCGATAAACGGAATCACCTCATCTCCTATTCTTTTTTTGTCAAATGAAGTATTTTCGGGATATTTCTTTTTGGCCATTTCTATTAGGAAATCATAAATAGGAATCGGTTTGCTGATAGCTTTTTTAAAAGCTTTCATGTCTGTCCTAACTGCCTCATCGGGGTCTTTACCGATTGGTAATTCTACTATTCTTACCTCAAGATCTAATTTTTCAGCTTCTTCAATTCCCCGCCTAGTCGACTCTTCTCCTGCCACATCAGCATCAAGAGCCAAAGTAATTTTATCTGTATATCTTTTAAGAAGCATCAGTTGCTCGTTCGTTAGGGCTGTTCCTTTGATGGCAACAAAACTGGTAAATCCATTCTGATAAGGAATAATCATGTCAAATTCGCCCTCAACTATATAGGCATTTTTGTCTTTTTTTATGGTTTCTTTGGCGAGATTAATGCCAAAAAGCGTCTCTCTTTTATGATAGATCGGAGTTTCCGGAGTATTAATATATTTGGCTTGTTTGTCTTTTTCATCCAGGCTTCGACCGGAAAAACCAATAATAAAATTGCGACTGTCTTTTATGGGGAACATTAATCTGCCCCGAAACCGATCGTAATAACTCCCACCCTCGCTTTTTACCAAAAGTCCGTTTTCATAGATTTCTTCTTCTTCGAACTTTTTCTTTTTTAAGAATAATCTTAACGAATCCCAGCTTGAGGGCGCATAGCCTAGTTGAAATTTTTTAACCGTAGCTAGTTTGATACTTCGATTTTTAAGATAGTCTATTCCTTTTTCTCCAAATTTAGTCTTGTTGAGTAAATATTCAAAAAACTCCGCCGTGAGGTTATTCATATTAAAATAGCGCTCTCTTTTTCTCCAAACCTTGTCTTCAAAGCTTATCTTTTTTAAGATAACACCGGTTTTTTGAGCTAGTTCTTTTAGAGCCTCAATAAAAGTTATGTTTTCCCATTTCATCAAAAATTTAACGACGTCACCTCCTTCTCCACAGGCGCCAAAACAATGCCAGATCTGGCGTTCGGGAGAAACAACAAAAGAAGGTGTTTTTTCGCTATGAAAAGGGCAAACGGCTTTGAAATTCCTGCCAGCTTTTTTTAAAGGAATAAAGCTTCCTATATATTCAACTATATCGAGTCTTTTTTTTATCTCTTCAACGGGATTGTCCATGGCTCTATTTTAACACACGGCCGGTTCAGGGTTGATATTTAATTATTGATATCCTATATTTAAACTATGCTTTACCTTTTCATCGACACTCATACTATAAAGTTCCTCGCCCTAAAAAAGACTCTCCTCGGTCAGGAAGAAACTTCTTTTTTTGAAAAAACCTATGAGACACAGCTCTTAGATAAAGGCCAACCAATCAATGTCGACCTGTTGGCTTCGGCAATAAAAGAAGTAACAACATCGTCAAAAACCTCCGGAGATAATCAGATTTATCTTATCTTGCCTCAAGAAGCTTTCTTTTATTTTCGAACTGAAGTCCCTTCAGATATCGCTCCCACGGCTTTAAACTCATTTATTAACGACAAATCCAGATCTTTACTTCCTGTAATCCCTGAGGATTTAATCGGGAACTCGTTTATAAAAGAAAACGACGGCCAAAAAGTAGTAACCTTCTTTGGCTTTGGAAAAGAAAGTTATGAAAACTATAGACAGACTCTGTCCTTGATCGACTTAAAAATAGTTTCAATTTTACCTGATAGCATGGCTTATTTTAAGCTCTTCGAAAAGACCCTAAGGCCGGAAAAAAAAGAGGTAATTCTCTATACGATTATTGATGAGAATTCGCTTTCAGGTTATTTGTTTGATAATTTTGGACTACTCGAAGAAAAAAAATTCTCGGTTGACTTGAATGAAGAAAATAAAGTGGAAACTATTCTCAAAGAAAAAGCTGAAGCTCTAAAAGAAAACAAAAAGAAATTAAATCGAATTATTATCTCGGGAGTTGGAAGCGATAAAATCAGGCAAGATACCTTCACTAAATCTGTCGGTGTCTGGACCAATCCATTAAAGCGAATTGTCCCGACTTTTTATGAATCGTATTTGAAAATGTTAGTTGTTGATAATAACAAATCTTTTCCCCTGTTAAATCTTGACGTCTGCTTTGGTGCTTTTATATTTAGCCGGGAAGAAAGATTCTCTTTAATAAAAAATGGTTATAAAGTAAAAGAAAAAAAATCATTTTCTCTACCAGTTCTTTCTTTGCCTAAAAAAGAAATTTTTCTTTTTATCGGGTCATTTGTCCTTTCTTTCGGCCTCTTTTTATTGATCTCTAATTTTAAATCGTTAAGTTTTCCTTCTTTTAAAAATCAATTATTGGTCAACAACAAACCGACGCCAACGACAGCGCCCTCACCTACTCCTACGCCATCTTTTAAAAAAGAAGAGTTAAGGGTTCAGGTGCTTAATGGATCGGGAACGGCTGGAAAGGCTTCAGAATTTAAAGACATTTTAAAAGAAAAAGGTTACCAGGAAATCATCACCGGAAATGCCGAGAATTATGACTATGAATTAACGGAAATTCAGGTAAAAAAATCAAAATCGCAAGCGGCCGCCATGATCAAAGAGGATCTAAAAGATTATTTAAACGCTTTCAAAGAAACCGTCCTTGACGAAGCAGAAACTCCGGACGTCGTCATTATTTTCGGCACTGATTTTAAGTAAGCTTGACTTCTTTATTAACATATGTTAACCTAATCAGTATTAGTTAACATAGTAAAATGAATACAAAAGATTTCTATTCTATTCCGGAAATGGCAAAAATACTAAGAATAAGCAGAATTGCTGTTTATAAAAAAGTTAAAAACGGACAAATAAAGGCTACTAAAATCGGCCGTAACTTTGCTATTTCAAAAGACGAATTAGAAGTCATTCTTGGCGAATCTTTAAATCCAAACCAAAAAAGGACCATAGATGAAGGAGTAAAGAAAACTGTTAAAGAATATGGCGATGTTCTTCAAATGTTAGGAAACGTATAATATGAAGTTTATCACTCTGGTTGAAGTCGAATATATCTCTTTTCGTCTTGCTAAAGAGCGATTGGAATTTAATGAACCCATTCCTGATTTTTCCAGTCGCTTTCCCAATATTTTGGAGAGTTGCCTTATTGCCCCTTTCCAAAAATTCTCTCAAAAAGATGTTTATTCAAGTTTCGTAAAAAAAGCCTCGGTTCTTTTTTACCTAATGATAAAAAATCATCCGTTTAAAAATGGCAATAAAAGAATTGCCATGACAACTCTTTTTGTCTTCTTATATAAAAACGGTAAATGGCTAAAGGTTAATGGTCAGGAACTTTACAATTTTTCTGTTTGGGTGGCAGGAAGTCCGGCTAAATTAAAAGACGCAGTGGTTTCGGGAATTGAAAAATTTCTTGAATCGTATTTAATCAATGTATAAATTGATTAACAATTAGGTAATATTTTCAATCTTAGGATTAATAAACTTTTTATAATCTTCCGACTTCATGGCAATTGAGTAACAGCGGTCGCCGGCATTAAAAACAATTTTCTCATTTTCGAATATTTTCGGATCTGCTATAACTTCGATATTAAACAAGTCACCAAAAGGCGGCACTCCTCCTATTTGAACGCCACCAGTCACTTCTCCGATTTCATCAGGAGTGGCAAAACGAACATCTTTCTTCTGGAGAACTTTCTTTACTTTATCGTTGTCAAAACGCAGATCGCCGGGTAAGACCAACATAACAAACTTCTTGTCAGTTTCGTTGTTTTTCGCCCTGATGATCATCGCCTTTGCCCCTTGTTTTAGAGAATAACCGGGTCTGATTTTTGACGCTTCTTCACTGGTTTTCACCGGCTCGTGCTCAAACGTCTCAAACCAGAAATTATTTTTTGTCAGCAGATCTTTAATCTTATTTACAACCGGATGATAGTCCATATCAAGATTTAATTTTATATAATAAAAACATATTTACAAGATTATCAAAAACTTGATACTGAAATTTTCGTTTTTTATAGACGAGGCGGGAACAATTTTTTCACTTTCGAGAGGGGCCCCGCCTTTAGGCGAGGGAGAGACTCTCGTGTGATAAAAATTGATACCTCCGAGTCAAATTAAAGAATATGGAAAAAGAAGAGTTGAAGAAAAAATTAGAGAGCATCCTTGCTAAGGCTGATTTAAAAGTCAAAAAACAAGAGATCATTAATTTGGAAAAACAGTCTATAGCGCCAGATTTTTGGTCTGACCCAAAAAAGGCAAGTCAAATCATGAAAAAGATTACCGCTTTGAAAAAAGAGGTCGACGATATCGAAATGATGCAGCTTTTGTTTGAAGAAAACCAACTCGCCGAAGCAAAAAAACTGATAGACCAATACGAGATACTACTTTTTTTGTCAGGCCCCTATGATAAAGGCGACGCCATCTTTTCTATCCAGGCGGGACAAGGCGGGACCGAAGCTATGGACTGGTCAAACATGCTCTTTCGAATGTATACTAGATATTTTGAAAGAAAAAATTGGTCTTATGAGGAAATTGATCGAATCGACGGAGATGAGGCCGGCATCAAGTCAACTACTATAAGCATCCATGGTCTATTCGCTTATGGATATCTCAAATGCGAGGCGGGAGTCCATCGTTTAGTCCGTCAATCACCCTTTAATGCCGATCGCCTTCGCCAAACTTCTTTTGCCTCGGTTGAAGTCTTGCCGCAGATCGAAGATAAAGAAATTAATATTAGAGAAGAAGAAATCGAATGGCAGTTCTATCGATCAGGGGGAAAAGGCGGACAGAACGTGAACAAAGTCGCGACAGCCGTCCGGCTGATTCACAAGCCAACAGGAATTGTTGTCTCTTCACAAACTGAAAGATACCAAGGAGCAAACCGCGAAAGCGCCTTAAAAATTCTTCGCGCCAAACTCTGGGCAATTGAGGAAGAAAGACGGGAAAAAACCGTCTCCGGGTTCAAGACCGGGATGATCGCCTCCTGGGGAAGACAAATTAGGAGTTATGTTCTTCATCCTTACAAGTTAATTAAGGATCTAAGAACAAACTACGAAGAAAATAATGTTGATAAAGTTCTTGATGGAGAGTTGGATGGATTCATTGAAGCCTATTTGAAAACGCAATAATTGTTAAATTGCCAAATGGTTAAATTGCTCAACAAACAATTTAGCAGTTTAACAATTTAGCAATTGTATTTTTTATCGTAAATTGTTATCCTTTTTAAATATGGATAATAATTTGATTCATAACCTAGATCAAAAACCGCCTTCTGACGGATTCACTTATCCTAAATTTTTTCTTTTTGTTGCCTTTACTGTTCTTTTGGGTACAGCCTTGGGGTTTGGCTTGACTAAACTACCAAAAAAAGGGGAATCAACCAATCTTAGTTCGGCTCAAGCCGAAAAAACCGTCGGCATCGCTGACAAAAAAACTTTTAAAGATAAGGCCGAAGGCAAGCTAAAGGAAGGTGGAATTGATGGTGAAGGCAACTTCCATCTGGAAAGACCCGGAGGCATCTCCCAAAATGTCTACCTTACTTCAACGACAGTCGACCTTTCCCAGTATATCGGCAAAAAAATCAGGGTTTGGGGAGAGACATTTGCGGCTGAAAAAGCCGGTTGGCTTATGGACGTTGGGTTAGTTGAGATACTCAAATGATAGTCTTCGACAAAGTTTCTAAAAAATATCCATTAGGTAATTTTGCCTTGCAGGAGGTTTCTTTTGAGATAGATGAGGCGGAATTTGTTTTTTTGGTTGGACCATCAGGCGCAGGAAAAACCAGCATTATTAAATTAATTCTAAAAGAACTCTCTCCTACCTCGGGAAGCATACTTATCGATGACGAAGATATTTCCTCGTCATCTTTCAAAAAAGTCACTCAATTAAGACAGAAAATCGGCGTCGTCTTCCAAGACTTCAAAATTCTTGCCGATAAAAACGTTTTTGAAAATGTCGCCGTCAGTTGTCGTATCCAAAATTTATCGCATCTTGAGACTAAGAATCAGGTGAAGGAAACCCTGGCCCTTGTCAATCTGGACAAAAAGGAAAGAGTTTTCCCCATCCAACTGTCAGCCGGCGAGCTACAAAGAGTCGCCATCGCCCGGGCTATAGTCGGTGAAAGAAAATATTTGTTGGCTGACGAACCAACCGGTAACCTCGATCCAAAAACTTCCTGGGAAATTATGAAAATATTTCAAAAACTTACTGGTAAAAGAACTATTATCATCGCCACTCATAATAGCGACGTCGTCAACAGCTTACAAAAAAGGGTCTTGGTCCTGAAGGAAGGCGAACTTATTAAGGACAAAAGAAAAGGAGGTTATGACCTATGAGAGAAATATTTACTTCTCTAAGAAGAACTCCCTATCAGTCCTTAGCCGCGTTTTCGGTGTTATTTTTTACTCTGTTTCTTTCGCTTGTGCTTTTTATTTCCTTAAGTTTTGTCAATGGATTCCTAAGTTACTTAGAGACCCGTCCCCAAGTGACTGTCTATTTCCAAACGAAAACTCCTGAAAATAACATCTTTAAGGTTCGAGATGAATTGGCGGCATCGGGAAAAACACTGGCGATTAAATATATCAACCAGCGCCAAGCTTTCCAAATCTATAAAGATTTAAATAAAGACAACCCTCTTCTTTTGGAGATGGTTTCTGCCGATATTCTCCCACCATCTCTTGAAATTTACGCCAAAAAGCCTATCTATTTGCCGGAAATTGCCGAATATCTCAAAAAACAAGGTGACGTCGATGAAGTTCAATACCAAAAAGACATCGTCGACAAACTACTTAGCCTGACTAATTTTTTAAGAAAAAGCAGCCTGGTATTTTTTATCTACCTTATTTTTATGTCGATTGTCGTTCTGACGACTTCGACTCTATTTAAAATTGCTCTAAAAAAAGACGAAATCGAGCTTTTGAGACTCTTGGGCGCCTCCAATAACTACATCAGAAAACCATACCTCGCCGAGGGATTGTTTTTAGGAAGCGCTGCTTCTTTTATTTCTTTTTTGATCGTTATCGGGACTTTTCTATACTTTAATACCTTTTTAAAAAGCTACCTCGCCGGCGTTCCTGCCCTCACCCTTGACCTCTACGCGACACGCCTTACAGTTTGGCCGATGAATCCGATCTTTTTTACAGCGATGTTCTCCTTATCTCTAGTCTTCGGCTGCGCCATCGCCATTGTCTCTTCCTATCTTGCCACTAATAAATACTTGAAAGTATAAGGGTATAATAAAACTATGAAGAAGGTATTGATTTTGTTCATTCTAATAATGACTTTTTTTTCTCTAGATCAAGTCAGAGCTATTGAATGTAGTACTAATGTACAACTAAAAACCCAGCAAGAAATAGACGAATTTGATAATCAATGCGTCAAACCCTTAAGAAATCAGATTAATACTCTTTCCCAGCAAATTCAATATATGAATAATCAAATTTACTTAACTACTGTCCAGATACGACAGACAGAACAAAAAATTACCTCCACTGAAAAAGAAATCAATGTATTAGGTTCAAGAATCGAAGGTCTCGATGAATCTTTGACGAATCTGTCTGTTCTTTTAATCCAAAAAATCATTAAGGATTACAAACAGCGATCTGTTTCTTTATTCGGCTTACTTCTTGATTCACAAAATGCCTCAGATCTTTTGTCAAAAATAAAATATGTTAAAACCGCTCGAGACAAAAATCAAAAGTTCCTCGTCCAAGTCCAGGAAGCAAAATCTAATTTTGAAGAGCAAAAACTCTTAAGAGAAGAAAAAAAAACCGAATTAGACCGACTGACACAAACATTAACAGCTCAACAAGAATCACTTAACAGTCAAAAGACCCAAAAACAGAAACTATTGACAGATACTCAAAACGACGAATCTACTTATCAAAGACTTCTTCAACAAGCTCGAACCCAGTTAGCCGGATTTAAGTCTTTCGTATCTAGCGTTGGGGCAGGAATTATATCAGCCAATCAATTCGGTACAGGATCTGATGGTAGTTATTATTCTCAACGGGATGCTAGATGGGCCAATCAAACAATTGGTTATTCGTCGGAAAACATCCTTAATGTTGGCTGCCTATTAACCTCTGTAGCAATTATTGGGAAAAAGTATGGATCTGATGTTACCCCTTCCAATATTGCCTCAGATACTAATCGCTTTTGGGGTTCAACTGCTTATATGAACCTTCCTTGGACTGGAGTCGCCGGAAGGTCTTACTCCTCAATTGGCTCCGATAGCAATAGCATCACTCAAGAACTTAATAATGGTAATTATGTTATTGTTGGTGTTGGCGGCTGCGCTAGCGGCGGTAGCCACTTTGTCGTTTTAACAAAAAAAGACGGAGACGATTACATCATGCATGATCCAATCTACGGCCCTGATATAAAATTCAGCTCTCACTACTCAAATATCTGCTCTGCTGCCACATTTAAGTGATATTGCAATAATTGACTTGTTAAAAAGCTCCAAATAACTCCTTTTGTAGCGTATAGTCTATAGACAAATGAGTTCATAAAGTTTATAAAGTTCATAAAGTATGAAAAGACTATTGATAATAATTGTTATATTGTTAAATTGCTATATTGTTTTGAATTCTAGATTAGCGTTTGCACAGTCTAAGATTTTGATTAACGAATTCCTCATTGATCCCCAGCCTCAACAGGTAGAAATATTGAATACAGGGATGGAGACTACTGACATCTCCGGGTGGATCATTGACGATTCCGGCGGAGCGACTTTCTATACTATCCCCCAATCAAGTATTTTATATCCAAATTCATGTCTAGTTTTTTCAGGAGATTTTAATCTTAATAAAACTTCGGCCGACACTGTTAAATTAATCAATAATACCGAACTAATTGATTCTTTTTCATATAAATCAAGCTCCGGATCAGGAATCTCGTATTTCCGCCTGCCCGACGGAGAAAATAATTGGACTACCGGGTCAGCCAATTTAGGATTTTATAATTCTAGTAGGGAACAGGCATGCCTGTTCCCTACAATAACACCAACAGAAATACCTTCACCAACAATTACGCCCACAATAGGGTCGGATGACGCAACTATCTCCTACGAAAATATCTATATCTCCGAAGCCATGGTCAACCCGGAAACAGGAAATAACGAATGGGTGGAAATTTATAATGACAACAATTTTTCCGTAACTCTTGTTGATTGGTTCATTGACGATCTCGAAAACGCCGGCTCGACTCCAAAAATATTTTCTTTGGAAATTCCAGGTAAAGATTACCGCGTTTTTAATCTCTCTTCTTCTGTATTCAACAACGACGGAGACAGTATCAGATTGTTAGATTTTAACAAGTCTTTAAAAGACAGTTTTGAATATGGTTCTTCAACTCAAGAAAAAAGCTGGGGGAGAACCGATTTAAATAATGACAATTTTTGCCTCCAAGAACCGTCTTATGAATTATCTAATAATTCTTGTCTTAATCCAACCATAACTCCACACCAAACACCAATACCGTCTACGATTAAAACCTCAACCCCAACAAAAACAATCATTATTAGCAGCAAGCCTATCGCCAAATCAACAAATTACAATACATTAATGCATCAAAATATTATTTCTCAATCTGAAAATACATCTCAAGGCAGCATCCTAGGAATATCAACACATAACACTAAAAATAATTTCTCATTAATTCGCCTTCTTAGTTTTATTTCTTTTTCCTATTCCCTTTTGACTATCATGGCAGTTTTATTTAAAATGAAATTTATATATGGAAAAGGTGAAAAATTTTCTCCACCATTTATTTATTCCAACGGAAAACAATAACTATCGAGCTAAATCACTCCACACTGATTTTTTGATGGTTTATTTGGTGATGGCTTTTTTCATGAGTGTCGTTTTCAAAAAGATCGGATTAACCAATGTCTTAGGTTTTGCGACTGACATAAGCGTCGACAAACTCTATCAATTGATTAATCAAGAAAGACAAAATAATAACTTACCCGCCTTAACTTATAATGATAAGCTTTCCACTGCGGCTAACCTTAAAGCTCAAGACATGTTAGCTAAAAATTACTGGGCTCACTTTGCCCCTGACGGAAAAACTCCTTGGGATTTTATTCTTAATTCTGGTTACCAATATGAATACGCCGGGGAAAATCTGGCTAAAAACTTTCTATTCAGTGACGGCGTAGTTTCCGCTTGGATGAATTCCCAGACTCATCGTGATAATATCCTTAAATCTAACTATACTGAAGTCGGTTATGCCATCGTCAACGGAACCTTAAATGGCGAACAGACGACCTTAGTTGTCCAGTTGTTTGGCAAACCGTTGGCTTCTACTTTAAAACCTGAAATCGTTATCAATAAAGAGGTAGAAGCGGAAGAAGTCCCTCAACCAATAAAACCAGCTAAAACAGAAGAGCAGAAACAGCTGGTTTTGGCAAAAAATACCCAAAATAACTCTCTAAAATACTCTGGTTTTACTTTTAACATCAGTGTCATTTTCTTTAGTTTTCTACTTTTGGCTTTATTCTTAGATTTTTATTTTGCCGCCAAATTCCATATTATTAGAGTCGGCGGGAAGAATCCGGCTCATTTTATTTTTATATTTTTTATACTCATAGGTTTACTCATTGCCTCAAGAGGCGCTATTATCTAATTTATGAAATATCTAACCCATCACTTTAAAAAAGAAGTCAAAAACCATGTTTTTGATTATCTACTATTAATAACGGCAGGAATATTTTTTTTAATCTCTATCAACATCTTTAAAGGAGAAAGATTTCTTGAGTTCATTATTCTTTTGTCTTTCACTTCGTTTTACATAATTTGGGGCATATATCATCATCTTATAGAAGATAGCCTCCATCTAAAAATTGTGATAGAATATATCCTGATTGCTTTTACAATTTTATTTTTATTAAAAATTATTGTTTTTCCTTGATTTATGAAAGGCGTCATCCTTGCTGGGGGGTTGGCAACTCGACTTAGACCCTTAACTTGGGTAACCAACAAGCATTTGCTTCCTGTTTACAATAAACCGATGATTTATTATCCAATTCTCTCCCTTGTCAAGGCCGGCATCAAAGAAATTTTGATTTCAAGTTCTCCCGACCATTCTGGTCAATTCGCCAATTTACTAAAGGGGGGCAGTGAATTAGGAGCTAAGCTTTACTATTCAGTTCAAGAAAATCCTAAAGGCGGAATTGCTAATGCCATCGGCATGGCCAAAGAATTTGCCGATAACGAAAAAATTGCCGTCGTCTTGGGAGACAATATTTTTAATTATAACCTCAAGCCTGCTGTAGAAAAATTCGTTAAAAAAGAAAAGGGGGCGATTGTTTTCGGAATCAGAATGTCGATGATGGAATCAAAACATTATGGCGTAATAGAAATGGATAAAACCGGCAAGGTTGTTTCCATTGAGGAAAAGCCTGAAGAACCAAAATCAGATATCGCCCAAGCAGGCATTTATTTTTATGACAGTCGGGTATTTGATTTTATTAATAAATTAAGGCCTTCTCCTCGAGGAGAACTAGAAGTTACAGACCTAAATAATTTTTACCTCAAAGAAGGAACTTTAGAATGCAATCTTTTAGATTGGTGGATCGACGCGGGAACATCTCACGACGAACTCCTTCGGGCAAACAATCTTGTCGCCGAGAAAGTTCATAAGGGCGAACTATAAACATGGACACAACCCAATTCTTATTAACTGCTGTCCTCACGATAACCACAGTGCTTCTTATTATTATCGGCCTACAGCTAGTCTTTGTCCTCAAAGAAATAAGGTCGACTATAAAAAAAATCGGTGTCTTTGTCGAAGATTTGGAAAATGTTGATTTTAAAAAAGAAGTGCCGGCTGAAAAGAAACAGCTTATTAGAAAAAAGCATTTAGCTCTTCACAGCATACTGGACAAAATCAGAATCCTTTCCCCCAACCTATCCTTGAGAACAAAAAAATTCTTTGTCAAAGAAAAATAGACATAATCGTTTGACTTTGCCAAAGACATACTGTATGCTATAATAGTTTTTTTATCCCCTATCGTATATATAGAGGGGTTTTTGCTGTTAACAAAATATTAAGCCTCGCTCGATCCGATGAATAAAACTGATAAACCGCATATTAAACCCCAACGCCACCTCCACCTAGGCAAAGAAGACCAAAAACTTGCTGAGATTAACTTGATAGAAGTCCAAAAAAAGTCTTGGCAGTATTTTTTGGAAACGAGTCTAAAAGAAACTCTTTCCGAATTTTTTCCTATTGATGACTATACTGGGAAAAAATTTACCCTTTATTTTGACGAAATTTATTTTGGCGACCCCAGATATCCCCTTGAACTCTGTTTAAAGAAAAAACTCACCTTCGATACCCCTGTATATTTAAAATTGCGGCTCCTCAATAAAAAAACTGGCAGCGAAAAAAAACAAGATGTCTATTTTTTCAACCTACCCAAAATGACCGATCGGGGGACCTTTATCATAAATGGAATTGAACGAGCCATTATCAATCAGATTGTCCGTTCGCCGGGTGTCTACTTTACAGCTGAAATTGACAAAACTACTGGCCTGACTTTATATAACGCCGAAATCAGACCCTATATTGGAGCTTGGATAGATATCACCATTAACAAAAATAATCTGATTGAAATGAAAGTCAATAAAAAAAGAAAGTTTTTGGCGACTGTTTTCTTAAAGGTTTTTGAGGGCGAAAACAATAATCAATTATTGAGTCAACTAAGCTCTTTTGATAAAGATCTCTTAGAAAAATATATATTACCAACTTTTAAAAAAGACCAAACCAAGACTAAAGACGAAGCAATATTAGAGATATATCGAAAGGTCAGGCCAGGAGAACCATTAATCCTCGATAATGCCTATGAAACTATTAATAATTTATTTTTCAGTCAGAGACGTTATTCTTTAGCCGACGTCGGTCGATACAAAATTAATAAGAAACTTGGCCTTAAACTAGAAATTAATAAAGAAAATCACCTCCTCACCAAAACAGACTTACTCGAAACGATAAAATATTTGGTCAACCTTACAAAAAATGTTGGTCAATTCGACAATATCGATCACCTTGGCAACCGTCGTTTGAGAACGGTTGGAGAATTAATCGCCATGTACGGAATCAGGGTCGGAATGGTCAGAGTCAGTCGAGAAATAAAAGAAAGAATGAGCTTGGTCACTGGAGAAACCAATATTATTCCATCGCAAGTAGTTAATTCTAAACCTTTAATCGTTGCCGTCAATTCTTTTTATCGGACTAGTCAGTTGTCAACAATCGTCGACCAGACCAATCCCCTCTCCGAACTGGACAATTTAAGAAGAATCACCGTCGGAGGACCGGGTGGCATCGAAAAAGAAAGAGCTTCCTTTTCAATCCGAGACATATCTTCTTCTCAATACGGAAGAATTTGTCCGATCAGGTCTCCTGAAGGACCAAATATTGGTGTCGTCACTTATATGGCCATGTATGCAAAAGTAAATAAATATGGATTTCTAGAAGCGCCTTATAAAAAAGTCATTAAAGCTAAGATTTCATCGGAGATCGTTTATCTACAGGCTGACGACGAAGAAAAATACTATATTACCTCAAACAACGTCAATGTCGACAATAATGAAAAAATAACAGACAAAACAGTAGTCGCTCGCTATCAAGGAGAAATTGTTGAAATACAGGCGGAAAAAGCCGACTTTATAGACGTTTCTCATCGTCAGGTCGTTGGCATCTCTGCCGCTCTTATTCCTTTCCTTCAAAATGACGATGCCTCACGAGCCTTGATGGGTACTCACATGCAGTGCCAAGCCGTGCCGTTGCTTCATCCTTCAGCACCTATCGTTGGGACTGGACAGGAAGCGAAAATAAGCTCCGCCCTCGGAAGAACCATAATTGCTTCAGAAGATGGAACTGTCAAATATGTCGACGGTCAAAAGGTCATCCTTAAAGGAAAAAGCGGCAAAATCTGGGAATATAAATTAGAAAGATTCGTCCGCACCAATAAAGACGTTTCTTTTGACCAAAAACCAACAGTTGTTCGCAGCCAAAAAATCAAAAAGGGAGAAATAATTGTCAACGGACCATCAACTGACAAAGGCAGGTTGGCTTTGGGTCAAAATCTCGTCGTCGCCTATACTTCTTTAAATGGACTTGGCTATGAGGATGGTTTTGTCATCTCTGAAAGACTGGTTAAAGAAAACGTCTTAACGTCAATTACCATAGAAGAATTTGTGGCTGACTTGGTTGACACCAAGTTGGGTCCGGAAGAACTGACAAGAGATATCCCCAATGTCAGAGAAGAAGTCTTGGCAAATTTAGACAAAAATGGGCTCGTTGGAATAGGCAATGAAGTCAAAGGTGGCGACATTTTGATTGGTAAAGTCGCGCCAAAGGGTGAAAAAGAATTGACGGCAGAAGAAAGGCTGCTTCGGGCAATTTTTGGAGAAAAAGCTAAAGACATTAAAGACACGTCACTGCGAATGCCTTATGGAAAAAGAGGCACCGTCGTCAATATTGAAATAATCGACGGGAAAAAAGATCCCAACGAACTTGAACCGAGTGTCTTGAAAAGAATTATTGTTAATACAGCCCAGCTTAGAAAGATCTCTGTCGGTGATAAATTAGCAGGAAGGCATGGAAATAAAGGAGTTATCTCCAAAATCCTCCCCGAATGGGATATGCCTCATTTAGAAGACGGTACGCCAGTCGACGTGATTCTGTCTCCGCTCTCGATTCTTTCGAGGATGAACCTGGGACAACTTTTCGAAAACTTACTGGGAACAATTGCTTCCCGCAATAACCTAAATATTTCTGTTCCTGTTTTTGAAAAAATCAAAGAAGATTTTATTGCCAATGAGTTAAAAAAAGTTGGCCTACCAATAGACAGCAAAGTTACCCTCTTCGATGGCCAAACTGGCCTCCCCTATGAAAGAAAAGTACTGGTTGGAACAACTTACATCATGAAGCTTATCCATATGGTCGAAGACAAATTCCACGCCCGGTCGGTCGGCCCATATTCTTTGGTCACTCAACAGCCTTTGGGCGGAAAGTCACAATTAGGAGGGCAAAGATTTGGAGAGATGGAAGTTTGGGCTCTTGAATCTCATCGCGTCCCTTATACCCTTCAAGAATTATTGACGATAAAAAGTGATGACGTCCGAGGCCGCACTAAAGCTTTTGAGTCGATTATCAAAGGAGTCGACATACCACAATCATCGGTTCCAGAGTCGTTTCATGTCCTTGTAAAAGAATTAAACGCTTTAGGATTATCAATTGATTATATAAAGTAATGGAAGATCCAAATTTAATTGACTTTTCCGGTTTGAGAATTAGCCTCGCCTCTCCCGAAGACGTCATCAAATGGTCTCATGGAGAAGTTATCAAGCCAGAAACAATCAATTATCGAACGTTTCGGGCTGAAAAAGACGGTCTTTTTGACGAAAGAATTTTCGGCCCGACCAAAGACTATGAATGTTACTGCGGAAAGTATAAAAGAATGCGTTATAAAGGCATTGTCTGCGATCGTTGCGGAGTTGAAATTACCACTTCTGCAGTAAGACGAGAAAGGATGGGTCATATAAAACTAGCCTCCCCTATAGCCCACATTTGGTATTTTAAAGGGTCGTCTTCGGTTTTGAGCATAATTCTTGATATTCCACCCCAATCTCTCGAACGGATTATCTACTATGCTCTTTATTTGATAAAAGAAGTCGACAAAAATAATCAAAAAAAAGCCACTAAAACGATTGAAGAGGCTCACAAAGAAGAATTACGATTGCTTGAAGAGGCTCACCTTAAAGAAGAGGAAAAAATAAAAAAAGAGTTCGAGAAAGAATACAAGGAATTGAAAGAAAAAATCACCAATCATGAACAATGGGAAATTACAAAGGGAGAGGTTGACTTTAAACAAAGGGAACAGTTAAAACTTTCTTCCAATCTTTATCTTGAAAAAAAGGCTAAAAAAACCGCTTTTTTTGAAAGAATTCTAAAAATTGTCAGATCGGCAAAGCCGGCAGACGTCATAGAAGAGGATGATTATCTCTACCTTCGAGAAAAAAACATTGAAGAATTTCTTACCGTTGGTATGGGTTCAGAGGTGGTTTTTGAAATCCTCTCTTCCTTTGATATTCAGAAAGAATACTCTACCTCGCTGAAGAACCTATCCGAGGCTAAAGGCGAAAAAAGAAACAAGCTATTAAAGAAAGTCAGAGTCCTGGAATCATTCATTAAGGCTAAAATTGATCCTAAATGGATGGTTTTGACTGTGTTACCAGTCATTCCTCCTGACCTTCGTCCTGTCGTCCAATTACCAGGAGGTAAATTTGCAACGAGCGACCTCAATGACTTCTATAGAAGGGTAATTAATAGAAACAATCGTTTAAAACAGTTAATTGATTTGGGGGCTCCAGAGATTATCTTGAGAAACGAAAAAAGAATGCTCCAAGAAGCGGTTGATTCCTTGATTGACTTACAAAAATCTCGCGGACGCAGCCGGACACAGGGAGTCGCCTCGAAAATTCAAAAATCCCTTTCTGACATTTTAAGAGGAAAACAAGGAAGATTTAGGCAAAATTTATTGGGGAAACGGGTTGACTATTCTGGCCGCTCGACTATCATCGTCGGACCGGAATTAAAACTGGACCAAGTCGGACTACCTAAAGAGATGGCTCTTGAGCTTTTTAAACCATTTCTTTTGCATGAAATAATCATTCGCGGCCTGGCGCCAAATATAAAAAGCGCTAAAAACTTTTTAGAAAAGAAGGAATCAATCGTCTATGATATTTTGGAAGAAATTACTAAGGACCATCCTGTTCTTCTTAACCGCGCTCCCACTCTTCACAAATTGTCTATATTGGGTTTTTATCCTGTTTTAACCGACGGCTATGCGATCAAACTTCACCCGACAGTCTGCGCTGGTTATAATGCTGACTTTGACGGCGACGCAATGGGTGTCTTTCTTCCTCTTTCAAAATTGGCTATAAATGAAGTCAAAGAAAGGATGCTTCCTTACTATAATCTTCTAAAACCAGCCGATGGCTCACCAATTGTTCTTCCTAATAAAGAAATGGCTTTGGGATGTTATTATCTCACAACACTAGACGCCAATCTCTTAAAGAAAGAGGATGAAAAATTAAAATACTTTTCGACTGAAGAAGAAACTATCAATTTTTACCAATTGAGGAAAATTCAGTTAAGAGAACCCGTTTTTGTCAGCATTGGTGCAAAAATGCTTAAGACTTCTGCCGGAAGAATTATCTTCAACCAAGTTTTACCCGCCGAAATGCAATTTATAAACCAAGACGTCAAAGCCAGCGATCTTAAGGCTTTAATCGTTAGGGCAATAAAACTCTATGATGAAAAAACTGTCGGCAGTCTTATCGATAAATTAAAAGATATTGGTTTTTGGAGCGCTACCCTTTCCGGGGGCTTGTCTGTTTCCATCTTCGACTGTCAGATGATTCCTGAAAAAAACCAGGTCATTCATGAGACTGAAAATCAGATCGAAAAAGTAAGAAAAAATTTTGAGCAAGGACTATTAACTTTGGAGGAAAAAAAACGTTATTCAAATAAACTTTGGATTGACACAACAGAACAATTAGCCGATCAAACTTGGAACGCTCTCGACGAAGAAAATCCCGTCAAAATAATTATTAAATCAGGAGGAGCGAGAGCATCAAGAGAACAGTTAAAACAGCTCTCGGCAATGAAAGGATTGGTCGTCGATCCATTGGGTAAAATCATCGAGGTGCCAACAAAATCTAATTATCGAGAAGGGTTGTCAATTTTTGAATATGTTATATCCGCCCGCGGCGCCAGAAAAGGATTGACCGATTCTGCTTTAAAAACCGCCGACGCTGGTTATCTGACTCGAAGGCTGGTCGATGTCACCCACGACATGATTATTAGAGAAGAAGATTGTGGTACAACTGAAGGTCTGGAAATTTCAATTAATGGCAACCGAGGAAATAAATTTAAAGAAAGAGTTATTAATCGTTTTCTATCAGGAACCAATGAATTAATTACCGAAGAAAAAATCCAACATTTCGAAAAAAACAAAATCACTAAATTGACAGTGCGTTCCCCTCTTTTTTGCAAATCTCCATATGGTATGTGTCAAAAATGCTACGGGATAGATCTTTCAAACCATAAAATAGTTGAGATTGGTACGCCCGTTGGAGTTACCGCCGCTCAATCTATTGGCGAACCAGGAACCCAGTTAACAATGAGAGTGAGACATTTTGGCGGCATCGTTATTTCAGACGTTACTCAAGGTTTACCCAGAGTGGAAGAACTTTTTGAAACAAGGACGCCAAAAATAGTCTCGCCAATTTCTGAAATCGGGGGTAATGTTTCGATTCAGGAAGATACGGAAAAAGATGTTTATCATATAAAAATTGTTTCTAACAATAAAGAATCTTCTATCAAAGAACAAGAATTCATCATCCCCAAGTCGCAAAAATTGAAAGTAAAAGACGGTGACTTGATCGCAGGCGGGACTCCTCTTTCTGAAGGCTATTTAGACATCGACGACATTTTGGCGATTAAGGGTTTAAGGGCGGCCCAACTCTATCTTCTTGATGAGGTACAAAAAGTCTATGAATCTCAAGGAATAGCTATCCATGACAAGCACTTTGAAGTCATAATTCGTAAAATGAGTGATAAAGTAATCATTGAGGATGAAGGTGACACGGCTTTTATAAAAGACGAGGTCGTCTCAAGAATCCGCTTCGAAGAGGAAAATAAACGGGTACTCGCCAAAGGCGAAAAACCAGCAACGGGAAAGATTTCCATTTTAGGAATCACTCGGGCGGCAATCTATACTGATTCTTGGCTGTCAGCCGCTTCTTTCGAACAAACAACTAGTGTCTTAAGCTCGGCGGCGATAAAAGGCAGCGTCGATTACTTGTTGGGTTTAAAAGAAAATGTTATAATTGGCAGATTAATTCCTGTTAGTTCTCAATTAATTGAGAAATATTACGGTAAATTTTTAGGAAAATATGCCGACAATCAACCAACTGATAAAACGGAAAAGGCCAAAAAGGAATAAAAAATCAAAGTCAATTGCCTTGAAGCAAGATTTTAATTCCTTAAAAAGAAAGTATGTCAAAGTAAATAACCCTCTAAAAAGAGGTGTTTGTACTGTGGTCCGTACCATGACTCCGAAAAAACCAAACTCTGCCTTAAGGAAAGTCGCAAGGGTCAGGCTCTCCAACAAAATGGAAGTAACTGCCTATATCCAAGGCATAGGTCATAATTTGGCTGAACACTCTATCGTCTTGGTTCGCGGCGGAAGAGTCAAGGATCTGCCGGGAGTCAAATACCATATAGTCCGCGGTAAATTTGATACAGCCGGCGTCGATAATCGAACCACCTCAAGATCTAAATATGGAACAAAAATACAAAAAGCCAAGGCGTCATAACTTTAAAAACTAAATCATGCCTAGACACAAATATAAAAAAACAAGAACAAAATCAGACAAGGTCTATAACAATTACGAGACCGCAAAATTGATCAACTATCTTATGATCGATGGAGAAAAGTCAGTCTCCGAAAAGATCGTTTACGATGCGTTAGAAGAAATAAAAAAACAAGGTCAGGATCCTTTAAAGACTCTTCATCAGGCAATCAGCAATACTTCTCCCTCATTCGAAGTCAAGCCCCGTCGGCTAGGAGGCGCTTCATATTTGGTACCAATCGAGGTAAGACGAGACCGGAAGCTTTTTTTGTCCTTAAACTGGATCATCGAAGCGGCCAAGTCGCGCTCCAACAAAGAGTACCATACTTTTTCCAAAAAATTACTAGCAGAAATAATGGAGGCAGCTAAAAATCAGGGCCAAGGAGTCGCTAAAAAGCAGTCAACAGAAAAATTGGCAGAAAACAATAGAGCATTCTCCCACTTAAAATGGTAGAAGATTAAATATGGCACAACAAAGCATTATCACCAAAAATCGTAACGTTCCTTTGGACAAAATCCGCAACGTCGGTATCATTGCTCATATTGATTCTGGCAAAACTACGACGACGGAAAGATTTCTTTTTTATACCGGACGCACCTATAAAATCGGAGATATAGACGAAGGCAATACCCAGATGGATTGGATGCCGCAGGAGAGAGAACGAGGTATAACGATTGTTTCCGCAGCAACAACTACTTTTTGGAAAGGAACAAGAATTAATATTATTGACACTCCGGGCCACGTCGATTTTACCGCCGAAGTAGAAAGGTCTCTTCGTGTTTTGGATGGAGGGGTAGTCATTTTCGACGCCGAAGAAGGAGTCCAATCGCAGTCAGAAACTGTTTGGCGTCAGGCTGATAAATACAAGGTGCCAAGAATTTGTTTTATCAATAAAATGGACAAACTTGGAGCTGATTTTGAAGCCACAGTCGGCGAAATCAGAGACAGATTGGGCGCCCACCCGGCAGTCATGACCTATCCTATTGGAAAAGAACAAGAATTCAAAGGAATAGTCGATCTTATTGAAATGAAAGCAAAATACTGGGGAGAGAAAGACAAACAGGGAATTGAATTTACCGAAAGTTCTGAAATTCCTGAAGATTTAAAGAAAAAGGTGATCGAACAAAGAGCTAAATTAGTAGAAAAAATTGCCGAAACCGACGACCAGCTTCTTGATAAATATTTAAATGGTAAAGAAATAACTGTTTCTGAATTAAAAGCAACTCTTCGAAAAGCAGTCATTGCTTATAAGTTAATACCAGTTTACTGCGGAACTTCGCTTCGAAACAAAGCTGTCCAGCCAGTACTTGACGCTGTTGTTGACTATCTACCCTCTCCACTTGACCTGAAAGAAATTAGAGGCCTAAATCCGATGACCAACGCTGAAGAAAAACGACAGCTCACCCCCGATGAAAAATTTTCCGCTTTGGCTTTCAAAATTCAACTCGATCCACACGTGGGAAAGTTAACATATGCGAGAATCTATTCGGGAACCTTGGAGTCTGGATCTTATATCCATAACATCAACCGCAACAAACAAGAAAGAGTTAGCCGCGTTCTTTTAATGCACGCCAACAATAGAGAAGAAATAGATCGAGCCTATGCCGGTGAAATCGTCGCTCTTGTTGGACCCAAAGATACAAAAACTGGCGATACTCTGGCCGACCCAAATAAACCGATTATTTTAGAACAAATTACTTTCCCAGAACCGGTCATTTCTTTGGCAATTGAACCTAAGACTAAAGCCGACCAGGAAAAACTTTCCTATTCATTACAAAGACTGGCCGAAGAAGACCCAACTTTTAAAGTTAAAGTAAACCATGAGACTGGTCAAACGATTATGTCTGGTATGGGCGAACTTCACTTGGAAATCCTAGTCGATAGAATGAAACGAGAAATGGGTATGAATGTCAATGTCGGCAAACCCCAGGTTGCCTATAAAGAAACTGTCACAAAAACCATTGAAGAAGTTGAAGCAAAATATATCAAACAAACAGGTGGCCATGGTCAATACGGTCACTGCGTCATTAAGATTGAACCATTGGGACGTAGCGAAGGATTTAAATTTGTTAATAAAATTAAAGGCGGAACCATCCCCTCTGAATTTATTCCCTCTGTTGAAAAAGGCGTAATTGAGGCGATGGAAAAAGGAGTCCTTCTCGGTTATCCTATGACAGATTTTCAGGTGACGCTTTTCGACGGCAGTTATCACGACGTTGACTCGTCAGACATTGCTTTTAAGATCGCAGGAAGTATGGCCCTGCAACAAGCGGCAAAACAAGCCGGCCTAACTCTTCTTGAACCGATTATGAATCTGGAAGTGACTGTGCCGGAAAATTTCATGGGAGTCGTCATCGGCGATATTTCTTCAAAGAGAGGAAAAATACTGGGAACAGAAAAAAGAGCCCGCGCCGTTGTCATCAAAGGAACAGTTCCACTAGCCGAAATGTCAGGATACGCCACTATCTTAAGATCCTTGACTGAAGGTCGCGGTATCTTTTATATGGAGCCTAGTCACTACGAAGAAGTTCCCCAGAATATCGTTAAAGCAATGCTCCAAAAGTAAAATAAACAAATAGGCAAATCTGCAAATCTACTAATCAATATTCAAATAATCAAATAAGCAAATATACAAATTAGAATTGTTTTGCGTTTTGGACAATCGAAGAAACAATTAATAGGATTTCGTGACATTCTTTGATATAAATATTAATATCGACATCTTTTACGGCTTAAGTTTCAAAAAATGGGTCTGAATTAACTACTTTAAATTGATATAATGCTCCAAAGTTAATATTTCATAATTTTAGTATGATTAAAGTATCCTCTTTTAAAAAACTCTAAGATGTCCGGAGT
>Ga0209212_1000640_pt1 | contig 66049 bp, 70 predicted proteins | sample RifGroC2_FD_183996 | JGI IMG/M metagenome (GOLD analysis project Ga0209212, IMG submission 183996) | Groundwater microbial communities from Rifle, Colorado, USA - Groundwater C2 (SPAdes) (version 2) | ecosystem: Environmental > Aquatic > Deep subsurface > Groundwater | place: Rifle, Colorado...
GCGCGCGTTCGTAAAATAGCCCGCCGTAATGCGCGTCAAGAAAAGATCTCTCAAGCATCTGAATGGGCTGGTCAGACAAAGGTCGGAAGAATTGGCAAAGCAATCGGACGTTTTGCACGACGAACCGCTTCAGCAGTCGCAGCTGGTACACGCGCCGCAAAAGCGAGCTACCAAGAATCTGTCGCCTAAGCTACAATAAACATAACTAACAAAGGAAACCAACTACATGCAAGATTACATCACAAAAGACTCCCTCCTCGCCCTCGGCATTAACCTCGAAGATCATGATATCGACTCACTACTCCTCCACCTTAACGAGACAGTAGAAGAACGAATCGGCACAGAAATCACCGAGTCCCTCAGCGACAAAGACCTTGAAGAACTCGTTGCTCTTCAGGAAACTGCTTCAGAAGAAGAGCTTGGAGCTTGGATTGCTACACATGTCCCTGATTATGAAGCCATCGTGCAAGATAATATAGAGATTACTGTCGGCGAACTTGCTGAAAGTGCTGACGGCATCAACAAAGCAGCGTAATCCCTACTCGCCCCCATATTTAAAATACCGAGACGTACATCTCGGTATTTTAATATATCTATAGTGAAACTTCTGGATAAATATCGCGTGTCGTGGCATCGTACTCAGTGCGAAGCTGCGGGAAAGGCACACCTTCTCTTGCAGTAACTCCCTCAAAGATCCAAAATACTCGTTCCGAGAATCCAAGTCCACACGCTGGTGGCATGCCGTATTCAAGCATCTCTACATAATCAATATCCAGCATCATCGCTTCTTCATCGCCAGCATCACGCATGTTTTGTTGCTCGACAAAACGATTCAACTGGTCGATCGGATCGTTCAACTCAGAGAATCCGTTTGACAACTCACTCCCTGCAATAACTGCCTGGAAACGCTCGACTACTCGCTCATCTTCTGGATTGCTCTTTGCAAGCGGGCTGATAAACTTCGGTGTGTTGATAAGCCATACCGGTCCGACAACATCTTTTCGAATATTCTTCCAAAGCTTATCGATACCACGGGAGCGATTTTCAGTCTGTTCAACCTCAAGGTTGTTGTCAGTCAATGCTTTCTTGACCTCATCGAGCGAGCTTTCATATACGTCAATACCGTAGCGTTCCTTGATAACCGTTGCATAGTCCCACACTTCCCACTCTTTGCTCATATCAACATCAACACCCTGAAGCGTAAATTGAAGCGTCCCAAATGCCTTCTCGAGCACATGCGTAAATAGCTTTTCCTGAAACTTCATACCGTCTCGCCAGCTTGCGTATCCCCAGTACCATTCCATAGCGATATGTTCTGGGAGATGTTCATCGCTATAATTTTCGTTTCGGAAACGTGGTCCAAGATCGTATACTTTTTCGAAACCGGCGCCCAGTAGGCGCTTCAGCGGTAGCTCATGGCTAATGCGAAGATAGAAATCTTGATCAAGTGCATCCATATGTGTCACAAATGGGTTTGCATCAGCTCCTCCAGTTGTATGTTCGAGCACGGGAACATTTACTTCGATGAAACCGTTTTCATTCAAAAAGTCACGAGTCGCCTGCCAAAACTTACTACGACGAATAAATCGCTCTCGTACCTCTTGGTTAACGTTCATATCAATATAGCGACGACGGAAACGTTCTTCCTTGTTCGTCAGCTCAGTCGGCATAGGGCGCAACGATTTTGTGAGTAAACGAAGTGATGAAACACCCACAGAGATTTCACCCGTTTTTGTTTTTATTACCTTACCTGTTGCTTCGATAAAATCACCCGTATCGAGGAGCGGTAGTTCTTTCATGCCAAGGATGCCACTCGCTACGTCAAGTTCAGCGACATCAGGCGCATGAAGAAATAGCTGTATCGAGCCACTCATATCGCGAAGCACGATAAACGCTAACTTGCCAAACTTACGAATACCCATGATGCGCCCTGCAACAACAACGTTCTCTCCTTCGAGGGTATCAAAATCCCCAAGAATAGTTCCTGCATTATGTGTTCGGTTTGAAGTTGCCGGATACGGATTGATTCCTAGTTGCTTTAGTTCATCTAGTTTACGTAAACGTTCATCTCGGTAGTCTTGAAGTGTTGCCATATCTGTTAAATTATAGCGTATTTGACCATAAATGGACAGATTTCACTATTTTTGCATAAAATTATACACACGGTGAGATAGGCGCGCATTCACCTCATGGTATATACGCCTTACAAAAATAGCCCCATTGACCTCTATGCCACCGCTACATATAGTGTCTACGTCATAGTACGTATAAAGTTGTTGATTTAAACCGCTTAGTATGCTACTATGAAGCCATAAACAAATCGTTAATATAGCATAGATGGTATCAACATGACACAAACATTTGAAGCACTAAGCACAGACAACCCAGTTAACGACGATCGCCCTCGCGGCCTTCACCCTTTGAACAAACATGGCAACGATACACTTACTCAAACCGATATGGCGGGCGAAAAAGACCATATCGTCACAATTGATATTGTCGATGGCGAAGTTAACACAGTATTATTCGAGCCCGATAGCGCTGCGTATCGTACAATATCTCAAACTCTTGGTGCTGTCTCGATAGGAAAAGTGCTATGAAGCATAACACCCTAGACATACCACAGGACAACATAGACGAAGCACATACGTCACCCCAGGACCTGCCGCGTCTCATAGGCGGATCTGCTCTTATACATTTTGAAAACAGCGAATTCGAGCAGAAAAAACCATCTGACTTCAGTCACCTATTTCCCGCCAACGCTTTTCCACCGGAACTACTCAGCGAAGCAATAACCGTCGAACAGACAGAAGCCCTCATTCACAAGCTAGACGACGAAGATCCCTACAAGGACTACGCTACCGCACAGCTTGCGCTCCATTGTCTTCATGAAGACAATGATGTCGAACACGCCTACAAATTACTACATGCAATCCACGATACAGGCGCTGCGACGCATGTTCTATCTGCAATTGTTATTTACGAAGATGACCGTAAGAGTAGTCAGGAAGTACTAAATCTACCAACACACGAAGCGCTCGGTAAGCAACTTCATGAAATGGCCACAAAAGCCTATGAAAATAATCCAAGCCTCCAGACAGCAAACTGGCTTATCGAAGCATCCGAAGCATACCCCGACAATGTTGACCTACGCAAACAAGCTCGCAATGCGGTCAAAAACTACCCCACTGCAGCTACCGTCATTGACATGGAGTAGCCTCTCCTAGATTCAAATTTAAAAATACCGCATAATTGCGGTATTTTTAAGAAGAATTGGTAGCTTAACCAATCTTAACGATATCGTAAGAGATCTCACCTTTTGGCGTAGTGATTGTAGCGCTATCGCCAACTTTTTTGCCAAGTAGTGCAACCCCGATTGGTGACTCGTTGCTAATTTTCCCCTCTAGTGGATCAGCCTCTACAGGGCCAACAACGTGGTAATTCACCGTCTTCCCGGCTGTCTTTAACTCAACCTTTGACCCAAGAGTTACTTTTGAACTTTTTGTTGCTGTGATAATCTCAGCGTTAAGAAGTACGTCTTCGATTTCAGCGATACGACTCTCAACAAGACCCTGCTCTTCACGAGCGGCATCATATTCAGCATTTTCACTAAGATCACCGTAGTCACGAGCTTCAGCAATCTTGTCAGCAATCGCGCCACGACGACCCTTTAGCTCTTCAAGCTCTGCTTCGAGTTCTTTTTTACCTTCGTCAGTGATTTGAAATAGTTTTTTCATATCTGTTATCGTTTTCCTTAAATTCCATTATAAAAAGTGCCGACAGTGAGCACTTGCTTCAATTCATATTCCCTTGTAAACCCCTGTATAAGTCGTATCGTTTACAGTTAATTTATTATATCGTGCAGCTGTTCACGTGTCAATATTTGCGTCTCACCACTGGAGCGAACCGTATATTCGTAGCTATCAGACTCAAGCAGACGATCGCTTACTGTGACGCGATACGGAATACCCATCAACTCAGCGTCAGCAAATTTAGCACCTGGACGCTCGTCACGATCATCATAAAGCACTTCAATCCCTGCAGTCTTAAGGTCAGCATAAAGTTCGTCCGCCTTTGCAATCGATGCCTCTCCGCCAATCCTTACAAGATACACCTTAGCTGGTGCGACAGATTCTGGCCACACAATTCCTTTTTCATCGGCAAACTTCTCTACGATCACGCCCATCACACGAGTAATGCCAATACCATACGAAGCAAGATAGATCGGCTGCTGCTGACCTTTTTTGCTTGTTACGGTAATGTTCATTTGTTCTGATTTCTCTGAACCGAAATTAAAGATATTACCGACCTCAGCACTCTTAACTTTTTCAAGCTCGTTTCGATCGATACCAAGCTCAGCGATCGCATCTTCGAGTACTTCTTCGTTTACTGCGATATTTTTTTCTCGGTGAACATACAAGATATCCTCGCCGGCATCACAAATTGTCTGAAATTCGTGACTAAATTTCGTAAACGCTCCTCCACTTGCAAAGGTAACGTAGGTATCATCTCCAAGCCCAAGTCGTGCGTATACTCGCTTATAAGCCTCGATAACAGAATTGTAGTACGTGTCCAGGTCATCCGCACTTGCATGCAATGAATACATGTCTTTCATTACAAACTCACGTCCTCGCATAATGCCGCTTTTTGCACGAAGCTCATTGCGAAGCTTGGTTTGAAATTGATAGACACTCGTCGGAAGGTCTTTGTAGCTCTTAACAAATTGCTGCATCATCTCCATGATCGCCTCTTCGTGGCTCCATGCAAGACCAATCTCCGTCTCATCTTTAAGCTGCGTCTTAAACCAAACATCAACAACGTCGTCATCCCATCGGCCGGTCGTCTGCCACGTCTCTTTCGGCTGCAAGTTTGTCATGATCAATTCCTGACCATTGACGACATTCATCTCTTCACGCACTACCTGTTTGATATTTTCGAGTACGCGGAGACCAAGCGGCGTATAGGCATATACGCCTGCCATGACTTTATAGACATATCCTGCACGAATCAAAAGTTGTGCATTTTTAGCGACTTCATCGGCTGGGGCTGATTTGCTGGTTTTTGTAAATAACTGACTAATTCTCATACTATCCCCTTATTGTAGCTTTTTTACATCGGTATTGCCAGACAGACCTCAGAGGCGACTAGCCGCCGATGCCTGTCGTCATGGGCACGACAAACGTCAAATAAAAAGCGATCGCGTTCTTGAGCATATGAAGTAACACTCCAGCCCAAATGCTTCCTGTCAATTCACGCAGCCCACACAGCACTAAGCTCAGTGCAAATGTATCAAGTGCAAGATTCCATTGTCCATGGATAAAACCAAACAATATACTTGTCGCAAGTATTGCCCCGTAGAGCGGCACGCGCGCTCGGAGTTTACCATACAAATATCCCCTAAACAGCAGCTCCTCTGCGATTGGTGCCACGACCACGAGAGCGATGAAGGCAAGCAAATATTCCTCTCTATGGCCCATAGACTTAAAGCCAACATCCTGTGCCTGATCAACAGGAAAACCCGGTACATAAGTCACAGCAATGTATGCGATACTCGCAGAAAGCAGCGCATAGGCAATATAGCTTAGCGGTGCAAGACCAATATCAGACCAACTTGGAAGACGAGTTATGCCGAGCAGTTCCTTCGTGACAATCTGCTTTCTAAATACATACGGCACGCCAAAAGTGATCGTAAAAGCAACCAAAAATACCAACGCCGTGAGAATCGTCTGTAGAACCGATGAGTTTACCGCCTGAAGAAGCGGGAACCCCGCCCACACACTTAACTGAGCACCAAGTTGAACGATCCACTGACTAAGAGTAAATGATACAAAAACCCACGCAGGAAGTAAAAGCAGTCTGCTCCATTTGTATTCAGGTTTTTTAACAGCTTTATTGCGCCGCATACTTTTAATACGGTGCTTTACTCTTGCAAGTCCATTCTTTGGTGAACGTGCAGGCTTATTACTTGATGAGTTTTCCGACATCAGCAAATGTTACCACGACGACAAGCGCCATTAGAGTTAAAAATCCGATAGTCTGAATCTTTTCTTCACGCTCTTTCGTCAGCTTCTTCTTAAAGAGTCGGAATGCCGCCATAGTAAACCACCTACCTCCGTCAAGTGCAGGAATCGGAAGAACGTTCATGACCGCCAAAGTAAGTGAAATGATCGCTGTTAAAAGCACAAGCTGTGTCAACCCAGCCTGCTGCGCAGCAGGGAAGATTACTCCAAGAATACCGATCGGACCAGCGACACTATCACCAGCCGCGCTTAGCTCCTTACTACCCTTTTCTCTTGTAGCGCCGTCACCGCTCAGTTGAGATGCGAGGCCTGTAAATAAATTCCCGACAAGAGATCCAAGGCCCTTGAGCGTTTCGAGCGTCAGCTGCCCTGTCACGACTACGCCGACAATAGGCGCAGACCATGTCGATTTTGTCATTGCCATCTGGCCAGAGCCAACGCCTAAGTACCCCTCGCCATCATCGTTATTGTCACGAAGCGAAACTGTCGTACGCTGCTCTATCCCATCTCTTTTATACGTGACATCCACAGACTTACCAGCGTTTACCTTTGTCTGATCGATCAATGACTGAGGCGAAGCAACCGACTGTCCATCAAATTGCACTATCTCGTCCCCTTTTTTGAGTCCTGCTTTTTGAGCCGAGCTACCCTCTCCTACTGAGGTTAGCTTTACGAGCTGGCTTACCTCTGAAGTATCGCCCTGAACACTAAATTGATTCGGGAGGACTTTCGGCAAGCCTGTCACGGCTAGCACCGTTAGCAGTACTGCAGCAGTCACCCAGTTTATAAACACTCCAGCAAGGAGGATTTTTGTCTTTACCCAAAAACTTGCTGCGCCATAATCACCTTTTTTGGTTGCAGCATCATGCTCACCTTGAAGTTTTACGAAACCACCAAGAGGTAGCCAGTTCAGGCTGAACTCGACGCCGTTTTTAAGCTTCTTTGACCATGCTTTTGGCGGAAACCCTATGCCAAACTCTTCGACCACGACACCATTGCGTCTCGCGGCAATTGCATGCCCTAGTTCGTGCAGCACTACAAGAAATACTAGTATAAATAGCCCTACGATTACTCCAAATAATAACTCCATCAATCCTCCGTTTTATCAGTCGCTCAAAATAACTATTACCAGTATACAGTGAGGTGTAATTTTTGACTATAAATCTGCCACACTCTCGTCTTGCTGCAAGTATTTCTCGAGAAGCTGTATGTCACTCTGGTCTTTGTAGCGATTCATAGCTCGCTTCCACTGCAGTACAAATTCAGGATGCGCAAAGCGCACGCCACCTATCGTCACTCCACCCTGAGAAAGAGCCTGAAAATTAGCGACACCTTCACTACCCCATGATAGCCAGATCTCTTGATCATCCTTTTCAAGCACTCGTTCACCATGAATAATCGATTCTCTATAGTCACCAGATTGGCTGAGAGTTTCAAATAACTCTTCCGTGACAACCATATCGATATCGACAGCGGGTCGTAGCTCGAGCGCATCAAGGACGCCGCTGCCGATCACCACGAGCTGATCAAGTGGGAGTCCCGTGAAGTAGACACGTTCGACAATCGTCATTAAATAGTAAGAATATCTTTTTCTTTTGCCTTAAACGCCGACTCGATCTTCACCTGATATTCAGCCATGAGTCGATCGATCTCTTTTTCTACCGCTTTTACATCATCCTCGGAAAGCTCTTTGGCGTCTTTTTTGCGCTTAGCATCCTTAAGTGCATCTTGGCGAATATTGCGAAGTGCGATACGTGCTTCTTCTACTTTTTCGCCCGTCTGTTTGACCATCTGCTTACGACGCTCTTCCGTAAGTGGCGGAACAGGCACACGAATCAGTCGACCGTCATCCGAAGGATTAAATCCAAGAGATTGATCAGCACGAATTGCAGCAGCGATAGATTGAATATTACTCGGGTCAAAAGGTGTAATTTGTAGAAGCTGCGGTTCTGGTGCAGTAATGTTTGCTACCTGGTTAAGTGGCATGGCAGAGCCATATACCTCAACCTTGATACCCTCGAGCATACTAGGATGCGCACGGCCTGTGCGAACCTTTTTCAGCTCATCTTCAAAGTGTTCAAGCGCACTCGTCATTTTTAATTCATGGGTATCGGTATCAAACATAATTTTCCTCTTGGTTAGTTGTCTAAATTATAGCAAATTTATATAACATTGACACTCTACGTCCAGACTTGCTCTAGAAAAACAGTCTTCTAACGCACAGGTTTCCTTTTACAGAATCTCCGGGCTCGAGCGACTCAGGCGTTGCGGTCTCATCGCCCTCGTCACCTGAAGGGCACTTATTTCCCGTAACGCCATACTCAAGCTTATAGTTAGAATGTGGCGTTGACGCTTGGTTCATAGTCAATGCGACACCTCTCGTCAAAAATTTCATACTGTCAGTACCGTCTGTCGCAACGAACCCAGAGGAATCAGGTGATTGACTAGGTATAGTTGCTACTTCTCTAAATTTATTTATGACATCAGGTTCGACAGCACTACGCTGTTCATTGTATCCATTCTGCTCATAAAAATGACAACTATTGAGGCTAAAGACTCCACTCGCAGGGTAAGATGTGCCGAGGTACACTCTGTCAGAAACGGTAACAGGAAGACTTCCATGTTCTGCGACGTAAAGCTTTAGGATAGACTCCCATTGAGAAACAAGGGTGATTTGTGCGGTGTCTTTCGCCCTATTCTGAACGCCATTAAACGAAACAATCATAATTGCCGCCAGTATACCAATCACCACTATCACGATAAGTAGTTCTACGATCGTAAATCCGGCATTTTTTGATTTTAACATTTTGTTTTGCCCTCAAAGCTTATGCTTAGTTTAAACAATAATAGGATAGTTCATCCCTAATAAAAAAGTAGCCACTATTGTGACTACTTTTTTGATTACACAGAGAGTAATCTACTCGCTAACGCCAAGTTCAATTCGCTTGAATTGTGAGATACGAATATTTTCACCGCTCTTTGCGATCTGCTCCTTGATTCGATCTTCGACAGTCATGCTGTCGTCGAGTACAAATGTCTGCTCGCTCAACACTTGCTCTGCAAAGTGCTTTTTAAGCTGACCTTCGACGATCTTTTCAGCCATTTCAGCTGGCTTACCGTTAAGCGCGTCGCTTGCAAGTAGTTCAGCTTTTTTCGCTTCGTATTCTTCAGCTGGAATATCTTCAACCGTTGAGTACTTTGGTGCCATAGCTGCGATCTGCATAGCAATTTGGTGTGCGAATTCTTTAAACTCTGGAAGACGTGCGACAAAGTCAGTCTCACAGTTTACTTCGACAACTACACCAATACGATCACTGTGCACGTAGCTCTCGATCAGACCCTCACGAGTCTCACGATCACCTTTTTTCTCAGCCTTTGTGAGGCCTTTTTTGCGCATTGCTTCAAGTGCTTTGTCAAAATCACCGTCCGCCTCTACAAGCGCACCCTTAGCGTCAGTGAGACCAACACCAGTAAGTTCTTTTAGTTTCTTGATATCTTCAATAGTGACGCCCATGCCTATTTCTCCTCTTGTTTAGCTGATCCTGCACCTTCTGCAACTGCAGCGGTAAAGTAATCAAGAAGCAACTGAATACCCTTGATTGCATCGTCGTTACCTGGAATAACGTAGTCAATAGGTGTTGGATCGACATTTGTATCCACAAGTCCTACAACAGGCACACCAAGTGTCTTTGCTTCTTTGATTGCATTTGCATCAGTCATAACATCGATAACGACAACTGCACCTGGCTTACCGTTAAGGTCTTTGATGCCGCCGTATTTTATGTTAAGTTCATCAATCTCTTCCTGGAAGCGCTGTACTTCAAGCTTGTTGTAGCGCTTCTCAAGATCACCAGAATTCATGCGACTCTCAAGATCTTTTAGCTTCTTGACCTGCTGTGCAACAGTAGCAACGTTTGTTAGCATACCGCCAACCCAACGCTCAGTGACGTATGGCTGGTTGATTTTCTCTGCAGCAAGTCGAACTACATCTTTTGCCTGCTTCTTTGTACCAACAAAAAGTACTTGCTTACCGCTTGCAGCGACCTTTGTAAGAAAAGGTAGTGCAGCCTCAAGACCTTCTACGGTCTTTACGAGGTCGATGATGTGACTCTCTTGGCGTTTGCTATGAATGTATGGCGCCATTTTAGGGTGCCAACGGCTCGTTTTGTGTCCAAAGTGAACACCAGCTTCGAGTAGCTCTTTAATATCGACAGTTACTGCCATAGTTTTGAACTCCTTGTTCCTCACCATCCACCCTGAAGGTTCAGGAGTGTGTGAATGGTTGTGTCATTAAAAATTGTTACTCCTTAATTCTAACAGATAGAACTACAGAGGTCAATAATATAGTCTTCGTACACTAAAACATGCCACCATCAGGAATAGTAATATCCTTCTCTGCAAATTCCCCAGCCAACTCAGTAGTTGCCCGCTCATCACCCTCGCGGCGCTTCAGTTCATCAAGAAGAGGTGACGTCCTCGAAGCAAACTCTTCAGGCGTTAACAAAAGCTCACCGCTACCAGAAATAACCGGATAATACACGCCCCCACCAAGCACTGCTTCAAGTACAATCTGTTTCGTCGTCTCTAATGCTTCATCAGACGTGTCATTGAGTACAATACCGCCTATTTCTGTAGCTGAGACCGCAGCAAATGCCAGGCGATGCCTGTGATTTTCGTTAGCTGAGTCAGCGGGACGATCAGAAAACTCATGATCAGCAGGGATAATATAGGAAATCTTTCTTGCTGTGTCACCGCGCTGATGAAATCCTACAGTAGCAGCATCCATCTGGTCGCTAAATCCTTCGGTTATGTCACCCGGCTTTACCTCATTGAAATCAACGTTCAATGGATATGAGTCACTTCGACTCCCCTCGCCAATCAATTCACCGGCGACGAGACCTCCGCTCAAAATTAAATCAACACTATCGACTGATGTCGTGTGGATCAGGTCACCCGATCGAAGATATACACCACTCTCCGCAATAGCCTTGTTGCGCTGCGACGCTCTTTCCTGCGCGTCTTTGTTGTGCGATTTTTCGATCGCTGCAATCAGTGCATTACTTACGACAGCTTCCTGACGATCTGGCCGCAGATCAGGGAGGGACGCAGACGACACTACGCTCAAATCGGGGTGATCTTCTAGAAATTTATCACTAAATACCATGCGTTTTTCATCGTCACTCATAGCAGACAGGAGCTTTGCGCCAACATCGACACCCCTCTCCGCTGAAACGCTCGGCAATGCACTTGCAAGCGGTACTGCCAATGTATCAATTACATTATCCGACGGCTGATGCGCCGACCGCATATGCCCCACGACTCCGATATCAGTCATACCTATACCTGCTTCGACAACATTCATCCGCAGCAACGCGTAAGAAATATTCTTCGCCCAATCAGACGATCGTTCATCGTGTAGAACATTCATATGGTGAAGCAACGTGCTACGAACTTCTGGGTCTTCTGTTGAGTCAAAAGCCTCAAGAACGCTCGGAACAGCACCACCTTGATTTTGACCAGCACCATGCCCGACAAGCTCTGTCGTCATCTGCCAGACAAGATCATTGTTCGACTCGACAAGCTGCTGTATTTCAGCGGGATGGCTGAAAACTCGGTTCATTAATGCTTCATCCATCTCTACCGAAGGGTACCGCGCTGCAATGATAGCAAGATTGTTTTTGCTATCATCTCTTGCTACGATAGCCGCCAACTCTGTGACCGCTGTAGCCTCTAGTGCAGGTAGTGTGTCTGGATTCTTAAGAAGGCTATCTATACGTAGGCCGCCTCCGAGATCGTTAAGCTGCTGTTGGTCAAGCCATGCCTGCGACTCCTCGACCCCTAATGGCGCGTCATCACCTACAGGCAACTCCCCTTCATCACCAGCCCAGGTGACTGATGGCTCGTCAAAATCAAACCCCATACCTTGATGAGAGTAATGTACATCTGTTGAAAGCGTATTGTGATTCATACCCTACAAAGCACTTCGCTGAGACAAAGCTCGTATATGATCAAGTCGCTGCTCCTGAATAAGTCGATAGTTCGGCTGGCGATATGGCCGCGCAACTTCCGCTAAAATAGGAGTTGTCGAGAGTCGATCGTACTCACCCTTTTGCGTCTCCGAAAGTTCGTCGCGATCTATCAACTCTGTTATTCTTTGCATACTCCGAAGATTGTCCTGAAAACCATAATCTACCGTAGAGTGACTCCCTGTGATGCGAGCACCGCTTTCATCTGTATCATCTTCGTCGTAGACAGTCATCGGTGACTCCGGGGCAAGGTAATACGCTCGGATCGGCAATGATTCGCGTTTTGAGTGATATGAGTGCCGACTACTACCAAAATCAGGACCAATCAGCCCTCTCTTGATGCGTCGTTCATCCGCCACAATTAGCTGCACTTCAACTGCCTGTGTAAATTGAGGAAACTCCTCGATGAATGATTCCGCAGCCTGAGAAAGTTGCGTACCGCTAATTGTCCAGTCATCAAGAAACACCACTTTAAGATCTTTCGCTGATACTGTAGTGATGTCCTCTGGACGAGTAACAATTTGGCTTGAGTACTCACTAAGTTCTTCGTCCGAGAAGTTTTCTAGTACATGCTCAAGAAGGTATTTATCGCTCTTTATTTCGCCTTTGTCTAACATGCCCATCGGATCGTTCATGATATATCCAGTCGCAGCATATATCTGCTGATCTGGATTCTTAGCTAAAAGATTCTTCCAGTATTCAGCTATTGCATAGGCCGCCTCGCTATACTCTTTCTCGCCAATAAACGTCAGCTTCTCGAGTATGTCATGCGCTTCAAATGCAATCATAGCATTATTGTCAGTTACAAGCTCCGACCCTCCTGCAACCTCAAGATATTGCTGCAGCTCCACGAGTGCATCATGTTCCGTAGCGCTTCCGGGTGCACCGTTACGACTACGCGAGCTGATGGTATTGTGGCGCGACAGGTCGCTCACCTGGTCCTTCAGGAGGGGTGCTCGCTTCACGACATGATCAACTTCCATGCGGTCAACGATTTCGGTTGGCGTGAGAGGTGTGTCGTACTCTGCGGGATGAATGATTATATCGTCAAAGTACTCTTTTTCGTTTATGGCTTGTTGCTCACGCCTCTGCTCAAGTGACACCGTAGGCTCAACTGAAGTCTCAGCCACGCTATACGCACCGAGCATGCGAGTTCGCGTTTCCGTTCGATTCAATGCCTCGCTATAGGCGGATGCAGTTTGTTCAGATGAAAGATGCCGAGAGGTTTCGATAGACATAAATTGAGCTACGTTTTATTTGTTTTTGTGGTTTTATCCTTATGTTTTATTATACATATTTTTTAGTTTTTGTCAATGTCGTGATTTAACGTACCTAGTTGATTCCCTTTGACAATACACCCAAAAACAGATACAATAGTCCAGATATGAAAAGCAGTATACATCCAACAACCTATCGCCCAGTCGTATTTAGCGACGATGTGGCCGGTTTTGCGTTTCTGACACAGTCAACAGCGCAGACTAAAGACACTATTAAATGGGAAGATGGCAACGAGTATCCACTCGTAAAAGTCCACATCTCATCAGCTTCTCACCCGTTCTTTACTGGTGAAGAGAAAATCATCGACACTGAAGGTCGTGTTGATCGATTTGAAGCTCGTCGAAAAGCAGCCGAAGCTCGCAAAGAGCAGCTTGCAGCAAAAGCTAAGAAGGTTAACGCCATCAAAGCTAAAAAAGCTGATAAGTAAGCTTACTTCGGTATCAAAAAAGGTCGCACAAATGCGGCCTTTTTTGATACAATAACACTACTAGAATTTCGTAATTAGACGAACAAGAACAGTACACTACCATAACCACCCCAGTCGCTCCATCGCCACGCCCGCAACGCTTTCAGCCCAGCTATCTCATGCTTTGGCCAATTATCATACTCGTGTCAGTCTTTGCACTGTACGGACTTGTGTCGTTCGTGTCATACAGCCTCACGACCGTTCCAGATTGCGGAGCTCCTTCCAGCTCAGCAATAACGACCGGTGCCGTCAACGCCACGCGCTGCGAGAGTCACCTGCTTGGAAGTGACGGTGCACTCATGCGAACAATCACGACGAGCCTTGGGATTATTACGATGATCACTATCGTCCTTGGAACTATCAGTTTCATTATCGGCTTTATGCGCTTTACGCACCAAAAAACCGACAAGAAGTCATAGTCCATATCTGTTATAATAGGACTATATGGTAAAAATATCCCTTAACTTATCCGAGCTTGAAGCGGAGCGCGAGCAACTTGGTGCATTTCTTGCTGACCCGTCAGCTTATTCTGACCCTCAGTTTTCAACAAAAAACAAACGATTTACAGAACTCGAATCATTGATTGCGATGGCTAAAAAACGTGAACAGCTACAACAAAATATCATCGAAGCCCGTGAACTCTCGAGCGGCAGCGATGAGCTCGCCGAGCTTGCGAAAGCAGAAGTCGCAGAAAGCGAACAAGCACTCGAAAAACTTGAAGAAGAATTGTTCATCACTCTTGCGCCAAAAGACCCAAATGACGAGAAGAATGTCATTATTGAAATTCGCGCAGGCGCAGGTGGCGACGAAGCAAGTCTATTTGCCGCTGAACTCTACCGAATGTACCTCCGGTACTGCGAGGCAAACAACCTTAAAACCGAGCTCCTAAGCGAGAGCGCCAACGATACAGGCGGCTACAAAGAAGTTGTATTTGGTGTCAAAGGTGACGCACCATACGCCCGACTTAAGTTTGAGTCTGGCGTTCACCGTGTACAGCGAATTCCAGCCACAGAATCACAAGGGCGTATCCACACAAGTACCGTTACTGTCGCCGTCCTACCGGAGGCAGAAGAAACCGACATTGAGATTAACGCAGGTGATCTAAAAATTGACGTCTACCGAGCAGGCGGACACGGTGGTCAAAGTGTCAACACCACCGACAGCGCAGTACGTATCACCCACCTACCTACAGGGCTAGTTGTGACAAACCAAGATGAAAAATCGCAGATCAAAAACAAGGAAAAAGCTATGAGCGTACTTCGCTCACGCCTCCTACAGGCGAAAATCGACGAAGAACAATCAAAACTTGCTGCCGAGCGTCGAAGCCTTATTGGTAGCGGTGACCGCAGTGAAAAGATCCGTACATACAACTTCCCACAAGACCGTATCACCGATCATCGTATCGGATACAGCCGTAGCGCCATACCAGCTGCTATGAACGGCAATATTGACGACTTAATCGAACATCTTCAGGCATATGAACGTGAGCTTGCAGCCGCCAGCGCTAGCAATTAGCCAATGGCTACAAAGCGCCACGACTGAGCTTCAACGTGCAGGTATCGAGTCCGCACGTCTTGATGCTGAAATTATCCTTGCACACACACTTCGAAAACCGCGTACATTTCTGCACGCGCACGACGACGAACTGATTGAGCTCCATAAGCGTGAGATCGCAGATGCGCGCCTCGCGCTTCGGATCGACCGAACACCTATTGCCTATATCATCGGGCATAAGGAATTTTTTGGACGTCCATTCACAGTGACGACTGCAACCTTAATTCCGCGACCCGAGTCAGAAACTATCATCGATATCTTAAAGGAGATTTTTCCACCAGAACTTGCACTCGGACAGGCTATACAGAAGCGTCTTATCGATGTAGGTACGGGTAGCGGCTGTCTGGGGATTACTGCAAAACTTGAGCTCCCAACCCTCAATGTCACACTTGTGGATATTAGCGAACATGCACTGAGCGTTGCAAAAAAGAATGCCGAAGCACTTCACGCTGATGTTACGATGCAGCGCGGTGATCTACTTCGTGGCTACCCACTCCCGCTTGATATCGTCGTTGCAAATCTCCCGTATGTCAGTCGCGCCTGGGAGGTCTCACCCGAAACAAATGCCGAGCCTGCGATTGCACTCTATGCTGAAAGTGACGGACTTGCGCTCATCAATCAGCTTATACCGCAGGCGGAACAACGCTTGCGAACAAACGGTATGCTTCTTCTTGAAGCTGATCCGAGGCAACATAGCGCAATCGTGTCGCTCGCCAAACAATACGGGTTCGCCCATGAGCAAACCCGTGATTATATTGTTCACCTGACTAAAGTAGGCTAACTCTGACTATAGGCGGCGAGCACTACATCAAGTGTAATTGTCTTATTGTCTCGAAGTATCGTTAACTTCACAGTGTCACCTGGCGCATATTCGGCAACAAGACTTGCGACGCCACCTCGATCACCAACCTCAATGTCGTTCACTTTTGTGATAATATCCTTGTCCTTAATGCCAGCTTTTTCAGCAGGACTTCCCGATGCAATTGCTGTCCCCTGCTCGGAGTAGACGTATGCCCCAGCCTTTACTGGCAGTTTATATGCCTCAGCTACATCTGGCGTAATAGATATGTAGTTTACACCGATATACGATCGCTCAACTTTACCCGTCTTCAGCAGCTGCTTCAGCATGCCTTTAGTGGCGTTGATCGGGATAGAGAACCCAATACCTTGTGCATCTTGTGCAACAGCAGTGTTAATACCAATCACCTGCCCTTTTAGGTTCGTGAGTGGTCCACCGGAATTTCCCGGATTGATTGCTGCATCCGTCTGCAACAGATCTGTGAGCGTCTCTACTGACCCGCCCGACTGCGCAGACACAGGACGTCCAGTTCCTGATATGATACCGCTCGTCACCGTGTTTTGGTACTGACCAAGCGAGTTACCGATTGCAACGACCTTCTGGCCAATACGGATCGAACTCGAATCACCAAGTTCAGCTGGCTTCAAATCGTTTACACCTTTTATTTTGAGAAACGCGATATCATTGAGCGGATCACTCCCGACAATGGTCACATCGCTATGCGTCACGCCATTAGAAGTCACAACCGCGACCTCCTGGCTGTCTTGGATAACATGCTTGTTTGTAAGTACGTACCCATCGGCACTCACGATAATCCCAGTTCCTGCACCCTCCTGGGTGCGAGTACCGTAGATAGATTGCGCCTGAGCCTTCGTGACGATAGAGACGACGCTTGGCCCAACCTTCGTAGCAACCGACGATATGTCTTCTTCTTCTTGGGTAATGATTTGATTGCCATCACCTGCGCTATTTCGGTTTGAGTCATGGGTATCGTTACCTGCTAGCTGAGAAATGTATCCACCACCAAGTCCGGCAGTAAAACAAAGAACGATTAGTAAAATAGCAGCTGCAAAAAATTTACCCTTTGAAGGCCTCTTCCGCGAAACACTAGTCGCAGGTGCAGACGGCACAGGCTGGGCTGACTGAGTCTTTGTCTCATCAATTGATGTCGTTGGTTGCGAAGATTTCTCGCTTATTTCTGGTTCTTTCTTCATTATTCTCACCCCTTTATCTTTTAGTATATGACACTAGACTGAGGAAACACTTAAATGCTCTGCGTTGAAGAAGAGCACAAGAATCGCAATAACACTCACTGAAAGTAGTACTGGCAGTAAGATGTCAGCGGCCTTAACAGAACCATGCTTTGCATACGACGCATAGACCCGCTCAGCCGCAAAGCTCAGCGCAATCACAATAATTGACGCCTGCGGAAGTCGAATACCCTCTATGAGCGGAAGGCTATATGCTATCGCCCAGTGATACGAAATCCAGCCAATCTGTGCAATCACGAATCCCCATGCCAGGCTCAGGAAAGTGGCGCTTGTTTCAGAATATGCCGACAGAACGTGACGTGCCGCTGCGTAGCCAAGCAGCCACATAGCAACAACAACCGCCGAAGATGGCCATTCGTACGCTGCGCTAAACAATGCCATCGTACCGACGAACAGCGCAACTCCTGCTTGCGCAACCACAAATGAACGCTTTGAGCGAGGTTTGAGCGCTAGAAGCCATATGACATACAGGACCGCTATAGCTACCTGAAGCATAACTCCCTGCTCCCCACCTGCACTACCAGCAGAGTACAGTAGTACCACCAAACTAATACTCACAATCAAATCAACAAGATTTGCCTGTACATGAGCGAGCCAGTAGCGTGGCCTTACAGCGAAGATGCGCCATTTGCTAAGAAGGATTAGTATAAACGCCGGAAGTGGTGACTCCACCGCCCATACAACAAGCAATATAGTGACAGCAAGGCCAACATTAAGTAATACGTAGACTAGTTCGCTCACCAAAGAACGGTGCTTTACAACTCGTAGTAATTCCATAAACTTTTCTTATTATAGCACGGTCGTGGCTAGTTTGAGGTAGTTGCCTGGCCTATGATCACAACAAATTTCGTACCTTCCGCGACAGCAACCGGTGGGTCTTCTTGCTTGATTGATACTCCGTAGAGTTGCTTAAGTTTCTCTGCTGTCGCAGACGCACCTTCACTACTCAGCTGGTAGATGACTGCTTTACCGTAGTCACCTGCGGGAGCGTTGGCAACATTCGATACAACAAATCCCTGCTGCGTTAGCTTGTCGGACTCTTTCTGACCAGCGCCAGCTACACCTGAGCCGTTTAATACAACGATACTTGCCTTCTCTTTCGTCACAGGATTATTGCTCAGATTTTCCTGAAGATAGGTGCGAATATCACTATAGTCATACAGGCCAGCTGAGGGCTGTACAATACTTGCACCACCAACCATTGCTGTGGTCATAAGCTGTAAATCTTGCTTTTCATCATTGAATGGTAGCGATTTTATTTTGTCCTGCTGGACAGAGTTACCAAGATCAACAAGAGTTCGTATCTCGGCAGTCTCAAATGTTGAACGAAGATTGCTTCCGACAGCATCAATCAAAGCAGATACTTTCGTGACATCAGAAAGGGTTCCTGCGCTTGTCGCCTTCTTCTGAATAGCTTTTATAACAAGCTGCTGGTTCTTTTCACGGTCAAAGTTTGACTGTTCAAGTCCGTAAGTTGGAACACGATCACCACGGGCCATCGTAAAGTAAAGCGCGTGCTCAGCATCCATAGTCACTTCTCCATTCGGGAAGTCAATAAAGTGGCCACTTGGAGGACAGCGCTTTAATCGCTCAGCCTTACTCACTTTTCGGTCACCTTCGCCACATTTCCAGTCAAAATTACTATCCATCACACCATTCGGTTTACGGCTTTGTATGTTCACCGTAATGCCACCAACGGCCGACACAAGTTGGCGAATAACTGTATGGTTAAGATTTACACCATACTGAATATCAAGCCCAAAGATATCGCCGACAAACTTCGAAGATTCCTTGAGGGCTGCTTGAGTGCCTTCTATATCTTTATTTTCACGAACGCAATCAAAATACTCGTTTATTTTTCCTGCATATCCACTATTACAAGCTCGCCCATATTTCACATAGAGATCGCGTGGAATACTTATAAGGTATGCGTCTTTTTTAGTTTGATCAACACTCAAAATCATCATAGAGTCGGTGAGATCCGCCCCACCGTGGCCTTCGTCATCATCAGATGTACCCAGTACGAGTACATTACTGCGCCCGTTGCTATCTTGCTGAAGCGGTTTGTTTTGGAAAATATCAAGAATAGGGCCCTTAAATATCTGACCACTAGCAAGTAGCGCCTTGACCCCAAGAAAACCACCAGCACATATCAACAACACTACAAGTAAAATCGCAACTCGTTTGATTAGTTTGCGACGCTTCGCTTTTTGCTCAGGACTCTTACGTTTGCGAGATTTCTTATCCTCAACTGGAGAATCAATTCCCTTAAGCGACTCGTCAATATCAGAACGACGAATACCCTTCTTTGGTTCAGCGTGTGGTGTCGTAGCGCCAGCTGTATGAAGCTCACGAAGAGTTGTAGGACGAACAGGAGTCGCCTTATCTTTTTTATGAAGTCCGCCAAGATCCGCGCCAGCACGGCGTGGAGTAAATCCATCTATTGAATGTCGTTGTTTTGTCATAAATACTCATACTACTATACATAACTTCAGTGATGTTGAAAATCATAAAATGCTTTTGTTTTGGCTGAATAGTCTGGCGGTTGCCGGTAAAATTGTATATAGTAAGTACGAATGGAAGCATCGTATTTTCAGCGGCACCCCCTCTTTAAGGACATTCTTGGACTGATTGTTTTTGCCATCTGCGTCTTCGCTGGCACAATTTTTATAAATAGCTTCATTTTCCGTAGCTTCAACGTCGAAGGTCCTAGTATGGAAAAGACTCTTTACACCGGTGATCGGCTTATCGTCAATCGACTACCTGTCACGTGGGCACAGCTTCAGAATAAATCGTATATCCCCGAGCGCGGACAAGTTATCGTGTTTAAGAACCCTCTTTTTACTGGAGGTAGCGCTGATGAGTACATCGTCAAGCGTGTTATCGCTTTTCCAGGAGAGAGAGTCGTACTAAAAGACGGCACCTACACTGTCTACAACGCAGACCATCCTGGCGGATTTAACCCCGATGACCAAAATCACGGAGAGCCTGGCAGCCCTACAAGTGGTGAAGTTGATACTACGGTAACGGAAGGTACGCTATTCGTTAGCGGTGATCACCGTGAAGGCAGCTTCTCCTACGACTCACGTAATGGACTAGGCCTTATCCCCTTCTACGATGTAATCGGGCCAGTTGGTATTCGTATTTTTCCGTTTACAGGCATTCGAACGTTTTAGTAGTAAGCACGTAGAAATACTTTCACAGTCGAACAATAATCACTATGCATCAAGCATTTTTTGAATTCGAGAAAATTCCTCTTCGCTCTTAAACGCGATAACAATCTGACCAGCACCACGAGTATTTGTCCGGATTTTTACATCAGTCGCAAAACGACGAGCAAGCTGCTTGGTTTCCTTTTCGCGTAAACTACGGGTCACCTGCTCTGCAGGGGGTTTGTCACTTGCCTGCTGCTGGCCTTTCTTCAGAGTAACGATAAACTGCTCAATTTTTCGAGCACTCCATTCCTCTTTGAGAATTTGCGGAAGCACCTCAAGAATAATAGTCTCATCCAGACCAATAAGAGGACGCGCCTGGCCCTCCCGAAGCTTCCCATCAGCAATTGCTTGGCGAACCACTTCAGGCAGCCTTAGCAGTCGAAGCGTGTTACTAATCGCACTAACCGACTTGCCTCCTACTCGCTCACCAATCTGATCAAGCGTGAGGTTAAACTGGTCACGCAGCTTCAGGTAGGCTGTCGCCGTCTCAAGAACATTAAGATCTCGCCGCTGGAGGTTCTCAATAAGCGAGAGTTCAAGCTTATGCTGCCCACTAAGGGTTCGCACTAATGCCGGAATCTTATCAAGCCCAGCAAGCTGCGAAGCGCGGTAGCGTCGCTCGCCTGCGACAATCTGGTAACTACCTTGGTAAGGAGTTACGACAATTGGCTGCAATATACCGTGCTCTTTGATAGACGCGGCCATCTCGTCTAAAGATACCTCATCAAAATGACGGCGTGGCTGTTCTGGATCGGCGACAATTTCCGAAAGCTTGATATGCCGTAATTCACTAATCTGCTCGTCTTGAGCTGCCGTTGGGTCGAACGATTCATCTAAAAGTTCTGTGGGAATAAGTGAAGCAAATCCACGTCCTAGTCCTTTTTTTACACTCATCTGACAGTTCCCCTTTAGCCTATACGATCAATAATTTCTTTAGTCACCGCTTTGTACGCCCTAGCGCCCTTGCTCCATCGATCATACGCGCCCACAGGAAGGCCATGGCTTGGCGCTTCAGCAAGGCGAATATTGCGAGGAATAGTGTGTTCAAATACCTTACCGGGGAAATGCTTTTTAATCTCTTCAAACACTTGTCCGCTAAGTGTTGTTCGACTATCCATCATCGTAGGAAGTACGCCGAGTAAATCGAGTGTCGGGTTCATACTCTTCCTCACTAGCTTCATCGTCTCCAGTAGCTGGCCAAGACCCTCAAGCGCATAAAACTCCGCTTGGACCGGCAGTAACACATACTTCGCCGCGATAAGCCCGTTTACCGTGAGGAGACTGAGACTTGGTGGACTATCAATAATCACCACATCATAGTCAGGAACTGTTTCAATAGCTTGTTTGAGTCGTGTAAACTTATGCTGCGCGCCTGCAAGTTCAACTTCTGTATTTGCAAGATGAGGTGTCGTAGGGGCTAGAAAAAGATTCTTATGCTCAGTTGGCAAAATAATTTCAGATAACGTAGTTGATCCCATAAGTACCTCCGTCATCGTCGACTGCAACTCCTGCTTATCAACCCCAAGTCCGCTTGTCGCGTTACCTTGCGGATCAAAATCAATCAAAAGTACTTTCTTGCCTGCTTTAGCCAGATAATACGCAACATTGACTGCAGTTGTCGTCTTGCCAACTCCACCTTTTTGGTTTGTCACAGAAATGACGGTCGTCACTGTTTATTTCCCCTATTCATTTGTTCTATTGTAGCATGAGCGTTACTAATTTGCCTGAAAATCACCCCACCACACCAGATTAAATATATGAAGTATTAGCTCCGTCGTCGCTCCCTCGCCACCATCCCACCAACACCCAAGGCAGCAAGAAGTGTTGCGAGGAGGATGAGTCCTTGAGGTTGTGTGGTGAGTGTCTTTACTGTTTGAGCAAATCCTGTGTTCGGTGCGAGTGGCGTCGTGTTTGTTATGGGAGTGCTGGTGCCGTCAGGGTTAACTGTCACAGTGTACGGGCCAAGATCTTGTGTGCCGCCGCCAGGCAGAACAATATGGATGTTAACCGTGTGTTGCCCTGGTTCGAGGTCGGATGGTAGCTGGCATGCCCAGTTACCATTGCTGTCAGCCAGTGCTGTGCAGGAGATTGGATCTGAGTGGACAGTCACGGTCACAGTAGCGCCCGGCTCTGCCGTGCCGCTAAAATGAGGACGTTTTGGAATAACGGGGACACCAGTCAGAGGCTTGTTTTCGACAATAGCAGTTGGCTCGTCAACGCCAGGAGTGGTTTGTTGATTAAAGGTGTAAACGGGAGACCCGTTTACCGAGACGGTGCCTTGGGCGGCGGTGTCGAAGGTGGGAGGAAGCCAGACGAGTGCTTGGGTTTCCGTAATAGCAGGAGTATACGATGGACCAAACGAATAATAGCAGGGTTGGTCATCTGTGACATTTTCACCTACATTAGGATACGCTACGCCGAGTACCGCAATGATCTGAGCCACGTCCATACCAGCAAAGGTACATGACTTTAATGGAGTGCCATTCAAGGAAACAAGTGAACGTGAGAGTGCTTCAATATACTCAGTAGGATCACCGTCGGCATTTACTAGTCGAAGTCCAGTCACCGTCAAGAGCTTCTCCCCTCCCTCGCCCTCAGAAAAAGCAACACTATTAATCTGTTTTGGTAAAGGACAACTTGTCTTATCTCCTGTAATCGTCCAATGAGAATCATCGATCAACTTCTGACGATCTGCAGTAGCATGACAATACTGAAGCGCAGTAGCCCCAAGTGCAATGCCAGAAGGTACTGGACGAGAGGCCCAGCCGGTCAACGTCGCATCATAATTCTCTACCGATAGACCAGTGTTTGAAAGCATGAAAGACATCGTATTTACTTGTGAAATATTCCAGGCAGACAGACTGCGATTAAAAGCAGTCGCCTGCGAGAATACACCGAACATATCCGTGATATTTCCCGTATCCCAAGTAGAGACATTGCCGTTAAAGCTCGTTGCCCCACCAAACATACTGTATATAGTTGTGACGTTTGCCGTGTTCCATTGAGAAAGGTCTTGGTTAAATGCGGTTGCACCATTGAACATTGCATACATCGTCGTGACATTTTCTGTATTCCAACCGGAAATATCACGATTAAACGATGTCGCGCTACTAAATGATTGGTTCATATCTGTCACGTTTGCCGTATTCCATGTAGAGACATCGCCATTAAATGATGACGCTCTATAAAATATGGACCGCATATTGGTCACGTTTGCCGTATTCCATTGAGAAAGATCTTGGTTAAACGATGTCGCGCTCGCAAACATACCTAATGCATTTTCGAGATTAGCAACATTCCAATTAGAAATATTACTATTGAAATTCGTAGCACCTGCAAACATACGAGATGCATTTTCTAGACTGCTCGTATTCCAAGTCGAAATGTTACCGTTGAAGTTTGCAGCTTCCGTAAACATACCGGACATATTCACCACGTGACCCATATCCCAGGCAGAAAGATCGCTATTCATCAAAGTGGCTTGCTTAAACATATCGCTTACATCCGTCACGTTCGTAAGATTTGGAGCGTCAACTGCGTTCAATGTAAGATTGCTTGTCCCTTCAAATGCACCTGCCATGCTACTCCACACGCCAGTCCCCCATTGGTCGATACTGAGAATTTTGCTCCTATTGAGCTGCGGAGAACTACTAAAATGAACCTGTGGAAATGTACCCCGTATTCGAACCGTATACTCTCCCGTAGCACCAAAATCATGCGTTACGCCACTAGTGACACCTGTCTGCTCGAAGACGCCGTCATTATCCCAGTCGACATCGTAGTTATACGTTTCAGTAGCATTCGTAGGAATAGTGACAGATGTATCTCCGACACCATCAGGATCAGTATTCCATGTTGTTACGAAATTATCTGCAGCCGTACCCGGCGCAAGATTCGATGCAGCGTGTACAGGCATTATAAAAAGGCACACGCCGACAGTGGCAGCAAAGATAAAAATACCTGTCGCTACAATGTATACACGAATGCAACTAAACTTAAAGAGCTGAGCGAGTTTAAGATTGATCGGAGTGATGATACGTAACATTGATGAACCATGATTCCTTACTTACGCGCTTACACGTAACTAGCATAACGTTAGTGTCTTTATAATAGCACAGCTATTTCATTGCTCGGCGATTCATTATCTGCTCCCGTATCGCCAACATCCCCACACCAAGAACAGCAAGAACTGTCGCCAGAATAATTAACCCCTGCGTCTGCATAGTCAACGCTCTCACTGTTTGAGCAAACCCCGTATTCGGTGCAAGTGGTGTTGTATTTACAAGAGAGCTATTCGTACGGCCAGAGACAACCGTCACGGAATAGGGTCCCAAATCCTGCGTAGCACCACCAGGTAAAATAATGTGAATATACACAGTATGCTGCCCGGGCTCGAGATCGGATGGTAGCTGGCACGACCAATTGCCACTACTGTCAGCTATCGTAGAGCAAGAAATTGGATCAGAATGAACGGTAACTATCACTGTGGCACCCGGCTCCGCCGTACCGCTAAAATGGGGGCGCTTAGGTATGACCGGGTCGCCAACAAGAGACTCACTCTCCACGGTAGCGGTCGGCTCGTCGACACCGGGATTTGTCTGTTGATTAAACGTATACTCGGGTGACCCATTCACAGAAATAGTACCTTGAGAAGAGGTATCGAAGTTATCAGGAAGCCATATGCGCGCGTACGCGGGTGTAAGCACGAGGCTCCCAGCCTCGTCGCCTATGAGGAAATAGCACGGATTCACATCACTCACTAAACTTGGCGACACGTTCATCATTTCTACGAATAGCGCTGCGTCTCCTCCAGTATTCTCCGTACAAAACGGCAATGGCCGCCCATTGAGCGAAACGAGTGAGCGAGTCATCGCCTGAGCGTACTCATCTGGATCATCAGCTCCAACAAGATGCTCTCCTGTTACAGATAATAGCTTCTTGCCTGCACCTTCAGAGAAAGCAACAGAATGTATTTTCTTTGGCCCTGGTGCTGCTTTTACAATAACCTGGAGGCGAGATTCAATCGAAACACCAGTAGCGTTCTTTGCTTGTATGCAAATATTGTAGACGTTATCACCATCAGCGTCGGCCGGGTTACTGTGGCTGAACATCGTGTTTGACCTAAGCTCACTGCCGCTCACAGCAAATAAATGATCATCCTCTCCTGGACTCGCACAGCTAAGCGTGTACGGTGAATTTACGCGCGGTATAAAGTCTACTACGCCTAGCGTTCCGATTACAGAACCCTGCAGACTATTGTCGTAGATTTGCACATTATCGGTATTGTTAATCGTTACATGGCACGACACAGCATCTCCCGCGAACGACCAGCCAAATTCATCAATGATACTCTGTCGTTGACTTGAAGAGGTACAGTACTTTAGCCCATGTACTGAAAAATCAATATCATGCGGCAACGACTTTTCTGACCATCCTACAAGAAGTGCATCATAATTAGCCACAGATAGCCCACTAAACGCAAACATCCAGAAAAGTTGCGACGCCGAAGTCAAATCCCAGCTTGAAAGATTACGATCAAAAGCAGGCGCCTCTCTAAACATATAAGTCATATCCGTTACTTTGCTTGTATCCCAGTTCGCGATGTCGGCATTAAACACCGCAGCCTCATTGAACATCATCTGCATATTAGTCACGCTACCTGTATCCCAGCTAGAAATATCAGCATTAAATAAAACTGCATGGCGGAACATACCGCTCATATCCGTCACCTTGCTCGTGTCCCATTGAGACAGATCCCGATTAAATGAAGTCGCGTTGTCAAACATATTCTTCATGTCTGTTACGTTACTTGTGTTCCAGTTCGAGAGGTCGGCGTTAAACGCAGTCGCGCTCCTGAACATACCACTCATATCTGTCACCTTGCTCGTGTCCCAGTTCGAAATATCAGCATTAAACGCGCTCGAACCGCTAAACAATACTGACATGTTCGTTACGTTACTTGTGTCCCAGTTCGACAAGTCGCCATTAAGTGAGGTACTCTCGGCTAGCATAAAGGTCATGTCGGTAACATTAGAGAGGTTTGGTGAGTCGATGGCATTTATCTTTAGATTTGTAGCACCCTGAAAGGCATACGCCATCGAAGTCCACGGTTGCGTTCCCCACTGGTCAATACTAATGATACGACGCTTGACCTCATACGGCTGCCCGCCAAACTGTATGCGGGGGAATACACCCCTCACTCGGATAGTGTACGTACCGGGAGCCCCAAAATCATGCGTGACAGATCCCGTGATTCCAGACTGCTCAAATATGCCATCGTTGTTCCAATCAACCTCATAATTATACGTGGATCCACTACTCGCAGGGATCATGATCGTACTATCAGATGAGCCGTCCGTATTTGTCGTCCACGTCGTCACGAAGTCGCTAGGCGAAGTACCTGGCGCGATATTTGACTCTGCGTGTGCGGGTCGAAACAAGAAAACACCGATAACAATAACCCCTAGTATACCCGCTCCAAAAACAAACAACGCTAAATAAGCACGCCGGAGATGAACCAACTTTCTTATCTTTAGACTGAGGGGTGTGACGATCTGTAACATTATCTAAATACCTACAGTACTTGCAGCAAACTACTCTGCTGCTAGTATAAAGCTAGTGCTTTTATCATATCATACCCACTAGATTCACCTATTACTTATGTCCTTTGTCTAAAAATTAAAACCTGCCGTTTCCGGCAGGTTTTTTGGACTACTTGATCGAACTAATTTCAATCTTTGAGTATTTTTGGCGGTGTCCGTTTTCTTTGTGAACACGCTTCTTTGATTTGTATCGGATGATACGAATCTTCTCACCTTTTACGAGATCTTCGACCACGTTGGCTTTTACGACCACACCTTTTACCAAAGGCGTACCGATAGTAGTTTTGTCACCATCAATAACCAATAGTGCATCAAGCGTGAGCTCTTTAGTTCCTTCCGGGAGGAGGTCCACCAGGAGGGTCTCTTTTTCGGTGACGACGAATTGTTTGCCACCGATCTTAACGACTGCTTTTGTCATATGATTCCTTATTACTTTTACTGATCAATCTGAACCATTGTAACAGATACACTACTACTTCGCAAGTATGCTTAATAGTATACAAGCCTGTCTCAAAAGAAGCAGACTTGCATACTTTTGAGACAGGCTTAGCTGAGGTTGGATCCCATAGTTACGGACCCACCACTCCTCGACAGGAAGAGCGTCAACTCTCCGCACAGCCGAACGGCATCCTCGCGACTTTCACAGTGGATGTGGGCCACTGACTCCTGCGCAAAGAAATCGGTTGTCGTGATAATCTTGAGCGGCTGAGGGCTACGACCCTCAAGAAACTCCGTAACTAATTTTGTTGCGCCGGCAATTGCCTGGAAAGATACCTCTACAACGATCCCTACGAGTGTACTGGACATAGCACTTCCTTAGGACGGCGATAATGGATGCCACAAATAACTGTGGTTTATATACTATATAACTATATTATATATAATACAATAGTTATTGTGCGCCATTTACAACGACATTATTAGCATGCAACCATCCATGAACACTACCACCATCAAGATATTGTCCTTGCGCTGGAACTACCTGCACTATTCCGTTATCAAGCACATACTGGTTAATCGGATCTGTTAGGTTATACTCGCCTGAAAGTTCGAGATCACAGTAGTTATGAACTCGAGTCATCACATCGTAATTGAGGATATACTTACTGACATTGATATAGTTGCTTGGCGCTTGAGCAGGCTGCGGCTTCTCGACAATTTGTTCAAATGCACCCGTATCTTCATTGAACTGAATCACCCCATAGCGACTCACTTCATTTGGAACAACTTGCACTGCAACCATCGAATTACCACCCTCAGGAGTAAGCCCCATGAGTCGCGCTAGTTCTGAAGCTCCGTCAGGATTGTACAAGAAGTCATCACCCATCATCACCGCCGCTGACTCACCCTTTTGCAGAAACGGAAATGCCAACGCTACCGGTACGGCGCTACCATACTTTTGATTTGGATCCTGCTCAATGTAATGAAATCGTACATTTTGCGGCGGTCGAGCGAGTTCGATCATCGACTCTTTGCCGTTATAGCGCAGAAATTGGTTTAACTCTTCGTTGTCTCCAAAATATTGCTGCAGCTGAGAGCTGCCCTTGCTGACAACAAAATAGATATCAGCAATGCCTGCTTTTATACAGTCACGCACGATGTAGTCGACGAGCGGCCTATTGCCGATAGGAAGCATGCACTTCTCGATTGCTTTGGTAATTGGCAAACGCCTGGTGCCCCAGCCGGCTACGGGAATAATTGCTTTGGTAATTGGCACTAGATTTGTCCTCCACTATACATAATCACTATTATAACAGCTACCGACATCATGCCGGCCGCCTTGTACGCTCCATGGTGATGATACCAACTGACGCGCAGCTGCTTTGGTAATTTATGACGATACGCCTGGGCAAATAGCGCCACAAATCCAGCAAGAACCAGCAAAACTGCAGCCCCAACAACTGCCGCAGGTAGCGTCTGCACAGATCGTCCAACAGAAGCAAACATCCCTGTCTGCGCTACGGGCTCACGAAATCCGGTCGTCACACCAGCAACCGCCCCCGTCTCCGCAGGTGCGCCATACATCGCAACAACGAGTGTCGTCTGCTTACCGCTCATCTCCCCATTTACGACAGCAAATCCTACATCCTTATAGTCGGAGCTCAAAAGATTTGCTCTATGTTCAGGCGACGCGAGCCATGCCGAAATAACAGCGCCACTCGACGTAAATCCACGAGCAAGATTCTCTCCAGCCTGACTATAGTTGTAGTGATAATCATTGAACCACTTCCAAGGTTGAACACCCGATGGAGAATCATGAGACCAGTATTGGCCGGCAAGCATATCCTGAGCCTTGGCATACGCAGCCTGATTTAAAGTATCATTGATTTCAAGCCCAGGTCGACCTTCAGCCTGACGCGCATGGTTCGATTCGCTCAGCAACGTATTCATCGTAATCGCCGCTCGCTGCCCTAATACGTCTCCAGTGGTAAAGTAATTATTCACGAGCAATAACCCGAAGGCCAACACCAATATAGCCACCAGTCCATACCGACGGATTGCGTGTGGGCGATAGCTATTTTCCCTATGAGGTACAGTCGCCAGCTTGACATGGCGCTTGACCTTCGTAGGAAGTGACTGTTTTTTGACTGTTTGTTTTTTATGCACTGTGACTAATAGTATAGCAACTTCAAAAGAAAAAGCGAGAGCACTATACTCTCGCTACTTCAGTTTTACAGAAGGATTAACCAAGGAATGACGGTTGATCTTCGCTCTTACGGCGACGCCATGCAGCGATAAACCACCAGATGCTTGCGATAGCAGCAAGTGCAACTAACCACCAGTACCATGCGAGTCCGAAAAGTTTCCATCCACTCTCGGTTGCAGTAACTGGTCCCGAAACTGCTGCAACGTTATTTTTCACATCTCTCGCACCAAGAATTTCCGGTGACTCGGCGATACTAGCTTGTTGAGTCTCGTTGTTTGCAACAAGATCATCGACGGGTACACCGAGGAATGAGCGTGTTGGTGGAGTTGAAATAGTCGTTGCAAGTGATGCGACGCTCGGAAGAAGTGTGAGTCCACCCTCGCTAAGACCACCCCCCGTACTGCCATCGACAGGCGTTGTAACTACGGGCACTACAGGAGTTGTTGCAGTAAATTTGAATACATCAGAGGTGCCTTCGTTGCCTAGCCCATTAACACTACTGGCAACAACCTCGTATAGACCATCGTTAAGTTTTGCTGTCTTCGCTGTCCATTTACCGTCCTCGTCAGGAGCGACCGACTCAAGCGAGCTTCCATTAACCTTCACCGTAACTGGCGCGCCTTGTTCGCCAGTACCACTGATCGTGTAAGTACCGTCTGCATTTCGACTCGCAGAAGTAATGGTTACCACGGGCGCTGTATGATCAACAGTGAAGTAAAACTTCTCTGTATTTGATACGTTCCCAGCGCGATCAGCAGCATTATACTTAACATAATATTGACCCTCGGCAAGCGTGCTAAGATCAATCGTGAAAGGGTTCGCAGCAGAAGAGTTACTCTTCTGCAGAACGTCCGAAGCGGTATAAATATTTGCTGTTACTTTTGCTACAGCGATATTGTCATTTGCAGTCACAGTAAAGCTCGCTGGATTAGTAGCCGACTCCGTCGATCCAGTGACGACAGGTTTCGTCTTGTCGTACACCGCTTCAAACGTGTCCGACCATTGAGATACATTACCTGCTGCATCATAAGCTCGAACGCGCAGGTAATTTACGCCTTCACCTTGATTAAAGACACCATCGTACGACGTTGCCGTAATTCCAGTATTGAGCCAAGCATTCTCCTCACCGTTATGAGCGCTTGTTGGTATTGTATTCCAATACTGATAATCATATTTCACCACATCTGTTGCAGGCTGGTTCCACGAGATAGAGACAGGGGCATACTTGGTTGCTGCGCCAGATGCGATAACAGCACCGTTACTCTTCACAACAAGTACTGGCTTCGTCGGAGCGACAGTGTCAATCGAAACGCTCCACGGGGCTGTCCACGGACTTTTTAGGCCAGAAGCGTTCACCGCACGGACCTGCCAGTACCATGTCCCGCTAGCTCCTACTGAATGCGCCTTCGACTCGGTCGGCTGAATTTGATTGAAATCGCCAGACCACACATTGCTCGTCAATGCCCCGTTTCCATCCACCGCACTGCTCTGTGATGCTTGAATTTCATATTGCGTAGCACCGACATTGTCAGTCCAATCGAACCAAAAATCATTCGTGTTAATAAGTGCACCGTTGGCTGGCGTTAGAAGTACGGGAGTAGCTGGGGCTACAATTGGCTTTAGGGTGCGAATTCCCGTACCAACAACCCCCAGATATTTCTGCTCAGCGGTATATTGACTGCTTACATCATTCACAACACCACCGGTTCGATAAACATCCATCTTAAAGCCAGTCCAGTTTTTATTTTCTGCATGCTGACTCACGCCGGCTATAGTCAAAGCACCTCCGGAGACCATAAGACCACCGTAATTAGCACCGTTATTTGACGTTTTTACAGTATTCACTGTGACAGTAGAGTTATTGACGTGTATACCCGCTTTATCGTTGTCTTTTGATTCAACTCGATTGAGTGTTGCCGACGAGTTCCAAACCTGAATCCCTTGCACCTGAGTAGCCGCTACACCATTAATCACTACGTCGTTGATCGTTGGCGAACCACCTACAACACCAATTACAGAATCGTTACTTGGTGAGCCGGTAAATGCTGGTGAGATAACATGACCGTTACCATTCAATGTAAGCGTACGATTTATATTTACCTGGCTTGTCGTCGTAAAACTCCCGCCAAGGTTGATTACTGCTTCGCTGCCGGCAACCGCAGAGATAAGTTCAGCCTGAGACGATACCGTGGTTGCTGCATTTGCTGTCTGCGAAGCAGCAAGACCATACAGCGGCTGTGCTACGAGTGCAAATACCGCAATTAAAGTTGCTATTACTCTGACTTTCGAAACGCGTCGTATTTGCAGTCCCATTATGTACACCTCGCCTTTCCACACTCCACATGTGGTTAATTTGCACTAATTGTAACACTAACTTCAGCCAGCTACAAGCAACTGATAAAATGAATTTAGAAATAAGCAATAGCTATTTATTACTTTTGGAGTTCGTGCATACGGTCGTGATTGAGGCCATAGTAATGAGCAATCTCATGCCACAGTGTGCGCTTGGTTTGTTCAAAAAACTCTGCTTCATTTCGGACAACACGCATAATTGAATGTTTGAAGAGAGTAATCTTATCGGGCAATACAAACGTATAGGAGTTGCCACGCTGCGTCAGCGGAATACCTTCGTAAAGTCCCAGTAAGATCGTATGCTCTCGCAGCTTCATCTTTATCGCCTGTTCTTCCGTCGGCTCGTCAGCCATAACAATCGCGACGTTTTCGAGTCCTTTTATATACTCCTGGGGAAGCTCATCCATAGCTCGCGTAATGATGGCGTCAAATTGTTGGTCGGAGAGTTCGTTCATGTATATCACTTTACTATACTTTATATAGTTATGTCTATTCGTTGCTAAAATCAAACCAGTCTTGATCTTTTTTTGCATCGTCCACTACACCACCCCAAAATGCAGCTAGGTCTGCTGGGTCGTTGTCTTCAAGACTCGTTATAGCATCTGCCTCGCGTCGCTCCGCTGCTATATCGTCGCCAAGGCCGTCCCCTAGAGGGTCGACTGCATCAAATGTAACTGTTTTTCGTTGAAATATGCTCATGTTTGTTTTTTTGATTATTACTACAATATTAGCATAATTAGTATGATAAGTCAATAGCTGTAGAAGAGGTAGGAAAAACGCCCCACTCGGAGGCGTTTGGAATAATTTTTGAATGCAACATGTCAATTACTCTGATAAGGTAGGCCCCGTAGGGAGTATCTAGCATACGCCAGACACTCCCTACGGACATGGATCAGCTGAAGGACAGCGATCCAAAGTTACCGAACAGCGACTTCAGCCACTGCAGGAAGTTGAACGGAGCTTCAGGCTCCGGTTCAACAACCACAGGCGGCGTCAGATCCAGCCCCTCGTACGCAACGAAAAACTCATTGCGAACTCCGGTCTGGTAGTTGTACCACGCGACCGTCGCTTCTCCGGCTGGTGTGACCACCAGGTCCGTCGGAAACTCCACTACAGTGGAGTTTCCTGCACCAAGGTTGGGCGGCTTGTTCTCTCCGTAGGGAGAAGTTACCCGAATGCCAACAGCATGGTCAGTCTCATTTGAGACTGACACACGCAGAATAGCCACTCCGTCCACTTCCACCACCTCAGCAGTGGAAGAGACCGAAGGAGTGACCGGGTCGGCTGCAGCCGTTCCCGTCAATCCAAAGATCACCAGAACAGCAAGAAAGCCTGCCAGGACTACAGAAGTAGCTTTTCGCACAGTTAGATCTTTCTTTTGAGAGGATCGCAGCTGGTTGAACTGCGAGGCAATGTTTGAATCAAATCAAACACTCCTTTCGCAGCTCAACTATAGTGCATGGTAATTGACATGTTAAAGTTCGTGTTGCTAGGTACCGAGAGCTAGCTCTCCAAGATTACCGCACACAGCTATTTACTTTAACCTAATCATATAGATATGTCAACAATATTACTCAATCCGCTTCGAAACATACCCATTATCCTTTACATAAAACCGCCAGGGGACATCTTTGCCATGACTAATTCCTATGCGTGTCGTAGTGATAACCTGGTCCGTTGGTAGTGCAGGCTGCAGCAGAAGTCGCAGTGGCGGCTCAGAGAGTGAATGACCGTTCATCGCAAGAGAAATGCCAAACGCCTGGCAAAACTTAGCAGGACCATTTGTCAGATCTCGCCCTGATCGTCCTCCTCGACGCCTACTCATCCCTTCATCGCCATTAAGCGGCTCAACCGCCCGGATTAGTACTGCAGCGCCATAGCCTTTTTCGCCTACCACGATGTTGCAGCAATAATGCATACCATATGTGAAATACACATAGAGATGTCCTGCGTCGCCAAACATTATTTTCGTACGAGGCGTCTCCCCTTTGTAACTATGGCTTGCGACGTCCGTCTGGTCATATGCTTCAACTTCTACTATTCGTGCGCGTAGGACCTTACCATCAAGCGTCCGTTCAAGGATACCCCCTAATAATCTTGGCGCAATCTCGCTAGCCCGTCCATGTAAAAAACTAACGTCTACTTTTTGAGATGCCATGTATCGTCGCTGCCCTTTTCGTAGCTTTTCTTCACCGCACTCCATGCGACCTTATGGGCGACTTCTTCACGACTTTCACTACTACGACGATCTTTGGCGTTCTCATACTCATCCCACGCACTATTAAAGGCTTCTTTATAGATATCCTGAGCATGTCCCGGCAGTACATGTTTGACACCTTCCGGAAGCTCGGTCGTGTGATTATATGGCATTACTGTATCCTCCTTACTATTGCCATGATAGCGACATTAAGAGTGCCTTGCTATGAAAAATATTACGACTTCTCTAGTGTCACTACCAGGTCAACACCCTCGACCTTAACAGTAGCCTCATGAGCGTATTGAGCATCGCCGATCTTGTCGGCAAGTGTCTCGGCGGCGATTGTGTTTGTATGCTCTTTTATTGCGCTTACCAGCTCATCGTCGTCAGTTTGAAGGCTGAGCTTAATGCGGTCGTCTACGTTGAGTCCTGCTGCTTTTCGAGCAGACTGTACGTGGCGAACTACCTCACGTGATAAACCTTCACGCTTCAAGCTTGGAGTGATAGCAAGGTCAAGAGATAATTCTTTCCCTCGAATCACTTTTTTAACGTTTAATTCTTCGGTCAAAATATCTTCGAAATTGACAAACTCCCCAAGCGTTGGAACTGTCACGCTCGCAAGCGGCTGACGAATCTTTACTCGTTCTTTTGCGCGGATGCTGAGTGATTGGTTTACATACTCACGAACTGTTTCCATGTCACGCACGACGAGCTCATTAACATGCCCCGCTTGAGGCCAATCAAGAAGATGAACACTTTCTCCACCTGTAAGTTTCTGGTAGAGCTCCTCAGCGAGGAATGGCGTAAATGGTGCGACAATCTGCGCAAGCTGTACCAGCACATAGTGAAGCGTACGATAGGCGTTATTTTTATCAGTATCATCACCAGACTTCCAGAAGCGTCGTCGACTCCGGCGTACGTACCAGTTGCTTGCATCTTCGATAAACGGCAAGATCGGATCGATCGCATTTGGAATGTCGTAGATATCCATATGCTTCTCAACCTCATGATTCAGCTGATGAACTCGACTGACGATCCATTGATCAAGTGGGTTTTCGAGCTGCTCACTTGGGTCGGAAAGGTCCCCTGTAAATTCCCAGCCATCAACTTCAGCGTACATAGTAAAGAAGTCGTACATATTCCATATCATGCTGAGCTTGCGCGCGACGTCACCAACATCCTTGTCTTGCAGCGCAAAATCCTCGCCATTTAGTAGCGGCGACTGCAGCAACAAGAAGCGAAGACTATCCGCACTAAACTTGTCCATCAGCTCATTTGGATCGGTATAGTTGCCATAGCTTTTGCTCATCTTACGACCATCGTTACCGGCTACGTTACCTGTCACGATAACATTCTTGAATGAATTTTCACCAAATAGAGCCACGCTCATACTATGCATATAATAAAACCACGCACGTACCTGACCGATATATTCAACAATGAAATCTCCAGGGAAATTTGCTTCAAATTTCTGCTTATTTTCAAACGGATAATGGAACTGTGCAAATGGCATACTGCCTGCTTCAAACCAACTATCCATAACTTTGTCAATACGCTCATAGTCCACACCATATTCTGTCAGTCCGTCGGCAGCTGTATGATGAATATTGAACTTAATATCATCAACCCAGGGGCGATGATAATCGTCGAGTTTTACTCCGCTCAATTCTTCTAGCTCCGCATAGCTTCCGATAACTTTAATATACTCACGACCATTATCATCGTGTGTTCTACCCCAATCATCGACACCCTTCCAGACAGGCATGGCCGTTGCCCAGAAACGATCTCGGCTAAGGTTCCAGTCGGGCGCTTGCTCAATCGTCTTCGCAAAGCGACCTTTTTTGACATGCGACGGAAACCAGTTGATATCTCCATTTTGCTCGAGCATTTGCTCACGCTGGCCATCAATATCCATAAACCAGCTCGGGTGCGCACGGTACATGAGTTTCGTTCCGCAGCGATGACAGTGCGGGTAGCTGTGGCGAATATAGTCGATCTTCCACACTGTTCCGCGCTCGTGAAGCGTCTTAGCGATCGTTTTATTTATCGCCCAAACGTTCTCGCCTTTCCATTCAGTCTCTGTGTAATCGCCGTTTTCGTCGATGACGTGGACGACAGGAATTTTTTCACGCTTCGCCATAGCAAAATCTTCCTCGCCATAGGCTGGTGCGATATGGACGATGCCCGAACCATCATCAGCACTCACATAGTCTGCATGCCAAATTTTGTGGGCGTTCGCACCACGATCTTCACCCAGTAGCGGTTCATACGATTTTCCAACCAGCTCTTCACCCTTCAGCGTGCGGATCATCATATATTCAAGGGTCTGGTGCTTCGCATCAGTGAGCACTTTCTCCACTAGATCTTTTGCCAAGATTAGCCGTTCACCGTCGAGCTCCACTTCCACGTAGTCAAAATCTTTATTCACTGCAAGTGCCGTGTTTGCAGGCAATGTCCAAGGTGTTGTTGTCCATGCGAGCAGTGACACATCTTCGTCAGCTAGTTTGAATTTCGTGAACACCGACGGATCCGTAACATCCTGGTAGGCGCCTGCGTCCATTGTCACCTCAGCTTTTGAAAGCGGGGTCGCATCGAGCGTACAGTACATGAGTACTTTTTCACCTTCGTAGATTTTACCCTTTTCATAGAGTTCCTTGAAGGCCCACCATACACTCTCCATATACTCTTTGTCCATGGTTTTATATGCACCCTTGAAGTCAACCCAACGGCCGACGCGGTCTACCGTATCTTCCCATAGACTACTCGTCTGAACCATGTTTTCGCGACATGCAATGATATATTTTTCGATCCCGTACTCAATAACTTCTTCACGACTACTCAGTCCGAGCTTCTTCTCTGTATAGCGCTCAGCGGGTAGTCCATGACAGTCCCAGCCCCATACGCGCTCCACTCGCTTGCCTTTCATCGTCTGATAGCGCGGCACCGCATCCTTGACGATACTACTGAGTAGCGTCCCATGATGTGGTACTCCAGAAATAAATGGAGGGCCGTCATAAAACACATACGAATTATCTGCAGGTCGTTGGTCAATTGATTTTTCGAATGTCTTATTCTTTTTCCACTGCTGCACAAGGTCTTTCTCATACTCTAGTGCCCGACGGCGGGTATTTGCTTTGAATTTCATTATCTAGTGCTCCTTATTCTTATGTATGGTATTAATTACTGTCCATTCTTCTGTAGTAGTCTTGATAATCATGCACGGATCTCCCGGTATCGAAAGCACGTCGCAACGTGATCATTCACCATCCCTGTTGCCTGCATAAATGCGTAGCAAATTGTAGGACCGACAAAGGTAAATCCAGCTTTTTTAAGCGCACTGCTCATTGCATCTGACCGTTCGGTCGTAGCAGGAACTTCCGAGATACTCCCTCGCGCTCCATCAACCGAAATATTGTCGACAAAACTCCATAAGTACTTCGCAAGTGACCCATGTTCACGAATAATAGCCTGCGCTGCGAAAGCATTCTTCCGAGCACTATATATCTTCAATCGATTTCTGATAATGCCTGTGTCTTCTCGTAACTTCTCGAGTTCATCATCCGCCATACTCGCAACTGCATCTATATCAAAATTATGAAATGCCGTTCTGTAGCCCTCTCGACGATTTAAGATGGTTGACCATGAAAGCCCTGCTTGCGCACCCTCTAGTACGAGAAACTCAAACAACCTCTGATCATCACGAACCGGTACACCCCACTCTGCGTCGTGATAGTGTCGTTCTACATCGCTTGATTCTGCCCAGCTACATCGCATATCGATCCTTTCGTTATTACTGCTAAATTTGTATAAAATAAAAATCACTTCTTTCGAATGTCAGAACCCTTAATTATGGGTGGTTCCATCTGACTTCCAAAAGAAGTGATTCTTTTAGCGCTTAGTTGCTCGCTTTAACGTAGCGTTCACGTCGGGGTCTAATCTCCTTGGCAGGATTTCTTCCCAAAACTTCGCGAGTGATAGTCGCTCATGTGATGATTCTCACAACGTTCCTAGATAAGATTATATCATACGTTAATTAACAACGTTAGCGAGACTATACTTCCATCGTCGCTGCTTCTCTGCCTCTTTCCTTGTACCTACAAAATGTTGCGCAGGGTCTACAATAATAGCATCACCCACAGGAGGTCTATAAACCGCCCATGCATGCGCACCCTGAACTTCAAGATCATGATTACGTTCAACACCAACCGAACCGGCGATAATACGCCGATCAATCGACTCTTCGATGAAATGCGCAGCTAGTAACGCTTGATGTCTGCAGACGCCAACGCCATTATGAATATACTCACTTAAGTCTATAAGGCCATTGTCATCATAGTGCGGACGACTGATTCGATCTACAGCATCGAGATCGTACCTCATTACATTCGCCACATAGCGCTCCGCCACACGGAGTACACTACTAACACCTATCGTTGTAGTGAGACTGTTGCGATCATCGCCAGTTAAGCGATCAAGAAATCCATCAGTCACCCGTCGCATAGCTCGGCTTTTGTCGTCAACAAGCACCATCTCGGAGGAAGTCGTGCCATATACACCATTTCTGACGCTCTGGGAATTACGACCAATAATTGGGTGGTTCCTGTAATAGCCGTATGGAGCATCTATATCACCGTCTCCATACCGACTTTCAAGCTCCTCCATGGCATAACGGCCAAAGTTTCTTGTGAAATCACTCCTCACTAATTCCTGCTTTTGAATCTCGCTCGCGATATAACCCGTAATAAACGTACCATTTGTAGAGTTCATATCGCTTACTTTTAGCTGCTCGTTCTTTTCATCGAAACTAAGGCTAAAATGACAAGCAGATACAGTGTCTGGGTACTTGAATCTGTCAGTATGTTTAATTCTACCAATTTCGACACCCTCATTATCTCGCAGACCCTTAAATGCACCTAGTTCCGTACCTTTTATTCGGCTATACTCTCCGTCGATAAGTAACAATGGAGTGTTTACTTTTGGGGTATTTCTTGTATCGAGGACTGCGAACTCTTTTCCGGCAGCAAAGATACCACAAACAAGCGGAGCTGAGATACCTATCGACTCTTGCATCTCATCAGTTGTCGCCATGTAATGATCAGTTGATATCAACACAGGACTCTCAGCATCTATCTCGTAACGACTCACGTACAGCGGCGTACGCTCAATTACAGGTTCCGTTTCGATATGTTGTGTCTGTATAACATCAATAGGCATAATATATCTATTATACTACTTATAGTGTAAAATGTCAATGTCTATAGCCGAGGCGGTAATGGGAGTACCTTGCTTGTTTTTCTCTTATATTCGTCCCAGCCAGGGCGGCCCGCAAAGCGTTTTTCCGTAAGTGGCACGCCGGATATAAAAAGGAGGAGGATCGTAATAACAATTGGTCCAATAATCGAAATGTACCAAAACGACAAACCTGCACTCAACGCGACAATAAATATCCCCCACCACTGTGTCATCTCGCCAAAATAGTTCGGGTGACGCGTATAACGCCACAGGCCGGTTGTCATGAGCTTGCCTTTATTTTTTGGATTTGCAAGATGATACTTAAGCTCAGCGTCTCCAATAACCTCAAAGTAGAATCCGATTAGCCATACGACAGTTCCGACGAGTGTTAGCCAGGAGACATCAGCTGGAGCTGAGGCAAATAGTACAAGTACAGATGAAGATACCGCAACTGCCAAGATCGCCTGAACAAGATACACCCGAACAAACATATTAATCGCCACTCCACCCGGCATATTTGCATACTGATCGCGCATATCAGTATAGCGACCGTCTTCTTTTTTCGACACACTCCAGCGCGCATAGATATGACGAGACAATCGATACCCCCAGAAACCCACCAAAATCAATGCAACTGTCTGAACACTCGCGAGCGTTATCTCGGACTGAGACATATAGGTCGCACCAGCAATCGCAATAAACGTGAGCCCCCATGCGACATCAATCAGGTCATATCTATCACGCCGCTTGGCAATAAAAAATACCATGATTAGCAGTAAAACTGATGCGATCAAGCCATACGAAAAGATCACCCAATCCACAGCTAAACTCCAAAAACGTTTGTAATAAGAAGATAACTAACCGTCGCCGAAACAGCAGTCGCAGCCATCCCCCAGACAAGATCGATGACAACGATCTTCTTCGACCAGCCTTTGAGCGTTGCTTGATTTGTAAGATCATATGTCGCATACGCAACAAGTCCAAACATCCCCGCCAAGAGAAGTACATCCAACCACGAACCAGAGCGATCTAGCACAGGTGTAATCGTAAACAATGAAACACCGGTAACATAGATAACGTAAAATATAATCGCAGCAACAAAGTCAGGCTTTTCACGGATAAGAGAACCGAGTTCTTTTTTATACAAAGCGTTTGACGTCTTCAGCCATACAGCGTCGATAAGTGCAAATATAATTCCAAAAGTAACAAAGGTAATAATAAAATTCATATGCTTATAGTATCACTTCCCTACTAAAAAGTCTTGGTAGCAACAGCTTATGCAAAAAGATCTGCGCCGAATTTAGCAAACACGAGTGCTACAAGCAGTACAATCCACACCGCAACCACAAGCTTATCGAAATCCTTCTTAAGAAAATTTTGCACCTGCGCATTGCGCGCTTTTGATAGTGTAAAATTGTTCTCTCGGAGATTGTAGTGCGTAATCGTCGCAAGTAGAATTGTCGTACTAAATGTCACGACAAGACACCACGGACAGAGCACTTCAATATCGTATACGCTATTGAAGAAAAGCCAGTAAGCAAACGCCGCGCCAAGCAAGTAGCCGATATTTGCAGCGACCATAAACCACCGCGGAAACCGCACACTAGCGAGCCCCGCAAGTGCAACCGTTATAACAATTGGGTACGCCATAAGGCCTATAAACATATTTGGAAATCCAAATACGCTCGCCTGCCACGTCTTCATGACTGTCGCACAGTTAAGTACCAAATTGAAGGTACAGCTAAGTACTGTATCCGGGTTCTTGAGTAGATGAAACTCTTCGACAGAGAGAACAAATGACGCAATAAGACCAATAATGCCAAACGCCAGCATTGTTCCAAAAATCCACTGATTTGATTTGGTCTGGTCTTTTTTAAATAATTGCTTAAACATAGTAGCTCACCTCATTTATAGTTGGCAGCGGTGTCCCCCGCCACATATTTTGCAGAACGCCATTGTCGTCAGTAGCGATAATCGTCGGATACTCTACGATGTCATAAAGACGACACCTATCGGCGCCCTCTCTGGTGTCGGGGTTTAATTCCTCGATTTCTCGCGAAGTCTGTCGTTTAAAATCGCGCAAGTAGTCAAGCACTTCTCTCGCATGATCGCTTTCGTAGCGGTACACGACAAATACCTTCATTAACGCTGCTCCTTGGCGGCTGTAATCGCCTCAACAAACTGATCAAGTGTCTTGAAATCATGATAAACACTTGCAAAGCGCACATATGCAATTTCATTACGCTCAAGCAACTCACCAAGCACCAACTCTCCGACTTTTTTTGAGCTTACTTCGCTTTCGCCGAGTGCGTAGAGGTTATCTTCTACATTAGAAACAATCTCGTCGATCTCCACTTCTGATGTCAGAAATTTACCCACTGAGCGCCGGATCGCAGTAGAGAGCTTCTCTCTATCAAACAACTCGCGAGATGCGTCTTTCTTCACGACAGCAAGGTTGGGCTTTTCAATTCGCTCGTAGGTCGTAAATCGATGACCATCCGGGGTTTCACGACGCCTGCGGATAGTAACTCCGTCACTAACTTCACGAGACTCAATTACTCGACTATCACCGATACTATGCTTTTGCACGGCAGGTCTCCTTAAGATTCGTCTGACGATTGATTCTTTTTACGTCGACGAAGGAACGCAGGCGTGTCAGACTCGTCGTCGTCTTCTTGAACGGGCGTGTCCCAGATATTCTGAGTAGGCTCTTCGGCAAAACTCGCAGCTGCATCTGCACGATCGAGGTCAAGATCAATAGCATTAACAGCGTCGTCACTCACACCCCGTGACTCAACTTCTTGTACCTGCGCCACAGCTGGCTCAAGTGTCACTTCTTGTTCGTGGAAAAATTCACTATCAAATCCCGTCGCAATAACCGTAATAATCAGCTCGTCTTCAAGATCAGGCTTGAGTGTCGCACCAAAAATAATATTAGCGTCTGGTGAAACAGCACTAGTGATGATCTCGGCGGCTTCTTGGATTTCACTCATGCTCATGTCGTAGCCACCAGTGACGTTAAAGAGCACACCCTTTGCACCATCAATCGATACTTCAATAAGTGGAGACTCAATCGCTTGCTGCGCAGCCTGGGCGGCGCGATCATCACCGCTAGCACGTCCAATTCCCATGAGCGCAGAACCGGCATTGCTCATGATCGCCTTTACGTCCGCAAAGTCCAAGTTAATAAGTCCATGCTCAGTAATAAGCTCCGAGATCCCCTGGACACCCTGACGAAGTACGTCATCGGCAATTTTGAACGTCTCGAGAAGCGGCGTACGGCGATCGATTGTCTGAAGAAGGCGATCGTTTGGAATGGTAATAAGCGTATCTACCTGACGGCCAAGACGGTTAATCGCCCAGTCAGCGTTTGTCCGGCGTTTTTCGCCTTCAAAACTAAATGGCTTTGTCGCGACACCGACAACAAGGATGCCAAGTTCGCGAGCAATCTCAGCTACTACATGCCCAGCACCAGAGCCAGTTCCACCACCTGCACCGATCGTCACAAAGATCATGTCCGCACCCTGTAGGGCTTCGGCAATCTCAGCACGTGACTCGTTAGCTGCCTGCTCACCAGTAGAGGGGTTAGCACCCGCGCCAAGCCCACCTGTTGTTTCGTGACCAAGGTGAAGCTTGATATCTGCTTTACTATTATGAAGCGCCTGAGCATCAGTGTTCATCGCAATAAACTGAACGCCAGAGAGTCCGGCATCCTTCATGCGATTTACCGCACTACCACCAGCACCACCAACGCCAATGACCTTGATGCTTGCAAATGTTTGTATCTCGCTTGGTGTTACTTCCGGCATGAATTCGCTCCCTCAGTCCCTAGTATCTATATCTTATTACAGTATAGCATTTAATGTCGTTATTTTTACGTTCTACGCCTTAAATCGATCGAAAATCCCTGATAAAAACCCACTCGTTTTCTTGACAGCCGCTTTCGCATTGGCAGCTTTTGCATGATGGGGTGATTTTTGCGGTGCCGCAGCAGCGCCTTCTGCATCAATCAGCATTAAGCCAACCGCAGTCGCAAATGCAGGAGTATCAACTTGATCTGCTACACCACCATAGCCTTTTGCCTTGCCGATTCGCGCAGCAAGACCAAGCGAAGTTTTAGCGTATTCAACGACCCCTTTTAATTTTGCCGTACCACCAGTCAGTACAACGCCGTTTGGCAGCTGTCCGGCCTTACCAGCCTTCTTCAATTCTTTATGAATCGCTTCGAATAATTCCTCGAGTCGCGCATCAACAATATCGTCTATTTCATTGATTGCAAACTCGTACGTTTCTTTATCGTGTTTAACACTTACCGATGCAGTGTCTGTACGTGCTTGAGCGGTCGCGTGTGCAAGCTTCACCTTCTCGGCTACTTCTGGGTCAGTTTTTAGCCCAATTGCAAGATCATTGGTGATATTCACCCCGCCGATCGGTATCACAGAAACAAACTGCAGATCGCCCTCTTCAAATACGGCGATACTCGTAGTTGCACCACCTAGATCAATAACGGCTACACCGTTCTCAAGCTGCTGCTCGCTCAGTACTGCATGTGCAGATGCGACAACTGACGGTGTTATCACTTTTGGGGATACTTTTGCAATCTCTACAGCTTTTTGTAGATTTGTCACATACGGCGCAAGCGCAGAAATAACATTTGCACTTATCTCTAGACGTGTCCCTGTCATACCAAGTGGATCCTTGATATTATCTTGACCATCAAGTCGATAGCTATGAGGTACTACTTCTAGGATCTCACGATTTGCCGGTATCTTACCAACTGTCGCTACTTCCTCAAGTCGCACGAGATCGTCTTCGATAATTTCATGATCAAGCGCACCAACAGCAATCATACCGTCTGCTTTAGTGCTTAAAATATGCGATCCATTAATACTAATTGTCGCAGCATCAACCTGATGCCCACTCATTCGCTCCGCTTCACCAAGCGCATCATCAATAGCATGTGCCGGGCCTGTAAGATTTGCGACAGCACCCTTACGCATACCTGTATTAGGTGCGCTACCTGCACCGACGATAGTTGGCGTACCTGTTGTTGTGTCGATATGCCCGACGACACAGCGAACTGTAGTCGTACCAATATCAATACCGACAGCATATCGAGAAGTTTCTTGCATATGTTGTATTATACCGCTTATGGAAGCTTTTGAATAGTCTATACTAGAGATATGAAACTCGGTGTATTCGATAGTGGAATTGGTGGCGAGGCAGTTGCGATTGCACTTCGCGAGACTTTTCCAGATGCGCAAATTGATACAGTAAACGACCGCGAACACATACCCTACGGCGACAAAACACCGTCACAGGTTCGAGAGTTCACAGAGATTGCTATTCGGCCATTTCTTGATGACTCGTACGATGTCATTATTCTTGCGTGCAATACAGCGACAGCGATTGCTATCGATTATCTGCGGCGCACCTATCCCAATCAAAAATTCATCGGTATCGAACCGATGATTAAAACCGCAGCAACACTCACAAAGACAGGAACTATCGCCGTCTGTGCGACCCCACGAACGCTTGCAAGCAACCGATACAAGAAGCTTGTATCCACCTATGGTGCTCATCTCGATATTATCGAACCCGACTGTAGCAACTGGGCGTATTTAATTGAAAATAATCAGCTCAACCGTCTCGAGATAGAGGCGACGATCAGTCAGCTTTGTACGCGTGGCGCCGATGTAATCGTCCTTGGCTGCACGCACTACCACTGGATAAAATCGCTCATTAGCGAACTAGCTGATGGACGAGCTGTTGTTATAGAACCATCAGAAGCTATCGGACGCCGCGTCGTGCAACTTCTCGAGCCGTCGTCTAAAGTTGTGTGAGAATCTCAGCGCCATCTTCGGTGATGAGTACGGTGTGCTCAAAGTGCGCCGCGAGACTTCCGTCTTTCGTAAAAATAGTCCAGCCGTCTTCTTGATCAACAAGAGTCTTCTCGCCACCAAGAGTCGCCATCGGCTCGATCGCAATCGTATCGCCAGGATACAGCAAAACCCCAGTTCCTTTTCGTCCATAGTTTGGCACATCAGGCGGCATATGCATTTCAAGACCAACCCCATGCCCAACAAGATCCCGAACAATTCCTAGCTTGCCTGTCGCAAGTACCTTTTCAATAGCCTCGCCGATATCTCCCGTGTATGTACCTCGACCCTTAATTGCGTCAATACCTGCATAGAGACTCCGTTCAGTCACATTGACAAGATGCTTCTTCGCACCAGACGGCTTCTCGTCAATAATCATTGTAAACGCGCTATCAGTCTTCATGCCTTTATAGGTGATGACCAGATCAAAACTGACAATATCACCTTTTTCAAATACATATTCACTCGGCACACCATGGACGATAGCTTCATTGGTACTCACGCAAATCACATTTGGAAAATTAGGATCCGGCTCTTTATAGGTTGGCGTCGCACCAAGTCGTTTAATTTCCTTCTCAGCCCAAGCATCAACATCAAGTTCACTCATTCCGGCCGTTACGTACTTCTTAAGCCCGTCAAAAATAGTCGCGAGAATCCTCCCGCCATCTCTCATGGCTTGAATTTGTGCATCAGTTTTTTGTGGTGTACTCATAAATTAAGCCAGCTTATGCGCTTCAAGTTCTTCCATAATTCGATCATGTACTTGCCCGACTGTACCCACTCCGTCAATGTGAACAATCGCCACGTTATTCTCGGTAAGATAGCTAAGAATTGGGTACATCTCAGTGCGATAGATTTTTAGTCGCTCATCAATCGCCTCTGGCGTATCATCAACACGACCTCGCACCTCTAGGCGCTTTAAGAGCTCGCTCTTTGGCACTTCAAGTACAACCACAAGTTTGATATCGCGACCGTGGTGAGACTGGCTATCAACAAGCCATTGCGCCTGGGAAAGTTGACGAGGAAACCCATCAAGAATTACTCGATTAATATTCGTGGCACGAGCAAGCGCCTCCCCCATTAATTGATTTACTTTTTCAGGCGTAACAAGCTTACCTGTCTGCATCTCTTTTAGGAGCTCAAGATCGTGAGTATCACGTAGCTGCTGACCTGCACTTAACCAGCGCCATCCATTACGCGCAGCAAGCATTTGCCCTTGAACACTTTTACCAGCACCAGCTGGTCCAAAAAATACAATCATTCTTTTTCCTTTGCTCTCTATCATTTTTAGAGTTGTTTTGGTTTGTATGTTAATTTACAGGTTAGATTATGAGTTAAGCAACTCTTTGACGACACGAGCAATCGTGGCACCATCGGCACTCGTGCCAGCCTTGGCTTTGACGCCACCGATAACTTGCCCCATCATACTCGGGCCAACATCGCTCATACCTTCAATGACTGTCTTAGCGATCTCTCGAATCTGCTCTTCTGTCAGCTGCGTCGGCAAGTACGTCGCAAGTACTGCGGCTTCTTTACGCTCTACCTCAGCCAATTCAGGTCGGTCGTTTTGTTCGTAGAGAGCAATACTTTCGTTTCGCTTCTTTACTTCTCGCGCAACAATCTTTTCAATCTCATCATCAGCAAGACCTTCGTCTCGCTTATTTGTCGCAACCTCTTCATTAAGAATCGCCGCTTTTAGATTACGCAATGTCTCCCCTACAAAACGATCGCCGCCTAGTAAGGCGACTTTCATATCGTTTTGAATTTGCTCGGCCAATGATTTGCCGTGAGCCATTGACTAGCGAAGTCCCAATCGAGCTTTAGCTAGTTTGTCAGCCTTGCGTTCCTTGCGGATAATCGCTTTCTGACGACGCTCAGGTTTGCTAAGAGGCTTAGCGAATCGCATTGAAGCTTTCGCCTCTGCAAGTACGCCGCTCTGCAAAACTTTGCGGTTGAAACGACGAATAATATTCTCGTTTGCTTCGTTACCATCTTTACGTGTTACTTGTACCATATAGCAATTATTGTAACAGAGAAACTATAGATACGCAACCATCTGAACAAAAAAGTTCAAGCTCGTCCCGCAAGATCATTTCAGCCTGAGACTATTTAAGCAGATTCAAGATGAAGGAGCCGCCCCTCGATAGAACGTCGCCCCATCCATTCGTTGACCGTCGGCTGGAACCAAACTGTCACATACTCGCCAGGTTCAACAAAAAAATGTTGCGGTGCACTAAATGCTAAAAACTGCATAGACTGCCCAGCCCCATCTTGAATCTCCAACTTTACATGCTGCGACTCTGCGCCCATGCGACGCGTATTGATGACAAGAAGGTTTTCAGCGCGAAACACCGGCTCAGGGTTTCCACTTCCAAACGGCTCAAGCTGATCAAGTTGCTGAAGTAGTGTTTCGTCGACAGATCCAAGCCGCGCTATATTAATATCTGCTTTTGGCAATAAAAGATTGGCTTGATTAAATAACTTCTGCGAAACATAAAATTCATTTACTCTTGCACGAAAGGCGCTGATATTTTCTATCGGCATCGTCACGCCAGCTGCAAATTTATGACCCCCACCTTTTATGATTATGTCGTCACTCGCACGAATCGCGTCAGCCGCACTGAAGTCTCCGTAACTCCTTGCAGACCCCTTTGCCTCACTACCCATCTCCTCCAACACGTATGTTGGTTTTTTATAACGCTCAAGTAATTTCGCCGCCACAATACCGATAATGCCATGGTTCCAACCTGCGCCACTCACTACAAGCACAGCATCACTCTTGAACTTCTCCGCCTGCACAATCGCTTCCTTAAAAATCTTATCCTGCTCAGTGCGCCTGGCGACATTAAGGATGTCGAGTTGCTGCGCCTTCTCCAGTGCAACTAATCCGTCTTGCGCTCGCAACATATCAAGCGAATGTTGCGCTGTTTCGAGCCTTCCTGCAGCATTCATGCGTGGCCCCAATCCAAAGCCAAGGCTTCTCGCATTGACCTTTTCAGGTTCAACTCCTGCGACCGCCATTAACGCCTTGAGTCCCGGTCGTTTCGCCCGAGCCATAACTTTTAAACCCCAATACACATTGGCGCGATTTTCGTCGACAAGCGTCACAATGTCACAAACTGTCCCGAGTGCGACAAGATCAAGCAGCCACTTCTCCTGCCCTACGGGAAGTCCTTCTAGTCTCGTTTGAAGCGCCTGCACCAGCTTAAATGCAACCCCCACGCCAGCAAGGTCAAGGAAAGGATAGAGTGATTTAGAATCATCTTTCAAGAGAAGGTTTTCGTATTCGCCTGGATAGTCAGCCAAGAGTCGCTTTGGATTGATGACTGCGACAGCAGGTGGCTGTACGGGAGCAACATTATGGTGATCTGTCACGATCACATCAACACCCAGTTCGTTTGCTCGCACGATTTCTTTTTGACTAAGACTTCCACAGTCGACGGTCACAATAAGCGTCGCTCCTGCCGCTGCAATTCGCTCTACAGCATCGACCGTCAGTCCGTATCCTTCGACGAATCGATTTGGGATAAACGCATCAACTCGCTCAAATCCAAACTTCTCAAACGCTTCGAGTAGTACTGTTGTCGCAGTCAATCCATCAATATCATAGTCCCCATAAATAGTAATAGGCTCTTGATTATTTCTCGCACGCACTAGTCTATCGGTCGCCTGCTTCATGTCAGGGAGCAGAAACGGATCATGTTTTGCATCGTAGCTCGGGTTTAAAAATGCATCTCGCGCCCGACCAGATAGGCCGCGCGCGGTAAGAAGCTGCTCAAATAGATCCATCGTACCTACGGCTGAATATCAGTCGTTGATCGTTTCGGTCGACTCGATTGCTGCTGTGACTTGATGACAATACTCTGAAGCTCTTTAAAGATCACAAACTGCTTATTTGTTGAGTAGATTTTCGTGTTGCCTTGTTTTTCACTTTGCAAGAAGCCAACTTTTTCGAGGCGTTTTAGCTCGCGCTGGATATTACCTGGATCTTCTTTAATTAACTTTGCAAGCCCACGAACGTGAGTACGGAAGTCTGGGTACTTTGCGTACACCACCACAATCTTTCGTCGTACCCGTGAGGTAATAAAAACGTCTAACATACACTCCCTTAATTTAGCTGCCTGTCGTTACTACTAAGCATACACATTCTTACAACATTTCGCAAGCATCGCTTTATACTTAACGCCAGTTTAAAATAATTTGATTGATCTTTTGGATCGTTTGTTCGTGTGTCGGTACGTCATTATGCTCATAATAATGATCCGTGCCCATATAGTTCGATTTTACATCAATAATATGCAGCTCATCAGCAACCATGTGAACTTTATCGACGACACCAACACTTGCAACAGGCGCCGCAATCACGAGCCCTGTCGTACGGATTGGCTTGAGAAAATCAAACACAGAGTCAAGAATCGTTACATCGTCCAAGCCGTCTGATACAAGGATGATCGTATGGTCACGAAGAAGATCGTAGTCAATTGTTCCTCCATCACCAATCAATCGATTGATCCTATGAAACGCCTGCCGTTTCTCCTCTTCAAGGTATCCGTGAAATTCACTCTTGTAGTCATTAATTTCACTGGTCGATAAATTGCTGTTATACGTAAATCCCCCAACCTGGGATACGGCACCAAAACTCTGCCGCTCACCTGGTACCTCCACAGCCTCAGTGACAAGCATAGTCAAAATACAGTGGAGTGCTGTTGCTATCTGCTCTCCGACAATCACGCCGCCATCACTCAGTGCGACAATCGCAACATTCTCATAGCGATACTTTTCAAAAAGTTCATTCGCCAAAATTTGTCCCGCCTGCAGGCGACTATCGAAATACATCATATAGCTCAGTCTACCAGTATACTGGTAAGTATGCACTACTTCGAAGTAGCTCCGACGGCAATTATTCGCACTGGTAGCGATACGTTTACCTATGCCTCGCAGTCTCCACTGCCAATTGGGCAACTCGTCGTCATAGAAGTAGGAAAAAAACAGCTCACCGGGATCATAACAAGTGCAACCAAAAAACCTTCATATGAGACCAAGTCCATACTAAGTACCATAGAAACAGCCCCCCTTCCTACTGAACTCATAAAGCTCGCTTTTTGGCTGAAAGAATACTACAATTCCCCGCTCGCTACTGTGCTTCAAACACTCCTACCTCGAGGTCTTCAGAAGAACCGTCGAGATCGCTTATCTACTCATAGAGAGTCCTTGCGCGACCGAACAACTATTGTACTCACAAAAGATCAACATGATGCCGTTCAGGCTGTTGAGTCAATGACGCCAGGATCAGCCCTCGTTCACGGCGTGACAGGGTCGGGGAAAACACATATCTATATTGAACTTGCGAAACATACACTTGCTCGTAATCAATCTGTAATTATCCTTGTTCCAGAAATCGCACTTACCTCTCAAGTAGTCGATGAGTTCTCTCATCATTTCGAAAATATTATTCTTGTTCACTCTCGCCAAACCGAAGCCGAACGACATCTGGCCTGGCAAGATGCGCTCAATTCCAAAAGTCCGCGTGTCGTTATCGGTCCGCGATCAGCACTCTTTACGCCCCTCCATCATCTCGGACTAATTGTCATAGACGAAGCACACGAACCAAGCTTCAAACAAGAACAATCACCGCGCTACTCTGCGCTTCGAGCAGCAAGCGTACTCACTCGACTCCACGACGCAAAACTCATCCTCGGTAGCGCAACCCCACTTGTAACCGACTACTATCTGGCGGCGCAATCAGACCGACCAATTATTACATTGCCAGAACGAGCAAAAAAAGACGCAACTCCACCCACTATCACACTTGTTGATATGACAAAAAAAGCGTCATTTACACACCACCGCTTTCTCTCAAACACGCTTCTATCAGAGCTAGAGGCCTCCTTTTCCCGTGGGGATCAAGTGCTTATATTCCATAATCGCCGCGGTAGCGCCAGCACGACACTGTGTGAGAACTGCGGTTGGTCTGCGACCTGTCCGCAATGTTTTATTCCACTAACGCTTCATGCCGATGCGCATCATTTACGTTGTCATCTTTGTGGACGAAATGAAAAAGTACCCACAAGTTGTCCAACCTGCCACAGTGCCGATATTATTCATAAAGGAATTGGTACGAAACTTATTGAATCAGAACTGCGTAAACGATACCCTCATAAAGTCATTGTTCGTTTTGATGGAGACAACGAATCTGGCGATACTGTAGAAAGCCGCTACAATGATCTCTATAGTGGAGCAATCGATATTATTATCGGCACCCAAGTCATCGCAAAAGGCCTTGATCTTCCAAAGTTACGACTCGTGGGTGTCATCCAAGCTGATGCCGGATTAGCCCTCCCCGACTACACCTCAAGTGAACGAACATTCCAGCTTCTCGCACAGGTCGTTGGCCGAGTCGGCCGTTCGCACCACCCCACGACGGTTGTTGTGCAGTCATATCAACCAAATCATCTCGCCGTTACCACTGGACTAGCGCAAAATTATGAACAATTCTACGAAACGACAATCGACGAAAGGCGACGCGCAAATTTCCCGCCCTTTACGTACCTATTGAAACTTACGTGTATCTATAAAACCGAGATAGCCGCTATAAAAAACGCAAAAAAACTCGCCACCGAACTTCGCGCTGCATGTCCGCAATCTGTTCAAATATTAGGACCAACGCCGTCATTCTACGAACGACAGCGCGATACCTACAGATGGCAGCTCGTACTGAAGTCACCAAGGAGAGCTGATCTCGTTGCCGCACTTGCGCTCGTTCCACCCACTCATTGGCAGTCAGAACTCGATCCGATGAGCCTGCTATAATGTCACTCTCGCAGGGACTACGAACCACCCGCTCAATCTGTTATACTGGAGGGAATGAAAAAAGAAGACATCATCACCCTGCCAAATGCTCATTTACGGGAAAAATCAGCTAAAATTCACGTCGTCACCGACGAAACGCATACTCTCGTAAAAGACATGAAAAGCGCCGCCCTCGATTGGGAAGACTCACGTCCTCACGAGATTAGTGCTGCACTCGCCGCAGTACAGATTGACCGTCTTGAGCGTGCAGTTATCGTACGTAGTGACTTCGACGATAAAAATACACGTGATTTTACCGTCCTCCTCAATCCAGAGATTGTTAAATACGAAGGTAGTATCGTCGAAGACTACGAAGGCTGTCTCAGCGTTTCAAAAGTATACGGCAAAGTGCCGCGCCATTCAAAGATTCGCATCAAAGCACTCGATGAAGATGGAAACGAAGTTCGCTTCAAAGCCGAGGGCTTTCTCGCTCGCGTTATTCAGCACGAGATCGATCACACAAATGGCATCGTCTTCATAGATCATATACGCGACAAGAAAGATGCATTTTACACCCTCGATGAGAAAGGCGAGCTTCAGCCACTCGATTATGATACACACATCGCAAACAGCAATCTCTTCGAAGACTAAGTCGATTGTCTTCTTCGGTACTGAGGAGTTTAGCTGCCTGACCCTGGCAGCACTGATAGAAAACGGCTACACTATTGCCGCTGTCGTTACAAAGCCAGATAGCAAGCAAGGTCGTGGACAAAAAATCACTAAACCACACGTAAAACTACTCGCAGAAGCCCACGGTATTCCCGTCTGGCAGCCAGCAAAGCTCACCGATATCACCAAAGATGTGCGAGCACTTGATTCTCCCGCAGGCGTCCTCGTCAGCTACGGAAAGATCATCCCTCAATCCATCATCGAACTATTTACCCCTGGAATCATCAACGTTCATCCTTCGCTACTCCCCCACTATCGTGGCCCATCCCCTATAGAGACGGCCATATTAAATGGCGACCAAGAGACAGGCGTGAGTATTATGCAACTGTCAGCTGCGATGGACGCAGGCCCTGTATACGCTCAAACTTCTCACCAGCTCCAAGGCGATGAGACATCAGAAGAACTATATAAAACCCTAGGTAAGCAGGGTGTAACACTCCTACTCGAGGTTCTACCTAATATCCTGACAGACACTATCGCTCCTCAACCTCAAGATGACACTCAGGCAACATACTGCCAACTCATCAAAAAGGCCGATGGAGTCATCGACTGGACATCTCCCGCTCGCAGTATAGAAAGACAGATTCGCGCCTATCAAGAGTGGCCAAAAAGCCGCACTCAGCTCGGCTCTATCGATGTGATTATTAGTGCCGCCCATGTCGTACAATCAGCAGGCCAATCACCTATAGTAGGCTCACTTACCATCGATCCGTCCGTACCATCTCTCTCAGTCCAAACAGGCAGTGGACAACTAGTACTCGATGCCGTCAAACCGATCGGAAAAAAAGAAATGCCCATTCAGGCATTTCTTTCAGGATACGCTTCTCAGCTAAAATCTACGCAGTAGGCGCAGCTTCATCTCCGCCCAAGATCGCATCACGGTTATTAACAATCTCAGACTTTAGTTCGCCGAGTACTTGCTTGACCACATCACGATAGTCAGGACGATTCACCTCGAGCCATTTCGTCGCTACAAACTCAGACTTAAGGCCTGGGTCGTTTGCTTCAAGCTTCGTCGCCTGCTGCATACGTACAAACACCTCATCAGTCTGGTAGTTTGGCACATACTGTGCAAGCCAAGCATCGACCGACGGCTGATCGCGATCAATAATCTTCTCAAATTGCTCGAGTTGTTCGTCGCTAAGTCCATCAGACAATTTCGTACCCACACGAAGTTCAAGCTCTTCGTAAATGTGCTGCAAGAACGCCTGCTTCTGATCGTCTGGAAGTTCGTTAAGTCCGATATCTGCTAAAAATTGGTCATCTAATTGAAACATTGTACCCTATTCCTATTCTTTAATAGTCGTTAATCTGATTGTATCACGTTTTCGCGAGGAGTGTTATCGAGAGAGATTAGCGAAATACTCACGAGCAGCATCACTCAACTGGCCTGGGCGAGAAAACCCAACATGTCCATCGGCCATACGATACGTATCACTAGGAAACTTTGCGATAACTTCGTTTTCAATACCGTACCACTGCTTTGGGTCAATGCCGAGGTTGTTGCCGAGATAGCTTTCGCCCCCCTGGCCATTACTAATGGTAAATTTTGACATATCTAGAGTTTCACCTTGTCCAGGCTGGGGAACTCCTTCATCTGGAAGCTTAGACTGAGGGGGTATGTAGTATTCTTCGCCACCGTTACCACCACTGAACCAGCCGTGGTCCATACCGTTCTTGATGAGAAGTGCGCTGCCAATGACAGCCCCGGCAATTGCAACAGCACCGATCATGCGCCGTCGTATTATTTTACTCTCTTTTTCTAGATCGTTAACGTCCTGCTCGGAAACTTTGTTTTTGTTCCATCGCTTACTAAGTTTAGAAAATCGGCCTGCAATCCATCCACGAATACCGGTCTTTGCTTCATTTTCAACTAAAACATCTTCATTTTGCTCAGCGCTTGCAGCAAGTTCATCCTTGACCTCCTGCTTCCAGGCTTGATCAAGTGCAAGATTCTGTTCATCTGCATCATCAATCTCTTGTCGAGCCTCATCCTTCCAAGACTGATCGAGTATAGGCATATCGTCCAGCTCCTCTTCGCCAGCAGGAGCACCTTCTGGTGATGATGCAGCTACGTTACCATCCTCGCCCTGATCAGGCATCTTCTCCTGATACTGTCTATCGATGTCGCCAGCCACTGCGTCATAGCGGTCGAGGTCTTCATCACTCAACCCACTAATGTCAGCCTTACCAAATACAGCCTCGAGACGCTTACGTTTTTCCGCTGCATCAGCATTACCGAAATTTGCGACTTGATTAGCGTGCTCTGCATCCTGAATATCACTAGCTATCGCAGAAGAATCTATGTCACTACTATACTCTGCCGCACTTAGCTGCTCTTGGCGCTCCGCACTTGCCTCGATAAGCTCTTTACCGTCAAGATATGCTTTAGCCTCTGCTTCGGTCATTATTTCTTTTTGATCAGAGCCGTTCTTGTAGAGAGTTGAGATTGCGTAGACTGCCACATCGCCTTCACCCTTACGCGCTTCAACTGTATAGACAGTTTCTTTTTCTTCATCGAAGAATACATCATCCTGAAAGAGACCTTGCTCAAGTGGATCGCCTAATTCTGCGCGACTATACTCATCCAACTGCACATCATGAGATGGTCGACCCTGAAGATATGCTTCCATATCTTTCATAGAAGTCATATCATCAGTGTCAGTCCAATCGTTGAGGCGCTTCTCATTCATTCGCTGCTGAAGCAAAGCCTCAATATCAGTCTGAGACTGGTTATCAGGTGTCGGTTGTGGTGCACGTTCACTCATTATTGTATGGTATCCTTGTGGCAATATAGCTTACTTTACTACTTTTATGTAACAATATTATCATAAAGAAGACAAAAAGTCAATATATATTGATGATATGTAAAATAAATACCCTCCTAGTGATACTAGGAGGGTATTTATATATCAAACCACTACTAACCAAGCGTACGTTTCACTAGCTCGCGAGTAAAGAATTCGAGAGTATCACCCTCCTCAACAAGAAGTTTTTTCTGCGTCTTAAGAGAAAGGCCACACATCTCACCTTCAAAGACCTCTTTCGCCTCTTGCTGCTGTCTCTGTACCTTCGTAACCTCAGCTTCAGCAAGCTGCTCATCACCGCGTTTAACACGAACAAGGACATTTGGTACTGCTTTACCAGAGGTAACTTCACCACCAGCAATCACTTCATCTTTAAGTGTTCGGAACACACCCTTGATCGTTAATTTACCGATCTCAGTTTCAACAACTTCCGGTGCGAGCATCGCCTCCATTGATTGGCGTGCATCATCAAGCAGTTCATAGATCACCTTATAGATACGCACCTGAACCTTATCACGCATAGCGAGTCGCTTCACAGCAGGAGGGAGTTCGACGTTGAAACCATAGATAATCGTATTTTCATCTGAGGCCAGACGTATATCGTTCTCAGAGATATTACCAACACCACTACCAATAATTCGAAGCGTGATTTCTCCACCTGTATCGACAAGCTTGAGGCTATCCATGACAGAGGTAAGCGACCCCTGTACGTCGGCTTTTACAATAACATTGAGATCCTGAGATTCGTGTTTTTGCGTCATCTTCTTCAAAAGATCTGCGCCGGTTACATTTGTACTCGCTGCATCGCGCTCACGCTCAATCCGCGCCTTCTCAGTCGCCTGACGCGCAAGCTTTTCGCTCTTTACGATCGTAAAGACATCACCAAACTGTGGCAGCTCCTTGAATCCAGTGACCGTCACTGGTGTCGATGGTCCAGCCTTTTTGATCGGCTTACCAGCAAAATCAAGCAGCGTACGGACTTTACCGTATGCTGTACCTGCCACCATAAAGTGACCAGGCTTTAGCTCACCTTGCTCAACAAGTAGCCCCACGACCGACCCGCGGCCAATAGCCATATGAGATTCAATCACAAGTCCTTCAGCAGGTACGTCAATATCAGCCTTAAGTTCCTCAAAGTCAGCTACAAGTAGCACCATATCGAGAAGCTTATCGATTCCTTGACCAGTTTTTGCACTCACCTCAACCATAATCGTGTCACCGCCCCACTCTTCTGGGTTGAGATTGTGTTCCGTAGCAAGCTGTGTTTTGACCAACTGCGAGTTAGCTGTCTCTTTGTCAATTTTATTGATCGCCACAACGATTTTTGCGTGTGCGGTTTGCGCAAATCGAATTGCCTCTACCGTCTGCGGCTTCACGCCATCGTCCGCGGCAACAACGATAATCACAACGTCAGTAAGCGTCGCACCATGCTGTCGAAGCGCAGCAAATGCTTCGTGTCCAGGCGTATCAAGAAGCGTGATCGATCGCCCTTTTCGAACCGTCTGATACGCGCTAATGTGCTGCGTAATACCACCAGCTTCGCCTTCTACTGCCTTCGTCTCAAGGATTGCATCAAGCAAACTCGTCTTGCCGTGGTCGACATGACCCATGACTGCGACAATCGGCGGTCGCTCAACCGCCTTATCGGATAGTGTGTGCGTAACACGCTCTACTGCTGCGGTTTCTTTTTTCTGAATCTCTACATCAAGACCAAGTTCTTCTACAATAATCTGCGCCGTCTCAAAATCGAGGCGCTGGTTAATCGTGGCAACAATACCATTCTTAAACAGCTCTCCGATGAGGGTCGTTACGGGCAAATTGAGTGTTTCAGCCAATTCGCCTACGGTAATTGAGCCTGAGACGACAATTACTTTTTCTGCCATGACTTATAAACTCCTTTCTGCCCGCTCGCTCCTACCCTAGGAGACGGCGGCAATTATCGCACAAGTTAGAACTGTGTGCTTATTTCTTTTTGCTGAGGCTGAGGGAAATCTTACGATTATCCTTATCAACATCGAGAACAACAAAGCTTTTACGCTCGTTGAGAGTGAAGACTTTTTCAGGATCGGCGTTATCACCTTCACCAAGTTCACTGACATGAACAAGCGCTTCGACTGCTGGGCTGATCTGTACAAATGCACCAAATGGCGTGATTCGAGTCACTGTACCTTCAACTTCAGTACCAGGCTTAAACTGCTCAACTTCATCCAACCATGGGTCTTGTGAAAGCTGCTTAATTGAAAGACTTAGACGGTCTTTATCGATCGAAATGATTTTCGCTTTGATTGTTTCACCAACCTTTACGTAGTCACTCGGATTGTTGACACGCTCCCAGCTAATTTCTGAGATATGTACAAGTCCTTCGATACCTTCGACATTGACGAATACGCCAAAGTCAACGACACCTGTTACAACACCTGTTACTTCATCGCCAATAGTGAGCTTTTCAAATCGAGCCGCGAGGCCATCTTTGATTGCTTCTTTTTCGCTGAAGATAAGCTTGTTTGCCTTGCGATCGCTATCAAGAATACGAACCTTGAGTGACTGACCGATCAGTGCGTTAAGACGCTGAAGAATTTCGTCTTTGTCGCTTGAGCCAACCCGAGGGTAATGCTCTGCTGAAAGTTGTGAAACTGGGAGGAACCCACGAACACCTTCGTATTCAACCAAAAGTCCACCACGATTTGCATCGTACGGTGATACTTCGATAATTTCTCCACTTTCGAGTTTTGCAGCGACTTCTTCCCAACCGCGATCTTTTGCGGCCTTACGAAGTGAAAGCAGTGAGTAACCGTTATCAAGTTCTGCATCCACGACACTCGCAGTGACTTCGTCACCTTCTTTGAGTGCACGTGAGAATCCAACCTCGCGGCGTGGAACGAATCCAACACCCTGTGCGCCGAGATCGATAAGAACCTCGTGTTTACGGAGCGATAATACTGTACCAGTAATCACTTCTCCTGCTGTTATTTGCTTGACTGTCGCGTCACTACCTGCGAGCAAGTCGTCCATTGTTATTGCGGCTTGTGCCATAAGTCTTTTCAGACTCCTTCCTTAAATTGTATTTCCGGAGCGCTACAAAAAGCGACTCCAAGATTGCTACCATTGTAACACTAGTAGCGTGATATGTCTAATAGATAGCCGTCTAGTTAAAGAATGAACCGAAGCGGAATTTGTAAGATTTAAGATACGCAACGACTGCACCGAGTAAAATGCTCGCACCAATAACAGCGATGAAATTCTCAGTTGGACCGGTCGTTGGAAGATGTTGCGCTTCAGAAGGCTGAGGAGCAGTGCTTGTCTGCGGCACCGACGTTACTGGGGGCTGTTTAGCAGCTTCCTGTTCAGCCTTTTGCTTCGCCTCTTTGTCAGCCTGAGCTTTCTTCTCCGCTGCGGCAGCTGCTTCGGATTTCTTACGATCCTCCTCTGCTTTTTTTGCTGCCTCTTGTTGAGCTTGAGTGTTTGACTGAGAATTTTCGCTATTTTTATTCGAATCTTCCTGAGGTTTCTGCTCAGAAGTAGCACCCTCTAGCACTGGCATCTGACTACGCGCCGATACTCCACGTTTCTGCACCAGATAGCTTCCGCCAACGACCGCAAAAGCAAGCAAAACAGTTACTACTAGAAAAATAGCAATTGAACCGGCCTGATTTGTTCGTGTGTCGTTGTACATGCAGTTCCTCTCACAAAACTTTTCTTATACTATACAGGTTTTTTGCATTTAATACAATATTAGCGAACAAGATACCGTACAAATGATCTCCGTCTATTTAAAGCTAGCTATGGTACACTGGAGACTATGTTAGTTACAGTCGACACCGGGGGCACGAAGACACTGATTGCAGCATTTTCCAAAGATGGAATTATTGGCGAACAGGTAAAATTTCCAACTCCGCCTGATCAACAAGAATATATCGCACAACTTCGCAGCACACTTAAGAAACTATACGGAGGACAGCGCGTCGAAGCAGTCGTTGTCGCTCTTCCAGGTATCATACGCGATGGAGTTGCCATATGGTGCAACAACCTAAAATGGAGTAACTTTGATGCCGCTGAGGCACTCAAAGGAGTACTTGGTAGCGCCCCTATCCTCATAGAAAACGACGCTAATCTTGCCGGACTCGCAGAAACACGCATGCGCGATCCTATGCCAGCCTCTTCGCTCTACGTCACGGTAAGTACAGGTATCGGAACAGGAGTAATCACAGAGGGAAAGATTGACCCAGGACTTCGCCATAGCGAAGGTGGTCGAGCGCTTGTTGAGTTTGACGGCGTTGTACGTGAATGGGAAAGCTTCGCAAGTGGACAAGCAATTATGAAGACCTACGGCAAGTTCGCCCGCGACATTCACGATAAAAAGACTTGGGATCAAATCGCTGATCGCGTGAGTCGCGGATTTCTTGCTGTCATTCCACTCATTCAGCCTGAAATCATCATTATCGGCGGCAGTATTGGTACTTATTTTGACCAATACCATATGCAGCTTGAGAATATCCTGCGAGAGAAGCTTCCTCACCATATCCCTTGCCCGCCCTTCGTTCAAGCACATCACCCAGAAGAGGCGGTAATTTACGGATGCTATTACTATGCGCTCGATACACTCACTAGCTAAACAACTCCAGAAAGACTTTCCTCAATTTGAATTTGACCAATCGGAAACGTTCGCATGGTCACCCTCTACTGCAACTATTCATTGGCAAAGCAATGAAGCTGACAGCGCCGCCTTTCTTCTTCACGAAGTCAGCCACGCCCTTCTTGGGCATGCAGAATACCGTAGAGACATAGAACTCATAAAGCACGAGCGAGACGCATGGAGCTACGCCATCGATCAACTAGCATCACACTACAATACCGTCATTACAGATGAGCTCGTTCAGTCGACACTCGATACGTACCGAGACTGGCTCCACTCGCGCAGTACCTGCCCACACTGCGAGACGACGGGGCTGCAAATCAAAAAACACCTTTATCAATGCTTGGCATGTAGTCAAGAATGGAAGGTAAATGAAGCAAGGCTCTGTGCACTTCGTCGCTATCCAATCAAAAAAATACACCGTTAACGGTGTATTTTTTGATTGGAATCAACAGTTATAATTATGCTGCCTGATCGGAATCATCTTTTTGAGCAGCGACAGTAGTCGTTACTTTTTTAGTGCGACGACTAATTCGTCCACCTTTAGCACCTGCGATACGAGCAAGGTCTGGATTTGCAGCAAAACCACCGGTCTTGCCGAGCTTTCCACCCTTTTGACCAATCTTTGCGTAAAAATCAGCTCCGTATTTTGCTTTGTTTGCGGCTGCGGCTTTCATGCCGCCTGCTTTTGTTCCTGCCATATTATTGGTCTCCTCATTATAAAAGGTCCGCCACCATTACAGTAGTCGAACCCTCCGTTTACCTCACATATGCTATGTGTATGAAACTAATATAGCATAGCATAGGCTTTTTGTCAACATTTACACAAGCACTTTTTATTATATAGATACAGTTGCACATATTCACTAGGTGCTATATTATATAAACAGTTCGTTTGTCCGAATGAACTTGGATCTATTGCGAGATCTAAAGGCACCTGTTTGGACTTATCAAAAACAAATAAGTCCCGAGCATACAAAAAACGACCGTCTCTGCGAGAGCGGTCGTTTTTTGTATATCTTTATCAGACTTATGCAGCAATGCCTCTTTGCTCGTCAGGGTGCAAAAGATCCTCGCCTGTTTTTTGACTAAAGAGCTCTAGTCCGCCATCACGGGCCTCACCAGGAGTTACTGGTGTTTGACAAACGCCTTCAAGTGCGCTGTGCCCCATACTCTGCTTTGTTGAGTGCCCTACGCGTACGACTTCTTCTTGAGATTCTGGACCGCCAACACCAATAGACGTTTTTTCTAGTTCGTTATTCATACCTATTCTTTTCTTTTTGTTTTAGTTGATTACTAATATATTATTATATATTATTTTTATAAATAAGTCAATAGATTGTCTACTGAATCTAATTAAGCATCGCCCACATCGCCTTTTGATTTCGTTCAAACTGATGGTACGAGTGACTACCTAGCTCAATGACAATACTCGGTACACCTAGGCGTTCGGCGTAATAATCGTCAGCTGTCCCGCTAATTGCATATTCAAAGGTGGAATCTGAGCCTGTGGTGTTAGCGTAGCCACTCAGGTTTGTATAGGTTCTTGCGTAAGCGCTTGATACACCTGCTTGATTAGCAACGAGTAGTCCACCGATACTATGATACGAAAGCACAAGTCGCGGCTGCAAACGACCTATAAAAGTCGCCATAGCTTTCGTCTCAGGCTCAGACATAGCTGCCGATCCGCCGCCACCTGGGAATGGTGCGTTTGTTACAGTAGTAATATCCTTTTTCCAGTCAGCAGTTCCGAAATTCCTATTGAGGTCAACGTTATTACCGTTTGTACGCGTGCCCGAAGCAACGCCATCGGGGTTAATAGTTGGAACCACCACGACAGATTTATCTGCTGGGATATTCTTTGAATTTACGTCAAGTTCGTCGATCCATTTCATCATCAATGCCTTTGTACTAACTTCGTTACCGTGTATCGCCCCGGTATACACTACCTTAGTAGGGCCATTACCGAGAGTGTATGCGGTAATAGCTCGGCCTTTGGCAGAATATCCGATAGTTTCGACAGTTTTACAACTCATCCTCGCAGCAAATTTCCATACCGACCCGCCTGTCACATCATATTTACTTTGCAATTCATCAGATAACGCGATCGCCACATCACCACATCTCGGTACATTAGCCGTTGAGATAAGGAGTCGATCACCTTGCCGGCCAGCGACTGTGAGCCCCCCTGTCACCGACACTCCCTTAGCTATATCCTGCTTATCCGACAGAGGTTGGTCAAAAGTAACAACAATAGTAGCCCCTAGAGGCACCTGGGAACTCCCGACACTAACATTTGATACTTTTGGACCACCTGACACTTTAAACGGCACAGTATACGGATCAAGCAAAGAACTTCCGTCTCGTGCAACAACATCCTTCACGGCAAGCTCATAGCTGGCTGATCGATCGAGGTCATCTGGCCATTCGACGCGCGAAACCGCACCTTCGGTGGTGAGCGTAGATGGAACTACTTTGCGTGAATCACCATCAATCTTTACCAATTCTGTCTTTGCAGATACTATAGGCTTATCAAAATCAATCTGCATAGATTTTGGCTTATCGTACACTACCCCATTCGGCTTGATCGAACTTCCTACTACAGTTGTTGCTGAAAGTGTCTCCACCTGTTTCTTTGCAAGTGTACTTACCTTTTGGTCCTTAAAGTACCGAGAGACGACCATCTCATATGCAGTACCTTGCTTAAGCTGCAGCTGTGAAATATCACAGCGCAATGCGCGAGACTGATTCTCACACACAACGGTTTTATCTGTTGCCTGTAGATGATACTGAAACACATCATCAGGTACATTCAAAGATAACTCAAGCGGACGGCTAACCGGAACAGGGTTGTTAAGTTTCGCTACCGACGCGACGGGGTGCGGCGCCGTCTTGATCGTTACCTTTTTTCCGGGAAGACCGCCAAGAGACCATGAAACGGCATGATCGCCTGGCTGTGGGGTAGCAGTCGCTGTCACACATAATTCACGACTTGCTAGCTTTACTCCGGCAATTTCAATAATCTTACCAGGCTTGAGCTGATAATCAGAAGAGTCCTTACTCTTAAATAAGCCTGGCGCCACCGTCAGCTGCTCCGTGCAAGCTGCCTGTTGATAGCTATAGGTAATTGTCTGTGGCCAAAGCGCCACTATACCGATAATGAGAAGACCGAGTAGAACAGGAACGCCAACAAGAGTAATCTTGGGGAGTTTTTTTATTGCGTTAATGATGGATATAAGTTTTTGTTTTAGCATAGTGCTACCTTTTATTGTAGCATGATGCTATTGCTTAAGCATTTTTTGATAACTCATGTCGACTTTAGCTATAAGCGCTTCAGTAGTTTCAACTTGCGCCACCGATATCGCATCAAAGTTCGCGTATAATTCAGTAAGTTTTGCTGTTGCTGCCTCATACTTTGGCCTATCTTTAGCCTTATTCGCTTGTGACAACTCCCCCCAAGTCGCAGCAATTGCACTAGCATTCTCCTGAAGCGATTTCACCTCCAATCGAGAAGTTTCTGACGCGTCGCTCTCTTTCAGCGTCTCAGTCAATTTCTTCCAACGATCACTCATTTCATCCCACTGAGACTCTTCGACGGTATTCGTAGCATTCACTAGTTCAGTAATACTAAGCGCGAGATGCTCTCTCACTGCTACATAGGCAACCAGTTCAGCGATCTGATTCCCCATATCTACCACTGACCTACCTGCGTCATAGCACGCCTGTGTGGTTTTTGCGATAGCAGGCAATACCTCCTGCCATTTATAAAAAATCTGTGACTGACAGTGCTCATTATAGCGTTGGGTTTTCTCGTGGATCAGCTTCAGAGAATGAAGCATCGCCTTCCTATCCTGTTCACTATTCGCCTTTACAGCAAAGACTTTATCAATATCCTCACGAAGGATTACTTTAGCTGTGGTCTTATTGTTATCATACGACTTCCAATACTGCACGCTAAATGCGGCGTATACTACTCCCGCACCAACAAGTAAAAATACCACACAAGCTACGATCCATGTGAATCTATGCACTGCAAAGAATCGTCGAAACCAATTTACTTTTTTTAACTGAACCATTACTACCCGATCCCCAACTGAGTAGACCAAAGTTCACTAGCTGTCGGCCACGCATTAAAGCTGCACCCCTGTAGGCTCATTGATTGCTGCTGCATGACCTGTGCGGGCTGCCCTGCACCCGTACAGCTAGCGTGTCCATGTCCGAGCCAGTGGCCAGTCTCGTGATTAACAACCATATGACGATAATCGCGTAAGCTACCTCCAGCAGTATTCCAGGATGGCGTCGCCATAGACCATCGATCTTGGTTGATGATCACATACCTTCCCGCCCTACAGCTATATTCAGCATCGCAACCACCAGGAGAAAAGCTCGGCACCTGGCTAGCCTCACTAAGTACAAGTGTAAATTGGCCACCAGTACTCACCTCTTGAAATGTCACGCCCATTCGCGACCATCCGCGCTGGTCGTTCAGTGTTGTATTAGCTTGCTGCTTAAACTCGGCAAGACTAGAAATGATAGCACCTTTTGTCGTAACATCATATGTCACGACACGCTTGCCGGTTGAATTTGCAGGCATACTACTATTTACGCGCTTACTCACCGCCGCATCTGCTGCTTTTTGTTCAGAGAGCCACATTGGATCTTTCAATGTTGGTGGCTTCAGCGTCGTCAGCACCGACGGCAATGGATCGAGTTGGGCTAACTGGGCAGCATTTGACTGTTGCTTAGCAGATGCAAACTGGACGTACGGCATTGTACCAGTGGTCATCCCTACCGCAAGAGCTATTGTTGAATAAGCGAGTGAACAAACTTTGCACATAACTTATCCCAGTATACCATCAAAAAGCTTATGATTTCAGAGGTAAAGAAAAAGACCATCCTATTCGGATGGTCTTTTTATAATTCGGCACCGTGCTAGTTTCCCACTTGTGGCAGTATAATCGCCGCTGCTGAGCTTGACTTCTGTGTTCGGAATGAGAACAGGTATTTCCCCAGCGCCATGGGCACCGAAGTAAGGCTTAAGACACTTTGCGCTGACATATATAAGTCAGTGGGTCTAAACCTTGCTTCGATGTCCTTAGACAAATGCACGGTAGTTTGGATGTAAGTTTAATTAAAAACTGACGTCAGTGATATCATTTGATATTCACCAATTACTAGTTAAGTCTACCTCATCACTTTTGTTAATACAAGTATTAACTAGAGTGACAAGGACATAAAAAGGCGATGGGACTATTAGTACGCTTTAGCTCCATACATTGCTGTACTTCCACCTTGCGCCTATCAAACAGATAGTCTTTCTGTGTCCTCATAGGGAAATCTAATCTTGAAGTTAGTTTCGTGCTTAATATGCTTTCAGCACTTATCTATTCCGAACGTAGCTACTCGACAATGCAGCAGGTGGCCACAATCGATACACCAGAGGTTCGTCCGCCCCGGTCCTCTCGTACTAGGGGTAGATCTTCTCAAATTTCCTAACGTCCGTACCGGATATAAACCGAACTGTCTCACGACGTTCTGAACCCAGCTCGCGTA
>Ga0209212_1000642_pt1 | contig 65843 bp, 67 predicted proteins | sample RifGroC2_FD_183996 | JGI IMG/M metagenome (GOLD analysis project Ga0209212, IMG submission 183996) | Groundwater microbial communities from Rifle, Colorado, USA - Groundwater C2 (SPAdes) (version 2) | ecosystem: Environmental > Aquatic > Deep subsurface > Groundwater | place: Rifle, Colorado...
CAGAGTTTCATTGGCAAATATATAAATATTTCAGATAAATAATAATTTGATAAAGAGCCATTTTGAAAGAAGTATATCCAAGCAGCGTTTATAGTAAAAATAAAATAAACTAATACTATAAAACCCCAAATTTGAATTTTATAATTTTTAGTTAATTTGTCTTTAAAGGCGTTATAGAAAAGAAAAGTAAATAAAATTATACTAAAATAGTCTATTGTTAAACGTAAAAAATTAATTATTTCAACTAAATTATGGTTATATGTTGATAAACGAAAAAAAGAATTAAAATGTAATAAAAAAATCTGTGGGGCAAAAACAAAAGCCGTATATAATAATGGAATTTGTTTTTCTAATAAAAATGAACTGGAAAAATTATCAAGTTTGTTTTGATTTTTGGCAATAAATATTGCAGGGAAATATAGAAATATATAAGAAATAACAAACCAAAGGATGACTCTATTTATAGACATAGGCAAAGAAGAAAATATATTTAAAATTTGTTTAATGAAATTATTGTTATACGGTTCATAATATCCATAAAAAAGAAGAGGAGTTACTAAAATAAAAATTAAAACTGAAAATAAAGAAAAATATAAAGAAAATGTATATCGATTTTGAGCACTAATTATTTGTTTATCTTTAAAATAATTAAAAAAACTTATTACTATACTAAGAAGGATTACAATCCAAGTAAAATCGAGACCAATTCGCATAAATCTTTCACATGCAAAATAAAATAAAAAATAAATTATAGATAAAATCAAAGCTGTTATTTTGGGACGATCAAAATTTATTAACATACAAACTATTTCCTTAAACTCAACTCATATAAATATTATGTTAAACAAATGATATAAAATTTCTTATAAGTAATCAAGTTTTTTATATTTTTATAATTTCCTCAATCTTTGAGAGCAAATCCTTGAATCTTTTCCGCTGAAGTGCGGAAATTTTCACAGGGTTCGGGAGTTCATGCATATATTTTTCAAGTAAATATTCGTCTTTGACAAGATCAATCTTGTTTATGACCGTAATCATCGGTTTTTTATCAGCATCAAGCTGGGCTAAAATGTCATAAACAGTATCAATATGTTCCTGACAATTGGGATGTACAGGATCAATTACATGCAAAATTACATCGGACTGTGTAACTTCTTCCAAAGTTGCCCTAAACGCTTTAACAAGAGCAGTGGGAAGCTTTTGAATAAAGCCCACTGTATCTGTAAGCAAAACATCCGACAGTTCCGGAAGCTTTATTTTTCTGGTGGTAGGATCAAGCGTTGCAAAAAGTTTGTTTTCCGCAAGCACGTCAGAATTTGACAGGGCGTTTAATAGCGTGGATTTCCCTGCGTTTGTATAACCTACAATCGAAACAACAGGAATATTGTTTGCCTCTCTTAGTTTTCGCTGTTGTGACCTGTGACTTTTTATTTCGTCAACTTCCTTTTCGAGAGCATTAATTCTGTCTTTAATTCTACGCCTGTCTATCTCAAGCTTTGTTTCGCCAGGACCTCTTGTGGCAATTCCTCCGCCAGTTCCGCCACCGCCCTGACGACTAAGCGATAACCCCGAGCCTGCAAGCCTGGGATAAAGATATTTTAGCTGGGCAAGCTCTACCTGAAGCTTCCCTTCTTTTGTTTTGGCTCTCTGGGCAAAAATATCAAGGATTAACTCGGTTCGGTCTATGGTTTTTACACCGACAAGCTGTTCAATGTTTTTTTGCTGGCGCGCAGAAAGTTCTGCATCTACTATTACGATGTTTGCGCCTTTTTCCTGAACCATAAGCGCTAAATCTTGGGCTTTTCCACTTCCCAGATAAGTAGAAGAATCAGGGGAATGTTTTTTTTGGGAAAGCTGCCCTATAACTTCAGCTCCTGCAGTGTCAGCAAGTTGTTCCAATTCAGAAACAGATTCCTTTACGTAATCTTCACCGATATTATCAGTCTGTAAGCTTACGAGAATTGCTTTTTCTTTAGTATCTAAAGTTAAAACATCTTTATTTGTTGAAAATTCTTTTTCTATTTCTTCAAGAAGCTCTATAAAATTTTCTTCACAGGCTTTTCTAACGGTAGTTCCTTGGAGAACCCGCCATGATTCCTGTTTTGAAGTTAAAAAAGCAACTTGCATCGAATCAGCAAATTTTATTGTTTCACCGCGGCTTTTGCTGAATAAACCTGTGGAATCTACCCCTATGCAAGCTACAGCATCAAACCTGTAAAGTGCAAGTGCAGTTAAATCGGCTTTGCTGAGATAATTAATCCCGCCCGGATGAGTATGAATGCATCTTAATCCGCAAAGCCTTGCCTGACTTTCTCTTATATTCTTGAATTTTTCAATGTCAACACCGTTATACTCGCCAACATTAATAGCAACAATTTGTCCGCGCCTGTTAATTAAAATAGCAATTTCCTTGTTTATCTCATGACTTATTTCTGCAAGGGTTTCTGCCAGTTCAACAGAAATTATCTGAGTAACAGGAACTTTTTTTCTATATAATTTTTCAAGACGTGAAATTTGTTGTTTTTTCAAGCCTGTTAATTTGCCAAAAACTTTAATGGTGCTAGTCCTCAATAAATCTTTCCTGATTTATTTTAGCACTATTTCAATTTATTCCATAATATTATTGACAGGTGCTATTTTTCTAAGATACTATCGTTTTTAAGTAAAGCAAAAGAGAGAAACATGAACAAAGATCAGCTACTAAAACAAATAGAAGAAATTCAGGAGTCTGTCAGACAGATGAAAGAAGATGATCTGCAAGAAAATCCTGAAATAGCTAACGAAGAATTTCAGTGTGATTGCTGCGCAGAAATAAAAACATTCGCGGGTTCAATGATTTATGAGGATTACAGGCTTTGTAATGACTGCGTACTCCTTGCGGAAGTCGGTTTTAATCTAAATAAAATAAAAACCATTGATGAATTTATGGCATCAATGGAAGATAAACGCTTTGAAACAATATACACAACACTTTTTAACAGTGAAGAAACAAAAAACGAAGAACTAAAAAACCCCTGAAATCAGGGGTTTTTGTTTTAGTATTAATTTTATTATACAGCAGGTACAACTAATGTTCTTGTTGCAAGTTCTTTATCAAGCAGAAACATACCGCCTGGTGCGTCTTTCATAAGTTTGATTTTTCTGATAATTTCAGTTGCGTTGGATTCTTCTTCAACTTGTTCAGTAACGAACCATTGTAAAAAGATATTTGTAGCGTGATCTTTTTCTTCAAGGGCAATATTTACAAGCTCGTTAATTGAGTCTGTTATAAAGATTTCATGGCTAAGTGAATTTTCAAAAGCAGCAAGTGGAGAATCCCATTCTGTCTGGGGTTTTTCAAGCTGCTCAAGAACAACTTTTCCATTTCTTTCGTGAATAAAGTTATAAATTTTTTCGGCATGCAGCATTTCTTCTTTTGCCTGAACAGTTATCCAGTTCGCAAATCCTAATAAATCAACTGACTGAAAATAAGCAGCCATTGACATATAAAGATAAGCTGAGAAAAATTCCTTATTAAGTTGTTTATTTAGTTCTTGTTCTATTCTTGATTTAAGCATTGTTTTTCTCCTATTTTTCTGACTTCCATAATCCATGTAAATTGCAATATTCTCTTGCAACGATTCTTTTAGCTTCGATATTGAATACAGCTTCAGGTTTATCTACCGGATTCAAATATTGTCGATAGACTTTTCCATCAGCAATTATTTCAATCCATTCTATATAATGTTCTTCTAACATAGGATGTGGCATGCTGCCAACCGACACCTTAACATAACTTGGTGTAATTTCTATAACAGGAACATGTTTTTCGACAGAAGCGTCAGTTGTATTTTCTTTTAAAAGCCTCATCGGCTTATCACAGCATACGAGAGTTCCGACACCTCCATGCAAAACTTCAACGATATTTCCGCAAAGGTCACATTTATAAATATTAAGTTTTTCTGTTGTCATTTTTGTTAATCCTTTCTCTAATTTATATTTTAAGTTTTAAGTATAAATTAGGATTTTATATTAAATGACAAAATTAATATAAATTTAATTTTTTATACTACATTTTTCCCCAACATACTTGTAAGTCTGAATAAAGTATCGGATTTATCGTATTTATCAAGGTGAATATTAATTATACTAAAGCTTTCAGTGTTGTTTTCAGCTTTTTGCAAAGCCTCTTCAAACTCGCCTTCTGTCTTAACTTCAATACCAAGTCCTGCGCCTACTATTTGCGGAAATAAATGATAATTCCAGTTTTGAATATTATTGTAATTGCCGTCTTTCAGGTATCTTTGGGTTGTGTAACCATGGTTGTTAAGCACAAATATTATCGGATTTAAGTTATACTTAACAAAACAGGAAAGTTCCGGACCTGTCATCTGGAAAGCCCCATCCCCTACAATAACTAAAGACCTTAATTCAGGGTTTTTTATCATGACGCCTAAAGTTGCGGGTATTGCATAACCCATCGAAGTGTAAAAAGCAGGTCCTAAATATATAGAATCTTTAGGAATTTTAAGAGTTGCCGAACCAAACAGGCAATCCCCAACATCACAAATAACAGGATATCCTTCAGGGATAAAGCTGTTTAACCGTTCAAAAAATCTTTTTATTGTCATGTAAGTTTCTGATTGAGGAATATATTTAGCAATTACATTGTTGTTTGTTATTTTTGGAGCAAGTAAACTTTCTTTTTTCTCTGACTTTAACTCTTGCGCAAGCCTGTATATGAATTCTCCGAGGTCTATGTCTTTAAAATAATGGTGCTTAATGCAAAATTCATCAGAAGAGGCATAAATGGTTTTTGAAATATTAAATTGAGCTGTTCCTGTATCGGTATCAGTCATTAATGCACCTAAAACTATGGTACAATCGCTTTCTTCTATGTATTTTATTACCTCCGGCTCGCCCATTTTACCCATATACACACCGAGAAACTGCGGGTGTGACTCATCAACAACAGATTTTCCCAGAATATTCGTTACATAAGGGATGCCTGTGTTTTCAAGAAGTTTAAGGAATTCATTTTCAACATGATATCTTCTTATTTCAACACCGGCTAAAATAACAGGCTTTTTAGAGGCTCTTATCATTTCAATAGCTTCTTTAAGGGCTTCATTAAAAATTTCATTGTTTTTTGAAGAGATTATTTCAGTCTTAGGAGGAGGAATAAGACATTTTGTATGAATCATATCTCTTGGAAATTCTATATATACAGGTCTTTTATGTTTAAGACAGGCTGCTATAACTCTGTCTATTTCATAAGTAGCACTTAGAGGATCATCTAATACGCATTGAGCAACGGTAACTTCTTTAAAAATGTTTAATTGCGAGTTTAAGTCTTTTACAGAGTGGTGAAGAAGGTAATCAGTATTTCTTTCGTTAACTCCTGGTGCTCCGCTTATTACTATTAAAGGGGCTTTTTCGGCAAAAGCCCCTGCAACAGCGTTGACTGTATTAAGTCCTCCGACACAATAAGTTACACATAAAGCTCCAATTCCGTGAACACGGGAATAAGCATCTGCCGCAAAAGCAGCTCCCTGTTCAGAACAAGTACCCACTGTTTCTATAGAACTATTTTCAAGTTCACTAAAGAATTTAATAACATAATCGCCTGGAATTCCGAATATATGATCGACTCCAGCTTTTTGAAGACTTTGAATCAGGTATTCACTGATAGTTATTTCCCTAGTCATAAATTTTACCCCTTTTAAGTTGCTTGATTTTTATTAATATGAAAAAATTAATACCGAAGAATTAAATTAATTATAAAACAATTACAAAAAACAGGAATCACAAATTTAAACAGGTACTGTATAATAATTAAAGTTATCTTGAGGCAAGTGGAAAAAATAAAAAGATGATTGATTTAAATAATTCTGTTGGAATAGTTGAAACAAAATATTTTTCGTTTGATGAAAAAATAAATCTAGAAAATGGTCTTGATTTTGGACCTATTACTGTTGCTTATGAAACTTATGGCGAACTTAATGAAGATAAAAGCAATGCCATTTTAGTTCTGCATGCACTTTCCGGTGATGCTCATGCGGCAGGATATCACTCGGAACAAGATAAAAAACCCGGTTGGTGGGACGATATGATTGGTCCTGACAAGGCTTTTGATACAAACAAATATTTTATAATTTCCTCAAATTTTCTTGGCGGCTGCAAAGGCACGACTGGACCTTCTTCTGTAAATACTGAAACAGGAAAGTCCTACGGAATAAGCTTTCCTGTAATTACAATTGAAGATATGGTTAAAGTTCAGAAAAAACTTGTAGATTTTTTCGGAATTAAAAAGCTTCTGAGCGTTGCCGGCGGATCCATGGGAGGAATGCAAGCTTTAGAATGGTCTATTCAGTATCCTGAAATGGTTCAATCTTGTGTTGTAATTGCTTCTGCAAGCAGATTATCCGCTCAAAATATTGCTTTTAATGAAGTTGGCAGAAATGCAATAATTTCTGATCCTAACTGGAATAACGGTAACTACCATGATGGCGAAAATCCTGCAACAGGCTTGGCTATAGCGCGTATGATAGGGCATATTACTTACTTAAGTGAAGAATCAATGCACCAAAAATTTGGCAGAAGGCTTCAGGATAAACTAAAACCTGATTTCAACTTTGATGTTAATTTTCAGGTGGAAAGCTACTTAAGACATCAGGGACAAAGCTTTGTAGACAGGTTTGACGCAAACAGTTACCTGTTTATCACCAAAGCCATGGACTATTTTGACCTTCACCAGAAATACGGCTCACTTGCACATGCTTTTAAAGGCAGTAAATCCAAGTTTTTATTTATTACATTTTCTACAGACTGGCTTTTTCCTCCGGAAGAGTTAAAAAATACCGCAAGAACGCTTATGAGTCTTGAAAAAGAGGTTACTTACTGCAATATTGATTCACCTTACGGGCATGATTCATTCCTCTTGGAAGTTGAAGACCAGACAAAAATTGTAAAAAACTTCCTCAAAGGTGTTTGCGTTTAACTCAATTTAGAATATTCAACAAGTTTTTTAATATTTTTATTCCAGCCGGAAGTCCAGTTTTTCAGGATTATATCGGCTGGAGTTTTTTCTTGTTGGACTAATTCCTTTAATTTTTCAAGATAAACCGTTTCATTTCTGGTTTCAGGGTTAGAAAACAGCGAAAAATCTGCAACATTAATAAGTTCTTTTGCCAGATCAGAAACTTTTATACCTTTTACATTCGTTTCAAGACCAAATTTTGGAATAGAATGCCTCATTTCTTCTAATTCATCCCAGTTAAAATCTTTTACCAAATCCCACGCCTGATTTAAAGCATCTTCGTTGTACATAATTCCTTTGATTAAAGCAGGAAGAGCAAGAATTAAGTCGCTTCTTTGAGAATCACAGTTTCTTATCTCGATATAATTCCTTAATCTCACATCAGGAAACACTGTTGACATGTGAATATCCCAATCTTCAAGAGTTGCATTAAATCCGTCAAATCCTTTATTTAAAAATTCATTGAAAGTTAGGTGAGTGGTGTTTATAAGAGTGTTATTTCTTTCTATAAAGAACATAGGAGTATTTAAAAGATATTCTGCGTATTCATCAAATGAAAAATTTTCTTCAAAGATTTTTCTGCTTATAAGTCCGCACCTATCATTATCGGTTTTTAACCAGCTGGAGGCTCGATAAGATTTATATCCGGTTTCTTTTCCGCCTCTAATTGGAGAATTTGCAAACATTGCCGTAATTATAGGAGAAATAGCAAGAGAAACCTTAATTTTATTCATTGCATCTTCTTCTGATTCATAGTCAATAGATGTCTGAATTCCTGCTGTTTCCCTCATCATAATAAGAGCCTTATTTCCTTTTGTGGGAAGATAGTCAGTCATTATTTCATAGCGTTTTTTAGGGATTATTTTGATGCTGTCAAAGGTAGAAACTGGCTGAATTCCGTATCCAATCCAATTAATGCCAAGTTCTTCACCAACAAGGACTGTTTTTTGATTATATTCATGAATTTTAGAAGCTATTTCACTAATCCTTTTATAAGGATAAGTACTTATTTCTGTCTGACTGCCGGGTTCCAGGGATATATATTTAAAATCGCCTTTTAAACCTAATAAATTACCTTCTATAATAACTTCATCCATTTGGTCAAAAGTTTTATAACGGGTTAAAAATTCTTTAATCCCTTTTTCTCCTGAATAAGGAACAGCTTTATGATTTTTAGAATCAACCGCCAATTTTTCAAATTCAAGACCTATTCTGAAGTTTTCTTTGGGTTTACAGCCGTTTCTAAATAATTCCGTAAATTGTGATTTATCGTAAATCATATTTTTGCCTTTTATACAGGTTATCGCATTTGGTTTTGATCAAACAAATTTAAGTTGGGCATAAATCAATTTTTATTGTTAAATGAGTACTGATATAAAAAATACATTATCATGAAATGTGAGATAAAAAACTCCTAGTAAGCAGGGCTAATTATTTTGAATTACATCCAGAGAGCTAAACAATTTAAGACAAAAAAACGTTTAGGGCAGAATTTTCTTGTTGATGAAAGTATTATCAATAAAATAATTTCTGAAGCTGCTTTAAATACTGCTGATACTGTTATAGAAATTGGAGCAGGAGCAGGTTTTGTGACGGAAAAACTTGCTGGAATTGCTAAAAAGGTTATAGCAATTGAATTAGATGAAAATGCAATTGAAGTTTTACAAGAGCTTCCTTATGAAAATATAGAAATAATTCATCAGGACATATTGAAGACAGATATTTCAGAACTTGTACAGGAGCCTGTCAAAATCATAGCCAATATTCCATACTACATAACAAGCCCCATAATAGCGCATTTGCTTGGGGAAGTTGATGAACCTGTCAATAAAAACAGTCAATACATAAAAGAAATCATTTTAATGGTTCAATATGAAGTTGCAAAAAGAATTGTAGCGGATGAAAAAAGTCCTTCAAAAGATTACGGCTTGTTATCCATACTTGCAAATTATCGGGCAAAAACAGAATTTATATGCAAAGTTCCCTCAAAAAGTTTTTATCCTGCTCCAAAAGTTGATTCTGCGCTTATAAAATTAAAAATAAGACAAAAACCTCTTGTAGAGGTTGAAAATCTAAAACTTTTCAGAAGAATTATCAAGGCAGCTTTTGGGACAAGAAGAAAAACTTTAAAAAATGCGCTTTTACAGGGAGGCTTTTCCGGTGAAGTTCTTTCAAAAGCTTTTGAACAAAGCAAAATAAACTCTGACAGACGCGGAGAAACTCTTTCAATGCAGGAATATAAAGTTTTAACCGATATTATAAACAGTTTAATAAAGAGTTAGTTATGCAAATTCGAGTTCAAACCCCTGCAAAAATCAATCTTGTTCTTGAAATTCTCAAAAAAAGAGAGGACGGTTTTCATGAAATTCAAAGTATTATGCAGGCTGTAAGTCTTTATGATTACTTGAATATAGACGTTGAAGAAGTTGCTATTGATTTAGCAAGTAAGGAACTTGACGATTTTTGCAATGATTTAAAATCTTTAAGAAAATCAGCAATTAATTATTATAAAAAAAATATTCAAGGACAATCTATTGAACATCCCGAAATTGGAGAAATTCAATTTAGCAATAAAGGAATTAAAAAAGTTATAAACTCAAGTGCTGATGAAACAAAATTAAAATTTCTGCCAAAATTAAAAGAAATAATTGAAAAAGGAGCGATTAGTGAACTGCAACAACCCATAAAAAACAGAAATGATGGGATAATTGGCTTTAGGTATATTAAAACGACAATTAATTTAAACGGGAAAAATAAAACAGTTATTGTTAATATAGCCCAAAATGCGTTTGGGCATATATTTTACAATTTAAATTATGATACAAAAATCGTCGATGTTTTACCTGCCAGCACGAGGGCAGGGTCACCGACGATTTCTAATTACATTATACCAGATGAAAATAAAATTTTAAACCCTATTCAAAACATAATCGAATTGTCTGGAAATTCAGATCAAATTCCTTATGATAAAACAAATCTGGTTTATAAAGCAGCGGAATTGTTTTTGCAAAAAGCTAATCTGAATGGTTTTAAAATCAAAATTTATATAGAAAAAAACATTCCTATAGCTGCAGGTTTAGCTGGAGGAAGTTCAAATGCAGCAGGCACTTTATGGGGATTAAATCAGCTTTTTAATAATATTTTAACTTCTTCAGAAATCCATAGCCTTGCTTCTCAAATGGGTTCGGATATTAATTTCTGTCTAGAAGGCGGAACTCAAGTTACAACTTCTAGAGGTGAAATTTTGTCCGGCATTTCCACACCAAATTTAAATATAGTTATAATAAAACCTAAAAATCTTTTTATTTCCGCTAAAGAAGCTTATACAAAATATGATGAACTCTCTCAAAAAACTAAAATTAAAGGGCTTGAAGAAATAAAATCAGCTATTTGTGAAAATAATTCAGATAAAATCGCCTTGCTTTTAAATAATCATTTGGAAGAATCTATTTTGCCGAATTATCCTAAAATTCAGGAAATTAAAGGTTATTTAATTCAAAAAGGCTGCAAAAATGCTTTGATGTCAGGAAGCGGACCTTCTGTTTTTGGTATTTATGAAGATGAAATCGATTTATCTGATGCCAAGCCTGATTGGGAATGTTTTAAAGTTAAGACAATTGATGCAGGAGTTACTCATTAACAGTTCTGGCATTAAATCCTTTGTTTTGAAGCTCCTGTACAAGCCCGTCTGCTTTGGCAGGATCTGAAAATGATCCTACCTGAAGCACATATCTGCCGTTTTTCTCTTTAATAAACGGCGCAACATTTAAATCCATTTCAATTAAAGTATCAGAAACAAGTCTCGCCTGCATAGGAGTGCCATAACTTCCTAATATAACTTTAGACATGGTTATAGGTTTTGATGTTTCGCCTGTATATTGTTGAGAAGTCTTAGGTCTTGGGGGAATATTAGCTACTGTAATCGGCTTCACATTTTTATTGGTTGTTTTTTGTGGTTGTGTATAACTATCAGGGGTGTTGTAATCAAGGTTGTTTTCTTCGCCTGGAATTGAATCCTGCGGTTCTTGAGGATCAGTTGTAGAATATCCATCTGTATTTTGTCCATCAACGGCTGTTTGTCCGTCCGGTGTTTGCTGGTCTTTCACAGGAATTTCCATTTTTAGTTTTGGAGGTGCTGCATTTTCTTCATTTTCAATAGAACTAAGCCGCGGATCAATCCTTCCTTTAAAGTCATTGCTGTCTACAGAACTCGTTGAATGTTCGTCTGTAAGTGCAGGAATATCGACCTGAGGTGTTAAAATTGGTAATAATACAGTAAAAGCAAAAAAGAAAACGATAAAAGTGCCTAAAAATGTAAAAATTAAAGGTTTTAAATTGTTTTTATTTTGCAGATTGTCTTTGTTTTTTGATCTTTTATCAATTTGTTTGGTGCTCATATTTTAAAAAACTCCTCGAACTTTGCAGGAAGCATTTATTATTTCATCATACTCTTTACAGTAATTTAGCATAATTTGTTTGGCAATTTCTTCATGATTTTTAATATTCATATCTGATTCAAGTCCGGCAGCATGAACAGGCGCACCAGCAGAATCAATGTTTATCCCGAGGTGAATTAAAACAGAATTAATGGACTTGCCCGCAATAGAAACTGACAGCTTTCCATTATTATAAAACAAATCATCTCCGCTTCTCACAATCTTATCCTGATTTTGCAAGTTGGACATAATTACTTCCCCTGCAATATTTACAAGCAGTCTTTGTCTTAAAACTCCCTCTATAAGTGGAATATTAAAATGTTCTACTATAAAATGAACCATCTTTTTGCTGTAAATTGGACTGTTTGAAAGAACATCGGAAATATCAACCATTTCGGTAAGTTTGACTTCGCATTCCCCGATAAAACTTACAATAGCATCTCCGTGAATATTAAAATTTTTGTATATCCAGTGAGGGGCTAATTCTTTGCCTGTATAACAAATTTCTTGCTCTAAAAATTTTGATTTCATGTTTTTATCTTTGTTATCTTTTTATACTCTTGATAAAAACATTCTATCGCAACAAAAAAATAACAAAAAGTTTTTTATAAATTTTAAGTAAATTTAAGCGGCATTTTGTTTGAAGAATGAACGGATTTGTCTGCCCGCAAAAGATATTGACTCTTTTAAAGGTGTTAAGTGTTTATCTATTGCTTCTTTATATTTTGGAGTTTCTTCAATTGTTTTTAATTCTGCATTATATTCATCAATTAATTGTTGTTTTTCCGCTTTAGGTAAAAATGCAGATTTAGCGCCGTTTATAACAAGTTTTTTAATGTCATCCCATCCTGTAATAACGTTATTTCTGTACAGTTCGGTAAATTCTCTTGTACAGTTTGTCTTGGAAAGAGTTCTGTTATCAGTGCTTACGCTAACAATAACACCGGCATCAAGTTTTCTTTTTATAGGATGATGTTTCATGTTTGAGACATTATTTAATTCATAATGGCATATAGGAGTTGATTCAACAGGAATTTGACCATCAACAACTCTTTTTAAAAGCACAGGGTTCTCTAAAACGTGAATAGCATGTCCAAGCCTGTCTGCCCCTGAATCAAGAGCATTTATCATAGATTCAACAGCATTAAACGGTCCTGAAACAGTTTCTTCTCCGGCATGAATAGTTACTTTTAATCCGTTTTCTTTTGCATATCTTATAGCTTTTTCATGAATTGTAGAAGGAAATTGATTTTCTGAACCGGCTAAATCAAAACCGACAACTAAAGAATTGGGTTTTTTAGTCCATTCCGCTGCTATTTTTGCGTGTTCCAAAGATTTTTCCGGTGATTGATGTCTTTGGGCTAAGACAATGATTTTTCCTGTTTGCTTAAAACCTTTTTCAGCAAGCTCATTTTTTGCTTTCTTGATTCCATCTGTGACAGCCTGAAGTATTTCATCAGGAGTTCCTTTTTTATCAAGTACGCTGGTTCTTATTTCTAGATACTTTATATTTTCTTTTGCCGCATCCTTACAAAGCTGATAACTTGCTCTCTTGAACTCTTTTGGCGTTCTTAAACACCAGGCGGTGTTGTAATAGACTTTCAAAAAGTCGTCTAAATTTTTATAGTCATCAGGAATAGTTGTTTTTTCTTTAATTTCTTTAGGACTTAAACCGTCTTTTTTCATAATATCTTTTAAAATCGGCAAAGGCGCTGATCCGCTAAGATGCAGGTGAATATCTGTTTTGGGAATAGCACAAAATAAGTCTTGCAAATCTTTTGGAACAGGTTCTTTATTTAAAGGCACTTTATCAAAAGATTTTGAAGAATTTTCAGCTTGAAATGACAGGTAATTAATTTTGTAAGGATTAAAATTTATTCTATTGCCGATAATCATTTAATAACAAGACCTCTGGTAATTACCTAAAAATACCTCTGGTAATATAAGTCCCGTAAAAATAAAAGTTGACAGTAGGAGTTGAGAAAAACTTTTTGTTTTACCAAAAACTCTTTAGTGAAAAGCGTTTTTGGTGTTGAAAGCCTGATTTAATATTTTGTAATATTACGGATTTCTGCTATAATTTACTTGATAGAACTATTTTAAATAAAAGTCGGATTATGTTTGGAAGAAAAAAAGGAAATGCTTTTGGCGTAATTATTGCAGTGTTTGTAACTATTGTAGTAATTTCCTTAATTAATAATAATCAAAAAAATAATAGTAACGTAGTTAAATCAGAGCTTAATATCCCTGCTGCTGTGGGATATGTGAATGATTTTGCAGGCGTAATTTCTGCCGGAAATGTAAGTAATTTAGAATCGTATCTTAAAGAACTTGATAAAAAAACAGGCGCAGAAATAGCCGTTGTAACTATTTCCTCTTTGAAAGGCGCTAGTATTGAAGATGTTTCACTGGAAATAGGTCGTAAATGGGGCGTAGGGAAAAAAGGAAAAGACAATGGCATTGTAATTCTTGTTGCTACAGGCGATAAAAAAATGCGAATAGAAGTCGGTTATGGTCTTGAAGGAATAATCCCCGACGGAAAAGCAGGCAGAATCAGAGATGATTATATGATTCCGTATTTCAAACAGGGTGATATGGAAAAAGGTATTATTAACGGAACTATGGCTGTTGCATCGGTTGTAGCAAAATCATATCAGGTTGAAATGCCTGCAGCATTTAATTCTATATCAAATTTATCATCTGATTACCCTATGTCAGTGCCTCAATCAGGTTCAGGAAAATCATCACCGCCGGATATTTTTATATTTTTAATATTTATAATTTTGTTTATAGTTTTACCTCGCAGAGGACTTTTTATGGGTGGCTATACTAATTATGGAGAAGGATTCGGTGGAAGTTCCGGAAGTTTTGGCGGCTTTGGCGGTGGATGTTCTGGTGGCGGCGGCTCTTCAGGAAGCTGGTAAGTTAAGGAAAATAAAATTATGCACAATATAACTTTAGTTAAAGATTTAAAAGATATTTATGGCGAAAACCTCGTTTCGGTAATACTTTATGGTGAAGATATAGAGAGTGAACAACCAAAAAGCAAATCGGAACAAAATATTATAGTAATTTTCAATAAACTTGAGGCTTCCGATTTAAAAAATGCGATTACTGCAATAAAAAATTGGAGAAAAACAAAAAATCCGCTGCCTGTTGTTATGAGTGAAAGCGAATGGTTTAGCTCGGCAGATGTTTATCCGATAGAATACACTGAAATTAAAAATAATTATGAAATTCTATACGGAAAAAACGTTGTAGCGCCTATTTCAGTTTCAAAGCATGATTTGAGGCTTCAATGCGAGTACGAAATCAAAAATCTTCTTGTGAGAATAAGACAAATTTATCTTGGAAATAGTGATAATCCTAGTTTCATTGTGAAAACACTGGAAGAAAATTCCGCAAAGCTTGTCAGGATATTAAAATCAGCATTAAGTCTTTTTGATATTACTGCTCCTGATGAATATAGCGAAGTTATACAAAAAATGAAAGAAAAAACCCTTTTTGATGGAGAAATATTTGTTGAAATTCTTTCAGCAAAAGAAAATAAAAGAAAAGTTTCTCCGCAAAAAATCGAAAGCCTTGTACAGAGGGCAATAAATAGTACAAATTTGCTTTATAAGTTTATTAATAATTTAGAAAATGGAGAATAAAAAATGAAAAAAACAATTTTTATTGTATTAGGTGTAATTGGTTTATTAACGGTAATGCTTTTTTCGAGTTTTATAGGAACTTACAATAGGCTTCAAGTACTTGATGAATCAGTTAATTCAAGTTGGAGTCAGGTAGAAAACCAGCTGCAAAGACGTGGAGATTTAATTCCTAATCTTGTAAATACAGTTAAAGGCTATGCAAAACACGAAAAAGATATTTTTATTTCTGTAGCTGAATCAAGATCAAAACTTTCCGGTGCGATTAAGTCAGGAAACATGAAACAAATCAGCAAAGCAGAAGGCGAAATGTCAGGCGCGCTCTCAAGATTGCTTGCAATCTCGGAAAATTATCCTCAGCTAAAAGCTGACAAGGTTTTTATTAACCTTCAGGATGAGCTTGCAGGAACAGAAAATAGGGTTGCAGTTGCAAGAAAAGATTTTAACGAAAATGTAAAAGTTATAAACAGCCAGATAAGAGTTTTCCCGACAAATATTATTGCAGGAATGTTAGGAATTCAAAAAAGAGAGTATTTTGAAGCTGAAGAAGCTAAAAAAGCCTCTCCAAATGTCCAGTTTTAAGTAAAAAACTAAAGCTATAAAAAACAGAGTGCAGTGCACTCTGTTTTTTATGTTAAGAAATATAGATTTTAAATTTTTCGGTTATATCGTGAAATTCCTGCTCCCTATAAATTCTTTTGGCATGAAACAGCAATTTTTTATCTTCACGTTCATTAAATTATATATATTAAAAAGTTAATGAATAAATTAATAATAAAGAAGGCAGGAATGATTAACAGTATTCAGTCAAATTACGGAAAAACTAAAGTCAGCTTTGGAATGGCACAATTTAGAAATTTAGAAGCATTAACTAAATATTCAAAAATGAGTCCAGAGGCTTCAGAAGCTATTACTAAATCTGTCAAAAATGCGTGTAATGGTGAAAAAGATATTATTGTAACCCTGTTATCTCCTGATAAATATTGTTTTGGTGAAACGTTAAGAGCTTTCGCGGAAAAGGACAAAGGTTCGGTTAGAAATTTTTTAAGAACGCTTGTTCCTGAGGAATGGCGCTGCAAATATATAGGTGTAGAGGATATCGGACCAAATGCTATGGAAAAATTGCTTAATAGAGCAAAGGAACGATTATCAGTTTAATTTTATTTAAATACCTATATCAGCAAATGTTTTACCATTTGCTTCCAAGGCTCTTTTAAACCTGAGGCAGGATTCGCACTTTCCGCAGTGTTTTTCTTCATCTGTATAACAGCTTCTCACAAGAGTTAAAGGAGCTTCAATTTCAAGAGCCAATTCTATAATTTCTGTTTTATTTAAATTTATAAGAGGGGCAAAGACTTTTGGCTTGGCAAGAGTTGAAAATTCAAAAGCTTCGTTGATTTTATCAATAAACTCTTGTGTATTATCAGGAAAAGTAGTTCCTTCTTCCTTATTTGCCCCGAAAATTATATGAGAATAACTAAAACTGTCAGCGAAACACGCGGCAATATTTAAAAATACCCCGTTTCTGTTTGGAACCCAGACATTTTTTGCAGAATTTAATGTTAATTCAGGATTATCTAACTCGTTAGAATCAAGCGACGGTAAATCCTGACTTGTATTGACAAGTGAAGTTTCTGTTATTTCCTGTAACCATGGTGTTTTTATAACTTTATGCTCGATATTAAAATATTCAGCAATGGTTTTTGCCGCATCAATTTCTTTTTTTACTGCTCTTTGTCCGTAATCAAAAGTTAAAGCAAGCTGAATATTGTATTCATCTTTTGCATAAACAAGACTAATAAGCGAATCAAGCCCACCGGAAAGCAAAACAATGCTTTTATTCATCCTCTTCCTCTTCTTCGTCATCATCTTCTTCAAGAATTTCGTGAATTTCACTTCTGCAACATTCAGAAAGATCTTTCTTTTGCAGCAGATTTATAACGAAATCTCTTCCTTCAACGTTATAAAGAGCGTTAACAGCGCTTACTGCAACATCTTCATCTTGATCTTGCAGCATTGACTCAATTAAAGGCGTTACTACTTCGTCATCAATTTCGCAAAGAGCTTCCATGGCACTTATTCTAACCTGTGGGGATTCGTCCATAAGAGTTTTTTTAAGCGCATTAAGCTTTTTGCTTTGATTGAATCCTAATTTACCAAGAGCTTCAACAGTTTTTTCTTTCAAGAAAGTAAATTTGTCTACAATTCCTTGTTTGGTTTCAATAATGCTGATTAAAGGATCAACAGCTCTTTCATCGCCCAGCATGCCAAGTGCTTTTGCGGCGGATTCTCTTAAATATACTGATTTTTCTTCTTCATCCGTTACGATATTTATAAGCGGAGCGACCGCATAAACATTTCCTATTCTTCCAAGTGCCTCTGCTGCGGAAAGTCTTATCTTGTAATATTCATTTTTATCGTTCATTATATACATAAGAGGAACAACAGCACTGTCATCTTTAAGGTCACCAAGGATATTAGCTGTTGTACATCGTATTTTTAAATATTTATCCTGCTCTTCAGGATTTTTATAATCTGTCAAAATCTCTATTAAAATTTCTACAGAGCTTTTATCTTTAATTTTTCCAATCATTTGAACTATATGCAGAAGAACTTTGGGGTTTGTTTCTTTACCTGCAAAGAAATTCAAGATTGATACCGCTTCTTTGTTTGATAAATTTTTCAAATGGTTAATTTTCTTGATAGTTTCATCAGGATTGCAATCCCGACCTATCAAAAATTCTTCTAAAAGTTTTTCAAGTTTTTCTTTGTTTTCTTCTAACATAATCTCTGAAAATCAGATATAACCTCTACGCTTTTATTATATTTAAAACATTAAAATAAAGCTCGTTTTTGGAAAAAGTTTTTATATGCAATTACTAAATTAACTCGAGCTGTGAAATATGAGTATAAATATGTGTTAAAATTAGAATTATTTTTTGTAGCATTATATAAATTTATACCCAATTTGGGTTAAAGAGATTCATGAAAATAAGACGATTTAAAATTTCGCAACAATTAATGATGGTGTTTTTTATAGGGGTACTATTGCCTTTATGTATAACAGCGTTGATTGTTACAAACGTAAATCAGCACGCTGTAAGAGCTGAATTGAGATATTCGGCAATAATTACTACAGACAGCGTTTATCAACGTCTTGAAAAAAGTTTTGAAGGAAAAAAATTAGCGCTTTTGTATGTTGCTAAAAGCATGGATTATATTATTCCAAAAGGAAAAGTTAATAGTTATTTGGATGAAATAATTGGTTTTTCAGATGAAACTGTGCAAATAGATATAATAAAAAGTGATGAAAATATAAATAAAACGAATAAAGAAAAGCTTTTTAAAGGTACAGAAACAGAAATTTTTCCTGATGCAAAGAAAAACGCAATTGTAATGTATGTAAAACTTAAAGATGGAAAGTATTTAAGGAAATTTATAGATATTAAAAAACTTAAAAATGACCTTTTTAAATATTTAGTAAACGACAAAAGACCAGTTTATATAATTGATTCAAAGAATAATATTGTAATGTCTTATAATGAGGATAAAGAGCTTTTCAATAAAATTATGCCTTTCATCCCGAAAGATTATGAAAAAGGCAAACCAATTATGTTTGGAGAGTTTAAAAACCAGCCAAATGTGTTTTTGAAACTTAATAAACCTGATTGGGCAATAGTAGTTGCAACACCAAAACAGTTAACCCATTATGGAATAATAGATGCAAGGCTTAAAATAATAGTATCGATTCTTGTATCAGCTATTTTTATAATTGTTTTTGGAGTTTTATATTCATATTCATTAAACACAAACTTGGCACAACTTTTTAAGTCTATATCTGCTATAGGAAGAGGAAATTATAGAAGAAAAGTCAGGCTTGTAAAAGACTTTTTTACTCCTTATGAAATAGTTTTTCTTATGTCAAAATTCAATGATATGGCGCAAAAAGTTGATGAAGGCTATATGGAACTTCAAGAAGCCAATGAACAGTTGTCAAAACTGGACAAAATGAAATCAAATTTGATAGATACAGTCAGCCATGAGTTCAGAACCCCATTAACCTGCATAAAAGGTTATACTTCAAGGCTTTTAAGAAGTGATGTTAATATTAATGAAGAAATGAAAGTAAAATCTCTAAAAGTGATAAAACAGCAGACAGAAAGATTAAGCAGGATGGTTGATGATCTTCTTGTAGTTCCTGAAATTGAATCGGATTTCTTAAGAGTGTTTCAGTCAGAAGTAGACTTAAAAGAAGTATTTGAAAATGCTATTCTTTCAATGCAGCAAAAACAACACAGAGTTATAAATTTGGATATCTCAGAAAATTCGCCGTTTGTCTGGGCAGATCCTGATAGAGTGTTTCAAATAGTGATAAATCTTCTTGAAAATGCCATGAAATATTCTCCTGAAAATTCCGAAATAAACATAAAAGCTTTTCAGGAGGAGAATTTTTTTGTTATTAAAATAAGAAACGAATGTCCTCCAATTGAAGAACATAAACTTCAGCATCTTTTTGATAAGTTTGCAAGGCTTGAGGATGATCTTACAAGGACAACACGTGGAACAGGACTGGGGTTGTTTATTGTAAGAGGCCTGATTCACGCTATGGGCGGCAAAATTTTTCTTTCATCAAAAGACGGATTTGAAGTGAATTTTACTTTGCCGATAGCAGGTTAATTTTTTAAAATACGATTATTAAGAACTGTTAAGAAATATACAACTATTAAGAAACATTAAAAACAAAAGTTTTTAATGGATGCAAATTTATATAAACAGTATTATAATTGTAGTAGAAGATAAAACTAAAATAAAATAAGGTTTTTGGACAAGCTCTTTTTTTGAAAGTTAATAATTCATTTCATATAAATTAACTTCAATCGAGAAAACAAAATGAACAGAGCTTTTTTAAAACAATTTCTAATTATAGTAACTATCCTGCTTATATGCTCAGGATGTAAGCAAAATAGCATAATTGGAGAAAATTTTTTAACAGAACAAAGTGATTCTGGTGTGGTTAAATACAAAAGTGGAGCAGTATTATTAAAAAATAATCAGCAATATAATATGACAAGCCGGAATAATTTTGATAATCCTAAATCTAGTGTTGAAGAAATAAAATTTGGACCAAGAAATATAAACTTTGGAAATTAATAAAGCTTAATTTAATATAAGTCCAACTTAAATATTTATTTAATTTTTCGAATTATTTAAGCTTGAGATGAAAAGCCGAATAAATTTAGCTTAAATAATATTTAATTGGAAAATTTAATAAATATTTATTGGAAAAAATAATAGTTTGATAAGAATATAAGAGGTATTAATTATGGATTTTAAACAGGGTGATTTTGAAAATATACTTATGAATGCAATCTGGGATATGGAAGAATTGGACTATGAAGAAATTGATGTGTCAGAAGTACAGTCAAGAATTAATTCGGAAGAACAAAGTTGGGCATATACCACTGTAAAAACTGTGCTTGACCGTTTAGTAAAGAAAGAATCTCTTGAAAGAGTTAAATTTAATAAAAAATTCTTTTATAAATCTATTATTTCCAGAAAAGAAGCAGGCATAAATGCTATTGAAAAACTTGCAAGACAATATTTTAAAGGAGAAATGAGAGAGCTTATTAAAGCAGCAGATAAAGTTTGTGCAGGTGTATTAATTTATAGATAATGAAAACTTCTTCTTTACAGGTACAGGATGAAAAAAAATATGTTGCTGAACTTATTTTTAAAGTTTTGGCAGGAGAAATTTGTGTAAGAGAGGCTTTAGAACAATTTCCCTGTAAAATAGAAGATAATTCTCTGCAATGTGCTTGGCATGCGCTTGTTCATTTTGAAGCAGATGAGGATTTTCGAAAAAAAGATATTGAATATGCTCAAGAACAGGATAATTATTTAGAATCTCTTGCTATTATGTTACAAAATGGTGAATCTTTGCCGAAAAATGTAATAGAAGAATATAATAAATACTATGATCCGGTTATTAAATCTGAAACAAAAACTATTTTAAGCAAAATTAAAAGTGTTTTCAGGTTTATTATTTAGATTAAAGAATAGAAAAAGAGAGAAAATTAATTTGAAAAGACCAGCTCAAAACTTAGTAGAATTTGTTTTTATTATTCCTCTTTTGATTGCTATTTTGTTTGGAATACTGGAATTTGCGATATTTTACAGAAATGTAAATGCGGTTGAGGATATCGCAACAGAGGCTGCTGTAGCAGCATCAAGAAGACTTGTGCTTGATACAATGACCTCTAATAACATTGCAGACACTTCAAATACAGGTTTTAATAAAGCCGCCAAAGCAGCAAGAGATGTTGTTATGAAAAGAAGAGGCACTCTTGGTATTCCAGCTTTAACTCTTGCATATAATGATTTGGGGGCGGGTTTTGGCGCAAGACCTTATGCTCTTTATGAAATAGTCAGCACACAAACCAGGCTTATCGATGGAGTTTCTACGCCTATTATCACTCTTGTTGTTGATTATAGAACACCTAGTGAAGACGGAATTATGGTTCAGCTTATTTATCAATACAGAACATTGCTGGTGGGAGCTCAATTACCTATGTTAGGGAGTACGCCGGTTACTTTGATTCCAAGAGATATCCCTATAAGCAGTACAAGAATTAAACAATATTTAATATATTAAAACAGCACTTCTAAGAGTTCTATTAAAATTAGAGAAATATAAATTGAAAAAATGGTCTGAAAATTTCAATATTCCATTGCCTGAATGCGCTCAATGCGGAACGTGCTGTAATTGTGCTTCTCCTTCAGCTTCATATCTTAAGCTTCTTGAAAAAGCTGCTTCGGGAGAAGATTTTGCAAGAGATTTTTTTTCAATATTTGTTCCTTATAAAACTATTGAAGAGGCTAAAACACTTTATCCGAATATAATTGAAAGAAGCATAAAGTCCTCAAAAACAGGAGGAAGCAAAACTAAGCCGGAAGATTTGGTTTTTTACAAATGCCGGTATTATTCTAAAGAAAAACAATGTCTTATTTATGAAGACAGACCTGAATTATGCAGAGATTTTCCCGGTACTCCTTATGTGATTTTAGGAGAAAAATGTGCTTATTATAACTGGGCGCAGGAATGCAGGAAAAAATATAAAGATTTAATGCAAGAACTTGATAATTTAAAAAAATATAAAAAAGAGCTTGATAATTTGAAATACCAGCAAAAAGCAATAAAATTAAATTATCGGCTAAAGAAAATCCCTGAAGAATATAAATTTATGTGGCTTTGTCCGTCTATGAGTATAATTTCTCCGGGAAAATCCTGGCTTAAGGTTTATTGATATTAAAAAAGAGGCAATACAGCCTCTTTTTTAATTCTATACGAGAATTTTATACGAAATTAATGACGTCTTTTGCGTGCAGCTTCAGACTTGCGTCTTCTTTTAACGCTTGGTTTTTCGTATCTTTCTCTTCTTTTAATCTCGGACAAGATACCTGCTTTTTGGATTTTTTTCTTGAAGCGCTTAAGTGCGCTTTCAATGCTTTCGTCTTGACCTACTTGTATTTCAGACAATTGTTCTAACCCCCCTTCAAGTTTGAGGTTTATTTTGTTCGCAAATAGCAGTTTTTACTACTATTTGTGAATGTTATCACATCATTATGCTAATTACAATATCAATTGTAAAAATATGTTAAGTAACATTAAGAATTACCCTGGAGGCCAATCTAAAGGTCTTCCTCCAATTACATGCACATGTATATGGAAAACCGCCTGCCCTGCACCTTTGCCTGTATTGATTACGGTTCTGTAATTTTCTTTTATGCCCAATTTTTCTGCGGTTTTTTGTACCCCTTCAAGCAGTTTCCCCATCAATTCAAGGTCTTCAAGATCATTTAGGGATGAAAAATGTTCTTTTGTAATGACAAGGGCATGAAAAGGAGCTTGAGGGTTTAAATCTTTAAAAGAAACATAATCATTTGTTTCTAATATAAGTTCTGTTTTTATTTCTTTGTTTGCAATTTTGCAGAAAATACAGTCTTTATTCATTTTTTACTCCTTAATACTAACGTTTTTGTACAAAAAATTCTGCTTCGGCTATGGGTTTATCAAGATTATCCAGAGAAAAAATTCTTATAAAATAAGTTCCATCCTGATGTAAAACAAAATAATCAGATACAACATTAGGGTTTGAACCCCTTTCCATATCTACAGCGTAAGGAATTTCCATCTGTGGAATAGGATAGTTGTATTTATTGTCAAGTTTTATCGTCTGAAGCCTTAAAACAGTGCTTTCAATAGGTTGTTTGCTCACCAGTGCAAAATAAATTCGTTGTCTTTCTTTAAAAGTAGGGCTTTCCTGTAAAGTAGCTAAATTGTTTAAACTTATAGGATCAGCGCTTAAAAATATTGCCGCTTCTTTTTTATCGCACGCCGAAAGCAATAAAATTACTGCTATTATTAAAAGTGCCAGAAGATTTTTCATTAATTACCCTGAAAAGCCGGATCTTCTATTATAAGAGGAGGCAGGTCTGTCGTATTGTCAGGATTAATTTTAGGTTCATCCGGTATGTATTTTGTATTATCAATATTTCGGTTTTGAACGGGTTTTGTTTCCGGAACTTGTTGGTAAGTTCCCGGGCTTGTAGTCATTATTTGATTTAATTGCTGCTCTGTAGGGAAGGCTTTTAATCCTTCTGCCTCGGCTGCTTTTTCTTTGACACTTTGTTCGTTAGGTAATTTCCCTTTTAATTCTTTAATTTTATATTCGATTCCTTTAGCATTTTCGTCGGTTGGGGAAAGCGTAAGATATTGCTGATAATTCCTCAAAGCTGCCTGATAATTTTGAGATTGTTCTTCAAGAAGTCCCAGAGCATAATATGCATAAGAAAAATCAGGGGTAGAGAAAATTACTTCGTTATAATATTTCCGCGCTTCTTCAGTTTTTCCCATTTCCGCAAAAGTAAGCCCCATATTGAATTTGGCGTTGGAATTCTCGGACTGTAAAGAAAGAGCTTTCTGGTAATACTCAATGGCTTTATCGTTATTTAATTTGTCTTTATATGAATTGCCTGCCTTTATGAGTGTTTCAACGTTTTTGGGGTCAAGTTCAAGAGCTTTATTGTATTGGACTATAGCTTTATCAAACTGATCGGTTTTATACAAAGAATCGCCAAGTCCTATATAAGCCTGCGCTTCTTTAGAATCAAGTTCTATTGCCTTTTGGAAAGCTCCTTGTGCTTCTTCAAATCTGTTTGTTTGAACAAGCGCTTTTCCATAATCTATAAATACAGTCTTATTTGTATTGTCCTTAGCGATTGCTTTTTCATAATTCAAAACAGCATCATTATACCTGCCCATTTTTTGGTAGGTATTTGCAAGCCCTGAAAGTGCGTAAAAATCTGAAGGTTTGGATTTAAGAGCCTCGTTATAATTCGCAATAGCCCCGTTATAATTTTTATTCAGGTTTTGTTGGTTAGCTTTTGCTATGAGCGCGCCTGTATAATCCTGTCTTACTCTGGTATTTTCTTTTAAAGTAAGGGATTTTTTATACAGTTCTAATGCTTTATCTACATCCTGTTTTGAGTGATAAGCAAGTCCGGCATTGTAATAAAGTTCAGCGTTGTCTTTATCAACAGCCAAAAGTTGATTATAAAGAGTTATAGCTTTATCATAATCCTTTGCTATGTGATAACTTCTTGCAAGGTCTTCTTTTATGTCTGTATTGTTAGGCTTAAGAGCAAGCGCTTTCTCGAATTTTTCTATAGCTTTATCTGTTTTGTTCATATTGCTGTAAAGAAGACCTACATTGTACAAAGCATTTACGCTGTCAGGAATGTCTTTTAAATAATCTTCGTAATATGAAACAGCTTCGTCTTCTTTTTTAAGGTCGGTTAAAAGAGCTGCGAGGTCATATTTAAGCTGAGAAAGCTTAGGATTGATTTTTAAAGCGGCTTTAAATGACTCTACAGCTTTGTCTTTTTGGTTGGTATTTACATAAGCAATAGCCAAATTTGAATGAGCAGAAGGATCTGCGGGATTTCTTTCTATGCCCTGTTTTAGAATTGTTATTGCTTTTTCGTAATTTTTGTTTTGGATTAAAGCCTTGCCATAGTTTGTATATTCTTTGAATTCATCAGGCATGTTTGTCATAATAAATTCATACTGACTTATTGCATCCTTAGGCTGTTTATTTTTCATATACATAGAGGCAAGATTTTTTCTGGAATCGGCGTGTGCAGGGTAATAATAAATAAATTTGTTGTAATAATCCACCGCACCATTGGTATCGCCCATTAAAGACTTAACATTTGCAATATTTAAATAGTTAAATTTATATTCGGGAAACATATCAGAAGCCTGCATATAAGACTTCATAGCGTTTCCATACTGGTTTTGTTCCTGATAAATATTGCCCATACTTATGTATACAAATGAATCAGTCGGGTTAAGCTTCGCTGCTTCATTGTATTCCGCAATAGCATCCTGCCAGTACCCTAATTTAGAGAGTACATCAGCAAGTTTTATGTGTAAATCAGGGTCATTTTTTGCATATTCAATAGCCAGTTCAAGTTCTTTTTTAGCCCCCTGCATATCATCTGTTTTATAAAGCATTAAAGCGTTATTATAGTGAATCATCGCCTGTTGAGACATTGCAAAGCAAGAATTTGAAGTAAGAAAGGCAACAACTGCACACAGCGAAATAATTTTCATTTTAGCCTTATTCATAAACCGTCCCCGAACCCTGTTTTTTTATTACAAATATCTGTTTACTATTATAATACTTAATTTACTTTTTTTTAAATATAATTTCGTACCCTAAAATATCAGCAATTAAATCAACTTCTTTAAAAGAAATTGTATCTTTTCTGAGTTTACCTGACAAATTATTCAATGAATAATCTTTATTTAAATTTTCACCTAATTTTTTTGCTAATTCGGATAAAGTCATGTTTCTTTCAACAAGAATTTTTTTGATTTCGATACGAGAGTTCATAAGTTTAATCCTACAATAATATGTATAATATTGTACTTATTAGTTCAATATTACTCAAATTTGATTAAAGATGAATTGACTTATTGAACTATAAAACGTATAATTACATTTTATAATGTATTCATTAATCCAGAAGAGTATAAAACATTAAGATTAATTACAAAGGGAAATATTCATGAAAAATAGCAAAATAATTGATTAACTTGATAAATTAACGCTTGAAGCTGATATGTTGTTAGAAGTGTTAGATGATGCACTAAAACAAAATAAGGAAAAAGACGGCATTTGTTCTATTAGTTTTTTATCAGGAAAAATTAGAAAAAAATTCAGAAAAATAAGAGCATTATTTTAAATAAAGAGGTTCAAAACTTTTTCCACTATAGGAATATCGGGAAGTGTAAATTCGTATTTTGAAAGTTCATCAGGAGAAATCCATTTTACTTCTTCATGGTCGACCAACTTTAGTTCCCCGCTCAAATATTTTACTCTGTAAGCAATAAGTTCTATTTCGAGGTCGTTGCAAGAAAAAAAGCTTGATGCTATATAATTTTTGACTTCTACCTCTATATCAAGCTCTTCTTTAAGTTCTCTTTTTAGGCACTCTTCAAGGGTTTCGTCTTCTTCCAGTTTTCCTCCGGGAAATTCCCAATTTGCGCCGATGCATTTGCCTGATTTTCTTTTGGCAATAAGAATTTTGCCGTCTTTTTCTATTACACCTGCTGTTACTTTTTGCATAAAATAATTCCAAAATTTGTTCAAGACAAAATAATCATACAGCATTATTCTTTATATTATAATTTTTATATGAGAAGAATAATTGACGTGAATTTAAATAGAGCGACCGAAGCGCTAAGAGTTATCGAAGAAATCGCAAGATTTTATCTTGATAATGAGGATTTGTGCACTCAACTAAAATATTTACGGCATGAACTGGCTAAAGTTATTGACTCTAATTATGCAGATTTGCTTAAAAGTAGGGATACAGAAGGAGATGTTGGAACTTCTGTTGTAAATAAAACCAAAAAACAGGATATTTTAGATATTTTTAAGGCGAATTTCAAAAGACTACAGCAAGCTTTAAGGGTTTTAGCGGAGTATAGTTTGGCGGAAAGTATTGATATATCGGTATTTGAGAAAATAAGATATGAATCTTACACTCTGGAGAAAAATATGTTTGAAGAATTATCAAAAAAATTAAAGCTGAAAAAGCTCGAAGATAAAAAATTATATCTGGTGACTGACAGGAGTAACTTTTCTTCTGTTGATGAATTCTTGGATGCAGTCGGGGCTTCACTTAAAGGTGGGGTTCAGATAGTTCAGCTGAGAGAAAAAACAGCAACTGCAAAGGAATTTATCAAGCTTGGCAGGAAAGTGAAAGAGATTTGCGCTCTTTATGATGCGCTTTTTATAATAAATGACAGGGTTGATGTTGCTCACATAATAGGCTCTGACGGAGTTCATCTCGGGCAGGACGATATTGATATTGATTCCGCAAGACATATATTGGGAAAAGACTCCATAATCGGGATTTCTACCCATGCACCCGAACAGGCAGAAAAAGCAATGGCTTCGGGGGCTGATTATATAGGAGTCGGACCTGTTTTTGAAACCCCTACCAAACCCGGAAGAAAGTCTGTAGGATTTGAATATGTTAAATGGGCTTCTAAAAACGCAAATATCCCATGGTTTGCAATAGGCGGAATAAACACAGAAAATGTTTCCGAGGTTATAAAATCAGGAGCTTCAAGAATTGCAATTGTAAGGGCAATAATTAATGCGGAAAAACCTGATGTTTCTGCAAAAACATTTGCGGAAATTTTGAATTTAAATATCAAAACTCTTATTTAGATATTTAATAAATTCGTTTTGTTGACAAACGACATACGACGGCTTACAATGTTATTATGATAAAAACTTTTCGACATAAAGGACTTAAGAATTTCTTTGAAAAAGGAGATATTAAAGGTATAAATCCTAATCACTCTCCAAAATTAAACAGGATTCTGACAAGATTGGATTTTGCGGAAATCATACAGGATATGGATTTGCCCGGATACAGATTACATCCTTTAAAAGGCGACTTGCAAAATTTATGGGCTGTTGATGTCAGTCAAAATTATAGAATTACTTTTAAATTTGAAGACGGAAACGCATATATTCTTGACTATCAGGATTATCATTGAAATAATAACTAAAGAAGGACAAAGAAATATGATTTACGAAAGAGAAGTTGAAATAATGCATAACCCTAGTCATCCCGGCGCAATATTAAGGGAAGACGTTTTAAAGCCTCTTAATATGACTGTTACGGAATTTGCCAAAAAGCTTAAGATAAGCAGGCAGGTTTTGTCAGGAATTTTAAACGAAAAAATAGGAATTAGTCCAACAATGGCTCTAAAACTTGCAAAAGCATTAAACACTTCGGCAAGCAGTTGGTTAAATATGCAGGTTAAATACGACCTATGGCAGGCAAAACAGACTGTAAATACTGATGATGTTGAAGTAATCAATAAAAAAGAAGCGGCTTAAGAGTTTTTCAGGAGATATAAAAGATGTCTGGTCATTCAAAGTGGGCAACTATTAAACATAAAAAAGCAAAAGTTGATGCTCAAAGAGGTGTAAGCTTTGCAAAAGCCTCAAGAGATATAATGGTAGCAGTAAAAGAAGGCGGGGCTGATCCTTCAGGAAATTTTAGGCTTAAAACCGCCATAGAAAAAGCAAAAGAAGCAGGACTTCCTAATGACAACATAAAAAGAGCAATTGAAAAGGCTTCGGGCGGTGGAGCGGATTCTAACCTTGAAGATATTAACTATGAAGGTTATGGTCCCGGCGGAGTCGCAATACTTATAGAAGCCATGACCGATAACAGAAACCGAACAGCAGGTGACATAAGAAGTTATTTCAACAAAAACAATGGAAATCTTGCTGAAACAGGATGTGTCGGCTGGATATTTAAAGAGCAGGGCATAATTTCGGTGGAAAAAGATAATGTAAATCAGGATGAACTTTTTGATGCTGCTATAAACGCAGGCGCGGAAGATTTTATTGCTTCTGAAGAAGAAGAGGATTTTAAGATTATTACAACGCCTGATACACTTCAAACTGTGGCGGAAGAAATTGAGAAGTCAGGATATAAAATTAAAAGCGCTGAAAAAACAAGAACACCTGAAAATACTGTGCCGGTGCAGGATGAAGAAACAGCAAAATACTTGCTAAGACTTTTGGGAAGTATCGAAGACCATGACGATGTCCAAAATGTTTACGCAAACTTTGAAATGAGCGATGAATTACTGGAAAAGTTTAGTTAATTTTAAAGGAGACTTATAATAATGTCTTATGAATGGACTGATGATTTATCTACAAAAATAGAATGGATAGATAACCAGCATAAAGAACTTCTTAAACAAATAGAGTTTCTTTCTTTAGCTTTTGAAACAGGTAAAGGAAAGGAAGAAATAGTTCATACTCTCAAATTTCTTCAAGATTACATACTTGTTCATTTTAAAGATGAAGAAGAACTTCAAATAAAATACAACTATCCGTATTATTTAGCACATAAAAAATTGCATACAGATTTTATAGAGGATTTTAATAAATTTAAATATCAGGTTATCAATCATGGAACAAGCAGTTATTTAGCTCATGAAGTCAAACAAAAGCTTAATGACTGGCTAAGAAACCATATAAACCTCGTTGACAAAAGAATGGCAGAGCATTTAATGGAAAACAATAATTTGACTTCTGCTTAATAATTATGCAAGAACTCTTTTATTTTCCACATAAATATAATCTTTAATAACGCCTCTATGATTTTGTTTAATAGGATTTGTAGATTCAAACTTGTTAATAATTCTTGTCAACGTGCCTTGTGCATGAATGAGTTCCGGTCTTCCAGAGCGACAAAGTCCCTCTTCAGACCTTTCACTCCCGCTTCGCACAGGTTTAGTTTCCACAACAACAACGATGTTATTCATACATACTCCCTTTATCTCCCGAACCTATAGTTTTTAATCTATCGGTTTTATAAAAATCTCATTAAGCTGATTTTATTTTGTCGTAATTTGATGTTTTCTACATCAATCGGTGGATTTAAAAGGAGGTTAATTTGTATCTAAACCTTTTGGATGATATTTCTTCTTAAGGCTTTAAGCAAGGCACATTTGGAAAAAGAACCTGTTTGTGCTACGATTATATTGAAGAAATTTAACATAATTTATCTTTTAAATGTCTGGGATATGTTTGAAATTGAGGATAAATAATACTATAAATATTCGGAGAGGAATATAATGAGCCAACAAAGAATTTTTGGAGATGGAAAAATCGTCCCGATAAACATTAGGGATGAAATGAAACGCTCCTATATAGATTATGCAATGTCTGTTATAGTTGGAAGAGCGCTTCCTGATGTACGTGACGGGTTAAAACCGGTTCATAGAAGAATTATATTTGCTATGAACGAACTTGGTATGTACCACGATAAACCATTTAAAAAATGCGCACGTATAGTCGGGGAAGTTCTCGGTAAGTACCACCCTCACGGCGATACAGCTGTTTACGATGCTCTTGTTCGTATGGCGCAGGATTTTTCTACAAGATACCAAACTATCGACGGTCACGGAAATTTCGGAAGCGTTGATGGTGATTCCGCAGCGGCGATGAGGTATACGGAAGCCAGAATGACCAATATCACAATGTCAATGGTTAACGATATTGATTCAGAAACTGTTGATTTCGTTCCAAACTTTGACGGCAGTTTAGAAGAACCCGATATCCTTCCTGTAAGACTTCCTATGCTTCTTTTGAACGGAACAAGCGGTATTGCGGTTGGAATGGCAACAAATGTTGCTCCTCATAACCTTAATGAAATTGTCGAAGGAACAATCGCTCTTATTGATAACCCTGACCTTGATATTTCCGAGTTGATGGAATATATAAAAGGTCCTGATTTTCCAACTGGTGCAACTATTCTTGGTAATGAAGGCATAAGATCAGCCTTCCAGACAGGACGCGGAAGTATATTAATGCGCGCCGTAACTTCTTTTGAAGAAGTTGACGGAGGCAAAGGCAAGCATGACAGAACGGCTATAATTATTTCAGAACTTCCTTATCAGGTAAACAAAGCGAATCTCGTTGAAAAAATCGCTGAACTCGTTAAAGAGAAAAAGCTTGAAGGCATAAGTGATTTAAGAGATGAATCAGACAGGGACGGAATGCGCGTTGTAATCGAACTTAAACGCGATGCAAAACCTGATGTGGTTCAAAATAATTTATTCAAACACACTTCTATGCAAACTTCTTTCGGGGTGAATATGGTTGCTCTGGTTAATAAACAGCCGAGACTTCTTAATGTTCATCAGATACTGACTGAATTTATAGAGCATAGAGTTGAAATTGTAACCAGAAGAACCGCTTTTGATCTTAAAAAAGCAAAAGCAAGAGCACATATTTTAGCAGGTTTAATTATCGCTCTTGGTAATCTTGATAAAGTTATAGAAATGATTAAAACTTCTAAATCAACGGAAGCAGCAAGAAATTCTTTAATAGAAATTTACGGACTTGATACTGATCAGGCAAATGCTATTCTTGAAATGCAATTAAGAAGATTAACAGGCTTGGAACAGGAAAAAATCAACGCCGAATATCAGGAATTAAAACAAAAAATCGCTGAATTTGAATCAATTCTTGCGAATAGACAAAAAGTGCTTAATATTATCAAAACAGAACTTGAAGCAGATAAAGAAAAATTTGGCGATGAAAGACGCACCCAAATTATTCCTTATCAAGATGAATTAAGTATAAAAGATCTCACTCCTGATGATCCGATGGCTATTTTTATTACCCGTCAGGGCTATATAAAAAGGATTTCTCTTGATACATTTGAGAGACAAAACAGAGCCACAAAAGGAAAAGGCGGAATGAAAACAAGGGATAATGACGATGTTATGCACTTCTTTACAGCGACAATGCATAACAAAGTACTTTTCTTTACCAGCAAAGGTCTTGTTTACAGCATAAATGTATATGATTTCCCTGAAGGAGGAAGAACAGCAAAAGGATTGCCTATTATAAATCTTCTTCCTATTGAACAGGATGAAAAAGTTACTGCTGTGATTCCTATAACAGAGTTTTCTAATGATAAATATTTGATATTCCTCACTAAAAACGGATTTATCAAAAAAATCGAATTAAGTCATTTCAGCGCAATTAGAAGAAGCGGTATTATAGCAATGGGGCTGGGCGAAGATGATATGCTCGGCTGGGTAAATCTTACTGATGCAAAAGATGAAATTATAATCGGTACAAGTCTTGGTATGGCTATAAGATTTGCTGTTTCTGACCTCAGACCTTTAGGAAGAAGCGCGCGAGGAGTTACCGCAATCAAGTTAAGACGAGATGATTCAATTGTCGGCTGTGATATAATTCCGAAAAATTACACAGCGGAACTTCTTGTTATGACTAATGACGGCTATGGAAAGAGAACTTCAATTTCCGAGTTCAGACCGCAGAATAGAAGCGGCATAGGACTTATTTGCACCAAGTTTAAAAGACCGACAAGCCGTGTAATTACTATACTTATTGTCAGCGAAGAAGACGAAATTATGATTGCAACAGCTAATGGCGTTGTAACAAGACAAAAAGCAGGCAATATTTCCAAACAAGGAAGACCAGCTACAGGCGTACGTATTCAATCAATGTTTGATAACGATGTTGTTGTAGCCGTAAATAAAATAGCCCTTCCTGAAGACGATGACGACGACGAAATTGTAATAGGAAATGATTTAGGGCTTGTATAAAAAGCTATAAACTAATTAAAGCGGGCTTAAAGCCCGCTTTTTTCATGAATTTTATTGAGCATCATATCTTTTTCGTAAAACCATTGTTTCTTGAGCTCCTTTTGATAAAGATTCTATATCGTGCCAATCAACTGGGGCTTTGATATGAATATGCGGCAATTTAATTTGACCAAGTAATTTTCTGGTTTGTTCTTCTCTTTCGGGATTATTATAATAAATTATCCCGGTGGTATAGTATTCAGTATCGCGAACAAAGTTTTTTTGTTTATCTTCTTCCACTAAAGTTCTATTTTTTTCTAAAATTTTATTTTGTTCAGGTGTTCTAAGCGGTTTATCTGGAATTATAAATCCACCCTTAAAAGCGACTTGATTTCTGTTATAACTGTTTATTATCATTTTTATGCTCCTTAAGTTGTTTAATTTTCTAAGCTACTGAATACTTAAAGATTCCTCAAGAAAAAAATTGATAGTTCATGACAAAAGAATTTACAAAAGAGAGATAAAAGCCTTGCAATGATTGAAAAAAGCAGCTTTGTTATTTCTTAATATTGTTTATATTGGCCAGGATTGGTATAATTTTTTGGAAAGGGATTAAAAAATGTTAAATATCAAACCCACTTTGCAGGAAATAAAAGAAAAACTTGTCGGAAAGACAGGAAAAATCTTAGTACCTGTCTGGACGGAAATAATTGCTGACCTTGAAACTCCAGTTTCTGCTTATAATAAGGTCTGTCCGCAAAATATACTAAAAGAAAAAAAATACGGCTTTCTTCTTGAATCAGTGGAAGGAGGAGAATCTTTCGGCAGATATTCTTTTATTGGTATCGATCCTCTTTTTATTTTGAAAGCAGAAGATAATAAATCTGTAATTTGTGATTTTTTGGAAAATAAACCCATAATGAAAGCTTCTGACCCTTATGAACTTTTTAAAGCTTTTTTTAAAGAATTTTCGGTATTGGAATTTGATATCCCTTCTTTGTCAGGAGCTGTCGGGTATTTTGGATTTGATACAATCAGGTATATTGAGCCAAAATTGATTAAAAGTTATGAAAAAATAGAGAAATGTCAAAGTTTTCCCGATGCATATTTTATGATAAGCGGAAACACTCTTGCTTTTGACCACGTGAACCATAAAATTTATATAATTAGCAATATGGTTGTAGAAGATATTGCTAATTTAGAAGAGTCTTACAATAAAGCAGCAAAAAAAGTAGGGGAAATCCTTGAAAATCTTTCTTTGAATCATAATTTACAGCCTTTAAGCCTTTCATTAGAGCCGAATAATGAAGAGGTTTCCTCTAATATTTCGAAAGAGGAATGGATAGAAGCTATAAATTCCGCAAAAGAGCATATTAAGGCAGGAGATATTTTTCAGGTCGTGCTTTCTCAGAGATTTTGCGTGGATAAGGGAAATCTTGATAATTTTACTATATACAGGGCTTTAAGAAGTATAAATCCTTCACCGTATATGTACTTTCTGAATTTTGATGATTTTCAAATTGTAGGTTCTTCTCCTGAAGCGTTAGTGAAATGTTCAAAAGATAAAATAGCACAAACAAGACCAATTGCAGGCACAAGAAAACGTGGAAATACTCCTGAAGAAGATAATGAGCTTGGAAAAGAACTTTTGGCAGACCCGAAAGAAAGAGCCGAACATGTTATGCTGGTTGATCTTGCAAGAAATGACCTTGGCAGGGTTTGCGAATACGGTTCTGTAAAAGTTGACAGGTTTATGGATGTCGAAAGATTTTCGCATGTAATGCATATTTCAAGCGATGTTTCGGGAAAATTAAGAGATGAATTCTGTTCGATAGATTTGCTTAAGGCATGTTTTCCTGCGGGAACGGTTTCCGGCGCGCCAAAAGTCAGGGCAATGGAAATTATTTATAATCTTGAGAAATCTGCAAGAGGTCCTTATGCTGGCTGTATAGGCTATTTAGGGTTTAATAATGAAGTAAATGTTGCTATAACTCTCAGAACAATGCTTATTAAGGACAATAATGTCTTTGTACAGGCAGGAGCAGGAATTGTAGCTGATTCTGACACTGAACTTGAATATCTTGAGTCACAAAACAAAGCTGCTGCGTTAATACAAGCAGTTAAACAATTAAAGTAATGATAATAAAAATTATTTTTTTAAATCTGATATTTGCCTCTTTATTAAATCCTCAAATGCTTATTCAGGATTCTTATTATCCTTCGGGAAATAAAGATGCGGATAAAATCTATCCTGCAGATAGACCCTCAAAGAAATACCCGCATTTAAATCTGGATATAACAGCTTATGATTCTGAATTTAATAAAATTGAACCCGGAATTTATTCTGTGGAATATTCTCCCGAGTTTAATATCCTTTTAATAAGCGATGGTCAGAATATTATAAAATCTCCTGTTTTTCAGGTGATAAAATTAAGTCAAAAAACTCATATTCCTTCAGTGAATGTCTCTTTTATAAAAGATGACAAGGTTTTCATTATTTATAAAAAGGATAATGTAGAAGTTCAGAGTTTTTTGTATTTACCAAAAGCTGTTTTAGACGGGAATTAAATCAAAGGAAAGAAAAATGAAATTATCTGACAAAACTATAAAAATATTAATTATTCTTTTAATCGGTTCAGCTTTTATTTTTAATATGCAAAAAAATGTGTTTTCTAAAACAAAAATTGATTCTAAGAAGATTAATTTCCTTAAAACAGAATGTTTAAAACAAAATAATGGCGAATGGCTTGAAAAATATAATGAATGCGAAAATATGCCGCAAAAGACCTGTGAAAAACTCGGAGGCGTATACAACGAATGTGCTTCACCATGCAGGCACATGAAAGTTGATGCCTGTATAACTCTTTGTCAGCCGGTTTGCAGTTTTAAATAATTTCTATACTTTTACAGCTTCATTAAGAGGTTGTTTTCCTATGCAGATATATTCAAACCCTCTTTCCTGCATTCTTTTTGGCTCGTATTGGTTTCTTCCGTCAAAAATTACAGGATTTTTAAGAAGTTTTTTTATTCTCTCAAAATCAGGTCTTCTGAATTCGTTCCATTCTGTAACGAGAATAAGCGCATCGGCATTTGATAAAGCATCATAGCTGTTTTGTGCATATTTAACGGAATCCCCGATAAGCAATTTTGCTTCTTCCATTGCTTTTGGGTCATAAGCCTGAATGTTAGCACCCGCATCAAGAAGTCTTTCTATTATTGTAAAAGCAGGAGCTTCTCTCATATCATTTGTTCTTGGCTTAAAAGCAAGACCCCATAGAGCGAATGTTTTTCCTTTCAAATCGCCGTTAAAATGCCTAATAATCTTGTCTATAAAAATTTCTCTTTGTTGTTTGTTAATATTATCCGCCGCTTCAAGGATTTTTGAAGGAACTCCTGAATCATGAGCGACTTTTATAAGAGCTTTTACATCTTTTGGGAAGCATGAGCCGCCATAACCAAGTCCCGGAAACAAAAATTGGCTTCCTATTCTTCTGTCTGAGCTCATCCCTATTCTAACCTGTTCTATATCAGCTCCTACTGTTTCGCAAATATTGGCCAGTTCATTAATGAATGAAATTTTTGTAGCGAGAAAGGAATTGGCAGCGTATTTTGACATTTCTGCTGATTTAACATCCATTATGATTACAGGATTTCCTGTTCTTAGAAATGGACTGTACAATTCCTGCATAATTTCTGTGGCTTTTTGTGAGTCAGAACCTATAATAACTCTGTCAGGTTTTAAGAAATCATCTACTGCTGCTCCTTGCTTAAGGAATTCAGGATTTGAAACAACATCAAATTCATAATTTGTTATTGATTTTACGATATTTTTTACTTTTTCAGCTGTTCCGACAGGAACAGTGCTTTTATTTACGATTACTTTATACTCTGTCATTGATTTTGCGATTTCTTCAGCTACGCCAAATACATAGCTTAAATCGCATGAGCCGTCATCTCCCTGAGGAGTCCCAACTGCTATAAAGCATATAAGTGAATTATTAACCGCTTCACTAAGGTTAGTGGTGAAATTTAAACGATTTTCTCTAACATTTGCTTCTATTAATTCTTCAAGACCCGGTTCATAAATAGGAATATTGCCTTTTAGCAATTCTTTAATTTTTTGTTCGTTATTGTCAACGCAGAGAACGTCATTCCCCATTTCTGCCAGACAAGCTCCTGCTACAAGCCCTACATATCCTGTTCCTACAACACAAATTCTCATATTTACAGCTCCTGCTTAGAAAATTTTTATTAATAACTTACTTACCTAATTAAGAATATTATATCTTAATAGCTGGTTAACTGATTTACTTCAAGAATACAAAAATTATACTATAGTCAACTTTAAAAGGCAGATTTTATATTAATTTGCTGTTCATAGTTACAAAAATCAGCTTGGTTAGAACTAAACTGATTTTTAAGTTTTATATAAATAACTATAAAGAGGGAGATATGGCTTCAAAATTTAGGCTTTTAATGACTACTGACGTAAAAAGTGAGGTTTGGGATTATTCTTTAACTCTTTCCAGGGCTCTTTTAAAGCATATTAATGCTGAAATTTTAATGATTAGCATGGGGGGGAACCCAACAGACAGCCAAAGAAAACAATTAGAGGATTTAAATATTGAATTTCAATTTACGGACTTTTCGTCAGATTTTTCAATTGATGATAAAGTGAATCCAGATGATTCAAAGATAAAAACAATTTTTGAAAGTTCTATAAAGAGTTTTAACCCTCATATTGTTCATCTAAATCATGGCTATCCTGATTTTGATTTTGATAAACCCTGTGTTTTTGCATGTCATGCTAATATATTGAACAAAAAATTATGGAATGACAGTATTAACCGGTATAGTCCTTTACACAAAAACCTTTTGAATTATAAACAAATCATAAATAAAAGTCTTAATAATGCTGATATTATTATAGCTCCGTCAAGATTTTTTGCTGAAAACATTGTAAAAACTTTTAATTTTACAAAAGGAATTAAAATTATTTATAATGGGATTGATTATAAGCCTCATTCTTGTTTGAAAGAAAGTCCGACTCTGGTTACATTTGGAAATATGTCAGATAACATCAAACATATAAATCTTCTTTTAAATATGGCGTATAGACTGCCGGATAATATAAAAATAAAGATTATTGGTGATTCACAGTTTGATAGAAAATTGCCTAAAAATGTCGAGTTTTTAAAAAATTTATCAAATTTTGATCTTCAGGAAGTTTATAAAAATTCTTCAATTTATCTTGCATTATCAAATTATGAATCAAATGGATTATCTTCAATGCAAGCAGCATATTCAGGATGTGCGATCTTGGCAAATGATATTCCTGCATGCAAAGAATTATGGGGTGATTGTGCTTATATTTTTGACAGAGATGATCAAAATTCTCTGATGAGATGTATTAATAATCTCGTAGAAAATCCGAATTTACTTGAGATAACTTCAAGAAATTGTCAGGCAAAAGCTCTTTCTGTATTTAATTCCAAAAGAATGGCGTATGAATATATAAATTTATACAAAAACATTTTAAAAAAGCATCAAACAAAACAAACTGATAATAATAGCTGTCATTCTGAGGTGCTAACGCACATAACTAAGGACTCGAATCATGAATCGATTACTTAAGTTTGCGGCTTTGCCGCCGAAGAATCTGTTAAATAGTGAATATAGTTAAATGGGCAGATCCTTCGGCTTCACCTCAGGATGACAATGCCTATATCCTTCTAAATATTAAACAATTTGTCCTGTTTTTTGAAACAATTCAAATTTATTCATCATATTTGAATTGTTTACAGGTAATTCTTTAGCCTGCTCATTATTTAAGCCGTTGTTTTCGGATTTTTTCTTTTCTTCGTAGAGTTTTTTCGTATGCTGAATATTAAACCATGGTAAAAGTCCGCCGAGAATAAAAGCTGTTGCGGCTATACAACTTGCTCCTGTTACTGATTTGAGGTTTGACGCATTGGTTAAAAGTTTATTTTCTCCGACAAACATTGTTTTAAGAGAATCCAGTTTTTGTAGAACATTTTTATCAGTAGATTTTTGAGCTTGTCTAATTAGACCTACAACATTTTTATTAGTTATTTCTTTTTGATAACCTAATGATTTTGCAAGGTCATTTAGAGTGTCCTTTGAGTTTTTATCAAGCATGGAGAAACATTTTGTTAAATCACCGCCAAGTTTCTTAATGTTTCTGCAAAATCCTGCAAAACCGTTCTTGATGCCATTAAAGGATTCAACATTTTTAACGCTCAGCCACTCTGCAAGCTGTTCGTAAGAAGCCATTTGAAGACCTTTTTCAGGATTGATATTTTTCAAAAGCCCTTTTTCTCCGTAAGCTACGGGGATACCGGTTTTTTTGTTAATAAACATGCTTGCAACTTTTTTCAAAAGAGGAACTGCATAAATGGCGGTAAATACCATGCCGGTATCTCTTGTAAGAATTTCTCTTCTTTCATCATTATTTCTTGCCTGCAAAAATCTTGCAAGGAGAACGCAAACAGCTATTACTGCAAATTGAGTTGTTCTTTTCATCGAAGCTTTTGTAGTTAAATCACAGAAATCATGAACTTTATCAGGAATATGTTTGCCCATATTAGCTAGTGACTGCTGAATTTTACCTGGTTTAAATGCGTATTGAGATGTATTTATTGAAGAAGGTGCTTGAATGGTCATTTTTTAAGCTCCTCCTTCTTTGTGTTTTGCTCTGTAGTGGCTTTATTTTCTGTTTTTAATCCGGCAAGTCCGGGATATTCTTTGTTTTGGCTATATAATTTAGGGATATAACAAAGGAAAAGCGACATCGTTGCTACGGCGGTTGTTGTTATTAACTTTCTTGCGCCTTCTTTGAAGTCGTGAATTTTATCAATCAACTGTCCATTTACGTTTTTTCCTGCTGCTGAAACAGCATTTATTACATCTGAAGAATAGTTTCGACATTCTTCCACAAAATCACCAACATTTTTGGTCATGCCGTCAAGATTAATTCTTGATGAATCAGCCATAGAAATTCCAAGCTTTTTATCATTTCCGATTTTTTTGTTAGTGGAAATTAAAGTTTCAGTTACTTTCTTGTTGAGGTCTTTCACTTCTTTTTTAGATGTAGCGTTATGAAGCTTTAAGAAATCATTTACAATAACTTTTTTGGCGTTTTCAGCTATTTTAGAACCGTAAATATTATCAACAACTTTAGTATAGAAGTTTTGGGCTAAATTACTATTTTTAGCCTTATTAACGACTTTTCCTGTAATTTCTTTGAATTTTTTAAGAGTATCAAGCTTTACATGTGAAGCAGAGCCGAACATTTTTTTAGATGCCGCAAGAAAACCAAAAGGAATCAGGAACATACTTGGACCTGAAAGGATTTCCCTTGTAAATTCTTCTTTTGCCGCAGCATAATTTGGATGTCCGAGTTCTTTTTCATTTCTATGATAAGCCTGATATGTTCTGGGAATAACCATGCCGGCAAAATCTACCACAAGAAATTCCACAATAAAGCCGCCGGATTCGATATATTTTTGAATTTTATCAACGGCTTTAAGCGCTAAATTAAGGGTTTTTTTGCCTATTCCTTCTTTAACAGGCAAAGTCGCAGCAAAAGCCGGCTTTTTAAATTCCCGCTTCACTTTTATATTTCCGGCATGTTTGGATGTTTTTTGTTCTTCTGTGCCGGTTTTATTTATCAAAGAATATGAAAAATTGTTTGCTTTTATAGCATTCATTCCCTTTTTAGTCCTTTTAAGTCCCTTTTAGGCTGCCTCAAGAATAGTAAGTTAAATAACTAACTTCTATATAATAAAAACACTTAAATATTATTTGTTGATACTATTTTGCGTTTTATCAGGCTATTTTTTACATTTATTAATAAATCATTTCTTTACAAAATAGCAATTTTTCAATAAAGCATGTTTTTATAATTATATACGGAGGAGATATTTTTAAAAGAAGGACGATATAAATGTTATTGCACAATTATTTAGATTCAGGCAACTATACTGCTAGTTTAGTTAAAAACAATCTTTCAAATATTCCAAACACCGAAATTCAAAGCATTAAAAAACGCGTAGATTTTTATGTAAATCACTATAAAATTTCTACCCAAAAAACAGCTTCAGAATCAAAAGTATTACAACTTGATTTTCTTTTAAATTTAAACCATATTCTTGAAAATGAAATTCAAGAGCGTAAAGCAGCTTAAATTAATTTTATGATTAATATTTATAGGGATGTTGATAATTGTATCAGCATCTCTTTTAGTTTGTTTATACAAGCTTTTTTACTATAGTGCCACTCTCTTGAGTTTAATCTTGCAACTTTCCAGCCACAGCGCTCAAGAACTTCCTGTTTTTCTATGGATTTTAGGAACTTATCATTATTTTCTTCCGATGAATGAGTTTTTTTAAACGAAAACTCATCATTTCCGTTTAAAACACTCCCGCTTCGCAGATCAAAGCCGTTTAATTCAACAGCCATAGAATTAAACCCGTCAGAAATAACAAAATCAACTGTAAATCCAGCAACTTCAAAATCAGAAAACACTTTAATTCCTTCTTCTTCAAGAAGTTTTACTATTTCTTCCATTACTCCTCTTTTGTCATCCTGAGTGAAGCGAAGGATCTGTCCATTTGAGAACAAAGACTCTTGTTGTTTATTAGACAGATTCTTCTGGCTAAAGCCCTCAGAATGACAATTCGCATTAACTTCATTAATATATTCAAGATAATTCCTTATAAGCCCCGCCGGCAAAGATTCAACAGGTCGTGAAATATATGCGATAAGCTTTTTTCTTGCTCTTGTTATTGCTACGTTAAATAAATTGGGTTTTTGCGCAAACATAATGCTCTGATGATGACTATTTGGAGCAATGGTTAGTGACAAGAGCATTATATCTCTTTCATCACCCTGAAAAGTATGTGCCGTACCTACTTCTATGTCGTGTTTTCTGACAATTTCACCTGTTAAAACCTGATAGACAGCTTTTTTAATAAGCTCTACCTGCCCTCTGAAAGGAGAAACAACCCCTATGGAAGTTGGTTTTTTATTGCCATTTTCACTGTCTTTCAAGATAATATCGTGGATTTTTTTCATAATTTCTTCGACTTCAGCCATATTTCTGGTGCTGTCGAGATCAACTTTGGCATTTTCAATGACATTAAGCTCTAAGCAGCTTTCATTCTCTTCGGAAGGAATCCTACTTTTCATTGCTTTGATTCTTCCTCCGTAAAATTCTTTGCTGCTGAAGTTTATGATTTCAGGATAACTTCTAAAATGCTCGTCAAGAAGAATTGTGGCTGTTGAGTAGTAATTTGCCACGTCAAACATTGAATTTGTCCTGAATCGCCACATAAGCTGATATCTGTCGGGAATATTATATTTGCTCATGAAAGATTGTTCTTTTGCCTTTTCAAGGAATGAAAGATGCGGAAGCTGCTTGTCATCACCGACTATTATTGCCTTTTTTGCCCTGAAAAGAATCGGGAAACAACTTGCTATATCGCATTGAGAAGCTTCATCTATAATTGCCACATCAAATAATCCGGGCTCAAGCGGTAAAGACTCCGAAACAGCCTGAGTTGTAACCGCCCAACATGGAAAAGCCTCAAGCATGGGGTTAAAATCTTCCTGAAGCAAGATTTTATTCTGAAGATTTTTTTTTCTTTCTACAAGAGCTTTTGAATGAATTATAAGTCTTTGTCTTTTGTACTGGTCTCTGATTAAAGATTTTAAAGATTCTCTTCTTCTGTTTTTAAGTATTTTAACAGCTATTGATTTGTGCTTTTTTCTTAATTCATTTAGATTTTCCAAAATCTGATTAAGATTTCCGGTTTTATTTATAAGGCTTTCAACCCCTTTTAGATTTTCTTTCAGTTCTTTTTCTTCAAGATTGATTCTTAATTTTTCTACAGTTTCAGTTGAAATGCTGTTATCAGTTAGGTTAAGCTTTTTATTCAACAGATAAGTAAATAATTTAAACCAAATATAGTTTAAAAACCCTGTTTTGTTGAATGATTCTTCAATTTTATTGAGAAAATTTCTGCATTGTTCTATTTCAGGCTTAGAAAGAGCTTTTTGAATTAATTTATTGTCTTCCTGAAGTTCCCATACTTTTTTATATTCCAGAAGTGCCTCGTTCCATTTGCTTTCAAGCTCAAGAATTTTGACACACTTTTGTTTTAGCTCACTTTTGTTTTTTGCAAGCGTGTAAAGATCTTCCACATCAGTTAAAACATCAGATTCATAGCCTGAATTAAGATCAACTTTGTTAGAAATCAAGTCTTGAAGCTGAAAACTCAGCTGTTTTTGATAATCAGCTTTTCCTGCCCTGAGACAAAGAAAATGAGCGCCAAAACCGTTCAATCTTTCACTTATAACATCTACAGCCTTATTCATTCTCGAAGCAACAAGAACCGTCTGACCTGAACCCACAAGATGAGAAACAAGATTCACTATTGTTTGGGATTTTCCTGTTCCCGGAGGTCCAAAAACTGTAACCAATGTGTTATTTTTTATTGCTTCAATAACCTGTCTCTGGTTATCACTAAATTCCAGCGGGGTTATTGTAATTCTTTCTTCTTTTTCCTGATTTTTTGGAGGCTTTTTATTTTTTGTCGCACCGGAAAATTCTTCATGAACAGGAGCAAGTGCTGTTTCCCTAAAAACACCTGCTTGTTTTTCCGATATTAAGCTTAATTCATGCAGCAATCCCGCTGAAACCGTGGGTCTTTTGGTAAGAACAACCGCAGAAGTATCAACAATAGTAAGCTTTTCAAGAGATTGTGCCATTAATTCTTCTGTTGACAAATCAGTTATGATTTCTATGTCAGGAATAATAGCCTTAAGGGTATTCAGAAAAATATTTACTTTCTCTTCTGTTATAGGAAGTTCCGGGATATAATCAATAAGCCCTTCAAAGAGATGGTCAGCTGTTTCATCATCTTCATCAAAGTTCATCAGGCTGACAAGGGCACTTGTGTTTAATGAAATGTCTTCTTCAAGAGTAGAACAATTAATGTCCAGTCCATCTCTTTCAAGTTTGCATGGAACGTAGAGAAGTGGCGTTAAATAATCCTCTTTTTTCTTACTTTCAGCGCTTTTTCCCTTTAAAAATAAATAACCGTATATAAGTTGATAGTCTTTTTTAGAAACTTCTGACTGTACCATAAGCTCTGTAAGCTTGCTATCAGCGCTTTTAATCTTTAAAGGTTTTTCTGGATGAGAAAAAAGAGCTTCCTTTCCTTCGATAAAGAACCATTTAGTGCCTTTATCGTTATTTAAATTCCTAAAAGCAGATGATTTAACTTCTTCTGATACACAGTCGTGCAAATACATAGACAGTTTCTTGATAATACTGTCTTTAAATGCAGAGCTTAAGACTTTCGAGGCTTCCTGAAGCATTCTTACCCTTCGATACCCTTGTAGGATCTGTCATTGCGAGGAGCACCTGTAGGGTGCGACGTGGCAATCTAATTCCTTATTATATTAACAGATATTTTAGGCATGAAGTTTGAAGTTACTTCGTTTGGAGGAATTTCAAAAAATTAAGCAATGCTAATTTCTTTACATAAATAAACATCCTGAATAGCATTGAGAAGCTCGACGCCGTCTTTCATGGGTTTTTGGAAAGCTTTTCTTCCTGAAATCAAACCCATGCCTCCTGCGCGTTTGTTTATTACGGCTGTTTTAACAGCTTGTGCAAGGTCATTTTGCCCTGAAGCCCCGCCCGAATTTATTAACCCTGCTCTTCCGCAGTAACAATTTATAACCTGATAACGGCAAAGGTCTATCGGATGATCAGATGTTAATTCTGAATATACTTTAGAATGCGTCTTCCCAAATTTTAAAGCTTCGAATCCGCCGTTATTTTCAGGTAGTTTTTGTTTGATAATGTCAGCCTGAATGGTTACACCAAGATGATTCGCCTGTCCTGTTAAGTCAGCGGCGATATCATAGTCTTTATCTTTTTTAAATTCGCTGTTTCTTAGGTAACACCATAAAACCGTCGCCATTCCAAGCTCATGGGCGTACTCAAAAGCTTTTGCGACTTCAATAATTTGCCTGTCAGATTCCTGAGAACCAAAGTATATCGTAGCTCCTACAGCGGCAGCTCCCAAATTCCACGCTTCTTTTACTGTTCCGAACAAAATCTGGTCATATTTGTTGGGGTAAGTTAAAAGCTCATTGTGATTAATTTTAACGATAAAAGGTATTTTATGGGCGTATTTTCTTGAAACAGCGCCTAGAACTCCAAAAGTACTTGCGACAGCGTTACAACCACCTTCTATGGCAAGTTTAATTATATTTTCAGGATCAAAATATTGAGGATTTGGAGCAAAAGATGCACCTGCGCTGTGTTCTATTCCTTGATCTACAGGTAAAATAGAAACATACCCTGTCCCTGAAAGTCTGCCTGTCTTAAAAATTCTTCCTAAAGAGTTCAAAACCTGCGGATTTCTGTCGGAATTAAGCACAACTCTATCTATAAAATCGCTTCCCGGAAGATGCAGGTTTTCTTTCTGGAATTTTGCTTTATATTCAAGCAGGTTTGAGGCTTCATCTCCTAATAATTCCTGAATTTTATTAATATCCATTTTTCTTCTCCTTTTTGATTTATTTTTCAGTCAAAAGAGAAAAATTTCAATTAATCAGTAAAGTAAAAAATAAGGTACTTTTTACTTAATCAGCATACAATCCCCATAGCTGTAAAACCTATATTTCTTCCCTATAGCCTCTCTGTAAGCCTCAAAAACAAAATCCTTCCCTGCCAGAGCAGAAACAAGCATAAGCAATGTGGATTTCGGCAAGTGAAAATTGGTTATAAGCTTATCAATCACGTTAAATTTATACCCAGGATAAATAAACATCTGGCTCCACCCTGCAGTTGCGGAAATTTTTCCATCCTTGTGAAAAGCTGACTCAAGGGTTCTAACCGTTGTAGTTCCAACTGCAACAATGTTTTTGCCCTGTAATTTTGCTTTGTTAATAATTTCCGCGGTGGCTTCGGGAATCTCATAAAATTCCCTGTCCATTTGATGATCAAGTATATTTTCGACTTTTACAGGACGAAAAGTTCCAAGCCCGACATTCAAAGTCACATAACAAACCTCAACACCTTTTTGCTTAAGCTTATCAAGAATTTCTTCTGTAAAATGAAGCCCTGCCGTCGGAGCAGCTACAGAACCGGGATTTTGGGCATAAACCGTTTGATACCTCTCAAAATCAAGTTTATTTATAGCTTCATCAGTCAATTTTCTTTCAATGTATGGAGGAAGTGGGATATTTCCGACTTTTGCGAGAATTTCATTAAATATACCTTCATATATAAACTCCACGAGCCATTTGTCGTTCGGTAATCTTTCAAGAATCTTTGCCTTTAATTCCTCTGAAAATTCAACAATAGTTCCCGATTTAACCCTTTTTGAAGGCTTTATCAAAACTTCCCATATTTTGTCATTGCGAGGAGCTTGCGACGAAGCAATCCATTCATTAGTCAATGGTTGGTGGGTTTCCTGCTCGCAATGACCTAAAAGAAAGATTTCTATATTCGCACCTGTGGATTTTTTTCCAAAAAGACGCGCAGGAATTACCCGTGTATTATTCAACACAAGAACATCATTTTCGTCAAGAAAATCAACTATATCGAAGAATTTTTTATGCACAATAGTTTTACCTTGCCTGTCTAAAACCATCAAACTTGATTCATCTCTTTTTTCGCAGGGAAACTGTGCAATTAATTCTTCGGGAAGGTTATAATCAAACTCACTTGATAACATTTTTTATCTCGATAACGGCTGCGTGACGATTACGCCTTCACCGCCGATGAAATCAACTTTTTTGCCATTCAATTGTAAATAAACCGGATGGACTTTATCTGAATCAAGAGCTGTATTTACAAGCTGTTTAAGCCTCATACTCATTGATGTAGAACCGCCGCCGGATTCAAAATCCTTTGAAAGATTGATTATAACAATACTATAATCAATATCTTTTACGTTTTCGCTCAATTCCAGAAGTTTTGTAGTTGATGGAATCTCTGTATAAAAACCTGCTTTTTTTTCTTTTTCGGAAGGTCCTTTCAAAAGTTCTGTTATTGCTGTCGAAAGCCTTGACTTATCAGGAGAAAGTTTCCTTCTTACAGGCGTAAGTTGAAAGTCCGCATTCTCAACACTCTTCATAAAATAGACCTTGACCGAGTTTTTGTCTGTTAGTCTTTCACTTTTGTTTAACAAGAAGAAAGTAGTAATTAATAATATTATTGCTATGAACAAGGAAATTGCCAGAATTATCAGATTTTTAGAATTTTTCATATTAACCCGCCTGTATTTTTAGAAAGTTGTATTTTGTTGTTGCCAGAAAGTTCCTTCTATGAAAATTTTATCATTAACAACTTTGATTTTTTTAACATTTATATCTGAATCTTCTTTTTCAACTGTTTTTAGATCAAAAATATTTATATTGTTCAACTCTATTGAATTTGTGATGAACTTCAAATCATCGCTTTCGTCATCAGTTGTGAATTTAAAGTTTGTGAGTAAAATCTTGTCATTTTTGATTTTTATTGCGGTTTCAAAGCTTATCGGAAAAGTGAAGACAAAAGGTGTTTTTTTATAGACCAACTTGGCTTTCATGTTGATTTTATTATTGGCTATGCTGGGTTTTAAGTCAGTAAAATCAACTTCACCAATCTTAAAGAACCCCATATTTACCGGTATTCCCTGTAAAGAATCTTTTAATGTGTCAGATGCAAATATTTTTTGGAATTCGTTATTTTTTATTTCAGCTTCATATTTTACGAATAGTGGACTGTTAAGCATAGCAGGATTTTTTTTATAATTAAAGTATGTAAAATCGCATAAACTTTGAGCTTTTAAAGATGAAATATAGATATCACTGTATACAAGGTTTTTTCCTGTAATTTCAAAGCCTTTTACTTTTCCCGCAAGCAAATCTCCTGCGCTATAAGCTTTTACACTTACTTTTACACTGCCTTTCTGGATTAATTTTGAAATTTGGTTTTTGATTATTGCTTCAGCTGCCCATGTTGTAAGAATATTAAACCCTAAAATTCTTTGGATTCCTCGAGAAACAGAGCTGCTTATTGGATAAACTCCTGAAGAACAGGTATTTGGTGCTGTATTTGGTGAAGAAAAAGCTATAACTTGAAAAAACATGCTAAAAATAATTACAGAAGCAAATATAATGGAGATTTTTTTCATTTTTTTATCCTTTAAATAATTTTAAACAAAAACATTAACAGGTTTTATTATATTATCCTCAAACCGTGCGATTGCTGCAAGTTTGTTTTTATAGACAAGTTGCAATAAATTCGAATTAAATTCTCTTTTAATGGAAAAACTCTGACCTTTTTTTATTTTTTCCAATAAAATTTCATCCACTTCAAAAATTTCAAGCGGTAAAATCTCAATAGGATTCAAAAGAAATTTATCAAAATCTCCTGATTGATAGAAAGATTCTATTTCTTCAAGAGTATGTGTTTTATCTAAAGTGAATTTCCCTGCTTTTATCCTGATTAAATCACACAAACATGCCCCATAGCAAAGTTTTTCTCCCAAATCATACGCAATAGATCTTATATAAGTTCCCTCTGAGCAGTCAATATCGACTACTAATACAGGATTTTCAGTATCTTTATCTGAAATAGCAATCAGCTCAATACAATTTATAGTTACTTTTCTGGTCGGAATATCTTTTATCTCTATATTTTTTCTGGCATATTCGTAAAGTCTTTTGCCTTTGTAATGCACAGCCGAATAAATTGGCGGAGTCTGAATTATTTCGCCTTTAAAATCTTCAAGAAATTTTTTTATTTTAGCTATATCTAAATTAACAGTATTCTTTTCCAGAATTTTGCCTTCCATATCGTAGGTATCAGTTTTAATCCCGAGTTTAATAAAAGCTCTGTAAGCTTTTGAACTTTCAAGATACTGAATGATTTTAGTGGCTTTGCCTGTACAAATTGGAAGAACACCTGTTGCCATCGGGTCAAGAGTTCCTGTATGACCTATTTGTTTTATATTTAAAATTTTTCTTAATTTGGCTACAACATCATGAGAAGTAAAGCCCTTAGGCTTATTCACATTAATTATGCCGAAGAAATCCTGCTTTTTATTGTCTTTTATAACATTCATTTAACTTGCTTAAAGCTCGCCTCTTGAAATTTTATCAATCAAATCAGTCAGTCTTCTGCCTTTTTCGAGCGATTCATCAAGCTCAAACTTAAGTTCAGGAGTGAATCTCATTCTTATTCTTCTGCTTACTTCGCCTCTTATGAAAGAAGTCGAATCATTAATCGCATCCATTACGTCCTGCTTGGAATCGTCGGCTGCGAAAATGCTTATATAAGCTTTAGCGTACTTATTATCAGGGGAAAGTTCAACATCTGTAACGGAAATTATTCCTTTAATGCGGGGATCTTTGATTTTATGCTGAATTATATCGCTGAGTTCTTTAATAAGAGCTTTTCTTATACGTTCCCCTCTTGAATTCATCTCTATTCTCCAATTAAATGTTATTTGTCATTGCGAGGAGGGCTATAAGTCCGACTTTAAACTAAAGAATGTCTAATAATTTCTTCTTTAGTAAGGACTTTAATAATGTCGCCTTCTTCAATATCGTTGAATTTGTCAAAAGATATACCGCATTCGTATCCGGCATTGACTTCTTTTGCATCGTCTTTAAAACGTTTTAGCTGGTTAATTATTCCTTTAAAGATTTCTTTATCGTTTCTAAAAACTTTAGCTTCTTTATTACGGATAATTTTTCCTTCAAGTACATAACAACCTGCAATTTTTGATGTTTTGCCAACAGTAAATACTTGTCTAACTTCAGCTGTACCAACTTCAATTTCTTTATATTCAGGTTCAAGAAGTCCAAGCATTGTTTTTTCTATATCTTCAAGCAGCTGATATATAATTTCATATTTTCTGATTAGTACGCCTTCCTCCTGTGATACACGAAGAGCATTTTGGTCTTCTTTTACTCCGAAGCCGACAATAATTGCATTACTTGCCGAAGCCAGCATTACATCTGCTTCTGTAATATCACCGATGCCGAGATGTACAACTTTAACGAAAATCTGTTTTGATTCAAGTTGACGTAGTGAAGAAGTTACCGCTTCCGCCGCACCATTTGTTCCGGCTTTAATAATTATATTAAGGTCTTTTGTTTCGCCTTGACCAGTTTGCAGAAGCATTTCACGTTTTACCTGAGTTGCTCCCATTGCCTCAAATCGGTCGATTTTTTCATTATTTTTTCTTTCAGTCATTATTTCTTTCATTTTTTTGTCGGATTTAACGACTTCAAAATGATCTCCTGATTGAGGAATATCTGTAAGACCGAGTATTTCAACAGGAGTACTTGGTCCGACTTTGTGTAAACGTTCGCCAAGATCGTTAATTAGAGCCCTGACTTTGCCTCCTACGGTTCCTGCAACAACGAAATCACCAACTTTAAGAGTTCCTTCCAGTACTAAAAATGTTGCAACAGCACCTTTTCCTTTATCAAGTTTTGATTCAATTACAACACCGGTTGCCGGTTTTGTTGGATCAGCTTTTAATTGTTCGATTTCAGCAACAAGAAGAATGTATTCAAGCAGTTCATCAAGGTTTAATCCTTGAAGAGCGCTCACTTCAACTGTAATTGTGCTACCGCCCCATTTTTCAGGAACAAGTTCATATTCTGTAAGTTGTTGGAGTACCCTGTCAGGATCAGCTCCGGGTTTATCTATTTTATTTACAGCTATTATAATAGGAACTTTTGCAGCTTTAGCGTGATTTATAGCTTCTATTGTTTGAGGCATAATGCCATCATCAGCTGCTACAACTAAAATTACGATATCTGTAGCTTGCGCGCCTCTTGCTCTCATTGCAGTAAAAGCTTCGTGACCCGGTGTATCAATAAATACAATTTTTTTATTATTAACAGTTGCTGTATAAGCACCGATAGATTGGGTTATTCCTCCAACTTCTCCGGTTACTATTTTCTGTTTTGATTTTCTTATTGAATCAAGAAGCGTGGTTTTACCGTGATCTACGTGACCCATTATAGTAACAATTGGAGCTCTTTCTTTAAGCTTTGTTTCATCAACAATTTCTTTTTCAACAACTTCTTCTTCAGCTTCTTCGGATTTTACTTCCTCTTCAATAACAGTAAGACCAAGTTTTTCTGTTATTAATTTTGCTGTAGCTATATCAATAGTTTGATTAACAGTTGCCATGATGCCTGACATCATAAGTTCTTTAATAACTTCAGCCACGCTAAAGTTGAGTTTTTCAGCAAGCTCGCCAACTGTTAATTGGCTGCCAAAATATACTTCAGTAACTTTTTCTGCAAGTTCTTGTTCTTCTCTTTTTTTCTTAAGAAGTTTTGCCTGAATTTTTAGTTCAGCCTGTTTTTCTCTTTTTTGATCTTCTAGTTCTTTAAGCCTGTCTTTTTTCTTAAGAAATTCATTTTTATTGACAGCTTTAAGCCTGTCAGGTTTTTCTTTTCCTAAACTTTCAGGTTTTTCAGGTGTCGCAGGTCTTGGAGGAAATGGTCTTCCTCCGCCCATTGGTGGTCTGTCACCTTGCGGTCTTGGAGGATATGGTCTTCCTTCGCCCATTGGTGGTCTGTCACCTTGCGGTCTGGGTGGAAACGGTCTTCCTCCACCCATTGGTGGTCTGTCACCTTGCGGTCTTGGAGGATATGGTCTTCCTTCACCCATTGGTGGTCTATCACCTTGTGGCCTAGGTGGATATGGTCTTCCTTCCCCCATTGGCGGCCTATCGCCTTGCGGTCTTGGAGGAAACGGTCTTCCTCCACCCATTGGTGGCCTGTCACCTTGTGGTCTAGGTGGATATGGTCTTCCTTCGCCCATTGGTGGCCTATCACCTTGCGGTCTGGGTGGAAACGGTCTTCCTCCACCCATTGGTGGTCTATCACCTTGTGGTCTAGGTGGATATGGTCTTCCTTCGCCCATTGGCGGTGTTGATTTTCGAAAATCAGTTTCAGTTGGTTTAGCTATTTCTTGTTGAATTTCGGGTTTTTTTGTTACTTCTTGAGGTGCAGAAGAAGGAGCTTTTTTGGAAGGCTCGACAGGCTTGGTTTCTAATTTAGGAGCAGTAGGAGAAGATGATTTTTTCGTAATTAAAGCCGCAAGTTTATCAGCATCTTCTGTGCTAACAGTGCTTGCATGGGATTTTGCCATAACATTTAATTTTTGTTCAAGCAAATCCATCACTTCTTTGTTAGAAAGCTCTAATTTCTTTGCTAAATCGTATATTCTGATTTTTTCTGCTGCCATCAGCCTTTTTCTCCTAATTTTTTTACCTTTCGGAACTACTGTTCCACCTTTTCCAAATATTCTATTATTTCTGCAGGCACCTCTCTTTTTAAAATTTTCTGAAGTTTTTTCTTTTTAAGAATTATATTTATACATTCAATATTATAACAAATATATGATGAACGACCAAAATGTCTTGATGTGGGATTTATAATTATTTCACCCGTATCATAAAGCTTCATGATTCTTATCATTTCAGCTCTGCTTTTAACATTAGCACACCCGATACATTTTCTAAAGGGCAATTTTATTATTCCTCATATTATTTCCTGCGAAGCGGGAGTTTTTAAGACCGTTCACTTTGCCCGCCTACGGGGCTGAACTCATTCTTTCTTTTTTGAGGTCTTTTTAGGTTTTTCAGGAACAGCTTCAGCAACTTCTGTTTCTTCTGCTACTTCTTTTTTAGCTTTTGTGACTTTTTTAGGTTTTTCGGGAGCAGCTTCTGCAACTTCTGCAACTTCTGCTTCTTCTACTACTTCTTTTTTAGCTTTTGTAGCTTTTTTAGGTTTTTCAGGAGCAGTTTCTACAACTTCTGTTTCTTCTACAACTTCTGTTATTTCGACTGTTTCAACTTGTTCAACAGCCTCTTCTTGTTGTTCATTATATTCTTCAGCAGTTGATTCTTGTCCTTCTTCCAATTCTTGATAATGTTCTTCCTGATATCTGTCGTATTCGTCTTGCATTTGTTCATACTGAGAAAGACTTTTAATATCAATTCTCCAACCTGTAAGTCTGTGCGCAAGCCTTACATTTTGACCTTCTTTACCTATTGCAAGGCTTAATTGGTCGTTAGGAACAACAACAAGAGCTTCTTTTCTTTGCGCAGCATCTTCGTAGACTTGTACCGAAATAATTCTTGCAGGGGAAAGAGCATTTGTTATGTATTCAGCAGGATCGTCAGTATATCTGATAATGTCAATTTTTTCATTTTTAAGTTCATTGACAATTGTTTGAATTCTGCTTCCTCTTGGACCTATACAAGCTCCAACAGGATCTACATTTGGATCGGTGCTTGCTACAGCAAGTTTTGTCCTGTATCCTGCTTCTCTAGAAATTGATTTTATTTCTACAATTCCATCTTCGATTTCAGGAACTTCAAGTTCAAACAATTCCTGTACAATTCTCGGGTGAGTTTGTGACACTACGACTTGTGGAAGCTTGGTTGTTTCTTTTACATCAAGGACATAGACTCTGATTCTGTCATTAACTCTGAAATATTCACCGGGAATTTGCTCTTTTTGAGGAAGAACCGCATCTGTCCTTCCAATATTTACTATAACATTTCTTGGTTCAACACGTCGAATAATTCCTGTTGCAAGAGTTCCTTTTCTTTCTGTAAATTCATCAAGAATGAGTTTTCTCTCAGCTTCTCTTATTCTTTGGGTTATAACCTGTTTTGCTGACTGGGCTGCAATTCTGCCAAAATCAGCAGGGGTTACATCAACTTCAACTTCATCGCCAACTTCGCATTTTGGGTCAATTTTTTTTGCTTCTTCCCAAAGAATTTCGGTATGCTCATTCATTACATCATCTTCAACGACTTCTTTTGTTCTGAATACACCGATTTCGCCTTTTACTTCATTTACACGACCTGTAATATTAGCAACATGAGTGCCTTTTACATGTTTTTTGTATGCTGTAACCATTGCATCCTCAAGAGATCTAAGAATAGCTTCTCTCGGAATGCCTTTGTCTCTTTCTAATTCTTCAGTAGCTTCCAGAAGCACTTTTCCAACTTTAATCATGTTTGTTTACTCCTTATATTTTAAAATTCGTATTTAGGTTCAAGTTTTATTTGTGAAATATTATTTTCTTCTATGTCGATAATTTGATTTGTTTCTTCGAGTTTTATTTTTAATCCTGTTTCTTTGTTGTAATCAATAATTGTTCCGATAAAATTTTTTATATTCTCATTAGTTGTTTTTTTAAGCTTGACTTTAACCCTACTTTCTTTAAAAATCTCGTATTCTCTGGGAGATTTGAGTTTTCTTTCAGTACCGGGACTGCTTACTTCAAGATAAAACGGGACAGGTATCATTAAATCCAAGTGTTCAGCCAATATAGTTGTTACTTTTTCGCAATCTTCGTGAGTTGTTGGTCCTTTAGGATTATAAATAAATATTTGAAGATGCCATTTGTTAAATTCGTTAACGAAATCGACTTCCAGAAGTTCCAACTCGAATTCTTCTGTAGCTTTTTCTATTACCGGCGTAACCTTTTTGATTATTTCGATTTTGTTTATATTGTCTTTATTCACTTAAAATGTCTCTATTAAGTAAAGAAGAGAGTGGGGGTTGCCCACTCTCTTTCGAGTTGTGAATATATTAACATTAAATTTATAAAATTACAAATTATTCTTTAATAAATATTTCTCGATGCCGTATTCTTCGGTCAAAAATTTTGTATCAAATTTGTATTTTGGATTGTATAAAGAATCAAAGTATTTGTTTAGCAAAATTGGAACAAATTTTGCGGGCAGACTGCTAAAATCAATCACAAATTCATTAATGCCGATTTCCTGAAAAACATTTATGTATTTATATAAATCCAGAATTTTATCCTTAAACATGTGCATTCTGCAAAATCCGTCTACCGCAATAGGGAAAGATTTTTTAACCATTTTGTCCTGAATTGCATAAGTTCCATTATGGCATGGAGCGGTGCATGACAGGCGCGATAATATTGCAGAATCTTTGTTTAAAGGGCATAATCCCGAACTTGGAACTCTTGAGCTTCCGGCAATAGTGATTTGTCTATATGGAATTTTATCTTCAATCTTTTCTATGCATTGTTTTATATTCTCTATTCCCTGAAAATTGCTGAAATCAAGAGTTTTTATGCTGTGATAGCCTTCAAGAAGATCAATTGATGAACTGTTTTGTATATTAAACCCGTGACCTATTTCAATAGGTATATTAAGATTTTTGTCTTTAATTATGCTCCACCAGTAGCCCATATTATTTATTACAACTGAATGCGGGCATGGAGCCTGTGTTAAAACAGATTTTGTGTATTCGTACACCCTGTCAAAATCCCTTTCGGTTAAAACTTTAGGAGTTCCTAATTTAAGCTTTATTCCATATTCAGCGCATTCGTTTTTGACTTGATCAATTATTTTATTAAAGCTGTATTTTGCCAAATCGGCTGTATTTAAGATTTCCCCGTATTCTATGGCATTAATAGGGTTAATTTTAATTTTTTTCAGGTATTTTTTTAATTCTTTAATCTGTTCAAGACTTGTAAGTCTTAAGTTTAGAAGAGGATAAGATTTATTTTTCTCCAGATTTCTATATTTGGGTTGGAAAAATCTGTGATATTCCCATTTAAAGTTATGAATATTGCCGGAAAATTTAAATGTCCTTCCTCGTGAATTCTGGAATTCTCCCGAAAAATGATCAGTTTTATAAAGAGAATTTTCTATATTTTTGAAAGGTAACTTTTGATTTTTGTGCATTTCAGGGGATTCAAGTATTTTTACAACAGAATCAATCCCTTCTATAAGTTCTTTTGGTGTATCAAATTTGGCTTTTATTATTACTGTATCGATAATTTTATTTTCAATAAGGTCTTTTGCTATCCAGGGAAGATTATTCGAATCAATAGCAAGCTTGTAATTAGTATATTTCTTTATTTTTAATAAATTTTTAATATAAATCTCTTCGGTTAAATTTATCATTTGAGGTTTGTATATAGAAGAAATAAATTCCGCGCTGGTTAAATTATGTATATTTAACCCGGAATCAATTATGATTTTGCCTGAAAATTTAGTATTTTTAATTATTTCGAGTATCGCAGGGTTGTTAACAAGAATTCCTTTAAAATCAAGTGTGTTTAACAATTCAAACAGATCAATTATTTTTTTTATTTCTGTTTCTTTAATTTCGCTTTTAAAATTTATATAAAAATTTAGATCTTGTTCCTTTGAAATGTTAATAAACTCAATAAGCTTTTCATGACCGGCTTTTTTTAAAAAATTTGAATGATAAGCATATATATTTTTACATTTTGTTTCTTTGATAAAATATATTTCTTCAAGAGTATTAACAGGAACAATTATTTCAGGAATTTTCATTGTTTATACCGGTACTCGTTTAAAAATAAATCCAATCGTCAATTAGTGAAAATTATATTTATTTAGCTACTCAAGTTAATTAGCATTTTAATTAAGTAATATATCATGTGCTTCAAAATACTTCAAATAAAGGATATTTGTATACTTGATTATTACTACAATAATCTATGTGAAAGTCTATCAAAAAATATGTGTAAAACCCATGATGATTAGAAAAAAAAGCTTTAAAATCATCTTTGCAGGTATCGTTCTGGTAACGTACCTGGTTTTATCGTTTTGTTTAAAAGCGCAATCAAATGATCTTTCGGGCAAAAAGATTACTAATCAAAGAAAGGCAACAACTAATTCTGCTTATTCTTCAAATAATCAGAAAATACCTTCTTCTGTTTCAAACGATGAAGAAATGGTTATCGTGAATGTTGTTAATTTTGGAAGAAAAAATCCTTTTAAACCTTATAAAAAATATAGTGTAGTTACAGGAGATTTAGGAGTTCCTTCAGATATTCCTCCTCCTCCGATGTTTGATCCGGCAGCTGACAACCAGTTAAAAAATCTTATGGAATCAAAAGTCAGCGGTATTCTCTATGATCCGGGCGGAAAATCTGTTGCCATCATAAATGTTAAAGGTACAGATTATATGGTTCGTCAAAATGATTCTATATTTGGTTATTACATTGGAAGAGTAACTAAAAATTCAGTAACCATTAGCTATGGTAATAATACATACAGCGTTAGTGTTGGAGAAGTTATAGGACAGGATGCCATTAACTATGATCCTGTAGTAAGAAACAATCAGAAATTTGGAGGCATGAATTATAGACTTCCTACTATCAATACAAATGGCTTATAAAAAGAATAATCTTAACACTGTTAAGGAGTAGATAATGATAAAACACCGGAAAAAACTATTAACAAACATACTGGCAATAACGATTGCCGGTCTTTTTGGTTTAGAGTCTCTTGCTGCAACTGCCAGTTTGCCACTAAAAGTTGTACCATTAAGAGCCGCCAGTAATATTAAAAAAGAAGTATATAATCCAATTTCTTCAAGTATACAATTAAAAGGCGGAGTAAAAATTGATAATAAAGAACATTTAGTTACTTTAAATCTTGTTAAATCAGATTTAAGACAAGTTTTAAGAATGCTTGCAGATAAAGCAGGAAAAAATATTATTATTGACGCCTCTGTGGCTGGAGCAACAGCGACAGCAGGAACTACAGCAGGAGCTACAGTTGCATCAGGAACCGATAGTGAAGGAGAAGTCAGTCTCGATCTTGTAAATGTAACTGTAAACAAAGCTTTTGAATATATAATGACAATAAAACAACTGTCTTATTGGCAGGATGGAAATACTTTAATTGTTGCGACAAGCGAAAAAGCAAGTGAGTTAGGACTTAATAAAACAGAAATTAAACCTATTAAAATTAAATATGTAGACTCACAAAAAATCGCAGATTTTCTGAATAATAATATATTTAGTTTAAACAAGCCTGATATAAGCAAAGCTGCTATTGTTACATCAAATCCAACCACAAATGAAGTTTATATATTTGGAAAGAACAGCGATTATGAATTGGCTAAAAAAGTAATCGCACATCTTGATACAAAACCGCAAGTAAATACATTTAGCGTAAATTATGCCGAGCCGGCTTCTTTGGCTTCAAAAATATGCATGACGGTATTTCAAAATACAACTGCTTCAGCGGGAAGTTCTTCTAGTTCATCAAGTTCTTCATCAGGAAGTTCTTCGGGGGGAAGTCAAATGACTACGGTTTGTTCAGGAACCGCTGCGGGAGGTTCATCTGGAAGTTCTTCAAGTTCGGGAGGACAAACTCTTTCTGCATTTTCATCGTCTTCCTATATGGTGCTTGCGGATCCGGGATTAAATCAGATTACTTTATTTGGCGGAACACAGGAACAGGTTAATCTTGCTCAGGAAATTATAAAAAACTTTGATAAAAAAGAGCCTCAAGTTTATCTTGAAATTTCAATTATAGAGCTCAGTGAAGATGGTTCTAAGGAATTACAAAATATATTAACTTTAACAAATACTCTTGGTCAGGCAATAGATTCAGCTGCAGGGGAAACAACATTAAGTTATCCAATAAATTTTAATAAATTTGCAGGAAGTTTTAATTTGAAAAATCCTAATAAAATAACAGGGGCAATAACATCAATTATTACAAATAATAAAGGCAGAGTCCTTGCAAATCCAAGAATTATAGCCTCAAATAATACAGAATCAACAATAGATATCAAGTCTGATTATGTTAAAAAAGTTACCACTACAACTGTTGCTACCGCAACAGGACCGGTCACAACAACAACAACAGAAGTAGGATCTGATGAAGGTATAACCGTCATAGTTACTCCGAAAATTTCACCGAACGGTTATGTCTCCCTAGAACTTGAGCCTACATATAAAACTATAAAAAATATAACGTCCGATGGTACAACTTTGTTAAACAATAGAACCTTCAAGTCAGGCAAGATAATGGTTAAAGATGGAGAAACTATTGTTATAGCCGGATTAGTACAAGACAATGAAACAAATACGCAGGCAAAAATGCCTATTTTAGCAGATATCCCTATACTCGGTACTTTATTTAAAGATCAATTAACTAAAAGTAAACGATCAGAATTGATATTTATGGTTACTCCAAGAATAGTTAAAGATGATGATAAAGTTGAATCGATATAAAAATTCTTATGATAAGTGTAAGTAAAAAATCAGGTGAAAAAAATGACTGATTCAGTCACAGAAAAAATTAAAAATAGTATAAATACAGAATATCTCGCAATGTTTCTTGCGGAAGAAGTTAAAAAAGATAAATTTATTCCGATAAATAAACAGGGTGAATTTCTTTTTGTCGGCATTGTGGATGCAAATAATCCGGAAAAAAGAAATCCTATCCTAACTAAAATCGTTGCAAATACAAAATTAAAACCCAAAATTGTTCCCTTAACAGAAGAACAATTTCAAGAACTTTTTAGTTTCTTTAAAGATAAATTTAAAGATGCATCAGTTTCTTTAAATTTAAATAATACCCATGATAAGCATGAAGTAAAAGAAGAAACCCCTGCTATAAGTTTAACGCCTGATTCCGCAAATTCAAGTGTTAAAGAAGAGCCGCCTGTTGCAATACCTCTTCCTGAACCAGAAAAAATTATCTTGAAACCTGAAAATAAAGAAGAAACTATTGCAATGCCTCTTCCTGCAAAACCTTTAGCTCCTAAAGGTGAAAATGCTCCTAAAAAAAGACTTGGTGATCAGCTTATTGATGACGGGTTTATTACAAGGGAACAACTTGAAGAAGCTCTTTTTCACAGTAAACAATCAGGTACTCCAATAGGATCTGTACTGGTAAAATTAAACTTTATAACCGTTGATCAGCTAAGAATGGCACTTTCAAAACAACAGGGGATAAGTACAGTACAATCAAAAGATCTTTCTATTGATCCTGCAGTTATAAAACTTTTGCCTGAAGATTTTATTAAAGAAAATAAAGCTGTTCCAATTAGAACTGACGGCAAAACTCTTTTTCTTGGGATGGTTAATCCTAATGATAAACAGACTTTAAATGATATTATTTATCTTACAGGTCTTAAACCTTATCCATTGATTCTTACTCATATCGAGTATGAAAGATGTATGAAAAACTTCTTTGAAACAGTCAGAGAAACAGAAAAACTTCTTAAAGAGATTAATCATGAAGAAAGCACTTTAGTAGAAGAAGATAATTTATGGGATCAATTTGAGAAAGAACTTGAAGATGATTCTAACTTAGTTGCAAAATTTGCAAGTTCAATTATTACGGATGCTATAGATAGAAAAGCAAGTGATATTCACATTGAACCAATGCTTGACGGTTATATAGTTCGTTATAGAACCGATGGCATACTTCAAAAAGTGCTTGATATTCCTAAAAAAGTTGAATCTTCGGTAATGTCTCGACTTAAAGTTATAGCAAAACTTGATATTGCTGAACATAGAAGACCGCAGGACGGACATATCTCATTAAAATATAATGAAAAAACTTACGATTTAAGGGTTAGTACACTGCCTGTTAACCAAAAAGAAAAAATGGTTGTAAGGGTTTTAGCTCCTGATATCAAGGTTCAAAAAGGAGATGTGAAATTAAAACTGGCGGGAGCCGCTAATGAAGACCTCGAAAAAATAGAATTAATGACAAATAAACCACACGGCATTATTTTGGCGGTAGGTCCTACCGGAAGCGGTAAAACAACTACGCTGTATTCGGTTCTTAATAGAATGAACAACGAAACGATTAATATAACAACGGTTGAAGATCCGGTTGAAATAAAATTAGACGGAATAAGCCAGGTTCAGGTTAATCCTAGAGCCGATATTACTTTTGCATCTTGTTTGAGAGCTATATTGAGACAGGATCCGGATGTGGTTATGATAGGTGAAATAAGGGATTTTGAAACTCTCGAAGCTGCAATTCATGCATCAATCACCGGTCACGTTGTTTTAAGTACGCTCCATACAAACAGTGCGGCTGCAACTGTTGTTCGTCTTACGGAAATGGGGGCAGCAGCTCACTTGGTAGCAACGGCTCTAGAGGGAATAATAGCTCAAAGACTTGTAAGAAGATTGTGCCCCGAGTGTAAACAGGTTTATAAGCCTACTGATAAAGAATTAAAGTATATTACTTCATCAGAAGAAGACTTAGAATTGTTTAAACAGAAAGATATATTTAAGGCTGTAGGCTGTGATTCATGTAATAAATCAGGTTTTGTCGGCAGGATGGGGATTTATGAAGTTCTTGTAGTTAGCCGCGAAATAAAAAAAATGATATCAAAAGGTGCAGCTGATCATGAGATTGAAGAAACAGCCGTTAGCTGCGGAATGAAAACATTGCAAAGAGGCGGACTCGATGCAATACTTAATGGAGAAATTCCTATTTCTGAATTTATACGGGTACTGGGCGTAGTTAATGATTAATTATATTAAGTTGGTTTAATATGGCTATTTTTATACATACATCATTAAAAAACGGATCCGAAAAGGTTCATGGAAAAATAGAAGCTGATTCTCAACAAGAAGCAAGAGAGCTTTTGAGAAAACAGGGATTTTTGCCTGTTAAAGTTGAAGAAGAAGGATCTACCCTCAGTAAAAATGTTCATCATCAACCAAAAAAGAAACCTCTTAAAAAAATTAAAGTAAAAAGATTAAGCATGAGGGAACAAATAGATTTTACAAATATACTTTATACTTTTGCAAAATCAGGTATTTCACTTGTAGAATCTTTATTTTTTATAGAAATGAACTCTGAAAGTAAGAATATTCAAAATCTTTCAATAGAACTCAGAAAACTGGTACTGGCAGGAGGCGGTTTAAGTGAAGCTATTGCGAAATTTCCCGAATCATTTGACCGTGTATATGTAGGTCTTGTAAGAGCCGGGGAAGAGAGTGGTGAACTTGAATCAACATTAAAAAGACTTTCTTTTCTTCTTGATAAACAAGATAAACTCAGAAGTAAAGTTGTTTCAACGCTTTCCTATCCTATTTTTGTTATAATTCTTGCTTGTCTTGTAACAACAATAATGCTTATGTTTGTATTTCCTGCTTTTAAAGGAATGTATGCGCAAATGGGAGTTGAACTTCCTCTTATAACGACAATAATGATGAGTATAGGAACGTTTTTAAAGACAAACTGGTATGCTGTTCCACTTATTTTTGCTTCAACAATAGGCTCAGTATATTATCTTTTTACCTGGCCAACATCAAAGAGGTTTTTAGATGAAGTCGGATTAAATATTCCTGTATTTGAAAAATTTTTAAGATTTACTTCGCTCTCAAACTTTATTACTGCAATGACAGTATCGTTTGAAGCAGGTGTTACATTAGTGGACAGTTTGTTATTTGCAAATCTCACGGTTACAAACGTTGTATTGCATGAGGCTTTAAAAAAAGTTGCTGTTGATGTTCAATACGGAAAGTCTTTAACTTCTGCATTAAAAGCTTCCAAAGTAATGCCCGGAATCGTAATGTGTATGATTTCAACAGGTGAAGAATCCGGTGCTCTTGGAGATATGCTGCAAATGGCAGGTGAGTATGTAGATGATCAGGTTGATCGCGTAGTTGATATTTTAAGTAAAATGATGGAACCACTGTTATTTGTAGTAATTGGGGCAATAGTTCTTGTACTTGCGCTGTCTTTATATCTGCCTCTTTTCACGGCATATGCAAATATGGGTTAAAAAAGCAAAAAAGGAAAAAAATTATGTCTAACAATGAAAGTTTTTTCAATGAAGCTGATTTTATAAAGTCAACGGTATCAGGTTTTTGGTCTGAAAAAGTTTATGTTGTAACAAAGGATTATGAGATTAAAGGCTATGTTTTCATGCCTAAAACGGGTAAAAAAAACAGGGTTTTGTCGGATATTCTTAATGGCAGTAAGCGTTTTGTTGCAATTAAAGATGCAGAAATTTCTGATAGGCGTTATCCTGATCGAACAGCAGAGCTGAATGATTTTATTCAGATTAACCTTGATTCTATAGTTTTAATTAGACCCATAAAAGAATGAGTTTAAACCCTGCATTGCCGCCGCCTTTGCGTCGCCGCTTCGGGCTTTTTACTCCCGCTTCACAAGAAAGAAAAATAAATTTATGAAAACACAAATTCTTATCCACAAGCTTATTCCAAGAACATTTGATCTTGTTAAGGTTAATCAGGTATTAGTAATGCCTTTTTTAATGTTTCTTTTGTTGGTGATTGTGGTTTTATCCCCTGTTGTCGGTATAAATCCGTTTATCTTGGTTGCTGTAATAGCTTTAAAAAGTGTTTTTCTTTCCGGATGGCTAAATATGTTTCATATGTGCCTTGAAAATACTAATAATGAAAACCTTTCAGACGAACAAAAAACTCTGAATTCCCTAAATTTATACAAAGAATTTTTCCCTGGCGTAGGGAAATATTTTCAGAAAATTTTCTGGGGAGTTTTGATCTTTCTTTTGGTAGTAAATTTAGTTGAGTCAGTAATTTTTCATTTTTTAGGAAATTTTAAGAGTTTTTCACTTGAGAATCTTCCACAAACTCTTGGTACAAAAGCAGATTTTATTTCTTTCTGGAATAAAATCAATCATGTAGACAAAATTAAGATTTTAAAAATAGCGGCTATTGATATGTCTTTTGTTGGTGTGCTTTCTTATTTAACTATGTTTTGGACTCAAAGTGTTGTCGCTGAGGAAAAAAATCCTATAAATGCTTTTATTGCAAGCATAAAAACCGTTTTAAACGATCCAATAAATACATTTCTAATATTCGCATTTATGATAATAAGCTTTATTTTTGTTTTTGGTTTAAATTTGGTATTAGGCGAAAATATTATAGGTCAGCTGTTGACCTTGATGCTTTTTGCGTATGTTATAGTTTATTATACGATGATGACCTTCTTGTATTTTGAAAGATATAGATAAATATAGCTTTATGTTATCATTAAAAATCGCCCTTTGCGTAGGTTTCGTATATCAATTTTAAATGTTGTCATTCTGAGGGCTTTAGCCCGAAGAATCTGTCCAGCAAACGCATCTAAACAAAAAATGCCACCCTAAACTTGATTCAGGGTCTAACTAACAAACAATATAAAACTTTTATTCCTTTTTAGGCAGATCCTTCGCTCTGCTCAGGATGACAAAAACTCAACAGGAAAACAATGAATAATGCCAATAAAAAACCAAAAGTAATTGCCATAGTTGGACCTACAGCTTCAGGAAAGACAAATATCTCTATTCAGACTGCAAAAAAACTAAATGGAACGAGTTCAAAGCCTCCAGCGAAGCAAAGCTCCGCTTCAGCTTTTACACTCCCGCTTCGCAGTGGTGAAATCATTTCTGCTGACTCAAGACTGGTTTATAAAGATTTTAATATCGGAACCGCAAAACCGTCAAAAGAAGAAATAGCGGAAATCACGCATCATTTGATAGATGTTGAATCCCCTTCAAAAACTTATACGGCAAGCAGATATAAAAATGAAGCTGCCGAAAAAATCAAGGAAATTCTCAACAAAAATAAAGTTCCGATAATTGTTGGTGGGACAGGATTTTATGTTAGAGCTCTTCTTGAAGGACTAAATATTCCTGATGTTAGACCTGACGAAGATTTTCGGCAGAAAATGGAAGATTTTGTTAAGGAAAACGGAAAAGAAGCTCTTTATAAAAAACTTCAGGAATCTGATCCAAAAATGGCTGAAAAACTTTATAGACAAGACTCTTTCAGGATTATAAGAGCGCTTGAGGTTCAAAACGCGACAGGACAAAAAATGTCAGAATTGCAAACAATTTCAGAGCCGGAATATGATGTGCTTTATGTTGGCTTAAATGCAGAAGACAGGGATTTTCTTTATGAAAGAATAAACAGAAGAGTGCTTTTAATGATAGAACAGGGGCTTGTTGAAGAAGTGAAATCCTTGATTGAAAAATACGGGCGGACTAATTCTCTCCTGAAAACTCTGGGATATAAAGAAATTTGCGAGTATTTCGACGGAATATACACCCTCGAAGAAGCGATTGCAAATATTCAGCAACACACCAGAAAGTTTGCCAAAAGACAGCTTACGTGGTTCAGGGCAAATAAAAAGATTAATTGGTTTTTTATTGATAAAATGAATAGTGATGAAATTATCGAGAAAATCGTCGAAGCTTATCGCAAAAAGTAATCTTGTCATTGCGAGGAGGGGCTTCAGCCCCGACGTGGCAATCTATCCAACAACCAAATGTCATTCTGAGGGCTTTAGCCCGAAGAATCTGTCCCACTTACGAATCATAGCCAAATTCCCAAAATAGGCAGATCCTTCGCTTCACTCAGGATGACAATTCCCACTTTTAAGTCTAACAATCGGAGTTTATTATGAGTGAAATAAAAGAAAAACTAGATGAATATATAAAACAAGGACAAGAAATTTATCAAAGAATGATACTCATTGAAAGAATTGATAATGGTAAACCTTATGATTTGTCTGATGAAACACTTATAAATTTTAAAATGATGTTTTATAATTGGATAAATAATGTAACATTTTTTTTAAATCTTAATTTTAATAAAATTTATTTGTCTGAGTTTCATAGCGTTCCTTTTACAACCAATAATAATGACAATCAAAATACAATTTTAAAACTAGCGAAAACGATACTAGCCAAACAGGCGCAGAGTTAGTTTTGAGATATGACGATTGCAAAAATGGCGCAGGAAAGCTTTGTTATGCAGCTCCATTCGGGCTAAAAGAAAATTTTGAATATATTGAGAAAAAAAATCATTCACTCGAAGAAAAAGCTACTAATATAAAATCCAATAAAATTTTCATCGTTCATGGAAGAAATGAAGCGGCAAAATTATCTGTTGAGAGTTTTTTAAAAGATTTAGGCTTAGAACCAATAATATTGCATAAACAAGCCAATCAAGGGCAAACTATTATTGAAAAAATTGAAGCCCATTCTGATGTAGCCTTTGCAGTAGTTTTATTAACTCCTGATGATGACTTTTCTCTTCTCCAGTCATCAGTTTTTCAATAAGGTTCAGCTGTTCCAAGACAAGATCTGCCATCTCATTCAGACTGCTCATTATA
>Ga0209212_1000644_pt1 | contig 65592 bp, 70 predicted proteins | sample RifGroC2_FD_183996 | JGI IMG/M metagenome (GOLD analysis project Ga0209212, IMG submission 183996) | Groundwater microbial communities from Rifle, Colorado, USA - Groundwater C2 (SPAdes) (version 2) | ecosystem: Environmental > Aquatic > Deep subsurface > Groundwater | place: Rifle, Colorado...
TCACGACGAGCCGCGGGTCAAACCGCTGGAAGCCGAGCAGGTTTGGAAGATCAGACTCGGCGCCGCCCAGGCGTGGCTCAGAAAGCTCATCACCGAGTCACCGATTGAGGTCGTAGTGGTGGGCGACATACCCCACCCCACAGCCTTGGGTCTGGTTGAGAAATACCTCGGAGCGCTTCCCGCTCGGGACCGCATCAGCGACAAGACACTGGGAAATCTGCGGGCCATCGCGCGCCCGGTCGGGCCGATCAAAGTCGAGCGCAAGATCAGCACCAAGACACCTCAGGCGGTTGTGATGGACGGGTTTTTCGGGACTGACGTCCAGAATGTTCGCGATGTGCGGCTCCTCACGTTGGCCGCGCGAATCCTGAGCACCAGGATGAACCGCATCATCCGCGAGGAAAAACAACTCGTGTACGGCATCGGCGCGTCATCGCAGCCGGCAAGCGAGTACCCCGGCTTCGGGCTTTTCGCTTCCCGCGCGCCGACTGATCCGGCCAAAGCGGAGACACTCGCCGAGGCTCTCGATGAGATGCTCGCGGCCTTCGCCAACAAGGGCCCTACCGAAAATGAGTTGGCTGTCGCCAAGAAACAGATCGCGAACCTGCTCGACCAGACCATGAAGGAGCCGGACTTTTGGGTGGGTCGCCTCTCGACTCTCGACTACCGGGGGCTCGGCGTGGAGGATATCATCGAAGCGCCGGCAGCGTACCAGCGGTACACGGCCCGGGAGGTCCGCGAGAGCTTTGCGCGCTACAGCGAGCCCGCCTCCCGCTTCCGATTCGTCATCACACCAATCGTCCACTAGCACCCGACCCTAAAGTTAGTTGAATAAATAGGCGTCCCTTCTCGCCTTACTTGCTCTTCATCACCCACACCCCGTCCCAATTGTCACTCGGAGGGTGCGCCTTAAAATATTCGCAGCGCTCGATATACATCTCCGCAACTTTGTCCGCCGGGTTGAGGCGAAGCGCCTCGCGGAACGCGCCCGCGGCCTGATCCCAAGCCTGCTTGCGGTATTCCGCGAGACCGTGCTTGAACTGGTTGAGCGCCTCCATCAGGTTCGGAAAGCTCTCCTCCGTGTGATAATCGAGGATCTCGTAGACCACCGCCGGCTCTGTTTTTCCCTGGACCACTACGCTATCGACCTCCCGGCTCCGGTAGGTGCCTCTTAGTTTTTTGTAGGTGAACTCGCTGACCAAGATTCGCGTGCGATATTGTTTATTGGCGGCCTCAAGCCGCGACGCCAGATTCACCCCGTCCCCGATGATCGTGTAGTTCATCCGCTTGGGAGAGCCGATGTTCCCTGAAACCACCTCGTCGGTATTGATGCCGATACCGATCTCCACCGGTTTTTGGCCGCGGGTCGCCCGGGCGCGGTTAAAGAGGGTCAGCTCGCGTATCATCGCGACGGCCGCTCGCACTGCCCGATCCTCATCGTCTCCACGCGCGACCGGGATGCCGAAGGCCGCCATGATCGCATCGCCGATGAACTTATCCAGCATCCCGCCCTCGCGTTGGACGCAGTCGACCATCAACGTGAAATATTCGTTAAGCAGCGAGACTGTGCCTTGAGCGCCGAGTTGCTCGGTAAGAGTCGTGAAGCTGCGCACGTCGGAGAAAAGGATAGTGACCATGCTGCTGGCGCCGCCGAGCACATCCCGCCCGCTTGCCATCAGTTGATCGGCGATAGCCGGGTCCATGTAGCGCGCCATGGTGCTCTTGACCCTCTTCTCCTCGCTGATGTCCTCCAGCACGATCATGGTGCCCAGCTTTTTCTGTTTGACGCTGATCAGCGGGAGAGTGGCGGCGTTGACCGATACCTTCTCGCCACCGAACTCCATCTCCGCATCCATGACCACATCCGATTCGCCCGTTTGCCCGACCTGCTTCTGGCGCTCGATGATCCAGCCGTTTTTTCCCGTGAAGAACTCAGCGACCGGCTTCCGCAGGATCTCCCCGGAGGCGGCCCTGGTGATGCGCAGACCCGCGGCGTTACAGGTTACGATCTTGCCCTCTTCGTCGACGGTGATGACGGCGTTGGACATCGATTCCAGCATCGCCTCGTTATAGTTTTTCATGTTCTGTACTTCGTCGAAGAGTTGGGCATTCTCCAGAGCGATCGAAACCTGCGCCGTAAAAGCCTTCAGGCGCGCCTCGTCCCCTGCCGTGAAGGGGCCGCCGCGCCGGTTCAGCACCTGCGTCACCCCGATAATCTTTCCATCCTTGTTGACAACGGGGATGCAGAGCATCGAGCGCGTGAAAAAGCCCGTCTTCTTGTCGAATTCGGGATTAAAACGCAGATCAGCGTAGGCGTGCGGAATGTTAACGGACTGGCCTGAGGTAAAGACCGTGCCGGCGATGCCCAGATGGTTGGGGAAGCGGATCTGGGTGGCCCCCAGACCCTCCCCGATTTCGGTGTACAGTTCCTTGTTTTTCTCGTCGTTGACGAAAAGCGTGGAGCGCTCTGCGTTGAGCATCTTCGTCACCGTGGCCATGATCTTCCGCAGTAAGGCGCCGAGCTGGATTTCCGTGGAAACCTCCGAAACCACGTTCATGAATTCCGATTCTCGCTGGCGCTCTTTCTCGGTCTTTTCGATAAAGATGCTGCGCTGGAGGAAAGCGGCCGCCTGCGTCGCCATGGCCTCAAGAAGATCCAGGTCCTCGGGGAGAAACGGCCCTCCTTTCTTATTCAAAACCTCGATCGCGCCGATGACCTCTCCCCGGACGGTCTTAATAGGCGCGCAGACGATATTTCGCGTCCGGTATCCTGTCTGTTGATCAATCGACCGGTTGAAGCGCCGATCGGAATAGGCATCCTCCACGATCTCGCCCTTGCCGGCATTGAAGATATAACCGGCAATACCCGTATGGTTCAGAATGCGAATCTCCCGTTTGAAATTCCCTTGGGCCACCCGCGAATACAACTCGTGGGTCTCCGGATCATTGAGAAAAAGGGTGCCCCGATCTGCGCCGATAGCCTGCGTCGCCATCTCGATCAGCGACGTAAGCTGCTCGTCCAGACTTTCCCCCTCGGCGACACGATGCGCGACCTTTAGTAAGATCTCGGCGTAGGGAAATTTCTCCCCTGTCCCTGCCGCCGGGCGGCCCCGCAGCCGCCTGTTAGCAACTCGTTTAACTTTTCTGGGCATAGCTGGCTTCCAATTGCTCGCGCAGAGTGGAGATGGTCTGCTTCAAATGCCCTACCTCGTCGCGGCACGCGCGCTCAATGCTTTGCAACGCTTCCTGGTACAAAATCTTTCTCAACTCGAGCTCGTTGCGCAGCGCCCGGATAGTGTTCTGCAAGTGTCTGAACTCGGCATGACCCGTCGCCAGGGCCTCCTCGACGTACCGCTCTCCTTCCATCTTGAGCTGCTCCAACTCCTCGCGGAGCGTCATGATTGTGCTTTTTAGAATAGTCATTTCTTGACTAGACTCGGCCATGACTCTGGCCACGGCCGCCTCCTGTTCCGCCCCCGCCTCCTCCAACGCGCTGCGCAAGGCCGTAATGGTCTCTTTGAGCTGGTGCGCCTCGCGCTTTAGCAGTTCGATCTCTTTATACGACGAGTTGCGGAGCTGGACACGGGGATTCATTTTCGACTGGATGATGGAATTAGCGTTTTCTGAAAGACACTATCCAATAATAGATCATTATGTCAACCTGCTTCGAAACCCGGCGGCAGCTCCTTTTCAGGTACGGAAGGACTGTGCCCGCGGTATTTCCTCGGAGGAGATTAAAGGGAAGGGAGTAAGGGGGCGCGATTTATGGCATCGACGATGATGCCGTGGGAGAGCGAAACTTATTTTTTCGTTTGGCCTTTACCTGATGGACTCGCCAACGCCTTCGGCAAATTTCTCGGCGCCCAAAAATAGATGGATACCGTTGATTAACTGCGCGCCGCTAAAGGGTTTGGTCATATAGTAATCGGTTCCCAGTTTGTAGCCTGTCAGCACGTCTTGGTACTGCCCCTTCCCCGTTAGCAGGATCACCGGAATGGACGAAGTCTCTGGCGCGGCCTTGAGTCTCTTCAGCGCCTCAAAACCATCCATCTCAGGCATTTTAACATCGAGGAGAATGAGATCCGGCCTTCCCCCCTTCAACCGGAAAAAGAGCTCCTCCCCGCTGGAGACGCACTGGACCTTGTATGGCTCGCTATTTAGTATCCCCTTGACGATGATCGGTACATCCGGGTCGTCGTCGACTACAATAATTGTCTTTTCGGCATCCATATCGTCTCCTTTGCACCCAGTGAGACCTTTTTACAATTTTGTTCACATATGGTTCTGCGGCCCTGACCGCAATAGGCCTGCTAAAAACATGCCAAGATTCCCCCGCGGCTATTCAAAGCAAAAAACCATGAGATTCACGAGATATTATTGAGTAAAACAAAAAAGGCGAAAGGAGTACTACCGCCAAAATGACAAAAAACGAAATTTCACAGAGGCCGGAAATGTCAGGAAAAATGTAATAGAAGCACTGAGTAGAAAAAAGGCTTACTTTAACGAAGTTTCAGACCGGCTTTGGTTCCTTCAAGAAGAAGATAAGCGCCATAATGCCCAAAAGGATCGCTCCCGCAAGAAGCAGCCAGGCGATAGAGTAAGAGCCGGTCGAATCCACCAAATGGCCGAAGAGCGGAGTGCCGATAATCGTCCCCACCGAATTGACCGTAATGACTATTCCGAGCGCTGCCCCGGTCTGAGCCTTTCCCGCTATTTCTCCAATTAAGGCATAAGAGACTCCCTGGTATCCAACCATGCAGAGACCGGACAGGAAGATAACCGGCAGCAGAAAATAAAGCGGCGCGCCAGGCGGCATCCATCCCAGGCATAGACTGAGCGCCACTGAGAGAAGGCCGATTAAAACCAAAACAATCTTGCGCTTCCCTTGAAAGAGCCGGTCGCTGACGAGCCCCCACCCGATCCGGCCCACCATCCCTCCCATCTGGATAAGGGCCAAGGCCTGACTCGCCCAGTAGGCCGAGAGCCCCATGGTCTCCTTCAAATAGAGCGGAACGTAGGTCAGCAGACTCATCTGTCCCAATAAAAGCAACGCGGTTCCGAAACTAAGGCTGATAAGGCTTTTTACCTTTAAAGGAGCCAAGACTTCCGGGGATGAGCGATCGACGGATCCGGGACTGCCCGACTCTGCTGCCGGCTCCCGCCAGAGAGCCCAGAAGAAAAAACCGAAGAAAAGATTGATCGCTCCCAGGCCCGCCAATGCCCCACGCCATCCGGCCAACAACACCAGAGAAGGACCAAGGACAGCCGCCAATACACCTCCCGCGGGAACACCGGTCTGCTTAATCCCCATGGCCGTAGCGCGCTCATCGCGATAAAACCAGGCCATCACACCTTTCGTCGATGCCGGATTAAGAAAGCTATAGCCCAAGCCGGCCAGAAAAAAACTGCCAAATGCCCAAGCAAAAGAAGGCGCGAAGGACGCTGCTATCGTCCAGAGGCCCAGGGCAAGATGGCCGCTCAGCACAGTCCCCCGAACGCCAAGTCGGTCTGCCAACCACCCAGCTACGTAGGAGAGACCTGCCATTCCCAGATAAAATGCTGTGAAGAAGAGACCGATCTGAGCCCGGGAAAGTTGAAGGTCGTGTTGATAAAAGGGAGCGAGCGTGTTGATCCCGTACTGCGCCGCCGCACCGATGATATGGGAAACGCTGATGAGGGCTAGGATGTTCCAGCGGGAACGCTCGCGCTCGGCGTTCTTCATTCGCCGCTCACGTTCCGATGCGAACCGGATCGACCGCATCCTGGACCGAGCGGATGATAGAGAGAGCTGTCAATCGTCCGGTGCGCGGGTTTTCGCTCGGCACATTCTCAACGTGAACGGCCAGTCGACCGAACTCCCCCTCGACCTCAACGTCGTGGTAGTTGCGTTTAAGTCCTGGGACGGCCAGGATGCGAACCCGGGTCCTATCCGGCCCCAGCCCGGCCAGGCTGACGGCCGCGGAGACGTTGACATTGGCAGGAAAGCCCCGACATGCCTCGCGCGCAGTCCCGGAAAACAGCTCGCGCTCCTCGCGTAAGCCGACGAGTGAGATTTTATGCTCGATCAGATAAGGCGCGCCCTCCAGCCCTTCCGGTGGCTTGCGCGTGGTGATCGTCACATGAGAAACCTGGCCGGCGCAGGCCGACTTGATCCCATCCAATCCGGCAATGGCGCCGGAAGGGACAAAAAGACGGCAGCCGCTCTCCCGAGACTTTCCCATGATCTCCGGATGATCGAGCAAAGCTCCCACACTGATCATCATGAGATCTTTACCCGCGGCAAAGACCTCTTCCGCCAAAGCGGGAACCACAGCGCTCCCCGCCGCCTCGATGATCAGGTCAGAGGCGGTAATAAGCTGTTTTCGATCCAGATAGGGCGGCGGCTCGCGCAGCGTGGATAAAAAAGCCCTGGCAGCTTTTTCCGTCCGGCTCGTCACTCCCGCAACGCGAACGGCGAGCCTCCCCGCCTCACCTGCTTTTAAGAGGGCCTTGCCAATGGCCCCGCATCCTACGATCCCGATTGCTCTAATTGCCATGACAGCCAACTCCTATCTATCTTGAAGCGCTTTGGCCTGTCAATGAATGGGTGTGGGTGAGAGGGAGTTTAGAGCTGGAGTCGTTGAGATCTCGCAGGGTTAAGTTGAAAGGGAATAAAGCAGATTGTTAAGGAGGAAATGCTAAACTACTTAAAAACTCCCTCTTGTTCTAATTTTTTTACAAATCTATCATCCACCAAAGCTTCCGCTTTTAACGAGCGAATCTTCTCGTTTGTCATCCCTACGACCTGGATGGCGTTACGTATTCCTTCCAACGTGGGAAAAAACTGCCGCTCATACAGAGTTAACAGGCCCTCGTATCCTTCCAGAGCATCTTCCGTTCGCGGCAGACGAAGCCCCCTCGCGAGACTTTTCATCACCGAAGCTTTGTTGGCAGGCTCCATGACGAACGCAACACCATCCGCCAAGGCTCTAAGGAATCTTTCCACTATATCGGGCGAAGAGTTGACAAAACTCCGGCGGGCTATGATGCCGGTGTTCTGGTAAGGGACAGGAAGCTTCGCCAGATCGGCCAGAATGCGAAACCCCTGGCGCTCCACTTTTGACGCAAAGGTGTACGTTAAGTACGACCCGTCGATGACGCGGGAAGCGACTGACTGGGCTAGCACGGAAAGGTCTCCTATCACCCTGAGTCTGATATTGTCCCGCTTAGGGTCGAGTTCCCAATGGTTAAAGACCATCATTGTGAACATCCACACGCCTCCACCAATGCTCTGGATACCGATAGTTTTGCCTTTTAAGTCGGAGGGGTGTCTGATAGAAGGTTCGACCACGAAGGCACCGTTAAGTTTGTTGATCAAACCGGCGACGAAAACTACATCCAGCCCTCCCGCAACCGCGCCGAGGGTCGCACCCGTGGGAGAGCCGGTGTAGAAATGAGCGTCGCCTGACGCCAGAGCAGCAAGTGCGACAGGTCCGCTGGACACAAACACATGTTTTACGTCCAGGTCATATTTGCGAAAGAAACCTTGATCTTGGGCAACGAAAAGCGCCCCCTCCTTCTCACTGAAACTGGCGAAGGTAGTGACGACCCTTGGAGAAGAGGCGGCGGCCTTCAAAGTTGAAAGGTTCAGAAACAACACACAGTAAAACGCAATCACGATAGACACCATCTGTTTGCTCATGGTATTCGCTCCTTATGATCGAGTTTGATAAGTTGCGCGGAACAGCGCACGCTCGCCTATCGTTATTGCCGCCCCAACTCCTCACACCACTTCATTACTTGAGATCTGGGGTCAAGTCCTAAATTTTGATATTTCCTTTCGGCCCGGACTCCTGCCCAACGCCCATGCGGCGCAGGTATAGATATACTGGGTGCCCATATTGACCATCACCACCCGGAACAAGTGAAAGGCGACCACTAACGGTACGCTGATCTGCAGGGCTTGCGCGGTGATGGTCATCTCCGCCAATCCGCCGGGCGAGGTGGCAATGATCATAGTGGCGGTAGGTAGGTCGAAGGCCCAGGCGAGAGCGACGCCGACCGTCACCGAGGCGAGCATGATGAAGAACGAGTTCAGCAGCGCGAAGGGGATGAACAGCTTGTAGCGAGCGAAGAAGGCGCGCTCGTAGCGTGCCCCGAGCACGAGGCCGAACATCAGTTGGGCAAAGTCCGTCATCCAGTGCGGCACGGCGGAAAGCTGGACGCCGCTCATCGTGAGCGCCGCGCCGAAGAAAATCGGCATGAGCAAATAGCCGTTGTGAAACCGGAGCCGCTCCGAGACCTCGCCCAACACACAGCCGAACGCCAGCCACGGCGCCAATCTCAAATAATCAAGCGGCACATCCGGGCGGTAAGCAGATGCTACGAGCGGGATGCCGCCATAGGTCAGCGCGAACGGAATCAGGATGACGACCATGGACACGCGCAAGCTGTGAGCGACCGCCACCGGCGCGATCTCAGCGCCGTAGCGCTCCGCCAGAACGGCCATCGCCATGGCGCCGCCCGGAATCGAGGCGAAGAAGGTAGATTTCCCTCCCACGCCCGAGGCCCGGCTCAAGGTCAGCGCGCCGAGACCGCCGACCAAGAAGACCGCCACGGTGGCCGCCACGATGGCGGGGAAGTTGGCGGCCAACTCCGCCACTACCGTCGGCGTGAAATAAAGCGATACGGCCGAACCGAGGATCACCTGGCCCATTTGGCGGGCATAGGGCGGCGAGTGCATGCGCACGCCCATCAGGTTGAGCGTGGCGACGGCGATCATCGGTCCGATCATCCACGGAATCGGCGTGTGGAGGCGGTGGAACAAGTAGCCCGCGGGGATACCGACAGCGAGCGCCTTAAGAATGGCAGGCAGCCGCTCCCGGAGGTCGGTGAACTCACTCATTGATGTTTCGTTGCTTATCGAGAGAAAGGTCGAATTGTTTGTGCGGATCGGGGCGGATCTGAAACTTCACGACCTTGAGCTTCATCCCTTTGCCTCCTTCGTCACAGTCCGCAAGAATTTATGCTGTGCCCTCTGTCGACTTTCGAGCTCTGATCAAGCTGAATCCGTCCGGGAGAATTCTCCGCTCAAAGGCTTCAAGGCCCGCTTCTTTCAACCATTCCTTGTGCTCCCGCTCTGTGTATGCCTGGCCTTCATTGTAGACGTTTAAATAAATTAAATTCCGCATCACTGACGCCACGGGAGAAGCGCCCGAGTCGTCGACAACGTCGCCTCGGATATAGATAACGCCTCCCGGAGCGATGACCTTACCGACGTTCTTGAGTACGCGACGCGCCTTATCGGGCGAGATCACCTGAATGACCGAGCTCAGGACAGCGGCGTCAAACGAGCCCGTCAGGCTATCGCTGAGGAGATCGGCCGTCATGACGCGGACTCGGTCGCCGGCGCCTGCCTCCTCAACGATGCGTTGCGTGATCGGCGTCACCGTTGGCAGATCTACCACTGTCGCTTCGATATGGGGATTAGCCTCGGTTATGGCGATCGCTAAGCCGCCTGAGCCTCCACCAACATCTAATAAGGTACGGTGAGATGATAAATCGTACTTCGCCAACAGCTCGCGTCCTCTGCGCAGCGCTTGCGCATGGTTACTGCGGTAGAACTTTTCCAACGTCTCTTTGGATGCAGAGGAGAAATCGCGGATTGCCTGCGCGGATCCCATGCGAATCGACTCCGCAGTGCTGAGACCCGCCCGCCAATTATCCAGAATCAATTCGTGCTTGCCGCCCCTGTAGGACGGACTTCCCTTGACCAGGAAATGATCGGCTTCGCTGGTGTTGGAGAAAAGGTCCCTTTCTACAATCAACAGCCGGGCGGCCGCGAGTGCATAGAGCAGAGGCTTGAGTTTGTCTGGTCTGACGCCGATGGCGCAGGCAATCTGCTCAACGGTCATCGGGCCATTCTTTAGCTGCGTAAACAGGTCAAGCCGCATTCCTGCCAGCATCGCAAACGACGGCCAGACTGCCCACTCAAGCTGGTCAATGGCTGCCGGGTCAGGACTTGAATCCTCCATTTTGAACGGTGACCCCGTCACTTCGCCAGCGGATCGGGGCGAAGCTGGAAGTGCACGGCCATCGGCTTCGAGCCCTTGCCGCCCTCCATCAGCCACGGCGTGCGGTCGCCGCTCGCGGTCCACAATCCGCGCCCCTTCCAGCCGGCGTTCGGATCGTCGATGCGCCCGTCGAAGCCTTTGGCGTAGAACCCGATTGGGTAGGGCACGCGCAAAATGACCATCTTGCCGTCTTTCAGCGCGATCAAGCCATCGTTGAGGTTCCCGGTTGAGATCGGCACGTCCTCGCCGAGCCCAAACGTGTTGTGCTGGTCGACCCAGGAGTAGTAGCTCGATTCCGCACTATTCGCGCCGATGCCTTGGAAGCCGGGGCCTGGATACTGGTGGAACGTCCAGCCCTCGGGGCAGTGGTTGCCGGTCGCCTTCGGCCCGTTGAGCGGGCCCTTGCACTTGCGCCGGTCGAAACTGCCCAGGTGCCCGCTCGCGAGCGACACCCATACGACGCCCTTGCGGTCGATGTCGGCGCCACGCACCCCGAAGCCCGGCATCGGCACATTGTAGATCTCGGCAAGCGCCGTCGCCGGCGGATTGGCTCCCGGAACGAGCCGTACGATGGCCCCCGGACTGGCCCGGAGCGTTCCCCAGACCGAGCCGTCGACCGGACTCGGCATCACGGCATAGAAGCTTGCGACGATCCGCTTGTCCTTGGTCGGGTCGACCGGCTGATTGGGCTCGACGTACTCGTCGCGCTTGCCGTTGCCGTTGGTGTCGAGGATGAGCGCCGTCCAGCCCTGTGATTTCGCGAGATCGCCCGTCTCGTCGAGCATTTTGGTGTTGATCCAGCCGACCACCTGCCCGCCGCCGCTGGTCCACAGCGTGTCGTTGGCGTCGTAGGCGAACTGCAGGTGATGGGTCTGGAAGCAGGTGTCGACGAACGTGTACTGCCGCGTCTTGGGATCAAGCATCGTAATCTGGCGGTTCGTCCGCTCCAACGGGAAGAGCTTGGCCGAGGGATGGTCGGAGCCCTTCTTGCAAAAGTCGGGGTTGTTTGGTCCGCGTACCCTCGCCGCGAACCAGACCCGTCCCTTCTTGTCAAACATGCCGTTGTGGTTGTTGACCTTGGTGTCCCAGATCTTCTCCTCGCCCCAGTAAGGCGACGGTTGCAGGAGCTTATCGCTTGCCGCATGGCCCGGCCCGAGCGCTTCCGGCGTGTTTGCATCCCGCACCGGGGCCACGATGTTTGAGACGGCGTGCTTGACCGGATCGAGGATCGGGATGATGTCGGTGCTGTACTCGGCTGACCCGTAAAGTGGGCCATAGGCATTGACGGTCGGGTAGCGCCGATCCGAGGCGATCAGGTCGTGAAGGTAATGCTTGTCGTCGAGCCAATCCCAGGTGGTGACGACGATGTTGCGCTCGACCCCTTGCGGCCGCGCGGGCCTCGCTTGGGGCAGCTCGCCCTTGGCGATGCGGTCGGTCCAATCCGCGAAGTAGCGGAAGGGGGCGCCGCCGAGTTGGACGGCGAGCGTGTTGACCATCGATTCGCCGGATTGCCCGGACTGGATGCGGCGGAGCCACGCGTCCTCGGAAGTGGCGAACTTGCCGAGCGAGTACGGTACCTTGCGCGGGAACGTGCGCGTGGAAAGCTGGCCGAGCTGATGGCAGCCGACGCAACCGTTGTTCTTCATCGCATTGAGCCATCCGCTCTGGGTTATCTTGGCCGGAATCGCGCTCTTGCCGCCGAACTGGCTCGCCTCCGGAATCTTGAGCATGGAGTACCAATAGATGGCCGGATAGTATTCCGCCGCTGCGGCTTCGCTCGGCGCAACCACTGCCTTTAGGTTCACGATCTTGCCTGGGGTGGCTTTAATTTTCGGCGAATCGACGAGCCCGTAACCGCGCACCCAAATGCTATAGCTGGCGTTGGGAAGATCGGGCAGAACGTAGCGCCCTTGATCGTCGGTGACCACGATCCTGGCGAACCGAGTCGGTAGATCGCGCGTCTCAGCGATCACCCAGACGCCGGCTTCCGGCCCTTTCTTGCTGGTGACCACGCCACCGATGTCGTCTTTGTCGATGCTAACTGCCGCGCTGGGCTTCTGTTGCCCTTCGGCCTCGCTCAGGGCAAGGCCACTCAGCCGGACCGCCGAAGCGGCCAAAAGCACGGCGATGCCGGCCGCCGCCATGCCTAAGTACAACCCTCTTGTCGTCGTCATATTCCCGCTCCTTTCGTTTTTTTCCACTGCACCCTTCGACAATGCGGCCTATCTAACTCTTAACCGCAGCCTATTTCGTCCGCAGACCGCCGTCAAGTCGATTCAAACGCAGTCGGCTAGAGTCAGCCGTAGAGCATCCAGTAAATGAGCACTCCGGTAACCGACACGTAGAGCCAGAGAGGGAGCGTCCAGCGGGCGATGCGTTTATGCCTGTCAAAGCTCCCTCTCAGTGCACGGGTAAGAGTCACCAGGACTAACGGCACGATCGCTGCAGCCAGGACGGTATGGGAGATCAAGACCGAGAAGTAGACAACGCGGAACCAGCCCTGTCCTTTAAACGGCACAGAGCCAACCTGATAATGGTACGTCAGATAGGAGATCAAAAAAAGGCCAGAGGCCGTAAAGGCCGAAAGCATGCAGAGCTTATGGGCCACGACTTTTCGGCTCCGGATAAAGAGATATCCGGCAAAGAGGAGCAGGGCGCTGGCCGAGTTCAGCGCGGCGTTGAGTCCGGGGAGTGAGGAAACCGGGATCAAGGATGAATATCGGGAGAAATCATCAGGATTAGAAAAATACAGAGGAAGAGCGGGGTGAGCGCGATCAGACCTAAGGTCAAGCGTTCGAATTTCAGGTGCATGAAATAGAGCCCAACGAGCGCGGCCTTCGACAGGGCGAGGCCGATTAATAGGATGACAATAATCATTCGGGCCATAGGCACGTAGATCACGGCTATCTCGAGGATCGTGAGCGCCAAAAGCCACCAGAAAACGCCGATGTAGTTTGGCTCTTTATGAGCGTCCGCCATCGCTATCTCCCCTTACAAACCCTATACCAGGTAGACAAAGGTAAAAATCAGAATCCAGACCAGGTCGACAAAGTGCCAGTACAAACCCGCTATCTCCACCTCATTGTGATGCTGCTCGCCGAAGCGGCCGCGCAGCGCCTGAACCAGGACACAAGAAAGGTAAACGACCCCGCCAAAGACGTGGCAGCCGTGAAAACCCGTAAGGACAAAAAAGGTCGTGCCGAAAAGCGCGGCGCCGAAAGGATTGCCGGTGATAGTCATCCCCCGCTCGATCAGGTGGGTCCATTCATAGACCTGCAGTCCCAAAAAAGCGGCCCCACCCAGAACGGTCAAAAACAGAAATTTTTTCAGACCCGATTGATCCCCACGCTTGATCGCCGAGAGCGAAAGCACCATAGTGACGCTGCTGCAGATCAGCAGGAAGGTCATGAAGGCCGTGAGGTTGATACCGAGAACGTGCGACGGCACCGGCCAGTTGGAACTACCATTCCGGAGGATTCCGTAGCCAACAATCAGACCGCCAAACGACATGGCGTCACCGGCTAGGAAAACCCACATACCGAGCTTGCCCCAACTCTCGGGCGTCAAGGGGGATTCTGCCGGTTCAACAGCGGCATGCATCACAGCAGCCTCACTCATCTTCCACTCTCCTTGTGTATCCAAGCTAAGCTCCAAAAGGGCGTCTTCTTTTTAAGCCCGCCATTCTTTTTAGCTGCGGCGCGCCGGTGGGTGTAGACCAGCCATCCTGCGACGGAGCCGACTACCGTGTAGGGCGTCGCCATCAGGAACAGGACGCTCCAGTTAAAGGCATCGGTCAGAGGGTCGTCGGCGGCGCCGCTCACGCAGACCGCACAGGCCAGCACTATCACAGGAAAAAATAGCGCCGAAGCCAAAACGGAAATCACGGATGGAAAACAGCGACGAAGCATAAAAATTATTTAAGAATTAGTAGCTTATAACACGAATCCTGTCAACAGTCTTCGCCTAATACAGGTATACCAAACCGTAAAGTATCGGCCAGAGGCCAACCACAAAGGTCCAGTACATTGAGCAGGTCTCAACCCCCGTGCAGCGCTCCGCCGTGAACCGGCCCTGCCGGGCCTGAATCAAAACGACGGTCAGCCACAGAACGGCTCCAAGCACGTGGAGCCCATGACACCCGACCAACGTGTAAAACGTGGCGCCATAGATTCCGCTCCATACGGTCAGACCATACTGGATCAGACGAACCCACTCGTAGCCCTGAATGCCGAGAAAAATTCCCCCTAACAGGACTGTCGCCAGAAGATGCCATATCAGCCCCTCCGACTTCCCGGCGCGAACAGCTCTCAATGCCAATTGCATCGTGAGCCCGCTCAGGAGCAGGATAACCGTATTGACGCCGGTCACCGTGACGGGGAGGCGGGGCTGAAAGGGCGGCGGCCAGGCAGAGCTGCTCAGACGAAAAACTATAAAGGCGCCGATCAGACCCGCGAAAAACATCGCCTCCGCGGCCAAAAACATCAGCACGGCCAACCGGGCATTGCTGACGGTCGGCTCTGCTGAAGCGATAGGCGACGAGGGAGGCCCACCGCCATCAAAGCTCGGAATCTTAAGCTCCTCGCTTGCTTGCACTTCAATGATTTTTCGTACTGTAATTCCTCGTGCCATAATTTAGAGCAGTCAGCACTCAGCTATCAGATTCAAAGCTGAACGCTGATAGCTTCTTTGCTAGTAAACTACAATAAACCCAATCACCGCGCCAATGTAGAGAAGCGCAACCAGCGCCAAGATGAGCGCAAGACGCCGGTTTCTGCGGCTCACTTCCCCTCGATTCATTATTGTCGTTGCCATACTCACGGCAAAATCCGATCGAGCGCCATCACGACCAAGAGCAACGGGAGGTAAATCAAAGATGCCAATAAAAGCCGTCGCGCTGCTGCCAAGGATTGAGAAATAGCGAGGCCAATTCCGTACCACAAAAATCCCGATCCGAGCAGAAGCGCTGCCAGAAAATAGACCGTCCCGGCTAGTCCGAGGAGGGTGGGCAAAAGGCTCACCACCAGCAATGCCAAAGAGTGGGTGATAATCTGACGGCCTGTGGTCCAACCATCAGACTCGATTACCGGAAGAAATTGAATACCGGCTTTGGCGAAGTCGTCTCGGTACAGCCTGGCGATCGCCAGCGTATGAGGGATCTGCCAGAAAAACATTATAGCAAAGAGCACCCATGCCTCGATGGACAAACCGCCGGTGGCTGCGGTCCAGCCAATGACCGGGGGTAATGCCCCCGGCACCGCGCCTACGATGCCGCAAAGAGAGCTCCTCTGTTTCAGCGGCGTATAGATGAACAGATAGCTCCCGACTATCGAGGCCGTCACCAGGGCGCTCAGGGCGTTGACCGTAAGCGCCAGGATAAGAAGCCCGGCGGCAGTGAGCCCCACCCCAAAGAGGAGCGCCTCTGTGGGCTGCATTCGACCGTCTGGCAGCGGTCGGTGGCGCGTGCGCGCCATCAATGCATCGGCACGTCGTTCCAGAAACTGATTGAGCGCGAGGGTGCCACCGGCAGCAAGCGCCGTCCCGATGAGCGTTTCGATGAGGCGGAGATATCCTGCCCCGTGCTCGGAACCGAGATAGAAGCCAACAAACATCGTGACCAGGACCATCAGGGAAACACGGGGCTTGGTCAGCTCAAGAAAGTCCAGGGCCCGTCGGTAACCGCCGGTAAAGGCAATATCCAGCGTATTTGTAATAAGCGTCATACGGAGAACTGCTCCGGGGGCAATCCCTGTCTTAAAAGGGAATGCGGAAATGTGAGGTGACGATAAGATCTCAAGGTCAGCGCAAGGCTGGTGACCAGCATAAGCGCCCCCGCGACCACATGGGTGGTCCTGAGAGCGACGATGGCAAACAGCGGCAGAAACGCTCCCAGTTGTGTGAATTTGCCGATATACGAACCCAGACCCAAGGCAAGCTGCAGGATCAGGAGTCCCATCAGGATAACCGCCGGGCGCAAGAGTTTCACTTCGTTCAAACGGAGCCTCATGATCCTTGCGCCGAGAAGGGCTACATGAAGCGCCACCAGGGCCGCAACGAGGAGGTGAAGCTGGATCCCTGTGCCGGTGTATCGCACCACCGCGCCAAAAAACCCTTGAAGGTAAATCATGGCTGTAGTTAGAACACAGAGCCGTCGCACTCGGGCCGCCTCTGAGAGTTCGATTTTTTGGGACTCTCTCGTCCACTCCTGAGAGGTAAAGAGGACCAGGCTCACTGTCAGCGCGAAAAAGGCCTGCGCCAGGCAAGCATGGATGATCGCCAGCGTCTCTTCCAGCAGGATCACACGGAGGCCGCCGATTACCCCTTGGAGAACAACCATGGCCAGAGCCGCGGCTCCAAGCCAGCGCAGCCACTTTCGTTGCTCCCGCAGCCAGAGCCAAAAGGCCAGCGTAAGCGTCAGCAGACCTACAGCCGAGGCGACCAGTCGGTGGCTGTGTTCGTAGAAGATACCGCCGATCATCTTCGACCACGGGTAGAGAAACATGTTGTAGCCAAATGTCGTCGGCCAGTCAGGCACCGCAAGACCCGCCCCTTTGCTGGTGACCAGTCCGCCGATGAAGAGGAGCAGCAACGTCGCCACCGCATTCACCAGGGCAACGCGGTGAACCCTCGCCGAAGGAAAGTGATCTGCACTCATCCTGAACTTAATGTGGCCGAGCAACGGAGGACTGTCCTACCAACGGTTGATTTTGCGGTAGATAGTCTTCTTCTACTTCAGGCGAGCTGTACTCGTAAGGCCCGCGGTAGACGACCGGTAATGCATCGAAGTTCCCATGGGGCGGCGGGGAGGGAGCGGCCCACTCGAGCGTATTCGCCTTCCAGGGATTCCTCTCCGCCTTCTTGCCGCCGAACAGGCTCCAGAAGAAATTCGTCACGAAGGTAATCTGCGACAGGCCGAGAAGGAGAGCGGAAACAGTGATAAAAACATTGATCGGCTGCAACGGGTGGAGGAAGTCATACTGGGTCGGATTGTAGATCCGGCGCATGTGGCCGCCTACTCCAAGGATGTGCATCGGGAAAAAGGTCGCGTTGAAGAAGATATAAGTCAGGACGAAATGGATCTTCGCCAGGGGCTCATTCATCATCCGGCCAAACATCTTTGGGAACCAGTAATAAACGGAAGCAAACAGCGCAAAGATAATTCCGGCAACAACGTAGTGGAAGTGCGCCACGATATAATAGGTATCATGGATGAAGATGTCGACCGGCGTGGAGGCCATGAAGATGCCGCTGAGACCGCCGATCAGGAAATTGGAAACGAAGCCTAAGGCGAAGAGCATCGGCGAGGTGAAGCGGATCGAGCCGCGCCAAAGGGTGCCGAGCCAGTTGAAAGTCTTAATAGCGGAGGGAATGGCAATCACCATAGTGGACATCATGAAGGCCGTCCCCATGAGCGGGTTCATCCCGCTGACAAACATGTGATGGCCCCAGACGATCCAGGAGAGAAAGGCGATGGCGATCATGGAAAAGGCCATCGCGTGATAGCCAAAGACCGGTTTGCGGGAAAAAGTAGAGAGGATATCCGAGGTTGCCCCCATGGCCGGCAGCACCAGGACATAGACCTCCGGATGGCCAAAGAACCAAAAAAGATGCTGCCAGAGGAGCGGCTCCCCTCCCCCTTCGGGGAGAAAGAAGCTCGTCCCGAGAGCGCGATCAAACAGCAACATGGCAAGCGCAGCGGTCAACACCGGCAGAGCAAGCAACAGCAGAACGGCGGTGATGAAGAGAGACCAAATGATCAGCGGCATGCGGAAGTAGCTCATGCCTGGGGCGCGCATGTTGACGATCGTGGTGATATAGTTAATCGAACCCATCAGCGATGAAACACCGAGAATGAGCAGACTGATAATCCAAAGGTTCTGTCCCCAGTTCACCCCAGTGTACGCGGCTTTGGCTGAGAGCGGCGCGTAGGCCGTCCAGCCGGCGGCGGCGTGTCCGCCCGGGACGAAGAAGCCGGCCAGCATCACCAGACCGGCGAGCAATCCTACCCAGAAAGAGAGCATATTGAGAGTCGGGAAGGCCATGTCCCTCGCCCCGATCATGAGCGGGATGAGAAAATTACCGAAGCAGCCTACCATGATCGGCATCACCACAAAGAAGATCATGAGAGTGGCATGTATGGTGAAGAGCATATTATAAGTCTGCGGCGGAATGATCCCTTCGTAGGCGTAGGGTTCCGGCAGCCACCTCAGCCCCGGCACCGCCGTCTCGGGCCAGGCAAGCTCCCAGCGGATCATCATCGCCATAAGCCCGCCCAGAACCAGCATGAAAAAACCTAAGAAGAGAAATTGCCGCCCGATCATCTTGTGATCCGTCGAGAAAACATAAGTGCGCCAAAAACCCAACTCTTCATGATGGGCAGGAACCGCGTGCGTCGCTACGACAGCTACAGAATCACTCATCTTTCACCTCTGTTTTTGATAGCCATCAGCTTTCAGCTTTCAGCTAAATTCTCCGGCTGACTGCTGAGGACTGATCGCTGAAAGCTTATTGCTGAGGCCAGTTTTCCTTGACCCACTTCTCGGACTCTTCCGGGGTGTCCACATAGAGCCAGCCACGCATCCCGGAATGGCCAAATCCGCACAACTCCGCACAGGGCAGCTCGTACTTACCAGGCTTGGTCGCCTCAAACCATACGAGAATATCACGTCCCGGAACCGCGTCCTGCTTCAGACGCAAATTAGGCAGAAAAAAACTGTGGATAACGTCCTTAGACTTGAGATGCACGTGCACGACTTTATTGACGGGAACGTGCAGATCGTTATCGATCTGGAAATCATCCGCCGTGCCAAACTTTCCATCGGGCCCAGGATAAACGATCTCCCAGTTGAACTGTTTGGCGGTCACTTGCACCTGAAAATCGGCCGGCGGGGCATGGGCTTTGATTCTCCCCCATGAGGAGACGCTCATAAATGATAACACCAATAAGATAACCGCGGGAATGACAGTCCAGGTGATCTCCAAGGCGGTGTTCCCGTGCGAGTAAGTGGCACGGCGGCCTTCGCGATGGCGGTACAAGACGAGAAAGAGAATCATCAGAACCGTCACCAGGATAAAAACGGCCCCGGTGATGTAATAGATAAGGTAAAAGAGGGAGTCTATCTCTCCCCCAAAAGTGGACACGTTCTCTGGCAACCAACTCATCATCAGGATGACCCCGTCCTTTTCATATAATAATCTTTTTTGTTAACATAGCTATACAGTCATTTCAAGTGAGAGCAGGAAAAGTGAGAGCAGGAAAAGACCCTCAACCATAAAGTGGGGTGAAAGATCGGGGAAACTGTAATGGGAACTAAGTCTTGGTCTAATGACGAGTTAAGTGCCTTTTAGTCATTTTATCCTTATCCCAATGTCATCCGCTGAAAAAGCTGAGGGCAAAAATAGGGACGCCGGCAAAGACTTTATCTCTCTGATTTGAGAGACCATGGGCCCAATCTTGCACTAAAGGCCGGCAGCTCCTTTAGATTGCAAGTATTTCTTTGTCTGCGCGTCTATCGTTGCTCCAGCAAAATTCGCTCCAACCACAATGGCAGATTCGAAGATAGCTCCTGTCAGATTCGTTTCTTTGAAGCTGGTGTTTGTCAGGTTGGCGTTAGCCAAATTTGCGTTCGTTAGATCGCTGCCATCCATAACCCCGTAACTTAACCGGCAACCCTCGAAGTTGGCCCCTCGCAGGTCCAAGCCGGAGAAGTTCATGCAGGATAGATAGAGGTTTCGAAGGTCGACGCCGGCCAGGCTTTTGTGACTGTCAACCCTTCGCAAAATCTCTCTTATATCTCGTTTTCCGTTCCTCATTTGCTCTTTCCTCGGGGCCTCAGTTGGTGGGTGTAGTCTTTATGGCAAAGTGGGCGCGCCTGTTTTTGGCCCAGCAGATTTCATTCTGCTCTTTGCAAAGGGGCAGCTCCTCGCCATAACTGACGGTCGAGAGACGATTAGACGAGATGCCTGAATCGATGAGATAGCTTTTCACGCTATTTGCTCTTTTGATCCCTAACGCGAGGTTATATTCATCGGTCCCCCGCTCATCGCAGTGCCCTTCAATCTCAACCCTGACCTGGGGATTGGCTTTTAGCCACGCCACATGCCCTTTAAGGATCTCCCTGGCATCGGGCCGGAGATCATAACGGTCAAAGTCGAAGTTAACATCCCGTAGGGGGCCCCCGGCTGCTTTCCCCTTCTGGAGGGCCTCGAGGCTTGAGGTTGGTGGTGCTTTAGAGGGTGTTACCTTGGCTTGTTGTTGTGTGGCTGCCCCGGCTTTCTGTGGCGTGATTGCTTCTTGCGGTTTTGAAACTGCCGGTGTCGAGCAGCCGCTCACTAAAAAAAGAACACCAATAGAAAGGACTAGAGCCATACCAAAAAGCTCTCTTTTCCATTTCAACTTCATTTGACGCACCTCCTAAATTAGGTTTTCAATCGACAAAGGGTGCGGATAGTCAGGCCTCACCCTTTGCCCGTTCTGAATCGAAGAAAAGACCAATCTCTACTTCTTTTTTGTGCCTTCTTCATTTTTTTCTGCCGTCTTGGTGTCAGCAGTTGCCGCCTCACCTCCTTTCCGTTTAAGAATTTAAGAATATCCACGGATTTTCTCCATGATCTCTTTCTGAGTTTGGGGATCTACCTTTTTGAGATATTCATTGAGTTTTTCTTCTGCCTCGCGAATGGCCCTTGAGAACGGCTCTTCGCTTGAGGCAATCATATGCGCAAGCATTAGGGCCCGTTTTCTGGTTTCTTCCATTGCCGCCTTCCCTTCCTTATTGTTCTGTTTCTCGAGAAAGGCTTTTGCGGATGTCACGGATGGATCCAAATCATTGCTCGCCTGAAGCGGGCCTCAACTCATCCAGAACTCTTCTGATAGTCTCCGGTTTTGCGGGGAGAGAAAGAAACGAGGTGGCCCCTTCTTCCAGCGCTTGCATGGCCGCCTCATGACCAGGGGCCGACGTAGCAACAATGATGGGGACGCCCTCCGCCAGGGCACGGCATTCCTGGAGGATGGCTACGTCTCTCCTGCTTGGCTGGTGGAGATGGACGATGATGACGTAAGGCCGGAAAGGGAAAACCAAGCCCCAAGCTTTTTGCGCGGACTCACAGGCGATCACCTCATACCCTTCCTCTTGGAGGGAGCTAAAGAGTCGTGTGTGCTCTTTATCGCCAATCACTAGAATTTTTTTCCTAACCACCAGGGCTTTTCCTCTCATTCTCGATGCCCCCTGCCACCGCAAAAGAGGTGCCATCCATGAGAAGAAAGCTAAGCAGTGGAATTTACGAGGAAATTTTTGGAGGGGCTTGATTTAGTTTAGAGAATGGATGCAATTAGACTGCAAATTTTGCATTTCTACTAGCTGCCGGCCTGGAAAGATGCAAAAAATGCACAGATTGAGCGAGGTTGCTTAGGCTAGGAGTGCAATTATTGCAGTGGGAGAATCTAAGTCTCCTGTTTGGCCACGAGCTTAGAACTTGGCAGGTTAAGTTTCTTGATCTTGAGATAAAGGGTTCGGAGCCCTATGTTGAGGGCCTTGGCCACCTCTTTTTTCGTAGGGAAGTGCTCCAAATAATGGCGGATAATCTCTTTTTCGGCTTCCTCCATCGTCAAGCCAACTGAAAGCTTGATTTCTTGGTCCCGGCGGGCGCCGCGGATATTCGGCGGGAGATCATCCAGGTCTAAGATATCGCGCTCGGCCATTAAAGCCATGCTTTCTATAACATTCTTAAGCTCCCTCACGTTGCCAGGCCAAGGGTAACTTCGAAGTCTCGCAAGGGCCTCGGGCGCAATCTTCCGAACACACTTGCCACTGGATTTTTCCAACTCCCCCAGGAAGGCCTTCGTCAGAAAAGGAATGTCATCTTTCCTGTCACGGAGCGGAGGAACAGTGATTGTGACCACTTTAATGCGGTAAAAAAGGTCTTCGCGGAAGCGGCGCGCTTTAACCTCGCTCTCCAAGTTCACGTTGGTCGCAGAAACGAGCCGCAGATTAGTCCTGATTTTCTTCGTCCCCCCGACCCTGCGGAATTCCTTTCGCTCCAGCGCGCGCAGCAGCTTGGCTTGGGACCTGAGCCCCATTTCATCGATTTCATCGAGAAAAAGCGTTCCCTCGTTGGCAGTTTCAAATACACCAACTTTCCTTTCATCGGCTCCTGTAAAAGCCCCTCGCTCGTGCCCAAAAAGCTCGTTTTCTAATAACTCATCTGAAAGCGAGGCGCAGTTTACCGGAACAAAGGAGCCGTCCCTTCTCGAACTTAGGCGGTGGATTTCGCGAGCAATGACCTCCTTTCCGGAACCGCTCTCGCCGCAGAGTAAGATGTTAGTGTCGTATGGCGCTATTCGTTGCACGAGAGAAAAAAGTTCCCTCATGGCTCCAGATACGCCAATGACCACGTTGTGACCCTGAAATGTATGCGCTAAAGGCTCCGCAGACCCTGCCTCATTTTTGCCGTCCGATTTTCTTATAGCGAAGTCCAAAGCCTCCGTGATGTCTCTGGCCGTGACGGGTTTCACCAAAAAATCTGCGGCGCCCTTTTTCATGGCCTGAATGGCGGAAGTCATCGTGCCAAAAGCCGTGACGAAAATGACAGGACTAGCCAGGCCGCGACTTCTGACATGGCTGAGAATACTGACCCCGTCGCCGTCCGGAAGTTTGACCTCTGTAACAACTGCGGCAATTTGGTCTTCGTCGAGTAGAGGAATGGCATCCCCACGGCCACCTGCCTGAACAACCTCAAAACCAGCTTTACTAAGAGCGCTGGCCAAGCTCTCCCGGCTTTCTTTGTGCGGCTCTACGATTAGAACTTTTTTGCCCTGCGTCACTTTCTAGCCATTTCCCGCTTTGTGGGTAAAGAGATTAAAAAGGTCGTGCCCGTTCCAACTTGCGAGGTGTACGATAACCCGCCTTGATGCATCTTTACAATCTCCAAGGCAAGGGGAAGTCCAAGCCCTGCATGTGCCTCTTTCGTGGTGAAAAACGGCTCAAAGGTCCTATCGCGGTCTATTTCGAGAATCCCACCGCCACTATCTGTAATCGTAAGAATGATATGGCTGTCTTTCGCCTCCGTGGCAAGAGTAACCGACCCTTTGACCGCACATGCCTCTACCGCATTTAAAAGAACATTTAAGACCGCATGCTTAAGCTGTACGGGGTCAGCCTGTATGTCAGGCAAATTTTCCTTGAGAGCTACTTTTACGGTCACTTCTTTCTTTAATGACTCTGGTCTTACGAATGTTTCCACTTCCCTCACCAAAGCATTAATATTCACCGGCGTGATTTGTAGTTTCGACGGGTCTACTAAGCGAAGGATCTCACAAAGGAGGCTATCTAGCTCTCCGATGGTATTTCCTATTCTTTTTAATCGCTCCAGACTATTCTCAATGTCGGCCCGGGCGATGTCGTCCTCCAAGCTGTCTATGTTTAGCTGAAGAGCATTGAGCGGATTACGAATTCTTTGGACAATCTCCTTCACCACGGTTTTTACGAAAATGAATTGTTTTGGTCTATTTCTCTTCACGAGCAAAACATATCACGACTCCCGGTCAAAAAGAAAAGCTGGGTTTACTTGAATACAGTAGTCATAGGTCATTTCCCGAATAAGATTGATTGAACGACTTGTTGCACAACGGAAAGTCGGGAACGATGTTTTTGAGCATGGCGAACGAGAGCGCGGGCCAGTTTGCAAACGATGGGTCTTTGACTTTCACACGGAAGAGCCTGCCCTCGTGGTCAACCATCACCCAGTGCACGATGGCGCCGCGCCAGCCTTCCACAATCCCGAATGCCGGCTCAAACACGGGCAGGCGCCCGAGCGGCGTGGCCAGCGGGCCGGCGGCCATCTCCGCAATCGCCTGCCTGACCAGCCCCACCGACTCCCGCGCCTCCTCCACGCGCACCATCGTTCGTGCATAGACGTCGCCGGACTCAAACACCGGCACGTTGAACTTCAAGTGGCGATAGGCCGCAAAGGGATGATCGCGCCGCGCGTCCACGTCAACGCCGGAGGCGCGCGCGACGTAACCCAAAACACCGAGATCGGTCGCGGTCTTCGTCGTCAGGCGACCTGTGCCCTCCAGCCGGTCCATCACCATGGTGTTGTTGAGGCTGATTTCGACAACTTCATTGAAGTCGGCCAGGATGGAGTCAAGCTCGGCTGGAACATTGAGATCGTTGGAGATTGGATAAGCGACGCCGCCGGGAACGATGCCGCCGCGCAGCAGGCGGTTTCCGGTAAGGCGCTTGTTCAGCCGGAGCAGCCGCTCGCGGATACGGAAACAGTGCGAGTGCGCCACGGCGAAACCCGTGTCGTTGCAGATCATCCCGAAGTCGGCCACGTGGTTGTAGAGCCGCTCCATCTCAAGCAGGACAACCCGAATGAACTGCGCGCGCGCTGGAACTTCGACTCCGGCAAGAGCCTCCAATGCCTGGCAATACGCCAGCGAATGGCCGACGGGCGTGTCGCCGGAGATACGCTCGGCCAGCTCCACGCCCTTAGCGGGCGTGCGCCCCTCGAACAACTTCTCCGTCCCCTTGTGCGTGAAGTAGAGACGAATTTTGAGATCAATCACCGTTTCGCCCACCACGCTGAAGCGGAAATGTCCCGGCTCGATGATGCCGGCGTGCACCGGCCCGACGGGAATCTCGTAGACGCCCTCACCCCCCACCGGCAGGAAGGGGAACGGCGTGCCGTCGTCTTCAAACTTCCCCGGCAGCGCCGAACCTTTGCAAAGGGGAAAGTACTCTTCCGGCCAGAAGGCGTGACGTACCAGCGGGCGTTGGTCCGGGTGACCGATAGGTTCGATACCGAACAGGTCCTTGATTTCACGCTCAAAGCGCGAGGCCGGATAGGTGAACGTTGCCAGCGAAGGGATGGTAGGGTCATCAGGCGGGAGGCCGGCGGTGGCATGGACGAACCAGTTCTCGCGGTCATTGGCGAAGAGATAATGGAGCTCTATCGCGTCTTTGTCAGCGCGGCGGTCGTTGGCCACCATGAGCATCAACCCGGCATGGAAGTCGGCGCACAGGAATTCGGCGAGATCCGGCAGATCGCTACGATCCACCTGAAAGTAAAGTTCGTTGCCGCGCCGGACGTGGATGTTCACGGCTTGGCCCTTGAGCTTTTCCGCCAGCGCGGATCGCAGTCGCGAGAAGTCGGTCACTTTGCCACCACCTTCACGACCTGATTGAGCAGCGCCTCGAGCGGCGCGGGCAGCGTGAGACCCAGTACGACCAGCACGCCCACACTGAGGAATAGCGCCGCAATCCGCCACCTGCCGATTTCTCCTATGGCGACCCCTTCCGGTGGTGCGCCGTATAGCATCCTGTTGGAGTGGCGCAGGAGCGCGACGAATGCGACTCCGATCAATACCAGCACGGCAGCCATCAACCCCGGCCGCCCGGCGGCGAAGCCGGCCCTAATCAGTGCGAACTCCGAGATGAACAAGCCGAACGGCGGCAGCCCGACGATGGCCAGTATTCCGCTCATAAACAGCGCGCCGGTCCATGGCATGACCTTGAGCAGGCCCGAGACCCGTTCGAGTTCCGTACTGCGGTAACGGTGCAGCACTTCACCCGACAGCACGAACAGCATGGACTTGGCCGCCGTGTGGCAGACCAGATGCAGGAAGGCGGCAAAGACGCCCAAGGGCCCCAGCCCTAACCCGATACATATCAACCCCGTGTGTTCAATGCTGGAGTAGGCCAGCATGCGTTTGTAATTGCGCTGAATCACGAGACTGAAAGCAGCCACCAGCAGGGAGAACAGCCCCAGCAAAAGAAGCAGTTGATTCGAGAAAGAGGGACCGAGGGCCGCGTCCACGACCACTTTCCAGCGGGTGATCGCATACAGCGCGACGGCGAGCAGGACGCCTGACATCATGGCAGAAAGCGGCGAGGGCGCTTCGGAGTGAGCATCGGGCAACCAAGTGTGCATGGGTGCGATGCCCGCTTTCGTCCCAAAGCCTATGAGGAGAAAGACGAAGGCGAGCCGCATCACTTCGGGGTGAAGCCCCGGCGCCGCCGACAGCAGCACCGGCCAGTTCAGCGCATTCTCAGCACGCCCCGACAACGCAACGAAATCGAGGTAGGTCAGCACCGTCCCGGCAAATGCCAGCGTAATGCCCACCGAGCAGATGAGGATGTATTTCCACGAGGCCTCCACCGAAGCTTTGGTGAGCGCCAGCGGGATGATCATCGCCGAGAAAATCGTTGTCGCCTCCACCGCGATCCACATGATGCCGACGTTGTTGGCGGAAACCGCCAGCAGCATGGCAAAGATGAATAGATTGACGAAGACGTGATAGCGGCGCAGTTGCGCGCCGTCGTATTGGCTCTCGCGCCCGAGGCCGGGGCTGAAGAATAGCGCCAGCGCGGCGACGGCAGCGACGCACACCATCAGCAGCGCCGAAAGGCCATCGGCGCGCAGGAGCTCACTCGGCCCAAAAGTCGGCGCTTCGCTCCCGGCGAGAACCAATGCCGCAAACGCCAGCGCTGCGCCAAGCGACACGAGCGAGAGCCAGGCGTTGGCCCAACCGACAACCACGCGATACGGTCGGACAGTATAGGCCAGCAGCGCGGCCAGCAAGGACGGAAAGAGCAAGAGAACAAAGGTCATATCAGGTACCACTCATCAGTGCCTGAGTTGATTTAACTGTTCGACGTCGATGGATTCGAACGTATCGTGAATGTGATAGACGAACACCTGCATGACGAGGAAGCCCATCATCACGTCCAGGAACACACCCAGCTCGACGATGAGGGGGATACCAAATGTGCCCAGCACGGCCAGCAGGGCAATCCCATTCTCCAACACCAGGAAGCCGACAATCTGTGTCAGTGCGTTCTTACGGCTGATGAGGACGAAAAGCCCGATGAAGATGACACCCATTGCCAGCGGCAAACCGCCGCGCGTGGGCAACTGGCTCGCCAGCACCACCGGGCGCGTGATTGCGTAGGCCAGCAGCACCAGCAGACTGGCGATGACCAGCGAGCTGGTGATGTTCACATAGGGCTCAGACTCGCGCTCCGCGCTCACCCGTCTTGCCAGTCGTTCCAGATAGCGCGGGATAAAGACCACCTTGAGCGCGAAAAAGACGACGGCGACGAAGTATAGTTCGGGAGCATGCCCGAAGTGGCCGACCACAACGAATAGCGCTGCCAGCACCAGCGATTGCCACTTGAAGGCATCCACGAAGGTGTGCAGGCTGCGCCGGCACAGCAGGGCGATGCCAAACAGCAGTACCCCGCTGGAGCCAAGGGTGGTGAGTTGCGAGAAGAGATCGGCATACATGAACGATTACCTCAGCAGGAACGACGATGTCACTGCCAGCAACGCCAGCACGAACGACACGCCGAGCAGCTCCGGCACACGGAAGAGACGCAGCTTGGCGACACGCGTCTCGAGAACAGCGATGAAAAAGCCGAGCAAGACGAGCTTTAGAAGGAGCGCGATGACGGCGACAGCGAGCGCAACCGGCGTGAAATCGGTTGCTACACCCCAAGGCACGAAGAGGTTCGCCAACAGGGAAAGGAAAATCATAAATTTGAGCGACGCGGACCACTCGATGAGCGCAAGATAGCGGCCCGAGTATTCCAGGATCATCGCTTCGTGGATCATCGTCAGCTCAAGGTGTGTGGCCGGATTGTCTACCGGCAGCCGGCCGGTCTCGGCCAGCGCCACGATGAACAACGCAGCAAAAGCCAGCACGTGGCCGGGGCTGATAGCCGCAGCGGGATTGCCCAACGTTTGAGTGACGATGCGCCCCAGGTTGGTCGAACCTGCGCCAAGCGCCAAACTAAAGATGGCCAGGGCAATCGTCGGCTCGGCGATAGCGGCCACCGTCATCTCGCGGCTTGACCCCATCCCGCCAAAGGCCGTCCCCGGGTCGAGCCCGACCAGCGCGAGAAAGAATGTCCCCAGCAGCAGTAAATACACTACCGCCAGCAGATCGCCCACGCCGTCGAAGGGCAGCGGTGCAAATAGAAACGGCACGAGAAACGTCACCGCGAGGGTGCTGACAAAAACGATATAGGGCGCGCAGCGGAACAGCCACGAGGCCTCCTTCGACACCACCATTTCCTTGCCGAACAGCTTGACCAGCTCAAAGTAGGGCTGCCACGGGGGGGCGCCCCGCCGGTTTTGCAGGCGAGCCTTCAACCACCGGACGAACCCCACAACCAGGGGCGCAAGCGCCAGTGCAAACACAGTCTGTGCCACTTCAAGGACGTATTTCACGGTTAGAGCCACCTTGCGACAATAAGTAAAAGTATGAGCACAATGGCGATGTACAAAAGATAAAGATGCAACGACCCGGCCTGCAAGCGCCGCACCTGCTGGGCGACAAACGTGGCGCTCTGCAGGAACGGCCTGTACAGCGCCTGGTCGAACCAAGGCGTGATCTCGCTCCGGTATTCGATGGATTGCACGAAGTATTTGGACTCGGGATGGAAGTCGACCGTCAATTCCTTCATTGGGCGGTAGATCTCGGCGAAAACCCGCTTTAGCGGCTCGGCAAACGCGGTGGCGGTGTATTCCATGCGTGCGGTCTGCCCGACACGGCCGCAGCCCCACGAGTCGCTCAGGCGCCTCTGACGATTCAGACGGAGGAGCCATAACACCGAAGGCACAAGGCCGAGCAGGAGCAACAGGCCGAGAGCCATCAAGGTGGGCGACATCTGGCCAAAGGCCGAGGGCGTTTGCAGGAACACATTCATTGTGAACTCCGCTCGCGTATCAGGCAGGCCGCCAAGTCCTGCTAGTATCGTGCCTAGAACCGGGACGACGGCGAAGGGCGCAACGCCAAGTCCAACACACGCCAGAGCCAGCAAGGCCATTCCCAAGCGCATCGAGAACGGAGACTCGTGCGCGTGTGCCGCCTCGGGCGAACGGGGGAGGGCAAGGAAGGTAATACCGAATGCCTTGACGAAGCAGGCCGCGGCCAGGCCGCTGGTCAGCGCCAGTAGCCCCACCGCCACCGGCATAAGTACCACCACTTCCGGCACAGGAATGCTGACCCCGCCTAACAACGATTGGAAAATGAGCCATTCGGACACAAAGCCGTTGAGCGGCGGCAGGGCGGAGATGGCCGCCGCCCCGATCAGGAAGAAGAGCGCCGTCCACGGCATTCTCTTGATCAGCCCGCCCATCTCTTCCATGTTGCGCGTGTGCGTGGCGTGCAGCACCGACCCGGCGCCGAGGAACAGCAGTCCCTTAAAGGTGGCGTGATTAAGCACGTGATACAGCGCGCCGATGAAACCGAGCGCAGCCAGCGGCATCAGGCCGTAACGGTGGAACATCAGCCCAGTGCCGATTCCGATAAGAATGATGCCGACGTTCTCGACCGAGTGATAGGCGAGCAAGCGTTTGAGGTCATGCTCCATCAACGCGTACAGCACGCCCAGCAGCGCGGAGGCCACGCCGACCCCGAGCACGAGACCACCCCACCACGCCGGGCCACCACCCATCAAATCGAGCGCGACGCGCAGGAAGCCGTAGATGCCCATCTTGATCATCACGCCGGACATGAGCGCGGAGACATGACTGGGGGCAGCGGGATGCGCGCGCGGAAGCCATACATGCAATGGGACGATGCCTGCCTTCGAGCCGAAGCCAAGGAACGCCAGTACGAAGACGGCGTCGCGCGCGCCGGAGGTAAGCGAGGCTGCACTCGCTCGCAAATCGGCAAACGCACCCGAACCTGCGCCCCCCGCGAGCAGCAGGAATGCCGCCAGTAACATGCCCAGCCCGGCATGTGTCATGCCGATGTACCACAAGCCCGCATTCCGTGTCCGCTCTTCGCCTGCTTCGGTCATGACGAGAAAATATGAGGTGAGCGACATGCCTTCCCACATCAGCAAAAACGTGAGCACGTTGTCGGCCAGAGTGACCAGGCTCATTGTCAGCAGGAACAGATTGAACATCGCGCCCAGCAAAGGCAGCGAAGCGCGTCCATCCTTATATGCCGCAGTGTATCCCGCGCCGTACAGCGCGGCAGGGATAGCGCCGACGCCGATGACGACGAGGAAAAACGCGCCGAGCGCATCAAGCCGCAGCGCGAGACCGCCTCCCAACGGCAAGAGCTCGGGGAAGAAAAGCGTAAACGGAATGCCCGTGGCGATCACTGTTGCCCCAAGCGCCAGCCCCGCGCCTGCACCCAAGACCGCTCCCAGCGCAACCAGCCAGCGCCCGAACGATTTCCGACCTCCCACCAGTGCGGCGAATGCGCCGAGGCCATAGGCTATGAACATCGCGAGAAATAGAGTTTTCATGAAGCACCTAGAGACGAAAGTTGAGACATTGGGATTGAATTCATTGCTTCTGCGGCAGCCGACCCACTGCTGTCAAGATGCCCTGCAGGATTTCGGCGGGTTCGGGGGGGCAGCCGGTCACGAAAACGTCCACTGGAATGACGTCCGCGACGCTACCGACGACAGCGTAGCTGCCTTTGAAAACACCACAATGCTTTGCGCAGTCCCCCACCGCCACCACCAGCTTCGGGGCGGGAGTCGCCTCGTACGTCTTGAGCAGCGGCACTTCCATATTCCGCGTCACCGGCCCGGTCACAAGCAGCATATCCGCATGGCGCGGCGAGGCCACGAAGTGAATGCCGAAGCGCTCGCTGTCGTGCACGGGGCCGGTGAGCCCGCTGATTTCGATCTCACAGCCGTTGCACGAACCGGCATCCACTTCACGGATAGCCAAGGCGCGCCCGAGATGACGCCGGATCTCGGTGCCTGTTCCTCGAACCACCTCAATAAATCGCGTCGAGTCGCTGTTGAGTGGCTCAGTCACGAGTCCGGTGCGGATGATTTTCGACAGCAGCACTAGTCGCGCCGCTCCTTCCGCAATTCGCGCAGCATTGTTTGCGTATCGGTCAAGTGGTTCTCAAATATGAGACGGGCGGTTTTAAGCAGCTCCCCGACCAGCGGATCCCGAACTGCGTACTTGACCGTCGTGCCGAGTTTTCGAGCAACGACAATGTTCTTGCCGCGCAGCACGGCAAGCTGCTGGGAAACCAACGGTTGGTCTATTTGAAGCGAGTCCTGAAGCTCCTGCACGCTCCGATCACCGACGGACAGGATCTCAAGAATACGGATGCGAATGGGGTGAGCCAGCGCCCTGAAGAATTCCGCCTTGAAGACCTGCAACTGGTTGCTAGCTTCTTTCATATATATTCTAATATTACTATATAGACCCTTTAGAAAAAATCAAGAAGTGTGTTCAGCAGGTTCGCCGGAGCGGCTTTAGTTGCCGATTCGCCGTACATTGCAAATTCTTTTTTGGAGTGGTAGCAATCTGCCTTATTGACTCAAATGGCTCTTTTTGTCTTTCTTCACTCGCTCAGCCTTTGGCTTCATGTGATCTCGCTTGGGCTTTGGATCGGGGGCATCGTTTTTTTTCTCTTTGTCTTCGGGCCGGCGGTTCATGCCCTACCCCCCGCAACGGCCATCCGGGTCTTGGATCGAGGGCGGAGATCTTTTCAGAGCCTCTCGTGGATCGCGATCGGTCTTTTAGTTATTACCGGAACATGCAATCTCATCTTTCGCGGCGCCGGGAGCCAATGGCAGTTCGGGTCTGCCTACTATTCGATTCTGGCGATCAAGCTTTTTCTGTTTCTGGCCATGCTCTTGCACCAATCCTTCCAGACATTTAAATACGCGCCGGAGATAGCCGCTCTCACGGCTCAGATTTCTACCGATATCCAGTCGCGGTTCGACCCTGCTCAGAGTTCGACTGAGGCTCACTCGAAGTCCCGTGCTGAGCTTGTCGAATCCTGGCCGGAGCCCCTGTTGGCCCATTGGAAAAAGTGGTTCCTGCTGTTAAAAATCAACGCGACCTTGGGACCCATCGTTCTCCTTCTGGGTCTCGGTCTGAGTAGGAGTTAGGGGTGAAAAAAACATTTAATGCTCGGCGCTCGATGCCGATGGCCGTTAACGGCATGGTCGTTTCCTCCCAGCCGCTCGCCACTCAAGCGGGACTGGAAATCCTCAAGCGCGGCGGCAACGCTATCGATGCCACTGTCGCGATGGCTGCGGTGTTGAATGTCGCCGAGCCGATGTCCACGGGAATCGGGGGAGACGCCTTCATCCTGCTCTACCTCGCCAAGGGCAAGGAACTGAAGGCGCTCAACGCCAGCGGCAGGGCCCCTTATGCCGCGACGCTCGACTATTTCAGGGAGAGAAAAATAGCCAAGATCCCCGACACGGGAATGCTCCCTGTGACCGTTCCCGGAGCGCTGCACGGCTGGGCCGAGGTTGTGGAGCAATATGGCACAAGGAGCCTGAAAGAGCTTCTCCAGCCGGCCATTCAATACGCGGAAGAAGGCTTTCCGGTGTGCGAGAAGACCGCGCGTGAATGGGCCAAGTCTAAGGCCAAGCTATCCACCCATCAAAACTCCGCCGCCGATTATCTGATCAACCGGCAGGCGCCGAGGCCCGGAGAGATATTCCGGCAGAAAAGGCTTGCCGCAAGCCTGAGGAAGATCGCGGAGCATGGAAAGGAACTATTTTATGGCGGGGAGCTCGCCGAGGAGATCGTGAGATTCTCGCAAGAAAACGGCGGGCTCTTATCGCTCAAGGACTTTCAAGACCACAGTTCCACCTGGGTCGAGCCGATTCATACCTCGTACCGCGGATACGAGGTCTACGAGATGCCTCCCAACACCCAGGGGATGACCGTGCTTCAGATGCTCAACATGCTGGAGGGCTTCGATCCCGCCACCCTCGGACACAACAGCGCCGCCTATGTGCATGCTTTGATCGAAATCAAGAAGCTTGCCTTCGAGGATCGGGACCGGTGCCTGGCCGATCCCGAATTTGCGCCCGCACCGCTGGGAAAACTCCTGAGCAAAGCTTACGCTGCTGAAAGAGTAAAACAGATCGATCCCAATCGCGCCGGCGAATACCGCCCGGGACTTGGTTCCGTGCACGGGGACACGCAATATTTTTGCGCCGTCGACAAAGAGGGAAACGCGGCCTCTTTCATCAACAGCCTCTTCGAAGCGTTTGGCTGCGGCTTGGTCGGGGGCGAAACCGGAATCATGCTCCAGAACCGGGGCAAACTCTTCTCCCTCGACCCGGCCCATCCCAACTGCGTTGCGCCCCGCAAGCGTTCCGCCCACACCATCATGCCTGCCATGGTATTTAAGGACGACATGCCGTTCATGGTCTTCGGCGTCACCGGAGCGCACATGCAGCCTCAAGGGCAGGTGCAGGTCCTGGCTAACATCATTGATTTCGACATGACGATCCAGGAGGCAATAGAGGCCGCAAGGGTAAATCACCTCGAAGGATCGGAGGTAGCGCTTGAGGAGGGAATCGGCGCCGGAGTGCGGCGGGAACTAAGACAAAAAGGCCATAAGGTCCTCAAGGAGGCCAATTTCGGCGGCGCTCAGGGAATCCTGATTCACCCGGAGTACGGCACTCTTATGGGCGGCTCCGATCCGCGCAAGGACGGCTGCGCCATGGGTTTTTGAGAGGATTTTAGCGTCCGGCGTAGAGCCCCTGTATGAAACCGCTCTCTTCAAGCTGTTTGACGAAGCTCACATCCATGAATGTTTCGGTGTTCACATTTTTGGCCCTGGGATCGCGGGCGGCAATCTGCTCCAACACAAAACGAATTCCGCCAATGGTAGGATAAGGAGCGCGCGCTAGCTTTGGAGCGTAGAAGTTAACCGTTGAGCTAAGGATTGCGGGATCTTTGATGCCGGTATATTTTTGCGTCACCTTCATCGCCAGCTCGCGGTTGTTTTTGTAGAGCGCGATGGCCTCCGTGTAAGCCCGGATAAAACGCTGCACAACATCAGGGTGATCACGAAGGTAAGTCTTCTTGGCCGTCAAGGTGACGAAGGGAAACTCCAGACCCAACGAGGCCGCGTCAAAGAGGTGGATGTCCAGCTGGGGAATTTTCAGGTCCACATCTTTGATGCCTCCAAAGGGCCGCGTCCAGGGATTCCCCACCACACGATCATGATTCCCTGGAAGGAAAAAGAGAAAACCGTCCAGGAGCTGGAGCAGGCGGGGAACAAAGTGGAAAACACCCGCGACCATCCGGACGGGAAGGGCTACTCTCTTTACATCAAAGATCCTGACGGAAATCTTTGGGAGCTATGGGCGGCGCCTTGATCTCCACGCTTAAGAGTCCGCCGATCCCGTTCAGCGCCCGCTTAGGGCATCGGCCTTCTCACGGGGTGATCGTGAAGCGAAGGCGACCAATAAGCTGACCGCTGGAGGTCATCGCGTCCACTTCCCAGGAACCGACAACGTTTCCTGCGAAGTCAGATTTCCGCGAGTAAGTCCTGAATCCTCCCGAGCGCCCACCACGAATCGGCGACAGCGGGATCGTCGTCACCGATCTCCCTTTCATCTTCCAGACGTGGACGATCGGTTGCTTGAGCCCGGCGGGGGCGTACACCGCCGTATAGACGGTAAGGCCTCCCCACTCCCTGAGAATTTCTGCGGAGATCTCTCCCCGCACAGGATCAACAGGCTCTAAACCTTCCACCATGCGGGCAACTGTCGCGTGGGCGAGTTGAAGCGGGGCTGGAGGGATCGCTACACGAACCCACCACAGAAGAGCGAGGGCCAAGGTGGAGAGTAGCCCGGTTCGCATCCATGCCCCACTCCAGCTCTTGACCCCTTCATGGCGGAATACCGGAGCCAGGGAGACCGTCGAGAGCACTCCACTGCCCATAAGCGCCAGGAACGGAGAAACTCCCACCAGAGGAAGCGCAACGTTTAAGGCGGCGAAGAAGGAGGTCGCAAATATCGCGTGTCTTGCCCACGCATAGGGGAGCACCACCACGCGATACCAGACATCAATGGTCGTGAGAAGAGCCATTGCCACCAGCAGCAGAAAGAACCAGACGTTGACCGATGTCAGGGTGGTGCTGGCGTAGTAGCCGGGAAGGATGAAGAGAAGAAGTCCATGCGTGAGGGTTTGGATCGTGTAGTCGGCGGCGGTAATGACCAGCGTTCGGCCACGCGCTTCTAGCCCTTGTCGTAATCGGGTGAGGAGCGTGAAGAGGAGCCAGAGGAGGATCAGATAGCCGACGATCCAGCCGACGTGAGGCAACCCGCGTCTGAACACAAAGAGCGCGAGGAGCCCACCAGCCAGCGAGGCGATCGACACTCCCCACTTCTCTGCCCATCTGAGCCACGAGTTGCGTTGAGTTAGTCTCCGCCACTGATTGAAGAGCGCGGCTATGAAGGTCACGGGCGGTTGAGCCGATCAGTTCGTCTTCGAATCACATCCACCTCCGGAAAAATGTCAACCAGCGCTATCAGTCCTTCTTATTCTGCTCCGCACCCTTGCGCGTCACGATTACCGCATCCACCGCCTTACCTCCCTGCAGGCCAGCCAGCCGAACTCACTGCATCTGGACCCCATAGCGACGGGCAAAAAGGTAGTAGCTGATCGCCACCGTTAACAGAATCAGGCTCCAGACCACGCCGAAAGCAGCCAGCTCGCCGACCTGCGCATTGTCCCATAACTCGTAGATAGCGACGGAGACGACAGGAGTGCGCGGACTGACCAACAAGACCGACATGGAGAGCTCCTTGGCGGAAAGAAGAAACACAAATACCCAACCGCCAAAAAAAGACGGCGTCAGCAAAGGCAGGACGATGCGCCGCATGCAGTTAAACCAGGAGGCGCCGGAAGCATAGGCGGCATCTTCCAGCTCCCGGTGGAGTTGCAGCAGGCCGGCGTGCGTGTATCGAATCCCGTAAGGAATATAGCGTGTCACGAAAGCAATCAGCAAAATCCACAGCGTGCCATAGATGGGAATCGGCACAACGAGATAGAAACGCAAAATGGCCAGACCCATTACGATGCCGGGAAACAAGAGCGGCAATGTCGTGAGCAGATCGAGCAGCCAGCGGCCGCGCAGCTTCGTACGCACCAGAATCCAGGAGGCGATCATTGTCAGCCCCATCACTACGGTCGCGCTGCCAAGACCGAGGAGGACGCTGTTTTTGATGGAGTCGGCGATCTTCGGATAGTGGATCGCCGTCGAGTAATTGCGCAGCGTCAGCCTGGAGAGAGCTTCCAGCGAGGGCTGCATGTAAAACGGCAGCAGCGAGGCCCAAAGGACGATCAGAAACGGGAGCACCAACAGAACGAACGAATAAAGCAGCAGCGTCGCACTGGCGACAAAACGCCAACGGCCAAGCGAGATGAGCCTGGGACGATAGCCTTTGCCGGTGATCGTCTGGAACCGCGCGGGCTCGCGCGTCACGCGAAAGTAAAAGTACAAAGTTCCGGCGACGATGAGCATCAACAGCACGGAGAAGGCGCCCGCGCTGCCATAGTTCGGAGGCATTCGCTGCGCGTCCAGGAAGATCGATGTGGTAAGCACGCGGATGTCGCCCGGAAGTCCGATCAAAGCGGGAATCTCGAAGGCCTCGAAAGCGCGAATAAAGATCAGCAGGACGACGGAGAAAAAGGCCGGCAGCATCAACCGGAGGGAAATGCGCCGCAGCGTCTGCCAGATTCCTGCGCCGCTCGCCGCCGAAGCTTCTTCCAAAGAGGGATCCATCGAGCGAAATGACGCCGCGAGCATCAAGAACACGAGGGGCGACCAAAGGAGCGCCTCGACAAAAATCATTCCCCACAAGGAATAGACATTGACAATCGGCTTGGTTTGATTGAGAAGCGTCTTTAGCAAGAAATTCACCGGCCCTGCCCTACCCAATAGCAGGAGCCAGCCGATGGTGTAGAGAATGAATGGCGTCCCGAATGATGCGAACGCCGTGAAATAGCCCAGGCCGCGCAGGGGCGTATCCGTCCGCGTCACCACCCAGGCAACAATCCCGCCGACAAGAGTCGCCAGGACCGCGCTTCCCAGAGAGAAACAGAGCGTATTGAGCAGGGGGCCGGCCAATTGGAAGCCGCCCAGGAGATCGAGATAGTACTTCCAGGTAAACCGGTCCAACTCCCCGTTAAGCTTGGTGGTAAACAGGCTCGTCTGAACAACGGAGAATAGCGGAGGCAGAACCAGATAAGCGGTGACAACCGAAACAATAATCAACGCCCACATCTCGACGCCGATGTGGGAAGCCGCGCCTAGTGCCCGAAAATTGGCAACCGCCCGCGGTGGATCCGATCTAGAAAACGTCATGAAGCTGCGCGATGGGCCCTCGCCCGCTGGAGACGCCTTTCGCCTTTACTTTAGAAACTGACTTTGGAAAAAGTCGATCCACTCATTCCCTTTTTCGTACTGCACGTCGGGACTGACGTAGTTGGCCCGCTTGAATCGTCCCCCGCCCGGCTTTAAGTCAACCTGCCTCGCCGGCATTTCCGGATGGGCCGGGAGATAGTCCACATCTTGGAAAACTTTCTGACCTTTCTTTGAGAAAATAAAGTCGAGGAACAGCATCGCCGTATGGGGATGGGGGGCGTTTTTTGCCAGGCCGGTGCCGATAAACGTAGCTGTCACCGGTTCAAGAGGCTGCCAGTCGACGGGGGCCCCCGCTTTGCGACTGATCAACGCATGATGATTAAAAATGTGCAGGGCGATGGGATATTCGCCGGCGATCACCAGGTCCAGGATTTGCCGGTTGCTTGCCGTGCTCTTGGCAACGCTTTGCTTTGCCAGTCTCAGCAGGTAGGCTTTACCGACCTCCGGTCCCATAGACAACAAGATATTGCCTATCATCATGGGCGCTCCGGAGCCCCGGCTCGTGGACCAGATCATCTGCCCCCTCCACTTGGGATTCAAAAGATCGTCCCATGTTTTTGGGACTTCGCTGGGCTTCACCATGCGGGTATTGTAGCCAAGGGTCAAGAAATAGAGGTTAGTCGCGCCCCAAATGCCCTGAGCGTCTTTGAGCTCTGCCGGGTACTCGGCCAGATAGGGCGAGTTAAAGCGCTGCATGATGCCTGCTTTGTTCGCCAACGTGGGCGAGGTTGTGCCGTCGATGATATCCACGTCATATCTCTTTGCCTGATACTCGGACACAGCCTTCTGTACGACGCGTTCAGTATTCCCTCTGAAGAATTCCACCTGGATAAAGGGATATTCCTTCTCGAAAGCGGCTTTGACAGGGCGCATGAGCTGGTCGACGATCAAGGTGCCGTACCAGAGCAGCTTGCCTTCCTTCTTTGCCCCCTGCTCCAGGACCTTTTGGCGGTCTGGCCCCTTCAAGAGAGCAATCTCTTCGACTGTCAGTGCTTCAGCCTGCCGCAGGAACGGAAAGGGAGCAAGTTCTATCAGCAGAATGAAAAAGGCCGACCAGAAAGTACGATATCTTAAGCACCGAACCATATCGTTACCCCTCCTTGTGCCCCGGTAAACCGCCTGGGATTATAAAAGAGGCGTTGAACAAGGCGAGCGAAAAGGCTAAACCTAGAGATCATATCCTGTCAAGGACTTTCCATGCTGTTCATCGGAGTCGATATCGGGGGAACAAAAATTCGCGGCGTTCTCTGGGACGGCAGGAAGGTCGTTCGGGCGCATGAATTTCCAACGCCAAAAAATAAAGATGACTTTAAAGAGGGGCTCATGACGCTTGTTGCTCATCTGAGTCGCGAGAAGTCTATTCGGGCTATCGGCATTGGCGCTGCCGGCATAGTTGAAAAGACAACCCTCGTTTCCAGCCCGAACATATCCTACATCAAGAATTTCGCCTTTCGACCTCTCTGGCCGCGCTCTATACGCTTGCGGGTGGATAACGACGCGCGCTGCTTTGCGCGTGCCGAGTTGCTCAGCGGGGCCGGCCGTGGGGCAAAGAGCCTATTCGCCCTGACCATCGGAACAGGTATCGGCAGGGCCTACGGCAAAAACGGAAAAATTATCAAGATAAAAAAGTTTGAGTATCCTGAACGGTGGGAAAAGGAATACCAACTCCTCCGCAATATGCCGGATGACAGGAAGCTCACAAATTTCCTCGGCGAAAAACTCTCTCCCTTGCTTATGCCATTCGACCCGGAAGCAATAGTGATCGGCGGCGGTGTGATGGAACACCGCCGTTTTTTACATAGGCTCCAGGCCGCCTTCAAGGCTCGAGGTATGAAGGCGAAAATCCGACGTGCCACCCTCCGCAAAAACGCCGTCGCCGTCGGCGCTGCCCTGCTCTTCTAAGAAGGACGACCGCCAGTGATAACGCTGCGCCAGGGCGTCTAATCCGCCCTCTTACTCCTCCCCGTACTGCTCTTTCAGTTTCGCCACCACCGCAGGATCGGCCAGGGTCGTGGTGCGTCCAACTACTGTTAGTCTACTGCTCCAAACCGCTTGATTTCTTCTAGCACCTCTTTGGGAAGGTCCTTTGGAATCTCTCCGCGTCGAGCCTTTTCCGTTTGCACCATTCTCCGTATGGTCTCTACCACCTCTGGGTTGGCCAGCGTCGTCACATCGCCCACATCCATGAAGTTAGAGACAGCGGCAATGACCCGGCGCATGATCTTTCCCGAACGGGTCTTGGGCATGTCAGGGACAAGCCAAACGTTTCGCGGACGGGCGAATTTACCGATGATTTTGTCAATAGCGTCTTTAACCTTTTCTTCTACTCCCTTGCCGGGGTTGTAACCCGGTTTGAGAGCAATATACATCTCAGGTATTCGACCCCTTAACTCATCTATCGCCGGCACCACCGCTGCTTCGGCTACTTCTTCTACGGTAAGAGCGGCCGCCTCCAGCTCTTTAGTGCCCAGTCGGTGACCGGCAACATTTATTACGTCGTCCACTCTCCCTAAAACCCGGAAGTATCCATCGGCGGCTTGCGTGGCTCCGTCCCCTGCGAAGTAAGGCCAGTCGCGCCAATCCTTGCTATCTTTATTTTTGCAATATTTTTCGTAATAGGTCTTTACGTAGCGCTCCGGGTCCCCCCATATGGTCTGGAACACCCCTGGCCACGGATTCCTAATACAGATGTTACCCGCCTTACCACTCCCAGCCTTAAGCTCATTCCCCTTCTCATCATAGATTACTGGATATATGCCGAGCACACCGGGGCCACAACTTCCAGGCTTCATCGGATGCAGCGCTGGCAAAGTGCTGCCAAGGAAGCCTCCTGTTTCCGTTTGCCACCAGGTGTCCACGATAACCGCCTCTCCCTTACCCACTTCGTGGTAGTACCATCTCCACACCTCCGGCTCTATCGGCTCTCCCACGGTGGTCATGTGTTTGAAATGATAATGGTACTTCCTGGGCTCTTCAGGACCCGCTTTCCTTAGCATGCGTATCGTCGTGGGCGCTGTGTGGAATATGTTCACGCCCAGTCGCTCCGCTATCCTCCAGGGCCGCCCGGCATCCGGGTAGGTGGGTACGCCTTCATACATGACGCTGGTGGCACAAACAGCCAACGGACCATAAACGATGTAGGAGTGGCCTGTGATCCACCCTATATCGGCGAAGCACCAATAAATATCCTCCGGGTGAATGTCCTGATAATACTTCGATGTGCCTGCAACATAGGCCAAATATCCCCCGGTGCTATGCTGACACCCCTTCGGCTTTGCCGTTGTACCGCTGGTATACATCATGAACAGAGGAGCTTCAGCTGGCATCGATACGGGATCCACTCTCTGGCCACGATACTTCTTAAGTAATTCATCAACGAAGTAATCCCGACCCTTCACCATGGGCGTCGGGGAGGAGTATTTTCCAGGATAACGCCTCCAAACCAGGACCTTATCCACGCGAGCGCCGGCCTTGCCGGCCACTTCGACAGCTTCGTCAGCTTTGATTTTATGATCGAGAAGCTCACCATTCCGGTAGTAGCCATCCATGACCACAAGAATATGACTCCCCGAGTCCACTATCCTGTCGCCGCAGGCTGCGCCACTGAATCCCCCGTAGACCTCAGAGTGAATGACGCCAAGCCTGGCACAAGCCAGCATCGAGACCGGCAGTGCCGGCACCATCGGCAAATGGAACGTTACCCTATCGCCGGCCTTGACTCCGCAAAAGTCTCTAAGAAGGGCAGCGAACTCATTCACTCTTACATAAAGCTCCTGATAAGTTATGGTCTCGGTAGGCTCATCCTCTAGCTCCGGCACCCAGATAAAGGCGGCTTTGTTTCTATTCTTCTCTAAGTGCCTGTCCACACAGTTGTAAGACGCATTTAACTTTCCGCCGACAAACCACTTCCAGAAAGGGGGGTTGCTGGTATCAAGCGTCGTATGCCAATACTCATCCCAGGAGAGCAGATCAGCATACTCCTTGAAGCATTCAGGGAAATTCTTCTCATTAAAGCGCTCGAAGATATCCGGATCAGAGGCATTGGCCTGACCAATAAACTTCGGTGACGGGTGGTAGTACTCTTCTTCCTTCCAGTGAACTGCAATCTGAGCTTCGGTGAGCTCAAGCCCTTCTTTTCTTTCTTCTTCCATAACTTGCGTCTACCTCCTTTACCTAAAGTTGAGGAAGCGAGGCGGATTTTATTCAAGTGGCAAGCGGTTGGCAAGGGGTAGGTCGTTGCTTTGTTGGTTCCAAAATCGGCGTTCATCGACTCGGCCTCGCCCTCCCGGCGATAGTTGCTTATTTGCGCAGTTGCGCAAGCTCCAGCGTCCTTTGGGAATGCGAGGGATGGCGTAGGCGGACACCTCGCACGGAGAAGCGTACCAGTAGCTAGATCTTCGGAGCGCGTATAGTTTGCGCTGGATAGGGCTTGACATTTATCATCCGTAGTATGACACTTGTATGACATGAGTATGATGGAGGCGCTTATGAGAACGACTGTAGTACTCAGAGACGATCTTGTCAAAAAAGCAAAAAGGCTATCGGAGCAAACAACCTTGAGCGGTTTGCTGAACACTTGCTTGGCCGATTGGATAGCCCAGCACAGCAGAAGAGAGCTCAAGGCCCGATTAGTCGAGGAGTATCGTTCCGGGCGGCAAGAGTCGCATCGAATCAGTCGGGAATTTGCTCACGTAGATAAAGAGGACTGGCCTTTGTGGTAAGAGGCGCGTTAGTCTGGGTAAGCCTTGACCCGGCACGCGGGGCCGAGGTTCCCAAGACCCGTCCGTGCATTATTGTTTCCAGGACAGAGGCCAATGATATCTCGTCGACGGTAACCGTTGTTCCCCTTTCGTCGGTGAAGGAAAGAGCGCTAGACCGTTTGGTCCAACCCTTACTGCCTGCGAAAGAAACTCATCTGGCTAAAGATTCGCGGGCTCTTTGCGACCAGGTTAGAACCATCGACAAAGGACGTATCCGAGAGACCGTTGGAGTGCTGAGCGGCGAGTTGTTGGGGAAAATAGATCGCGGCCTAATACTTCACCTGGAACTTGAAGATTACGTAAAGCCGTAGCGAAGAATGCGAGGGCAGAGCCGCTAGATGGCCGGGGTTGTGAGATATAAAACAGACGGCACGCGGGCCAGATATCGGCTGAAACATCCCCGCCAAATCCGGCAGATCCTCAGGGCCCTATCGGGGTTCATCGACTCAGCCTCGCCCTTACGGCGATAGTTGCGTATTTGCGCAATTGCGCAAATATGGCAAGCTCCTGCATGCTTTGGGAATGCCAGGGATCGGGCAGGAGGACATCCGCACGGAGAAGCGCACCGGCGACCGGATCTTTCAGAGCGCGTGAGGAGAAAAAACTTCTGCGGAAACGCGTGGCGTGAATCACGGATCTAGCGGCACTGTCCGACCAAGAAGCGGATGGCGTCGCTCTGCCAGGATTGTCTGGACAGACGGGCCTGGCGCGATCGCCCTCGGTTGAAAACAAAGAAATAAGTCCATCCTCAGGCCTGACCCCGATTATTTGAAGCTACCGATTTGCACATCGTCCTGGAGCCGTCTCCCATCGAGCCGGACAAGATGAATAAGTCAATAGTCAGGCCAGACCCCAAACCCTTCCTGCCATAACTTGCGTCTACCTCCTTTAGCTAAAGAAGCAGGAACCAAAACGGGGGGATTTTTATTGAAGAGAAGGACAGTTGGCAAGAGCTAAGTGATGGCGCCGTTTTGTTGGCTCCATAATACATGAAGGATCGTGCCGTTTTTAGCCGGCGACTTGAATTAGCATGCCGATGTGGGCTACTATAGCTATACTGATAGCTACGAACAGGAGAGCCCCCTTATGAAGACGGTGCAAATGACCTTGGATGAAACCCTCGTAAAGGCCGTGGACAGTGCCGCTAAGAGGTTAAGGACGACACGGTCCGCCTTTACCAGGGAAGCCTTGCGTTCAGCCCTTAGAGAAGTCCGCGTAAGGGACATGGAGTCCAAGCATCGGGAAGGCTACAAGCGTAAGCCGGTTAAACGCGGCGAGTTCAGCGACTGGGAATCGGAACAGGTCTGGGGTGATTGATGAAGAGGGGTGAGGTCAGATGGTATTTGTTTTCCCGACCCGACAAGAAACGGCCGGTTCTGATTCTGACCAGAGATTCGGCGCTGGAATTCCTAGGAGAAGTGACCGTTGCCCCGATCACGTCAACCATTCGGGATATTCCAACCGAAGTTTTGCTGACGAACGCGGACGGCATGCCCAGGGATTGCGCCGTCAACCTTGACCACCTGCAAACCGTTTCGAAGGGGAAAATCGGCTCGCTGATCACAACACTGAGCGCCGGCAGAATGCAACAAATGCGATCGAGTCTGCTCTTCGCTCTGGGATTTTAGCGGTAACAGACCCCACATTATTCCGCAACGCTGATCAGCCTACTCACCCGATAGCCAGCTAGAGAAATGAAGCAAAACAAGAAATCCAAGAGCGTTCGGCTAACTATCCGTACCCTAAAAGATCACCAAGCCGCCTCTGCGTTTTGAGAAGGTAGCGGGCGCGGAATTCCGCAGGATAGTGACACCAGACAAGAAGAGGTACAGAGCGTATTATCGGGCGCTCAGGCAGCATGCTCGCTTAGAACAGAAATGGCGCAGTGAGGATCAGCGAAACCTTCATCGCCTCATAAATATTCGGGAGTTCCTGTGGACATGAAATCATTCACGGGGCAAGGCTCCTGGATACCTCAATGTTCGAGGAGTAAGGCTCGCCCTGCCAAGATTGTCTGGAAAAAACTTGAACTTCTGAGCCTATAAGTCAATAGTCATGCCTGAACCTCAATCTCCATAATGCAAGACCCGAGTCCCCACCTCCCGTTCGCGCACGGTAATAGGAAGTTCTAGTCGCCCGGTACCATAGGAATCGGAGGCAAGCCAAACCACGGTGCAAGGAGATTATAATGCTTGATTAACCTTTTTATGATCGCTCCCGCCTTGTCGAAAGTCGTTATAGTTTCGTCTGCGGTTTGCTCGACGCGTTTCATTTGCGACAAGATATCGCGGAGCCTGCCTATACATTCGGCCTTGTGAGGCGTTGTGCGTTCAATAGCCTCATCTAGCACACCCATCTCGTCTGCGAGAATGCGGATGGCCTCTCGGTCCCGTTCACTATTCTTCAGCTCACTTGCGAGCTGCCGCAGCAACTGTGCTACCTGCACGAATTCAACGCGCAGGTCAAATTGTTGGTCAATGCTCATGTGCATTTGAGGAGAGACATTTACGTCAACACACGCGGGCGGTCTTTGGAGTCCGTGCCCGACCAACTCCAGTAATTTATCTATTTGCTTGTCTTGAAACTGCAACAATTCTTTTTGGGATTCGATCCGCACTTGCGCTAAGCGAAGCTCGTTCCTAAGCTCCAGAGCGCCGATAGGTGTCAGGCCTAGCGCTTCTATGGGAGCCTGGCCCATCACGACTTGCCCATAGCAGTCTAGAGCCCTTTCAACGGTGTCAAGGTCGCCGCTCGGTGTCCTGACAACTAGGCGCACGACCGTTCCATCCTGCTCTATGCGGACACTTACGGGTGTTTCAGGGTACTTCTGCCTGATGAGGGTCGCGAAATAGGACAGAATTGAGACCCCGGAATTATGATACTCCGGCGGGAATTCGATGCATCGCTCGATATCCCGAAAGTTCACTTCATGGTGGCTCTTAGTTGGATCGTTGTCGGCGTTTTCGGTGAGAATATCGACAGTAAGGTCGACGCACTCATCGCAGATGGAAACCCCGGGCCCTGCGATCAGCTTGCGCAGCTCTTCGATCGGCTTGCCGCAGAACGAGCAATGCGTTGGTTTAGGGTACTTGCTTTCGCTTGCCAACCCAGACGTGTCGGCACTCTGCGTGGATGGCTGAGTGATTCGAGGTTTGCGGTATGCTACTACCCATCTGATGAAATCCATAATGAGATATTCAATTTGCTTCCAGCCGCTATAAACCCAGGTTCCCAGGTTCGTCTGAAGAATAAAGTAAATAACCACAGAGATCGCCATAAATAAAAGACCATGAGAAAACCATGAGGGGATAAAAGGTAGATAGTAGGAGATAGAGTCCGCAACGCCGTCGAGGAAGTTACTCACTGCAGGATTGAATCGCAGTATGTTAACCGCTGCGGCTGCGGCTATGCTGACAAAGATAAGCTTTTTCTTTTTGAAATCGCTGGGCATAAACATCTATTAAAAGCAACGCCCGAGAACTGTAGTCTCGGGGGTCACGTGGGGGTCAGGCCTGAGTATGGACTTATTGGCCCTGCCATCTTTTCTCATTCACCCCACCACCCAAAAAGCGACGCTGCGGGAAACCCAGTCCGGGCGATGATGTGGAATCAAAGATGTGACGGGATCAACGGACCCAGCCGAAGTTAGTTTAGAGTAAATTAGGGCAAGTTGGCAAAGAAGGCAAGAGGCAATAAAAACAGGCATGAGGCATTAGGCAACAGGCAATAGTAAAAAGGCGGAAAAACAGGCAACAGGCATAAGGCAATAGTTAGGGGTAAGTGGGGTTTGGCTTGAATACGTGAATGGAAGAACTGGCCGATTATCCCACAAGGACACGCAGGGAGAAATCTTTGTGCCGCTGAATGAGTTGGAAGTCGTTCTTGTTATAGGTCAGCAGTGTCGCCCCGATCCTGCGCGCACACAGCGCAATGAGGATGTCGTTCAAAAGGGCCGGAAGCTTTGATCGCCAACCTCTATCCTTCTGCTCAACCGCTGCCACGATGTCAGATGCCTCGACCCAATCATCAAAAGTGGGCGCTATGACCCGTCCGCTCCGCTCCATCGGGCGGATAAACTCCTGCGCCAAACTCCGGCTGCGGCTATCCTGGGCATTGACGTAAAGCTCGTAGGCAACCACAGAGGAGAGATGGGTGGCCGGGAGGAGAGGGAAAAAGGTCTGCCGAAATTGGGCCTTCTTCTGCTCGGATCGAAAGGCACCAACGTAAACATTGGTATCGAGGAGATACTTCACCGGTAAATCGTCCGGAAGCGGCCCTCTCTGAGCATCCTCTCCAGGGCCTCCTCAATCTCTCGGTCCTCGACGGTCTTCTGTAACGCCCTTCGAATAGCCTCCGTATCGGTCTTGACGTTGAACAGCCGTCGGACTTTATCGATCATCTCCTCGTCCAGGTTGTAGGTTTTCTTTCTTACCGTGGCCTTCATATCAACCCCCGTCTGTAGGATACAGACAATCTAGCAAGCCTATCCATATCCGTCAAGATAGACCGGCTTTTCTCCCTTTGGCCAAAATGACGCGGGTGCACCATCTTTGGAAGGTCGGAAATGGGTTTGTGGATCAGGATTTAGGGAGCAGTGATCTCTGCCGCCCTGTAAAAACGGCGCGTGGTTTTCCCGGCGTCGAATTTCTTTCCCCATATCGCAGACCCATGGGTTTGCAGGAAATCTTCCACCTGCCGTCGAAACTGGAAAAGCGCGGCTGAGCGCGGGCTTTTTTTCAGGGCCCTGCCCCACAAGCGGGCCAGGCGCTCCGCCGGGACCTTCTGCCGCTTAAACACCTGGACCATGTCCCTGACATCCGGGTCAAGATAACGGGTCATCTTCCCGACGGACCAGTAGGCTGGATCCAACAGGCGAACTTGCAATAAGCCGAATCGCCGGTAAGGCCGGGTGCGGCGCTTGTAATCCAGCAGTGTGATTAGTCCCCAACGATCAATGTCCTCTGCATAGTTTGCCTGAATGCCGGTCAGCCGGACTGTCCGCTGGATGGCCGCTTCTACTTTTTCCCAGCTCTTTTTCCCCCCCGTTCTTAGTTGAACGGCGAAATCGACATCGACGCTGGGCCTCACGTGGCCCCAGACGGCCCCCGCAGCCGCGCCTGTGAGGAGAATAGTCACTCTCTCATTCGACTGTTCGGCCAGCACCCGGAAAAATGTATCAATCTGTCTCCGATTCATCGTCATCTGCCGCGTTCAAGGATACGGCTGACTAGACTCTCAATAACCGCTTTGGGATAGCTAGACAACGAAAGCCACGCCCGGTCCGAAACTCGCCCGAGCCGCGCAGCCCCCTTCGAGGTGAGCCTCAGGGTCGAACCTTTCGTCACCGGACCAGCCGCTCGGAGACGAGAGCCCACGAGATACTTGAGCCGGTCCGCCAGAGCCTGTTCCTTAGGCTCGGCGAGAGGCGCATTCCGGACCACTGCGTCCGCAATGCGCTCCATAGCTTCCCGGGAAAGCCCGCCTGCTTCCTCTTGGGGTACAATTCCGTCTACCAACACCCCCGGGCGAACGCCCAACGCCACGGCCAGGGCACGCAGGGTCTTCAACGATACTTCCCGCTGGCCTCTTTCAATGGCGGAGAGGTTGGGACGAGGCACTCCGGCGCGTCGCGCCAGCTCCTCCTGCGTCAGCCCGCGCTGCAAACGCCACAGCAGGACAGCTTCACCAAATGGGACCATAGACAAAATGTAGTATATTTACTACATTAATGCAAGGCCCGCTTGCGGCGCCCGAGGCGAGCTGCAAAATTGTTCTGAATTACACGAAGGTGAGTCGAAGCAACTAACTTTTCCCGACCGGACTGTTCGCCACTGCAGCCTGAAGCGGCTTTTCTTTTTTTGCCGATTTCTGCGCCGAGATCACTTTCAGCATCTCTTCGTCGCTGGAGAACTTGTACTCCCAGGTGTTGCGCTTTTTCGCTTCTTCCTTCTCCACCGCCTCCAGGAGCTCGATGTCCTGCCTGGTAACAAAGGAGGCCTTGTTCTCCTCGAGCTGGTTCACAAGAGTCGCTATTTTCTGGTCAATGACGGCAGAGGCGAAACCCTCCTTGGAAGCCAAATAGCCATTGACCACTTTCATTCCTGTCTCCGCGTCCTTCTTGGCAATGCCGACCAATCCGACGCTGGCATTCCTGGACCATCCCGCCAGGTAGATTCCTTCAAGGACTTTGCCGGTCCCGGGGTCATAAGACTGGTAGAGGGACGGACTGGGATCTCCGGGAAGCTTTTCGGGGTTGGTCACAAAGGCTCCACGAGAAAAAGGCAGACCGATAGCGGAGTCCACCTGATCGCCAATCGCGTAGATCACGCAATCCAAATCGATGCGGCTCAACTGCCCGGTCCCTTTGGCCACCGTCCGTCCATCCTGAAGAACAAGGTCGTTCTCCTCTACCTCCAGGGCGCCGACCCTTCCCTGGGAATCGCCAATGACCTGATGCGGCGACCAGAGATAGCGGAATCTGAGCCGGCAATCCGGCGGCGGGGTCGTTTCCTTGACGAAAGTCTTGAGGATCTCCTCTACGTTTTGGCCGGCGGCCTCCAGACGGGGTCCAATCTTCTGGATTTCACGGTGCATATCCTCGTTATCGAGGTACTGTTCAACCACCTCGAACTCACTGTCGTCGTAGGCTTTCTCCTTCGGGCCCCTGCGAGCCACCACGGTCACCTCGCTGACCTTTTTATAGTTGAGCAGCCAATTCGCGACATCGACCATAACGTTGCCCATGCCGATAATGGCCACCCTGCGCCCGACTTCATAAGGGCGCTGACTGAAAGGCGGAAGCTTATTGAAGTGATAGACGACATCCTTGGCGTGATAGACGCCCAGACAGTCTTCCCCGGGGATCCCAAGCTTCTTAGTGCCCTGGGCTCCCGCCGAGACCACTATGGCGCTGAACCCGATTTTCTGCAGCTCTTCCAGCGCGACAGCTTTTCCCTGGCCCACCGTTACATGGCCGAAATAGAACATCTTGGGATCGGAGAGAATCTTCTTAAACTGTTTTCTGAGCCCTTCCTTCATCTTCTCCTTGTCAAAAAATATCCCGTATTCCGCCAGACCGCCCGGCTTGATGTCTCGATTGAGCAAAACCACGACGTGCCCTGCCTCGGCAAGCTTACGCGCGCCATAGATCCCCGCGGGACCGGCTCCGATGACAGCTACCAAATGCCTCTTTGCTTCTGCGTCAGTCATAATAGATCCTTTTCTCCAATGCTTTTATTTTATTGCCGTAACGTAAAGGACCAGGCAGGATCGACTCAGCCGAAAACCCTGGGAGATTTTATTGCAGCTCCTTTTTTCCCTCGAACGCCAATTCCGTCCCCCGTGAATCTCTATGGGTAAAGGAGACGAGCTCCCATTCGCCGTCTGCGATGGGCCCTTTCAGGATGTAAAGGTTCTCATCTTTTCCCAACACCCGAAAATAGCTGGCATTCTCACCGTACCAGCGGTCCACCACTTCCTCAATTTCTATAGCGCGACTCCCCATAATAAAGCGTATGGGACGCTCATCGCCCTTGTAGCCCGAATAGCACTCGACCTTGATTTTCACTGCTGCTCTTCCCTAACAGGTTAGGGTTTAGTATATAGCTGAAATCATGTCGAATTTAAAGAGTAAACGGAACGAAATCACGGCCCAAATCAAAAAGAACCTGATCACTGCTTGCAGGGTTCTCTCCGGCGAGGGGCTGGTGCATGGCTTCGGTCATATGAGCGCCCGCCTCCCGGATTCCGACCTCTTCTTGTTAACGCCCAGGATCAGTCTGGCCCTGGTAAAGGAGAAGGATCTGCTCGTCTTAAACCTCAAGGGAGAGATCGTCGCAGGCAACTCCCCTGCCCCTTTCGAGGCCCCTCTGCACACCGCTATCTTCAACGGCAGGGCCGAGGTCCGGGCCATTGCCCGAATCCACGGCCGCAGGGCCAATATATTTTCCGTCACCGACAGAAAAATCGAGCCGGTCCATAACCACGGGAGCTTCTTCTCCGGAGGCGTGCCTGTCTTCAGCAAAAGGGACCTGATCTCGACCCATAGGCTCGGGGAGGAGGTCGTGGCGGCCCTGGGAAAAAAACCGGCTATCCTGCTCCGGGGAAACGGTCAGGTAACCGTGGGAAGGACGATTCCCGAGGCGGTAATGATGGCGATCTATTTAGAAGAGGCGGCAGACATGCTCTATGGCGCGCTGCAGATCGGCAGCCCGATTCCGCTTACCTCGGAAGAATCCGCGCGGAGAAAAGCAGAGGCCCTCCCTCCCGTGGACCTGGAACGGGCGTGGAACTTCTTTAAGCAAAAAACAGAGAAGAAATAAATCAGGACAGGTAAAAGATACCCCGCGCCACAAGATAAGCGATCAGCCCGCAAGCCGGAAAGGTCAGGACCCAGGCCATAATGATCTCGCCAGCCACACCCCACCGGACCGCGGAGAACCGCTGAATCGACCCAACCCCCATAATGGAGGTGCCAATGGTATGAGTGGTGCTCAGAGGTATCCCAAGGTGGGATGCCGCTGCGATGACCAAAGCAGCGGAGGTCTCTGCGGCGAACCCGTGGACCGGCTCCAGCTTGGTCAGTCGCATGCCCATAGTGCGGATAATTTTCCAGCCTCCCAAGGCAGTTCCAATCCCCATCGTAATCGCACATAGTAAAATAACCCAAAGCGGAACGTGAAACTCCGGCAGGACTCCTCCGAGGACAAGAGCCAAGGTAAAAACCCCGATGAACTTTTGTCCGTCATTGCTTCCGTGGCTGAAAGACATAAATGCCGCAGAGAGTACCTGAAGACGTCCAAAAATGATTCGTACCGTCCCGGGCCGGCTGCGGTAAAAAATACGGTAGAGCAGTAACATGATCACGAGCCCGCCAAAAAAACCCAAGAAGGTAGAGAAGAGCAAACCGATAAAAACCTTGCTCCATCCTTCCCACAAGAGCACCGATGGTCCGGCAGTGGCTAATCCCGCCCCCGCCAATCCTGCCACCAAGGCGTGACTCTCGCTGGTTGGAATGCCTCCCATGTAGTAGGCAAGGCAACTCCACAGGACGATTCCTACCATGGCAGCGGCCACTGTAGTCGTGTTGATGATTGCCGGATCGACGATCCCCTTGCCGATGGTTGCCGCCACCGCCGTGCCGGACAGAGCCCCCATGGCGTTCAGGATCGTGGCCATAAGCACCGCTTGGTGCGGAGGGAGGACCCGCGTTGAAACTACTGTGGCAATGGAATTCGGCGCATCGGTCCAGCCGTTGACAAATTCAGCAGCCAGGATAAGCAGGAGAACGGGAAGTAGAGACCACAGTTGTTCAGGCATCTATACCTGGGCTGAGTTCAGTTAATGTTTTAGAAAAAACCGCTTGCAGGCTGGAAAAAGATTGGAGCGTGAGACACGGCTTGTGCGCAGCCCTGAATGAGAAAGCCGGGCCACACGCTCCAGATCTGGTTATTTTTTCTCCATTGCGAAGGTGACTTTTGCCTCTTCCTTCGCCTTGACCGTCACCTTCTGACTGACCTTACCCAGGGTCTCGTGCCAGACCTCCACGTTGTAGGTGCCGGCGGGCACGTCGGCGAGCTTAAAGCTCCCGCTGTTATCCGTCACGCCGAAGTAAGGATTTTCCCCCACGAAGAGCCAGCCGCTCATCCAGCCGTGGACATCGCACTTTAGGCTTATGACCTCAGGCTTGTCGATTTTCACGGTGAGCGTTTTCTTAAACTTGGGCTGGGCCATGTTAAACGAGCTATTGGCTTTGCTATAGCTGTGGACGTTGTGGAGGATCCCGTCGGGGTTCAGGATGTCCACGGAAGAGCCTGCCGTCATGGCCAGGACATGCGGTTTATACTCACAGCCGTTCTGGTCCATGGTCACCTTTTGCGGCTCCATCTTTTTGCCCTTTTTGATGTCGGTGATGGAGACTACGGCATTCACCAGATTCCCCCCCGAGACAACGAGGCCGGGATCGTTCTTGGCGCTCTTGGCGCAGACCTCTTTATCCTTTGTGACCTCCAGCTTTTTCGGCGCCGGCGCCGCTCCCTTAAATTTGACGACGCCGGTAATAGTCCCTCCGTCGCTCACCACCCCGCCTTCGTAGGCCAACAGGGCTGACAGAGGAAAAACTATCAAAGCGACAAATAATCCCAACAGAGTAACCTTTTTCATATTATCCTCCTTAACCGTCTTTACTATCATCTATTAGACGCCGCAAAGCAAATGTCCTTCTAACTTATGCGCTTTTTCCCCTCCCTTCTTCTTATCCTCTCTCTAGCCCTCTCCCTGCGAGGGAGAGGGAATGGGTGAGGGTCGAAGGGATTAAGGTGAGGGGGTTCGTCGCGATACGCTCCTTCCCCCATCAGCCGCGGAGCCTTTTCTCCCCAGCGTCGCGAGATAGTCCCTCAATGCCTCGATCTGTTTGTCGTCTTTGCCGCCCAGGATGTTATCCGGACCGCCAGGGTAAAACGAAGGCATCTTCGTGCCGGGCTGAACCTTTTGGGGATCCTGGAGCCACTTGATAATCCAGTTTGGGTTCAAACGGTTCCGGGCAAGGGTGAGATCCGGCGCCCAGCCTTCCTGAGGACCTTCAGGGTTCCTGTCTCCCTGCTTATGGCAGCTAAAGCAGTTGAAGTAATCCTTGGACACCAGCACACGGGCCGCATCAAGATTCTCTTTGGGGACTTTCCCGTCGTCAAAATAAGCGTAGGGAATCTCGACTTTAGAGAGACCGTTAAAGAATCCTATCAGGAGATTGTCCTCCTGGTCCGAAAAGTCGAAGGTCGGCATCCGCACGTTGAGCCAGGGACGGACGGAGAAAGGCGCCTTGAGAAAGCTAAAGAGCCATGGCGACTGCACCTTTTCGCCCTCGCCGTTCAGGACCGGCGGCGCCAGAGTCGGATTTTCCTGGTAGTATTTTCGGATAAATCCTCCCCGGTTTTCGATCTCGTGACATCCGATGCAATTGTACTGATGCATCAATCTCCGGCCTTCGACCACCTGAACCACCCTTTGACTGTGATCCGCAGCGTAACGGGATGGAGCCTTCTTATCGCGGAAGCCGGCGAGCAAAATCCTCAGGGACTTGATGTCCTCGTCCGCCAAAGCAAATTGCGGCATCACTTGCTCGATTCGCTCGGTGGCATAGATCCGCGGCGTCTTGAGCTTGTTATAGGTCCAATCGTCCCAGGTATGGCGGATATCCGCGCGATTGCCGAAGAAAAGCTCTTCCAGAGTCTTGGAGCCGAAGGTTGTGAGTTCCACGCCGATCCGGGACTCTTTTTCCATCCCCGGGATGTCGTGGCAGCCGAAACAACCGTATTTACGAACCAGCGCTTCGCCCCGTTTTGCGTTCTTGGCGTCGCTCAGACGCTCTTCAATCCCGGAGATTCCCTCCGGCTTGCCGCCCAAAGTCATCAGGTAGCCCGTTATCGCCAGCGCTTCCTGATCGGCCAGGCGAAGACTGGGCATGCGGGTGGCGGGTGAAAAATCGCGGGGGTTCTTAACCCAGTGATAGGTCCAGCGGGGTCCTACCTTAGCGGCGATGTTCTTGAGATTAGGGATAATCTCCTTCTCTTTGCCCAGAACCGTGGCGACCTCGCCGTCGGCAAAGCCGTGACAACCCTTGCAGCCGATAGATTCGACCAGGATCTTCCCTTTGGCTATCAGCTCCTTATCGCCCTCGCGGAAGCCGGTGGGCAAGGGATGCCCTTCCTGCCATTTCTCTCCCTCTTCCTTGGATACTGACCAGAAAAAGGCGGCGATCGCTACGGCCTCATCTTCCTTTAAAGAAAAATTCGGCATCCGCGTCTGAGGTCGATAGTTATGCGGATTTTGAACCCAGCGGACCATCCAGTTAGGATCTACCTTGGCGCTGATCCGCCTGAGACTCGGGCCAGCCTTGGGAAGATCTTCATATCCCTTAACCAGGTGGCAGCCGGTGCAGCCGATCTGCTCGAAGATCCGTTGCCCCTGAGCCAACAGCGGCGCATCTTGCAGTTTTTGCACATCGAGATGGCAAGAGGCGCAGCTTGACTGCGCTTTGACCCCGCGCAGCAGCGGGGACTCCCAATAGGGGACCTCTCCGTGGGCCTGCTGGACGCTGTTCACTGCCGCACCCTGTCCTTCGTGGCACACGGTGCAGCCAAACTTGTCCGGCGGATGGGCGCTATCCGCTAGAAGAACTTCACGCCGGGAGTGGGTGCGAAAGGGTTGCGGCTCATTCTCAAATCCGGGACGGTTGGCCGCCATGTGGCAAGTCTGGCAGCGGTCCACGCGGCCCGTCGGCTCGTCAAAGTTATTACGGTCGAACTCGTCCAGCACGATCTGGCGGATCTTGGGGATCTTATAAATAGAGAGAGGGCCCAGATTGACGGTCGCATTCTCCATGACGCGGATCCATTTGTCCCTTTCCTCAGCCATCTTGGAGAGCTGGGTCTCCATTTCTTTGACGCCGGTCTGGAGCTTTTTAATCTCTTCTTTGATCTGCTCCCGTTTTTGCCGCGCCGCTTCGAGCTCGGGATCGAGCCGGGCCTTTTCCTTGTCTAACTGTTGGATGGTTTCCTGGTAGGGCCTGGTGTTTCTTCCCTGCTGGACTGCATGGTCGTATTCGTACCAGGCCTCTTCCAGCTCGCTCTTGATAAACTTGACTCCTTGATCGATCTCGGTGAAGCGGACATTCGCCTTGATTTCCTCGCGGTTTAGCGCCTTGACCTTCTTAGCCAGATCGCCGCTCTTGAGACTGGCCTCTTCCGCGGCGAGCTTCTTTACCAGCTCCTGGTACGCCGGATCGGCCTCGAGTTTCTTGTTTTCTTCGTCATAAGCGGCCTTCGCCTTGCGATAATCCAGCCGGTAAAACTCGGTCTGGTACTTTTTCCAGGGACGCCGCGTGATATTGTCGTCCCACAAAGACCAAAGGCTCACTGCCACCAGCAGCGATGTCCCCAAAAGGAAGACACTACCGTAGGACTTTTTTTCTTCGTTCTCGTCGTAGCCTCGCACCGCCATTCCCGTCCCCTTCGGCTGAGCTCCCTTCGATTAACTCAGGGCCTGAGCTTGTCGAAGGCAGGTCGAAGCCTAAGCCACCTTTCTCTCCAGTAACCGGCCCAGGGAAAAGACCCCAACGCCGATCAGCGCCAGCACTAATTCCTCGGCCATAGAAGCATTCCGCACCATCCCGACAAAAAGGGCGTAGCCCACGTCGGCAACCCCCAGCGCTTGGAAAGTTTTCGCAACGTAGAACATCAGATGTTAAACCAGGGGGTGACCAAAATATATTTTACGTTAAAGGCAAGTCTGAGAAACATTTTGGCGGGCAGCGAGAGCATCGTGACAAAGAGAAAGGCGGTGATGAGGAAGCGGACCAGCCCCCACCGCTCTAAGAACTCCTTCCCTTTTACCCGCAGCACCCATAGATAAAATCCGGCAAGGCCGACAACGAAATATCCCAGCACCACCACCGCGCCGCAGACGGCGGACCAGCCGTAATCCCGGAAACCCAGCAGATAAGGGAGATCCACGTTAGTCAACGCCACGACCTTATGCGGGTCCCACCGCTGCCACGGCCAGAAGAGATTCCATCCAGGCCCGCGGAAAAATGTCCCGATGATAATCATGCTCACCCAGAGAATGTGGAATCCGAAAAAGAAGGTCAGAACCTCGTACTTCCTCTCTTTGAAGCAGTAGTAGCCGTTCCCTGCGGGATTGATATCGATAAAAGGGATGATCATGAGGCCGATAATAATGAGCGTCGGCAGCACCACTCCGGCAAGCCACGGGTCGAAGTAGACCAGCATCTCCTGCAACCCCAAAAAGTACCAAGGGGCCTTCGAAGGGTTGGGCGTGCGGGTAGGGTTGGCCGGCTCTTCGAGCGGTGCGTCAATGCCCACAGACCAGAGGACCAATACCACGAACACGAAGATGGCAACAATAAACTCCAGCCGAACCAGATGCGGCCAGGTGTGGACCTTGTCGTCACCCATCGGAGATTTTTTCTTATCCTGATCGACCTCAGCCATTTCTTACTCTCCGAAGCTGTCCTTCGAACGTTTAAGGGTTCCAGAGTTTAAAGGTTATCCCTTCAACCTTTGAACCTTTGAACTCTTTAACCCTTGAACCCTTAATCCCTTCAACTCTTTAACCCTTAATTATAGCGAGGGCCCGGAGAATCCGTCTCTTCGAATCCGCCAAAAATGCACCGCCATCAGGACGCTGGCGACCATAGGAATGAAGATACAGTGCAGGATATAGAAACGGAGCAGCGTATGCGGTCCGATCTCCCCGCCGCCAAACAGAAATGCCCGGGCATCGTAGATGGGATTGGCGCCGACAAATTCGGCAAAAGGCCCTTCGTGTCCCAGCATCGGTGAGGCCCGTGCCATGTTCGAGCCTACCGTCACGGCCCAGATGGAGAGCTGATCCCACGGCAGCAGATAGCCCGTGAAGCTCAAGAGCAAAGTCAACACCAGGAGCAGGACCCCGACAATCCAGTTGAATTCCCGGGGAGGTTTGTAAGAACCGGTTAGAAAAACGCGGAACATATGGAGCCAGACGAAAACCACCATGGTATGGGCCGCCCAGCGGTGCATATTGCGCATGAGCATCCCGAAAGGCATGTCGAACTCGAGATACTTCATATCCGCATAGGCGTACTCCGCCACGGGCCGGTAGTAGAACATGAGGTAAATACCCGTGACCACGGTAACCAGGAACATGAAGAAGGTCAGCCCTCCCATGCACCAGGTAAAGCGCATCCGCACCCCATGCCTGCGCACCTTGGCTGGATGCAGATGGAGAAAAACGTTCGCCGTGACCATGAGCACGCGGTTGCGCGGAGTGTCGTCGTAACCATGACGAAAGATCGCTTTCCACACCTGGCTCTCGACGATGTCTCTTTTGAGATCTTCCAAAAATTTGAGGCTCATAAAATTTTCCCTGTCAAACCTTCAGGATGCTGTCGGGAAACTGCTCGTCCGGCTCCACGCCGGCATTCATCTTATAGACCTTGCTCTTGTCTACCACGAGCTGCCCGTCCTCGCCGACGCCGATCTTGAAGCGATCCAGCGGGCGCGGGGCGGGCCCTTCGAAGTTGAGTCCGGTCTTAAAAAAACCGCTGCCGTGACAGGGGCACTTGAACTTGTTTTCGGACGCCTGCCAGCGCGGCGTGCATCCCAGATGGGTGCATTTAGCAAAAACCGCATAGATGCCCGTTTCCTCGCGCACGATCCAAACCCGCTGTTCCTGCTTGTATTTGTCGCTTACCTCGCCCACTGCATAGTCGGAAGGAAAGCCCGCTTTAAAGGTTACGGGCGGCTGGAAAAGAACCCTGGGAAAGGCGGAGCGAATAAAACCCAGAAGGCTAAAGCCGGTAAAAATGCCGAATCCGCCCCAACCCAGACGGGTGAAAAAGTCTCTGCGAGACCAAATGCCTCTTTTGTCTTGCCCCGATTCTTTGCTTTCGTCCGCTGCCATAATTCGCTACCCTTTAACTCGCTTGACCCAACTGATCACTGCGCCCCAGAGAATAAAGATCAAACCGCCCAACATCAGCGCCAGCCCTACCGGACCGAAAATAAAAGAGAGACCCGCTCCCAAAAACAAGATCAGGACGCCGCTTGCCAGTGGATTGAAGGGAGCCGGAGGGGATCCTTCTCCCGTCCTTACCCCCTGACCTCTCTCAAATATCTCCTCACGGATTAAGGTATAGGCCAGTTCTTTGAGATCTTCCCGTCTTTCCGGTTCAACCCTCTGGATTAGACGGCCAATCTCTTGGGCTAATCTCTCAATCTCCTGGTCTGGAGCTTGATGGCCTGAATTAGAAGAATCTGAAGCCATCTAGATTAGATTTTCTGATTATTATAGAAAAACCGTTTTGTCAACCATTCCCGCTTATTGGGCAGTACCCTTCTGGATGCTTCCTTGGCAAGGGTTATCAACTTCTGCGGAACACGGCAACGTGTGACCGGTGGACGCGGCCGGATTTGGATTCAAAGGCTCGGCTCGAAAGAGTTCGGGCCTTTTTGTTTCTCGTTGCTATAATATCTGGCTCGATCTATTATACGTATGGAAAGCGATATTATACGTAAAGGAGACATCCATGAGAACCAACCTGAAAAGAAAAAATTACTATCTTGACGAGAGAAAGATCCGGCGGGCCAAGGCGATTCTAGGCGCGAAGACGGAGACCGAGGCGATAGACACCGCCCTGGACCTTGTCGTTTTCAGAAAAGAGATTCTGACTTCGTTGGAAAAGGTTGCAGGTAAGGGTGGTGTGGAGAAGGTCATCTAGTGCCGAAGCACCTCATAGATACCGACCTTTACATTGACCTGATCCAAACAGGGAAGACCCTACCAATCATCCGTGATCTTTACGACAAGGAAGCCTCCGGCATCTATTTTAGTTCGGTAGTCGCCCAGGAGCTTCTAGCCGGGGCTCGTTCTCCAGCCGGGAGAAGGCACGTGGAAGCCCTCTTGGCTCCGTTCGAGAGGGTCGGGCGTATCGTCACGCCGAACCATAGACAGTGGAGAGAGGCAGGAGATCTCCTAGCCAAGATTTTAGAGCTTCGGCCAGATCTAAAGAGTAAGTTGGCGGGCCTTGTTAATGACTGTCTGTTGGCCTTAAGCGCCCGCGCCATAGGAGCGACGTTATACACCCGAAACCGCGACGACTTCGTCTTGCTGCGACAAATAAGACCTTTTTCCTTGGTTATTGTTAATTGAGCTGAGAGCCAGTCTCCGTATGAGAGACTAGGCCTCAAAATTCAAGAGGCCCGCAGGTCGCTTCGGTGGTCTGGCTTGTCTTGGTTCACCACAAGTGTTACACTTAGCCACAAAGCGGGACGGAGACAAAAATGCCGACTAAAAATCCACGCATCAACGTTGTTTTGGAAAAGCCGCTTTATGACAGCGTCCGGCGTCTGGCTGAAAAAGAAGATGTCTCGTTGTCGCTAAAGATCCGGGATCTGGTGCGAGCGGCGCTGGAAGCGGAGGAGGACGCCGCGCTCGCTCAGTTTGCCGAAGAGCGGGAGAAGAGCTTCAAACGCACCCGCGCCCTTACTCACAAGCAGGTTTGGGGCTCCTGAAGCGCCGGATGCCCTACCGTCTCGCTTACCACCCAGAGGTTCGCGCCAAAGACGTTCCCGCGATCAACCAGAACTTGAGAGAGCGGATCTCCAAGGCCATCGAGAGCCGCCTGACCACCGAACCCCAACGCTACGGAGAACCCTTGCGGCGCACTCTCAAGGGTTATTGGAAACTCCGGGTCGGGGATTATCGCGTGGTCTTTAAAATTGTTAACGATGAGATGTGGATCTACGGCATCATCCACCGAAGGGACGTCTACGATAAAATCATCCGGCGGCTGTCCAGCTGACGACGTTACCAGAGGAAATACCTTGTATGGTGAAGTTATGTATGCTAGCATACGTATGTAAATCGGGAGGTCGCATATGAAGCGGACAACGGTCTTTGCGGATGAAGATATGCTAAGGAAGCTTCGCGAGATTGCCAAGAGGGAAAACACCAGCCTGTCGGAAGTGACCAGGAAGGCGCTTGTTGAGTATGTTTCGCGCCGCCGACCCAGGCGAGCGCGCCTATCGCTGGTAGGAGTTGGCCGCAGCGGACGAAAGGATATTGCGGAGCACTCCGAAGAATTACTTGGCAAAGGGTTCGGACGGTAGTGCCGTCAATCGTCGTCGATACCGGGCCACTTTATGCGATGGCTGATCGGGATGACGACTGGCACCATCGCGTTGTCAGATTCCTTGAGCGCTGGCGCGATGAGCTTGTGGTTCCCGTTACTGTGTTACCAGAGGCTGCTTATCTTCTTGCGGCCCATCTGGGACCGGAGGCGGAGATGAAGCTGGTCCAATCGGTAGTGAATGGAGAGTTGGCGGTTGAAGAGCTTACGCTCCAAGATTTACGGCGCGCTCTAGAGCTTCTCCGCCGCTACGAGGACGCGCGGATCGGATTCGTCGATGCAACAGTTGTTGCGATAGCAGAGCGCCTTAAGATCTCACGTATTCTAACAACTGACCGTCGTGACTTTTCTCTCGTGCGCCCCCGTCATTGCAAAGTGTTTGAACTGCTCCCTTAGAGTTTCGGCAGGTCCCCGACTTTTAGCCTTCTTAAACCCTCCAGCGCCGGTGGCATTATCCGGTCGCCGGATTTAAAATTGAAAAGCCCGTGGCCTCATGATCCCGGGCCCTTTTGCTTGTGGGTATTGCGGCGGCGTATAGCAACTGCTAGAATCTTTCGGTGGATGTAGTCTTTGCGCCTTCGGCCTTCCGACACGGATATGCGGAGCAAGACTTTTATGAGCTTTTGGCAGGTCGCTATCTCAAGATCCGAAGTCAGCGCGGCCTTGATGATGTCTATGAGTTACTTGGCAGAAACCTGAGCGGAGATTACCTTCATATTGTTTATCGGATGCTTCCAGCCGGGCGATTGAGAGTTTTCCATATTAGTCGGATGACCGAAAAACAGAAACGACGTTACCAGAGGCTTGAGAGATGAAGAACAAAAAAAGAGCCATTCCCCCATTGCGAAAAGGGGCTAGCGAGCGAGAAATCGTCCGTTGGACGAGCAAGCACGATGTCTTCGACCGTCTGGATACCGACATCTCCGAGGTAGCGGAAGACCATAGTGACCTGGATCGGGTCCTGCAGGAAGCCTTGTTTGAGGACAATACGGCGCAGCTAAATATGCGTATTCCACCAGCCATGAAAGCTGTATTAAGCAGGCTCGCCCGTCAACGTACGACCGATGCGACAACACTGGCCCGGATCTGGCTTGCCGAAAGGATCGAACGGGAACTGAAAGCTGGCTAACCTGTCGTTAAGCCCTCCAGCGCCATGGTACTATGCGGTCGCCGTTCGGCTGCCTTCGGCTCTGAGGCTCAGGCTCGAAGAGAGCTCACGACAAGACCGTATGGGAGAGTAGGATGCTGCCGGATGTAGATTTGACCGGCGCGGGGGCTTTCTCTAGTGTGGGCTCTTTTGATGGTTCTCCGGCTCCGTTGCAAATTTTGGAGGTAATTATCGTATGGATCCCTTTAGGCCCATACCCGATCTGCGTGCTCTTTCGCGTAACTACTCGTTGGCTGACGTGTTTGTAGAGCGCATCGAGAATTGGATCGTCAATCTTCAAAAGAAATTACCACCTGGACAGCAATTACGTATTACCGCTCTCTTACCAGGTGGGAGGGAGGTACTTGTTGAATGGATCGGCTACCATAACCCAAACCTTGTTGCCATTAACGGGGTTGACCTGCAATCGGCTAACGCTTGTACTCTCCTCGCTCATCAGGAAGCCATTCAATTTCTATGCGTGACAGAGCCTGTAGAGCAGAATAAGCCACGCCGAGAGATCGGGTTTCAAAGTGGACCTAAAGACATCTCAGATTCATGAGGTGTAGTTTGTAAAAGGCAATAGGGTCAGACGCACCATAATCCGTAGATAAGAAACGGAAAGTGCCCGCAACGGGCTAACGTAGAGCATTTTCATTGCCGAGGAACTACTGAGACGGTCGAGAACAAAAAGAGGGGAACAAAATATTTCTGTCGAATCTTTTCAAACACCATCTTTGCAGCCTTTGACGCAAAGCTCTCCATCCTCCCCTGCGTTTTCGGGTTGTGCTTCGATTCCGGTTGGATTGAAAAACGCCGCTCCCTTACGCGCTGGAGAACACCAAAAGCTGGCTTCTCGCTTCCCGATAAGGAATCAGGCTTCGATAACCTTCGGTGAGCTTAAGAAAAGTCGAGCGGGCATGGGAGACTACCTTGCCGGCCACCCCGATCAGATGAAACCTCAACGCCTTCATCCGCGCGGGCCAAAAGGCTTTAGGCAAAGCCTTTCGCTTCATCACCGAGATCACGTTGTAACACAGACAATTGAGTCTCCACCATGCCGCGTTGGCAAAAAACCGCCCGCACGGCATCACGCCTCCAGCCAGATCGTTCTTCAACACATCGTGCACCTTCTCTACACTCCCACAGCGCTCGCGCTGCCAGCGAAGCAACTCCTCCCCATCCAACTCCCAACGGTTGGTCACCACCGCGTAGTAATGGTAAGCGTTGCCATCCGAAAAGAGCTCCCCCTGTGCGGGTCTTACCCGAATGGCCAGATACCGATCCGGCTTCATGTCCCTTTTCACCGAGGCAGCCGAAGGAATAAACTCTACCTCCGCCCACTGCTTCCTGCCTTCGATCAGCCCCTTCTCGCTCACCTTCCTCAAAGGCTTCCACGCCTGCTCTGAAAGAGAGATCACTTTGCCCCTGAGCGCCTCAGTCATATCGGCGCTGATGGCAAAATAAACGGGCACCTTCTTCCCGTGAAGCTCCACCCCCTCCCGCAGCACATCTAACAGCTTGTGCTGGTAGGCCGCGCTGTCGGAACGAAAGTAGCTCGTCTCCACACTCTGGGGTAAACAAGATGCCGCACGCAAAAACGATGACAGACAATCCATTCCCGCCGGCACGTTGCCATCGCGAAACTCATCGGACAAGATTAAGTCCTGCTCCGCCCAATAGTTGATCACCGGCTGATACCCCGGCTCCCCCAAATACGTCCACCGACTCTCTTCCTTGTGACTCTCAATCACCGTGGCATCCTGATCTATCGTGGCCACCTTCGGCTTATCCCCCCGGCTGGCTTTTAACACGACCTCCCGATTGACCTCCCACAGCCCCTTTAAGGGCTCGGTCTCCTCAGCTATAAAGGCTCCTTCTAGCGGCCTTCCCGCCAACAGCTTCTCGTCGTGAAAGGCGTAAAGAAAAAATCGCACCGCTTCCGCTGACGGCATCTCCCCCAACAAAAGCTTTAACCCAGCATCCGACCCAATCAACTCCATGTCATCGAGACACTCTCCCCCAGTAAGTGAACAGAGGTGAACAGAGGGTCAGGTCTAGCTGCATAGCATCAGTGCTGCTAAGTGATCACACTAATGAGACCTCACGGGAGGGGCTGGTGCTACGGGGATAGACCTGACCCTCTACTTCTCCCGAAAAGAAAATGCAAGAACTTTTTAGGTGCTATCGCACCGCTAAAGAGTCTGAATTAAAACTAGATAACAATTTAGCTATGCGCCTAGAAGCATTCGCGGCCAATCTTGATCGTGTAGACATCGCGGGCCTGTTGTATGCCTTAACCCAATTCCAGGGCTATCTTGCTACAGTGTTAAATCCAGACTTTAATTGGAAGTCCAACGTGGTACAAAAAGAGGAAGGTTTTGTATACGGAAACAGCTTGAACGCTCTTAAGAACGTACAAATACTGGCTGATGGGAAGCAACTCGCTACTGATGTTATTTACCTAAGGAATCAGACAATATTGGTAGAAACTACTCAGTCTATCTATTCGATAACTATAAATGTGCCGTCGCCGACGATCACTGTAGATGTAGGTTTCGCTGAAGTTGCCAATCGATGGTTATCAGACCTTCGTCTTCTCTATGATTAGGTGAGTAGGTAAAAAAGCGGAGCTATTTATTTTTTCCGGCATGTTGTCTGGTCGTTAAGCCCTCCGACGCCGATGGTCCTGTACGGTCGCCCTCATCCTCGCGAGGCTCGGAATCTCATCCCCTGCGGGATCTCAAATAGCAAATTTCAGATCACAAATAGAATTCGGACTTGAAATCCTGAAGGCCTGCCAATGGGAGAATAGGTCGGGGTTAAAATTCAGAAAGGCCCACCGGTCTAGCGACGTCGGCCGGTTTTGCTCAGCAAAACCACCGCCGTGGCGGCCATTCCCTTCCCCTCGCCGACCCAGCCCAGCCCTTCGGTGGTCGCTGCTTTGATGTTGATCCTCTCGGCGTGCACCTTGAGGAGCTTGGCCAGCCGTTTTCTGATCTTCTCGGCAAACGGGGCGAGGTGCGGCTTTTGCGCTAGAACAGTAATGTCTCCATTGATGACCTTGAATTTCCCCTGTTCCATCATTTTCAACACTTGCTGAAGAAGCTTCTCGCTCGAGATCCCCTTGGTGCGCGGATCCGTATCCGGGAAGTGGCTCCCGATATCTCCCTTCCCCATCGCCCCCAACAAGGCGTTAATCAGAGCATGGAGCAGCACATCGGCATCCGAGTGGCCTGCCAGCCCGAAGGGGTAAGGGATCTCCACGCCTCCAAGCACCAGCCTCCGCCCGCGTTGCAAACGATGGGCATCAAGGCCGTGCCCTATGCGAAGATTGCGAGTCATAGATTAAAAGCCCATCTCTTCCTTCAGGAGATCTTGCTGGCCGAGAAGTATCACGGGAACCCGGCAGCCTTTTTCCAGCAGCGTTTGCTCCTCGCTCGCCACGATCAAGCCTTGAGCCAGCGAAAGCGAGCGCAAGACCCCGGCGCCTTGCGCGCCGGCGCTGGACACGAAGCTCTGACCCTCCTCGTTGCGCAGCCGGCAGCGAATAAACTCCTTTACGCCGAGGCTTTTCTTAATCTCATGCTCCAGCGTCGCCTGGATCACGGGGAGAAAGAGATTCCTGTGTCCCATCATTTTGAGCAGCGCAGGTCTGGCATAGAGGAGAAAAGAGACCGCCGAAGAGACCGGGTTGCCCGGCAGGCCGAAGATCGGCTTTCTGCTAATGCGGCCGAACGCCATGGGGTGTCCGGGTTTTTGTGCCACCTGCCAGAACTGCATTTGAACGCCGACATCTCCCAACGCTTCTTTCACCAGATCGTAGTCTCCCATCGAAATCCCGCCGGACGTTATCACCGCATCGTAACGCAGGGCCCTCTTAAATACCGAGGCCAAACTCTTTCTCTTGTCGCGCACAATCCCGAGAGGCACGGGAGTCGCCCCGCTCTCCCGGATGGCGGCAGCCAGGGTGTAGCTGTTGCTGTTCACGATCTTTCCCGGCCGGGGACGCTCATCGATCTCAAGCAGCTCATCGCCCGTTGAGATCACGCCGACTGCCGGCCTGCGATAAACGCGCACCCGACCCTTTCCCACGGACGCCATGAGCCCGATATCCGCGGGCATTAACACCTTTCCCTTTTCCAATATCGTCTGGCCTCTCCGAATATCCTCACCGGCTTCCCGGATATGACTGCCCGAACCGTCAACCCGGCTGATTCGAACATGATCTCCGACTGACTCGGTGTACTCGACACGCACAACCGTATCGGCGCCGCGGGGCAGAGGCGCGCCGGTCATGATCTTGATCGCGCTCCCTTCACCCACACGACGCTTAGCGACATATCCGGCTGGAACGGTTTCCAAAACCTGCAAGGTAACGGGGTTTGCTGCGGAGGCCTGGGCCACATCCCGCCATCGAACCGAATAGCCGTCCATCGCGGAGTTGGCAAAAGGAGGGACGCTGCGGCGCGCGCGTAGATTCTCAAACAGGACTCTTCCGGTCGCCTGTAGGATCGGGACCTCCTCCCCGGACAAAGGGAATATCTGACTCAAGATGGTTTCTACCGCCGCATGAACCGAAATCATGTTTTGATCATCCCTCCAACCAGATCAACAATCAAGAGAGATCCGTTCGGGGACTTACCTCGCGCGCCGAAAGCAATGGGGGGCGCTCGGGAGGCTGCTTCGTCCGCCCAAAGCAATGGGTCAGTGGGTTCTTTGGACCGTTCACGTTCGATGCTTTGGGCTCGCTCAGCAACCTCCCTCGCTCTTGG